>Ga0307289_10001138_pt1 | contig 11384 bp, 14 predicted proteins | sample ER_DNA_143_FD_194483 | JGI IMG/M metagenome (GOLD analysis project Ga0307289, IMG submission 194483) | Bulk soil microbial communities from the East River watershed near Crested Butte, Colorado, United States - ER_DNA_143 | ecosystem: Environmental > Terrestrial > Soil > Floodplain | place...
GTCGACCTCGTCCTCGGAGAGCTCGAGCTTGGTGCAGAGATGCTCGATCGGATCCTGCGTGGCACGCGTCTCCTCGAGCTCTTCCTTGGAGCGATAGACCTGCGGATCGCCGATGTAGTGACCGACGAGCCGGTAGGTGTTGACCGCGAGGAAGACCGGCCCCTTGCCGCTCCGCGCGTGTTCGAGAGCGCGCCGTGCCGCCTTGTAGACGGCCTCGACGTCCTGGCCGTCCACCTTGATCGACTTCATGCCGAACGCGACCGCGCGCTGGGAGATGTCTTCGATCGGCATGTGCTGCCAGGCCGGCGTCGACTCGGCCCAGTGGTTGTTCTCGCAGACGAAGACCGCCGGGACGTTCCAGAGCTGAGCGAGGTTGAGCGATTCGTGAAAGGTTCCGATGTTCGTCGCGCCGTCTCCGAAGAAGGCGACGCCGACACGGGGCTCGCCGCGGAACTTGAAGGCCCACGCCGCGCCCACGATCGCCGGGAGGCCGCCACCGACGACGGCGTTTGCGCCCATGTTGCCGCGCTCGATGTCGTAAAGGTGCATCGAGCCGCCGTACCCGTGCGAGCAGCCTTCGAGCTTGCCGTAGAGCTCGGCCATCAGCTCGTTGGGCGTGGTCCCCTTCGCGAGGGTGTGCCCGTGCGCCCGGTGCGTCGAGGCGATGATGTCGTTCTCCTCGAGGGCTCGGCAGACCCCGACGGCGACGGCCTCCTGGCCGATCGCGACGTGCAGGAAGCCGGGAAGCTCCCCGGCGCGGAACCGTTCCTCGACCTTTTCCTCGAAACGCCTGATCAGAAGCATCTCGCGGAAGAAGTCGCGCAGATCCGACTTCGAGAGCGTTCCTTTCTGTTCCACCTTCGCCATGAGCCTCAGTTTATGCTCAGGCTCTTGCGACTAGTCGAACAGTTCAACGAGCTCGAGCGGGGCCTCGCCGACGAATGGGCCGAGCTCCGGCTCCAGCTGACGGTGGCAGACGAGTCACGCCGCGAGCGTGCGGCTGCGCTCCTCGCGCCGGCGAACCCCGGGCTGTACGGCCCGACCCTCCGCTTCGCGGTCGACCGCCGCGGCCCGGGCATCGCGCCCGAGGCGGTTCGCCGTCTGCTCAAGCGCCTCGACGTGGAGCGGATCACGGGAACCCTGGAGCTCCGGGCCGTGCAGAAAACCACTCCCGAGGAGCTGCACGAGAAGGAAACCCTGCGCGCCCAGTGGGAGCGGCGACTCGCCGCGGCTCCGACTGACTGGAGTGACATCTATGCCGAGGTGCGGCTCGACTCGACGGACTATGTCGAGCGCGGCGCGCTCCTGCTCGCTCCCGTCAATCCCGGGAGCTACGGCGGCCCCGCAAACCTGCGTTTCCGCAGCGCCCATCACTTCGGCTACGGCGTCTCGGCCGAGATGGCAGCGCGCTGCTTCGGACGCTGCGACGACGAAGGGATCACCGGCGAGGTCGAGATCCTCTACGTCCTCTCCGATACCCAGCCCGTCGCCACACAAGGACCTGTGTGGAAACTCGGGGGCCGCACGATTTGACGACCGGCGACCCGGTTTCGTGGCTCGTCATCGAGTCGGGCTGGAAGGTCGTCGACAGCCAGGGTGAAGAGGTGGGGTCCGTCGACGAGGTCGTAGGGGACTCGAGCAACGACATCTTCAACGGGCTCTCCATCTCGATGAGTCTGCTCGGCAGGCCGCGCTACGTCCCCTCCGAGCAGGTGGTGGCGATCACCGAGCAACACGTGCAGTTGAAGCTCACCAAGGATCAGATTCACCATCTCGGCGAATTCGAGGAGCCGGCTACGAGCGCCGAGATCCTTCCGGAGGGCGCAGGCGCGGTTCGCCGGGTGGAGGCATCGGTCGAGGCGCCGATCCATTCGCACGAGGAGCGTCCCAACTTCCTGACGCGAGTCGTTCACGCGTGGCGACGCGCGTTCCGGCGTTAGTGCGCTAGGCGAGCCCGCCCGCGAGCTCACGCGCGAGCGACTTCGCATCGCGCTCGGAGGGCGCGACGATGAGCACGGTGTCGTCGCCGGCAAGCGTGCCCACGATCCGTTCGTGCTCGAGCTGGTCCAGCGCCCGCGCGATCGCCGGCGCCGAGCCGAGCTCCGACTGGAGGACGACGATGTTTCCCGCCGGCGTCACCTTGCGCCCGAACTGCCCCAGGATCGAGTTCAGAAGCTCGGTCGGGTCCGTGCGGCGGACGACATTCGGGAGCACATAGCGCGGACGGCCCAGGGGATCGTGGGTCTTCTCCAGTCCGAGCTCTCGGATGTCCCGCGAGACGGTCGCCTGCGTGACGACACAGCCGGCGCCGGCGAGGGCGTCCAAGAGCTCGAACTGCGTGCCAACCCTCTTCCGGGAGACGACGCTTTCGATCAGCCGATGCCGCTCGGGCTTGCCCAGCTGCATATCCCCAGCATACGTATGCAGGTTTGGTGGAGCCCCGGCCTGGTAGAAAACGAAGTCATGCTTCGCAGATTGCTGTGGTCCGCCATCTACGGCACCATCGGGGCAGCCGCTGCGGTCGCGGCGCGCCGCGCCTCGGCCCGGATCTGGCGTACGCTCACGGGTGAGGAACCACCCGCCAGGAAATGACAGCCGATCAAACAGTTGAACGAGCAGCGAACAAGCTTCGGCAACTCGCCGACCAGATGGCCGGCGAGGGCGGCTTCAAGGCGAAGCTCGCCCAGCCGCTCGCGGAGGATGCGGACTTCATCAGGAAGATGAAGCCGAGCCTGATCAAGGCGCGCGCCAAGGGCGAGGTGCCGACGAGTCAGAAGCCCGGGCAGGTGACCGTGGCTCCGTCGAGCCCGCAACTGGGAGCGCGGCCGAAGCCGAAAGGGCCGGGCGGCGGCGGGCCAAATCCGTGGCTGATCGCCGGAGCCGCACTGGCCGCGGGCATCTTCCTGGCCAAGTGGATCGACTGGAGGGGCGATGCCCACCCAAGGGACTAACGGCCGGCAATCTCCTCAAGGCCTCGGCGCAGCGGTCAAGGAGGTTGCAGAGCGCACCAGCGCGATCGTCCGGCTCGAACTCGAGCTCGCCACGATGGAGCTCAAGCGCAAGGTTGCGTCACTCGGTCTCGGCATCGCACTACTACTCGGCGCCGCGCTCTTCCTCGTCTTCATGCTCGCCTTCGTCTTTGCCACAATCGCCGCAGGTCTCGCCGCTACGATGCCCACCTGGGCGGCGCTGCTCGTGACGACCGGAATCCTCCTTCTGCTCACCGGAGTGCTCGCCGTCCTCGGTATCGCGAAGGTCAAGAAAGGCACACCGCCGCTCCCGGAGCAGGCGATCCAGGAAGCGAAGCTCACGACCGAGGCGTTGAAGAGCGATGGCCGCTAACAACTCACGCACGGTCGACCAGGTTCGCCACGACATCGAGGTCGAGCGCGAGCAGCTTGCCGGCGCGGCTGACAGCCTCCGTGAGGAGATCAGCGAGGCGACCGACATCACGGGGAAGCTCCGCGCGAATCTGCCCGTCGTCGCGGCCGGCGCGCTCGGAGTGGGATTTCTGCTGGCGGGAGGAGTCGGCGCGACCGCGAGGCTGATCTTTCGGCGCGGACGCGAAGGCGAGACCAAGGCCAAGCTCGGTCGCTTTCGCATTGTCGACCGCGACTGACGAGGAAGCGCGCGCCGGCCAAGCGCCGGAGTCGCCCGCGAAGCTGAACCGGTCGGAGTGGATCGCCTCCTTCAGGCGCGCCTTCTCCAAGTTCATGAAAGACGACTGCATGGGCCTCTCCCAGCAGGTCGCCTACAGCTCGCTGCTGGCGTTCTTTCCGGCCGTAGCCTTCGTCATCGGAGCACTCGGCCTGTTCGGTCTGTTCGACGACGTCAAGCGGCTGCTCGACCCGATCGCTCCGAACGGCGTGATCACGTTCATCGACAGCCTGCAGCGGGACTCGCACGGAGGGACGTCCGCGGCGGCGTTCGTGATCGGCTTCTTCGCCGCGGTCTGGATCGCGAGCGGCGCGATGAACTCCGTGATCAAAGCCGTCAACCGTGCATACGAACGCCCCGAGACACGACCTTTCTGGAAGACGCGAGCCACTGCAATCGTCCTCGTCCTCACCAGCGGGATCACGACTGCCGGCATCTTCCTCCTGATCGTGGTCGGGGGCTCGGTTGGCGACGCGATCTCGAAGAAGGCCGGCCTCGGGGGCGCCTTTCAGTGGGTGTGGGGCATCGCCCGCTGGCCAATCGCGTTCTGCGCCATCCTGCTCTTCTGCAGCCTCGTGTACTACCTCGGGCCGAACAAGGAACAGCGGAGCTGGAAATGGGTGTCGCCCGGATCGGTCGTCGGCGGGCTCCTGTGGTTGCTCCTGTCCGGTCTCTTCGCCGTGTACGTCACCTACGCCGGGAACTACACGAGGACGTACGGGACGCTCGCGAGTGGCGTGATCCTCCTGCTCTGGCTGAACTACTCGGCGTTTGCGCTGCTCTTCGGCGCGGAGCTCAACGCCGAGCTCGACCGTCAGGCCGACATCCGCGCTGCCGGCGGCGAGCGGGCCGGGCTCGTGAAGCTCGCTAGGCGGGGAGCCTGACGACGAACGAGCCGCGCAGGCGCTTGTGCTTGTCCGAGCGGTACGTGTAGCTCCCCGGCTGTAGCGACACGTTCCAGGTCACGCGCCCGCGGAACGCGACACCCGTCTTCTTGTTCACGCCGGGGCCGGTCAGGTGAAAGTTGTCGGTGCGGCTGCGGTCGTTGACCGTCAGCGTCGCCGGACCGACCTCGACGATCTTCGGCTTCAGCGAGATCGTGCGCTTCGGGCCGACCGACGCGGCGAGCGGGGTCGGTGCGACGGTGCCGACCGTGAACCACCCATTCATGACGCTCGCGTGGGCGGAGCACTCGAAACGGTACTTCCCATCCGCGAGGGCGACAGTCCACACGACGTCCTCCTTGCTGCCGATGTCCGTCGCCTGCTCGACCCCAGGGCCGTGAAGGCGGAAGTTGTGCGTCTCCGAAAGGTCGTGGACCTCGATGTCGTAGGTGCCGGCGTCGAGGTGCGTGACCGGGTTCCCCGACGAGTCACGCAGAGAGATCGTGAAGGAGTCGTTCCTCCCGACCGTTGCGACGAGCCTTGGATTGTCGGCCCGCGCAAAGGTCGAGGGGAGAAACATGGCTGCAACGGCGGCTGCGAGCAGGATTCGTGTGGTCATGCTTGGACTCTACGGGCGGGCCCCCCGTTCGGATTCGTGCGCCGGAAGGCTGCGGGCCCGCTGGCAGAGCGCCAGACCGATCAGCATCAACGTCAACGCGACGAAGGCCGTGCTCCAGAGGTCGACTCCCGTGAACGGCAGCGTGCCTCGCCCGACCGCTCCCGTCGCTGCGAGGATGCCCGACGCGGATCCTCCTCGGCCGCGATGCTTCTTGGTCACCTTCGTCACGGAGACCGTGCCGCTGATCACGACCGTCCCCGCCGGAGCTACGGCCGGATTGAGCGAAGGGCCGGAGGTCGGTCCTTTGGCCGGGTCCGTGTTCTTCCCCGGGTCCGGAGTCACGACCGGGTTCGGAGTGGTATGCGGCGGAGGCGATGCGTTACCGCAGCGTCCACCCCGCTTGCCCTTCAACGCGTGCACATCCACCTCGTGCCCGCCCGCACAGGGCGAAGCCTTGTGTGGCTGGCTATTACCCGGCCCGTGCAGCACCGTGCTCGGCGCAGCGCCGTTTCGCTGCGCGATCGGCCCGGCCGTCTTGCCGTTGCCGTAGAGCTTCGTTTCGTCGGACGACGCAGCCGCGTGCGTGTCGTGCGCCGTGTCGTTCGACGGCTTCACACCAGACTGAGCGGAGCTCACCTCCTGTGTAGCGTCCGCTTGAGCTGGAGCGGCGACCGTCGGTGCCGGAGCGTCGTCCTTCTTCAGCTGACCCGGCGCGTTCGCCGAGTTGCCGTGGCCTTGCGACGGGTCTGCCACGGCTGCCGAAACAACCGCCGAATCGTCTTTGCCGTTTCCCTTGCCGTTCCCCTGGCCGCTGCCGTTACCCGCGAACGCCGAAGCGGACGCCAGAGCAGCGATGCCGAGTACGAGCACGCAGGTGCTCACGAGCCGCAGTTTCATGTCTCCCCCTCATTCCCCTCATTGTTCTACTCCCCGCACTCACATTAGGAATGTCGAGAGGTTTGTCCACTCATTTGCAAACGAGAAGCTGTTTTGCGGGCAATTAGGCCCGGAGCTGGGCGCCGAAGGCGCTTTCGAGCGCCGAAACGATGCGATCTCGGAGCTCTGCAGCGTCCTCGTCCGTCAGGGTCCGCTCTAGAGACTGGAACGTGACCGAGAAGGCGATCGACTTCTTGCCGCGGGGGATCGGAGGCTCTCGGTAGTCGCTCAGGAAGCGGGCTTCCCGCAGCTCCGCCCCGGCCGCCTCCCTCGCGGCGGCCAGGAGGTCGGAAACCGGCACGGCGACGTCGACGACGAACGCAAGATCCTGGTGCACCGCGGGGTAGGCGCCAACATCATGGAACTGAACCGGTTCATGCGCGGCAGCCGCGAGCTCGTCCAGGAAGAGCTCGAAGCCGCTCCACTCACCTTCCAGCAAGGACGGATGAAGCTCTCCGACCAGCCCGCCCGTTGTCGCGGCGGACCGCGACGGGTGGAACAACTCATGCGGGGCTGCGCGAAACGGCGCCTCGAAGTCGAGCGCGCGGGCGAGCGCCTCCACGACGCCCTTGGCGCGTGCGAAGCCTCCCTGCGCGATTGCCGAGACGTGGATCCGCTCGGTCGGCAGTGGCGCGCCCGACGGCACGTAGACGCGCGCGACCTCGAAGAGATCGATCCGTTCCAGGCCAAGCTCGACGTTTCGGCGCGCCGCGTCGACGAGGCTCGGGAGCAGCGTCGTCCGCAGCACAGCGAGCTCGGCGCTGATGGGCTCGAGCAGGCGCAGCGCCTCCGGATCGGGATCCCGCTCGACGAGTGAGGGCGTGTACACCTCGGAGAAGCCGATCCCGGACAGAAATTCCTCCACCCGGCGCTGGAACCTCTGATTGCGCGTGAGGCTGCCGAACATCTCCCGGCGCAGCGGATAGGTAAACGGAACCTCCTCCATGCGGAAGCGCGCAACCTCCTCGACGACGTCGACCTCGCGGGTGACGTCGCGCGCACGCCACGTCGGCGCTGTGACTTCTTCACCCACCACGTCGAAGGCGAGCCTGCGCAGGAGTGCATGCTGCTCCTCGGGGGGCGTCGCGATTCCGATCACCTCGTCGGCGCGTTCGGGCCTGTAGCTGATCACCGGGCGCGCGGGCAATTGCTCGTGCACGTCCTCGTGGCCGACCCAGCGCGCACCCGTCAGCTCGACGATGAGCTCGGTTGCCATCGTTGCGGCCACGGGCGCCAGATACGGATCGACGCCCTTCTCCCAGCGGTTCGAGCCTTCCGTGCGCAAACGGAGGCGTTCGGATGTCCGGAAGATCGTGTACGGATCGAAGTTGGCCGCCTCGAGCAAGACGTCCTTCGTCGCTTCCGTGATCTCGGTCTCCTCGCCGCCCATGATCCCCGCGAGCGCGATCGCCCGCTTCGCGTCGGCAATCAGCAGGTCGTCGGGATCGAGCTTGCGGAGCTCGCCGTCCAGCGTGCGCAGTTCCTCGCCCTTCTTCGCTCGGCGGACGACGATCCGCGATTCCGCCAGAGTCGCGAAGTCGAACGCGTGGAGCGGATTCCCGAGCGCGAGCATGACGTAGTTCGTCACGTCGACGACGTTCGTGATCGGCCGCATGCCGGCGTCGCTGAGCCGCGTCCGCAACCACGCGGGCGACGGCCCGATCACGACGTCCCGAAAGAGGCGGCCGACGTAGCGCGGGCCCCCGTCGAAGTCCTCGACCCGGATGTCGAGGCGCTGGTCTCCCCCGCTCTGCTTGGGGTCTTTCCCCGGCGGCGGCGCGAGCTCGAGCCCGAAGAGCGCGGCTACCTCGCGGGCGATTCCGTACACAGACAGCAGATCAGGACGGTTCCCGGTCGACTCCAGGACCAGGATGTCCTCGGTGAGGGCGAGCTTGTCCGCGAGCGCCGTGCCCGGCTCCCACTCGTCGGGCAGCAGCATGATCCCGGCGTGGTCGACACCGAGCTCGATCTCGTCCTCCGCGAGGATCATTCCGTTCGAGAACTCCCCGCGCAGCTTGGTTGGCTCGAGCTTGCGGCCGTCGGGCAGCACGGCACCGGGTAGCGCGACGGCGACGGTCGCTCCCGCTCCGAAGTTCCACGCGCCGCACACGATCTGGCGCACCTCGCCCTCGCCGACGTCGACCTGGCACAGCTGCAGCCGATCGGCATTCGGGTGCTTTCCCGCCTCGACAACACGTCCGACACGGAAGAGCCCGAGGTTGCCGTCCTCGTTCGGGACGCCGCGATGGAGAATGCCGTCCACCTCGGCTGCGGAGATGCTGAGCCGGTCCGCCAGCTCGGGTAGCGGCATGTCGACCGCGACGTAGTCGCGAAGCCAGGAGACGGGAACTCTCAAAACTGTCTCAGAGCACGAAGATCGGGTGACCAGAGCGGGCGGATCTCGGCGATGCCGTGACGGAGCTGCGCGACGCGCTCGAGCCCGACGCCGAATGCGAATCCACTCCACTGCTCCGGATCGAGCCCCACGTTCTGGAACACGCGCGGGTCGACCATGCCGGAGCCGCCCATCTCGAGCCAACCGGTGTACTTGCAGGTCCGGCAGCCCTCGCCGCCGCAGACGCCGCACGACACGTCGGGCTCCATCGACGGCTCCGTGAACGGGAAGAAGTGGGTGCGGAAGCGGACGCGCCGGTCTTCGCCGAAGAGCGCGCGCATCACGTGCAGCAGCGTGCCCTTCAGGTCGGCGAGCGTCAGTCCGCGATCGACGGCGAGCCCCTCGAACTGGTGGAAGATCGGATAGTGCGTCGCGTCGATCGCGTCCCGGCGGTAGCAACGGCCGATGGAGACCATGTAGATCGGCGGCGGCTTCTTCTCCATCGAGTGGATCTGCGACGGAGACGTTTCCGTGCGCAGGACCGTGTCATCGTCCAGGAAGAACGTCGCGCGCGGGGATCGGCTCGGATGAGTCGGCTCGAAGGCGAGCTTGTCGAAGTTGTACTCCACGGTCTCGACCTCGCGGTCGTAGCGGATCTCGTAGCCGAGGCCAAGGAACGTGTCCTCGACGAGCCGCCGGACCTGGGTCGTCGGGTGCAGCTGCCCGACGGCGATCTCGTCGCCCGGAACGGTGACGTCGAACGCGTCGTCGGAGAGCCGGCGGTCGAGCTCCGCCCGCTCGAGCTCGCTCTCGCGGTCCTCGAATGCCTCCTCCAGGCGCACCCGGACGCCATTGAGCGTCATTCCTGTCTCCCGGTCCCGCACCTCGCGGAGTGCTGTCTTCAGCTCGCTCTTGCGGCCCAGGGCAGCCGTGTGCGCCGTTGCCAGCTCTTCAGGCGTGCCCGCATTGGCAAAACTCCTCAGAGCGGTGCTCGAGTACTCCTCCCAATTCACAAGGCGAATCTAGCTTTTGAGCAGTTACGACGCGATAGCGGAGCTCTACGACCCCTGGAGCGCCAGCGTCGTCGAGGACGTGGCGTTCTACCTGGAGGAAGCACGGCGATCGGGTGGGCCGGTGGTCGAGCTCGGTGTGGGAACCGGTCGCATCGCGGTGCCGATCGCCGCCGAAGGGATCCGCGTCATTGGTGTGGACTCGTCGCGCGGGATGCTCGATATCTGCGCACGACGCGCTGCGCTCGCCGGCGTCGAGCTCGATCTGCGCGTGGGCGACCTCCGCCAGCCACCGGTCACGGAGCGAGTCCCGCTCGTGATCTGTCCGTTCCGCTCGCTCTTGCACATGCACACCGACGAGGATCGACTCAGCGTCCTCGCCGCTGCGTACGAGCTCCTGACTGGGGGCGGCCGGTTCGTGTTCGACGTCTTCAGCCCCGACGCGGCCGATATCGCCGAGACGAACGACCAGTGGCTCGAGCGCGAACCTGGGATCTTCGAGCGTGCCGTCTGGGACGAGTCGGCACGGACGCTGACGCTGACGGTCCGCGGTGAGGAGCGCGAAACGACGATGGCGCTCGCCTGGCTGTCGCCCGACGAATGGCGCAGCCTCCTCGAACAGGCCGGCTTCGAGATCGAGGCCTGCTACGGCTGGTTCGACCGGAGCCCTTACAGGGGCCGGGAAGACACCGTCTGGGTCGCGAAGCGCCCTCGAGCTGACCCAGACGCCGGCTAAGAGGTACTCGTCTCCCTGCGCTTGCGCGAGAGCTCGTAGAGAGCGATCGCGCCGGCGAGGGCGACGTTCAGCGAATCCGCGTCTGCTGCGAGCGGAATCGTGGCCCGTTCCTCGCAGCGCAGGAGGACCTCTTCAGGCAGGCCTTCGCGTTCCGCGCCGAGAACGAACGTCGTCGGCCCAGAGAAGTCGAGCGCCTCGAGTGGGCGCCCGCCGCGCGCCACGAGCGCGATCCGTCGCCCGGGTGCGTCGTCAAAACCGACGAACGGCACGCGGAAGAGCGCGCCCATCGATCCCCGCAGTGCCTTCGGTCCCGTCGGGTCGGCGGTGCCTTCGGAGGTCGCGACGAACGCCGGACCGAGAGCGTCGGCCGCCCGGACAAGCGTGCCCACGTTCCCCGGATCACCGACGTGCCAGAGCGCGAGACCGGCGTCGGGCAACGGCGAGTGCGGTAGATCCTCTCGCCGGAACACACCGATCATCCGCGGCGGGTGGGCGAGCGTCGCCACTTCAGCGAGCAGTGCCGGCTCGACGTTCTCGCCCGCGACCAGCAGTTCGACAGGCTCGACGCCTGCAGCCTGAGCAGCGGTGACCAGATCCTCACCCTCCGCGACGAAGAGCCCGAGCTTCTCCCGCCAGCGGCGGTCCTGCAGCTTGCGGACGAGCTTGAGCTTCTCGTTCTCGCGGGAGGTGATCAGGTGGACTGAGAGGCGAGTGCCGACTTCGCCTTCTCGGCGATGGCTCCGAACGCCTGCGGATCACTGACGGCGAGGTCGGCGAGCACCTTGCGGTCGAGCTCGATCTCCGCCTCTTTCAGGCCGGCGATGAACTGGTTGTACGAGAGCCCGTTCGCGCGTGCCGCTGCGTTGATGCGCATGATCCAGAGGCGGCGGAACGTTCGCTTCTTGTTCTTCCGGTCCCGGTACGCGTAGGTGAGCGAATGGTCGACCTGCTCCTTCGCGTAGCGGTACGAAGACTTCTTCAGCCCCCAGTAGCCCTTTGCCTGATCGAGAACCTTGCGGCGCTTCTTGCGCGACGCGACTGAGCGCTTCACCCTCGGCATCAGCGCTTGCCCCTTCCAGCGAGCATCTCGCGGAGCGCCCGCTCGTTCGCCTTCGCCACGGGCTGATCCTTGCCGAAGCGACGCTTCCGCTTCGGGCTCTTCTTCGTCAGGTTGTGGCTCTTCATCGCCCGGCGCCGGAGCAGCTTG
>Ga0307289_10001143_pt1 | contig 11360 bp, 9 predicted proteins | sample ER_DNA_143_FD_194483 | JGI IMG/M metagenome (GOLD analysis project Ga0307289, IMG submission 194483) | Bulk soil microbial communities from the East River watershed near Crested Butte, Colorado, United States - ER_DNA_143 | ecosystem: Environmental > Terrestrial > Soil > Floodplain | place: USA...
GACTATGGCGCGAATACCTCCCGTGAATCAGCAGATGCCATCGCTCCGTAGCCTTTGGAGAGCGTGGGACCAAAACTCGGTCTCGGTGTCGAGCAGGCGCCTCATCTACTGGATCTTCACTCCAATCGGTGGTGTGGGTTTCGTGGTGATGCTCGTGGTTGGGCAATGGGTTGCCGCCGGCTTTATGGCCAGCATCCTCACAGTTGCCTTAGTCAGCGGCGTGCGCAGTCCCGGCACGAAGGCCCAACGACTCATCGCGCGGCTCAGACCGGCCCGCGGACACGACTAGGCCTCGCGAGCGGCCTGGCCGTGAGGTATCTCGTGCCCTTGGAGCGGCGGCTGGCGCTCGTCCGGTCGCTGAGGCTACGGGGTCCGGTGATCGCCTGCAGCTAGAAGCGGTACGAGTGCTTCTTGCCAAGGAAGAAGCCGTTGTGGGCCGGGTTCGTGCAGCGCAGGCCGGCCTTGCGTGACGTGCACACGAAGCCGCTGCGCGACCACCTCGAGCCGTAGCGGAGCACCTTCGCCCGCGGGTCGACGGCCGTGTCGCCCGCGCAGACGGTTGCCGCGTTGCCCGTCCAGCGCAGCTGGAAGCCGAACGTCCAGTCGAGCTTGCAGCCCTTCGGTCGCGCCGGCTTCGGCTTCAGGCCGCTGAGGATGTCGCAGCGGAGATACGGCCCGACGCGCCCGGGCTCGGAGCTGAAGACGCAGCCGATGTTCGCCGAGGGCGTCCGGAACTGCACCGGCAGCGCCTGGGCCGGTGCTGCGAAAGCGAGTGCGAGCGCGACTATGACGGCGGTGCGCACGAGTGCATGCTAGGGCCTGGGTAGCATCAGCGGCAATGGCGACGCGGACGCAGAAAGACGCCCAGAAGCAGCTCGACGAGCTGCGCGAGCAGGTCGACCACCACCTCTACCGCTACCACGTGCTCGATGACCCGGAGGTCTCCGACGCCGAGTACGACCGGCTCTTCGACGAGCTGAAGGCGCTCGAGGAGGAGCACCCAGACCTGATCACGCCCGACTCGCCGACGCAGCGGGTCGGGGCTCCGCCGAGCGAGCGCTTCCAGAAGGCGCAGCACCTGACGCCGATGGGCTCGCTCGAGAAGGTGACCGACGACGAGAGCCTGCTCAAGTGGGCCGACGACGTGCGCAAGCGCCTCGACTCCGACGAGCCGGTGGCATACGTGATCGAGCCGAAGATCGACGGGCTCGCGATCAACCTCACCTACGAGGACGGGCGACTCGTGCGGGGTGCGACGCGCGGCGACGGCGTGCAGGGAGAGGACGTGACGGTCAACCTGCGCACGATCCCCTCGGTGCCGCTGAAGATGCGCGGCGACGGTCTGCCGGGGGTGGCCGAGGTTCGCGGCGAGGTCTACCTGCCGCTCTCGGGCTTCCGCGAGCTGAACGAGCGCATCGCGGAGCTGGGCCAGAAGCTCGCGCCGAATCCCCGCAACGCGGCCGCCGGCTCGCTGCGCCAGAAGGACTCGTCGATCACGGCCTCACGGCCGCTCGCGGTCTGGGTCTACGGCGTCGGAGCGCTCGACGGTGTGCAGCTCGCCTCGCAGTGGGAGACGCTCGAGTGGCTGCGCGAGCACGGATTCCGCACGAACCCGTTCGCCGAGCGGCTGGACTCGATCGAGGAGGTGGCCAAGCGCTGCACGGAGTGGGAGCGCAGGCGCACCGAGCTCGACTACGAGATCGACGGGATCGTGATCAAGGTCGACTCGCTCGAGCAGCAGTCGGTACTGGGTGCGCTCCACTCGCGGGCGCGGTGGGCGCGCGCGTTCAAGTGGGCGCCGATGACCGCCGAGACCACGCTGAACAAGATCGCGATCCGCGTCGGCCGAACGGGCGCGCTCAACCCCTGGGCGATGCTCGAGCCCGTGCAGGTCGGCGGTGTCACCGTCTCGCGCGCGACGCTGCACAACGAGGACGACATCAACCGCAAGGACATCCGCGAAGGCGACCGCGTGATCGTCCAGCGCGCCGGCGACGTCATTCCGCAGATCGTCGGTCCCGCGGGCGAGCACCAGCCTGGAACGAAGCCGTTCAAGATGCCGAAGAAATGCCCTCTTTGCGGGGAAAAGATCGTCAAGCGGGAGGGCGAGGCGATGCATCGCTGCCCCAACCGCGCCTGCCCCTCGCGTGGCCTCGAAACGCTGATCAACTGGGTGCAGGGACCGGCAGACATCGAGGGCGTCGGCGAGCAGCTGATGCGCCGGCTCTGGGAGCTCGCGGTCGTGCGCTCGCTGCCCGACCTCTATCGGCTGACGAAGGAGCAGTTGCTCGAGCTCGACGGCTTCGCGGACAAGAGCGCCTCCAACGCGATCGAGGCGATCGAGCTTTCGAAGCGGACGCCGTTCTCGCGGGTCCTGCTCGGTCTGAACATCCCGGACGTGGGCTGGGTCACCGCCCAGAGCCTCGCGAGGCATTTCGGCTCGGTGGACAAGCTCGCCGAGGCGTCGCAGGAGGACGTGGTCGAGGTCGAGGGCATCGGGCCGGAGCGGGCCGAGGCGATCGTCGAGTGGTTCGCGGACGGCGACAACCGCGCGCTCGTCGAGGACCTGCGGAAGCTCGGTCTCCGCTTCGAGGCAGGGCCCGAGGAGCGGCCGGTCGAAGGTCCCCTGACGGGCTCGACCTACGTGATCACCGGCACCCTCGAGGACTACAGCCGGGACGAGGCGCGCAAGGCTCTCGAAGCGAAGGGCGCGAAGGTCGCAGACTCGGTCTCGAAGAAGACGACCGGCGTAGTCGTCGGCGAGAGCCCCGGCTCGAAGGCCGCAAAAGCCGAGCAGCTCGGCGTGCCCGTGCTCGACGAGGCCGCACTGAAGAAGCTACTGCGAGGCTAGGGCCGTCGCGAAGCGGTCCTGAGCACGGCGCGCCCAGTAGGACGAGACCGGGCTGCCGTTCTGCAGCACCGAGAAGACGTAGCGGTGCTTGACGTAGCCCGACAGCGCCGAGGCGAGGCTCGTGGTGCCGGTCTTCGCCTGCACGTTCCCGCGCGCGGGAGGCGTGCGCATCCGGTCCGAGAGGGTGCCGCTGACGCCCGCGACCGGCAGCGCGGCGACGAGGTAGGGGCGGACGTCGGGATCGCTCCAGGCCGCGCGTAGCAGCCCCGAGAGCGCGCGAGCTGTGAGCCGGTCCAGCGACGAGAGCCCGGAGCCGTCGACGAGCCGCACGCCGGAGAGCGGCACGCCCGCGTCCGCGAGTGCCCCGCGGACGATTTGCGCGCCGCCGGCGCTCGTGCCGAGCTCGCCGCCCGCGGCGCCGAGCTGCTTCAGCAGGAGCTCGGCCGTGAAGTTGTCGCTGACCCGGCCCATCCAGGCGACGATCCGCGAGAGTGGGGGCGACTCGACCGAGGCGAGGGGCAGGTCGTCGTCCCGCTGGGTGGCGTGGCCCGCGCCCGCGACTGCGACTCCGGCGCGGCGCAGCGCCTCGCCGAACAGCAGCGCTGCCGCGAGTGCAGGATCGCGCGAGGTTCGGCCGAGGAAGCGGCCGCGGTCGACGGTCAGCGCCGACAGCGGCGGGCACTCGTTGACGTAGAACCACGACTTCCAGCCGGCGCCGGTGCGGCGCGTGTCGAAGAACGACTCATCCGCGAAGACACCGCGCGTCACCTTTCGGATCCCGGCAGCGCGAACCTGGCGGGCGAGCGCCACGAGGCTCGCGGTCGAGAGTGTCGGGTCTCCGTGGCCGACGAGCACCAGGCTCCCGCGCCAGACCGTGCCTTCCTGCTGGCCGCGGCCGAGAACGTCGGTCTCGATCCGGAAGCCCGAGCCGAGCGCGACGAGCGAGCCGTAGGCGATCGCGAGCTTCTCGTTCGACGCGGGCGCGAGCGGCAGCCCGTCGTGCTCCGAAAAGACGGTCTCGCCGGTCTGCAGGTCGAGCGCTACCGCACCTGTGCGTGCCTGCGAGACGTTCGGGACAGCGAGCGCCCGCGCCAGGCGCTTGGCGAGAGGCGAGTCGCCCGCGCCGGCGGGAGCTGCGAGGACCAGCGCCAGCACGAAGGCGACAACCGGCAGGCGGCGGCGGGTCATCCGAGGCATTGTTGGGAGTGCTGTTACCGCCGTCAAGTCTGGGCCTAGCGGCGCGTGGGGATAGGCCGCGCGGCCCTTGTTCGGAGGCGCGGAAGCCGCTGATAATCGAATGCGAGGCAACTGTGGCACCCGAGACCATTCCTGCACTGCTCGAGCAGATCGACGAGCTGCTCGCCGAGCCGGCCGAAGAGCCGGCCAGCCTGGCACGCCTCGAGCGGACGCTCACCGACGGCTACGCCTACGCGCTGGCGCTCGAGGCCGAGCGCTGGCGGCTCGAGCAGCGCATGTCCGAGCTGGCGGGTGGGCTGAGCGACGGCAATCAGGAGCTGAAGACGAAGGAGCTGGCGCTCGTGTCCGACCGGCTGGCTGCCAACGACAGCCTCCTCTCGGGCCTGCGCGGCGAGCTCACGCGGCTGCGCGCTCGGACCAGCGCAGTCCGCCGAGTCGGCTAGACGAGCCCGCTGCGAACCGCGTAGACCGCGGCCTGGATGCGGTTCTCGATCTGCAGCTTCATCAGGATGTTCGAGATGTGGTTCTTGACCGTCTTCGGGCTGATGTGGAGCTGCGCCGCGATCATCGCGTTGTCGTTGCCGGCGGCGATCAGCTTGAGCACGTCCAGCTCGCGGTCCGAGAGCTCAGCGCGGATCGTGTCGGCAGCCTCGGGCGAGATCGCGGTCGCGCGCACCTGCTGCAGGACCTTGCCCGCAATCGCCGGCGAGACGAGCGACTCGCCGACCGACGCGGCCACGATCCCACGGATCAGATCGTCGACGGAAGCGTCCTTCAGCAGATAGCCGCAGGCCCCGGCCAGGATCGCGTGGAGCACGTCGTCGTCCTGGTCGGAGATCGTCAGCACGAGCACTCGCGTGAGCGGCGCGAAGCCGTGGATCTGGCGAATCGCCTCGATGCCGGTCATGCCGGGCATGTGCAGGTCCATCACGACCACGTCCGGGGCGAGTTCGCGCACGAGCCGCACCGCGTCGGCGCCTTGGCCCGCTTCGCCGGCGACCTGGACGCCGCGCTCCTCGAGCAGGTTGCGCAGCCCGGTCCGGAAGAGGTCGTGGTCGTCGACCAGCAACACGCGCACGCTGCTAGCTGTGCGCTCGTCCTCCATCTGAACGGTTTCGCTCACGATCACCCCCTTGGAGCGGGGCGAAGTCTAGTCAGTGCAGAGCGATCGTGACGGTGCGCCGGCCCCAGGCGCGCGCCTGCGCGACCGTCGGGAACCAGAGGTCGATCGTGGCGCCCTGGATTGCCGAGCCCGTGTCCGCGGCGACGCCTGATCCATAGCCGGGGATCGTCATCGTCGTTCCGAGCGGGATCACGCTCGGGTCGACCGCGACGACGCCCCAACCCGTCGGCGCCCCGGTCGCGGTGTGGCCGCGGATCGAGTAACCGGTGGCGACGACGGTCAGCGAGTTGCCGCCCGGCGCGATCGGGATCGGCGCCCCCGGCTGGGAGGGCGAGACGGCGGAGACTTCGCGGGCCTTCGTCTCGACCGCGAGCGCCTGCTGCTGGTACGCCGCGATCGACGCGGCGTTGAGCTTCTGCTGGCGGGCGAGCGTCGCCAGGTACGAGGCGCGCTGCGAGCGAGCCTGCTCGAGCACGACGGTCGACTGCGACGCCTCCTGCGCGAGCCCCTGCAGGCGCTGTTCCTTGGCCGTGAGCCCCCGCGTGAGGGCGACGGCGGTGTGCTTCGCGTGCTGCGTCTGCTCGATCACGACGCGGTCTTGATCGGCGATCCGGTCGAGCGAGTCGAGGTTGCCAAGCGCGTCGGCGACCGAGGAGGCGCCGAGCACGACCGCCAGCGGGTCAGAGTCGCCCTGCTCGTAGAGCAGCTGCAGACGGGCGGCCAGCGAGCGCTCCGAGACTTTCAGCGTGTGGCGGGCGACGCGGAGCCGCTCGCGGGCGGCTGCGAGCTGGCCCTTCACCTCGGCAGTCCGGATCCGCAGCTCCACCAGTCGCGCGCGCTCGCGCGCGAGCCGCGAGTCGAGCGAGTAGAGCTCCAGCACGACCCCGCGCGAGCGAGCGGCGAGGTCGGCGTTCTGCTGCGTCAGACCGCTGATCGTGGAGTCCGACCCTGCGGCGACGGTCGCCGCTGGGACCAGTCCGACGAGAGCAAGCAGGGCTCCGAGGACGACCGGCCAATAGCGGAGCGTGCGAATCTCCCCCGGCACGACGCGGCACCGTACCACACGGGTTTGTGCCAATTCACCAACGATTGGACGTTTAGCCCATTTGGGCCAGGAAAGCCGTTTGCGGTCGTCCGAGGACCTTGTTAGGGTGCCGTGCTTGTGACGTACCGGCCCCTCCCCCGAGGGCGCCTGTCGAGCCGCTTCAAGCCCCCCCTTCGCTCGATACGACGTAAGGCGCCGGCACTGGTCATCGCATTGGCTGCGGCCTCTGCAATGACTGCTGCGTCAGCGACCGCTGATCCAAGCGTCGCCGCCAAGCAGGCCGAGGCGCAGAGCGTGATGACGCAGATCCAGCAGCTCGACTCGAGCCTGGAGCGCGCGGTCGAGGCGTACAACCTCGCCAACGTCAAGCTCAACCGCATCAGGCACGACCTGAACGACAACACCCACGCGCTGGCCGTCGCGAAGAAGAGCCTCGTGCACTCCCAGAGGCAGCTCTCGGCCCGCCTCGTCGACATCTACACCTCCGGCGACCAGAACGCCGGCCTGTCCGTGCTGCTCGGCGCGTCGAGCCTCGACGACATGCTCGGCCGGATGGACGCGAGCGACCGCGTGTCCGAGCAGGACTCGCTGGTGCTCAAGCAGGTCGCACACTTCCGGCGTGAGGTGCAGCACCGGCAGAAGTTCTTGCAGAACGCACACGCCGAGCAGGTTCAGGTCGTGTCGGAGCGGAACGCCGCCCGGGCTTCGGTCGAGTCGCAGCTCGGCGAGCGGAAGCAGCTGCTCGGCTCGATCCAGGGCGAGATCGCGCACCTGCAGGCTGTCGAGGCCGCCAGGCAGGCCGCCCTCCAGCGCCAAGTCGAGCAGCAGCTCGCGGCGCAGCAGTCGGCCCAGCGGCAGGCTTCGCTGGCACCCACGGTTCCGATCGGCTCGACCACGCCCACCGCGCCGCCGGTCGCGCCTCCGGCCACGCACGGCGGGGTCGTCGGCGTTGCGATGCAGTACCTCGGGACGCCGTACGTCTGGGGCGGCGCCTCGCCGTCCGGCTTCGACTGCTCCGGGCTCGTGATGTACGCCTTCGCCCAGATCGGGATCTCCCTCCCCCACAGCTCGTACGCGCAGTACGGTTACGGCAGCCCCGTCTCGCGCGGTGACTTGCAGCCGGGCGACATCGTCTTCTTCGACGGCCTCGGCCACGTCGGCATCTACGTCGGCGGCGGCAGCTTCATCCACGCGCCCCACACGGGCGACGTGGTCAAGATCTCCTCGCTCAGCGGCTGGTACGCGGCGACCTACGTCGGCGCGCGCAGGCTCTAGGCGGCGCTTGCGACGCCGACCATAGGAGGCTGCGCCGGCTTTGCCGGTGCGGCCGTTCAATCCGCGTAGAGCTCTTCGATCTCCGCCGAGAAGTGCTCCGCTACGACGCGGCGCTTGAGCTTCAGCGTCGGCGTCACCTCGTCGTCCTCGGCGCTGAAGTCGCGCGGCAGGACGCGGAAGCGCTTGATCTGCTCGTAGCGCGAGAGATTTGAGTTGACGTCGTCGACGACCGCCTGCACCCGCTGCTCGAGCTCGTCCGGCGGGAGGCCGTCCGCAACGGCCGGGTCGACGGTGATCAGCGCGGTCACGTATGGGCGACGGTCGCCGAGCACGAGCGCCTGTGAGACCAGCGGCGCCGTCTTGAGGGCGTTCTCGAGGTTCTGTGGCGCGACGTTCTTGCCGCCGGCCGTGACGAGGATGTCCTTCTTGCGGTCGGTGATCGAGACGAAGCCGTCTGCGTCGATCGAGCCGAGGTCGCCGGAGCGGAGCCAGCCGTCCTCGCCGAGAACCTCGCGCGTCGCCTCCTCGTCCTTGTAGTAGCCGCCGAAGACCGTCTCGCTGCGGATCAGGAGCTCGCCGTCCTCGTCGGCGCGCACCTCGAAGCCGGGCAGCGCAGGCCCGACCGTGCCGAAGCGGAAGCACCCCGGCCGGTTGACCGAGGCGGCTGTCGTGCACTCGGTCAGGCCCCAGCCTTCGACGATCAGGATGTCGATCGCGTGGAAGAACTCGGCGATCTCCTTGGCGAGCGGCGCGCCGCCGGAGACGCCGAGCCGCAGCCGGCCGCCGAGGCGGTCCTTCACCTTCGAGTAGACGAGCCGATCGGCCAGGTGGTGCCGAAGCGCGAGGCTGCGCGGAATCGACTCGTTCCGCGCGCGCAGCTCGCTCACCTGCCGCCCGACGGCGAGAGCCCAGTCCAGCAGCCGCCTGCGCGGCCCCTGTACCTGCTCGAACTGCGCGAGCACCGCCGTGTGCACCTTCTCGTACAGCCGCGGCACGCTCGGCAGCAGGGTCGGCCGTACTGCCGGCATCGCCTCGGCCACGCGCAGCGGATCCGGGCAGAACGCGGTCGTGTAGCCCTTGTGCGCCCCGAGCAGGTGCATCAGCCGCCCGAAGTTGTGCGCCATCGGCAGGTAGAGCAGCATCACGTCGTCGGCGAAGGCGAATTCCGGGACGTCGTCGATGCACCTCGCCATCTCGTAGTAGTTGCGGTGGCGGATCATGCAGCCCTTCGGCGGCCCCGTCGTGCCGGACGTGTAGATGAAGGTGAAGAGATCCTCCTCGCCGACCTGGGCCTCGGCCTCGGCGAGCGCGTCCGGGTTGGCGGCGGCGAACTCGCGGCCGCGGGCGCGCACCTCGTCGAGGCCGGCGAAGGTGAGCACGTGGCGGAGCGGGAGGTCGGCGATCTTCGACCGCTGCGCCTCGTCCTCGACGAGCACGCCGATCGCGTCCGAGTGCTCGAGCACGTGGCTGCAGTCCTTCGGCGAGCTGTTCGCGTAGATCGCCGCCCCGACCGCACCGACGCGGGCCAGGGCGTAGTCGAACAGCGCCCACTCGAGGCTCGTCTGGGCCAGGATCCCGAAAGCGTCACCCTTGCGCACGCCCAGCGCCAGCAGGCCGTTCGAGAGCTCCTCGACCGCGCGCCCGGCCTCCTCCCACGAGACCTCTTCCCAGCGGTCGCCTCGCTCGACCAGATAGGCGGGGCTCGTGCGGCCCGCGGCCGTCGCGTTCCGCCACAGGTGCCCGATCGTTCGCACGGCGCCAGCTTACGCCGGAAGGGAAGCGCGCAGGAGCGGCGAATCTGCCCGGTCCTACTACACTTATCCACAGCGAAAGCGGCCTCAGATGCGAACTACCTGGAACGGATCACTCAGCTTTGGTTTGGTCACCATCCCGGTCGGCCTTGCCCCCGCGACGGCGCCGAAGGCCCGTGCCTCGGACGTCTCCTTCCGGACGCTGCACCGCGAGTGCGGCACGCCGATCAAGCAGAAGCGCTGGTGCCCCGTGCACGAGCGCGAGGTGTCGAACGACGAGCTCGTGAAGGGTTGGGAGGTCTCGAAGGGGCAGTTCGTGATCGTCGAGGACGCCGACCTCGAGGCAATCGAGCAGCGCGACACCTCCCGTGCGATCGAGATCTCGCGCTTCGTCCCGCTGGCCGAGGTCGACCCGATGTTCTTCGACCGCACCTACTTCCTCGCGCCTTCCAGCGCGGAGGCGCAGCGCCGGCCGTACGTGCTGCTGCTGAACGCGATGAAGGAGACCGGCATGGCCGCGATCGGCCGCATGGTGATCCGAGGCAACGAGAACTTCGTCCTGATTCGCCCGAAGGGCGAGGCGCTCGTGCTCGAGACACTCTTCCTCGCCGAGGACGTGCGCTCACAGGCGGAGATCGACGAGGCGGTCGAGGCCGTCGACGTCAAGGAGCCCGAGCTCGAGCTCGCCCGCCAGCTGATCGACAGCCTCGTCGGCGAGTGGGAGCCGGATTCGCTCGAGAGCGAGTACCGGCACAACCTGCGGCAGCTGCTCGAGGCCAAGCTCGCCGGCGAGGAGATCGCGATGCCCGAGCCGGTCGCGGACGCGCCGGTGGTCGACCTGATGGAGGCGCTGAAGAAGAGCGTCGCCGCCTCGAAGAAGCGCGACGGCGCCAAGCCGGCGGAACGAAAGAAGGCAGCACCCCGAAAGCGCGCGGCCGCGAAGTAGATCGTCTTCCGCGCCGGCCGGTCGCAGAGGGCGGGCCGGAAGCCGGCGAGTTGCCCTGCGTCTTCGCCAGTCCCCGGTCAGAGCCAGCGGCTCCCGCCCCGCCCTCTTACGGGCGGAGCGGCAGACGCCGAACTACGGCGTGGCCGGAGCCAGGCAGTAGACGTAGGCTGTCCCCGAGAGGTCCTTCCCCGAGGTCTGAACGATCGTCCAGCTCGTGCTACCCGTCGGGTTGCCGGTCGAGTCGCTTCGGAACGAAGCGTTGACCGAGCCCTGGATGTTGTAGCCACCCGAGACCGCTTCGAGCCGGTCGGTCGGGTCGGGCGTGGAGAGGTTGAGCGGGCAGTTCACGGTGAACTGCTTGTCGCCCGTCGACGCGCCACCAGCGACCGTGACGAGGCCAGAGAATCCGGCATCGCCCTTCGGGCCCTGAGGGCCGGCGGGACCGGCAGGTCCGGCAGGGCCAACGGCCCCGGCGTCACCCTTCGGACCAGCGGGACCGGCAGGACCGGCATCGCCCTTCGCACCGGCAGGACCGGCGGGACCCTGGATGCCCTGGGCACCAGCATCGCCCTTCGCGCCCTGCGGGCCAGCGGGACCGACCGGGCCAGTGGCACCGGCAGGACCAGCGACACCCTGAGCGCCGGTATCACCCTTCGCGCCAGTGGCACCCGTGTCACCGGTGTCACCCTTCGCGCCGGTGGCACCCGTGTCACCCTTCGCACCCTGCAGGCCCATCGGACCCATCGGGCCGATGTCACCCTGCGGGCCAGCCGGACCGATGAGGCCCTGGAGCCCCATGAACCCGCGCTCGCCCTGCTCGCCCTGGATGCCCTGGGCGCCGGTCGCACCGGTATCACCCTTTGCACCGGTATCGCCCTTCGCACCCTGAGCCCCGGTCTCACCCCTTGCTCCTGCGGCACCAGCGGGGCCTTGCGGCCCGGCAGGTCCGGCGAAGCCCCGTGCGCCGCGCAGACCGGCACGCTTGACCTTCAGGCGGACGTGGATGTAGCGGTACTGCTCGCCCTTGTAGCAATGCTGGCCGAGTTCGATGAACCGGGCGATCCCGCCGGTATGAACGCCGTTGATCGTGACGTTCGACCGCCGGAAGCAGACCGGCCCGATCGTGCCGCTGATCCCGACGCGCTTGACGCCAGGGTTTCGCGGCTCGGAGC
>Ga0307289_10001144_pt1 | contig 11359 bp, 13 predicted proteins | sample ER_DNA_143_FD_194483 | JGI IMG/M metagenome (GOLD analysis project Ga0307289, IMG submission 194483) | Bulk soil microbial communities from the East River watershed near Crested Butte, Colorado, United States - ER_DNA_143 | ecosystem: Environmental > Terrestrial > Soil > Floodplain | place...
CTCATTGATCCAATGGGAATCGCCTTGTCGAACGCCGCTCTCAAGAAGACCGCCCCCGTGCTGTCGTCGTGGCAGTTCAACCAGCTCGACGTCGAAGGACGGGAAGACGCTTGGTATCTCATCCGAGCCCATGTCACCCAGGCGGTGAAGGCCGCCTACGATTCCGTGCCAGCACGATGACCGCGATGGTGACTACCGTTCGGGTGACGTCACCGTCGTCATCAACCACTCCATCCGCGCCCGCGAAGCCAGCGAACAACTCGTCGGGACCTCCATCATCGCCGCCGCTCGAGGGCTGAGACCGCATCGCCGCTGTATTTACGTCCTGCCAGAAGCATCGTCGAGCTCTGCTATTTCATTCTTCACACTGGTAGCCTCGGTGCCCCTCAGCCAGGAGTCACGTTGCGTCCTAACGACTGCAACAAGAAGCTGTCTTAGCTGGCGGTCTGATACTTCGTTAGGGTCTGCCGCTCTCAACAGCAGCTCATCCAGCGCGTAGAAGGCGTCGCGGTTTGAATGCCACTTCCGCTGGAAGTCATTCGTCGCCGGCAGCACGTGTCCTTCGCCAAGGGATCTGGTGGTGGGGCCGCTTCACGCCGTACGTGATAACGATGCTGCAAGGGATTGGGACAACCAGCGGCCCACGGCACTCGAGGGTTCTTAGCTGGCGGCGCTGGGGCGCCGACAGGCTCGGTGGCAAACGGATTGCGCTTTGTTGAACCAGACTTGAGTCGGCTAAGACCAGACCTCAACCAGGCCGACCTATGTGGTGGCCCACGAGGAGAGGCGCCAAGCCTAAGATCTTGGGCGCGCCACTCGCTCCGCGCTTGCATTCGACGAACTCACCCGCGCGCTAGGCAATTTGGCCGCCCGAGGTGAACGCACACATTGCATGTCCGGATAGCTGAAGGAGGACCTGGTCGCGCCCGCGGTTGGCGCAGCGTCAGCACCACGGGTCCGCAGATATAGCCTCACCCTGTCCGGTGCGTCGTCACCCAAGCCTCATGCGGCCTACAGACGGAACGATGACCCAAAGGGCTGTCTCTCCGTTCGTGGCTTCAGTAACATCAGCCTTTTATCATCGCCAGCTGGCATCGGTCGCTGTGGACGCCCCCTCAGCCCCATATCAGCCCCTGCGAGTGGTCACCGCTGGCCGGACCTATCTGGAGGTTGTCATGCGGATGTTGCTTAAAGCCGTGTACGACACTGAAGCCACTAACGAACTCTTCCGCGGAGGCGAGGTATGGGACGTAGCAGATCGCATGCTAGAGCGGATTCAACCGCAAGCTTTTTACGGCTTCGTTGAGAATGGACAGCGCGCGATCTTTGCGGTCTTCGACTTGGTGGACCCGTCGGAAATCCCGGTGATTTGTGAGCCCTTTTATCACCTCGTGAAGGGCAAGATAACGCTGACTCCGTGCATGAACCTTAAAGACTTGAAGAAGGGTATTAGGGACGCGACGTTCGAGATGCAGTTTATGCAAGGCCAGTCCCCGCAATAGCCGGTCGCGCACAGCACTTGTCGGTGGTCTGCTCTAGCGAATTATCACCAACCGCGATGTTTTTAGCCTGCAGGATCGCGAGACTAGCCAGTCGGAGATGCGGCGTGACGCTGCCGGTGCTTCTCAGCAGGCGGCTGCGAGACGCTCAGCCGTTGTGGGCACGTTCGGTCGGGATGAGGACTGCCCTCTCCGCGGCTGTCGAAATGTGGCAGCAACAAGGCCCGTGGTTGGATGTCCCGGCAAACGGTGACCGCCCAATTGCCTTGCAGATCGCTGAGCAGGCAGCCGCGCAAATTGAAGGCGGCATCGTTTGGGCATCTCATGGGCCCACGCGGAGCGCCTGTTCAGTTTGGTGCAGAAGCGGGCCCAGGAGCTGGTTGAAGAGATAGCTGCTTTGCCGCCGCTGCCGAAGCAAATCTACGAAATGGGAGATGCGGCCTCCGAGCTGGCCAAACATCGCGAGCACCGTTCGACGTGGGCGTCCTCACCAGCACGAATCAGGATTTCCTGCTCACCCGTGACGTCGGCAACGTGTGCCGCGACGCGATCGATGAAGGTTTCGCCCGCATGCCGGACGGCGCGCCGCGAATCGCCTTCATCTTCCGGAATTGACGGCCGTGGCTGTCCGGTACCCGCTTCCGGCGGCTTAAACCAGCGCTTCGAATCAGATACGGCGTTGACCAAGGCTGGGAGCCCGGACTGTGGCGAGTCGGGGACATTGCGACGCGCCCGGAGGACCGCACTTTCGGCAAGCTTGCGAATCTGGGCTCCGCCGTCGGCGTCGCCTGGGCATCATAAGGTTTCGGTGCTTGCTGCCATGGGGCAGGCACTGCGGTCTTCTATTTTCACCAACACCGAACAAAAAGGAGCCTCAGTGAGTGTTGGTGAGGAAGCTGGTCACCTCCTTCAGCGCGCCAGCGGCTCAGGGGAACGTTCAGGCTTGGCGATCCTCGAAGCTGTGAGAAAGGTAACCGAGCTCAATAGCGTTGCCCATGTCCGCAGACATCTCGTTCGGGCGGTAGGGCCATGCGAGCCCCAAAGTTCGCCTCCGAGCGGAAATTCTTGTCCCAAATCCGGCGCTAGGGCTGGGCGATCGCGACCAATCTGTTTAGACTACCTGCCGGAAGATAACGGTTTGGTCTCATTTTCTCGGGGGAGTGCGTGCACGTGGCTCGAACCGTCTCCGCAACGGGCGATGCTGCCGCACCTTGGAGTGCGGAGAGCACGACATGTGGTTCCGGCATTCGAATGCTGCGATACGCAGATGTGCCTGCGGCAGTTGTGCCCGGTGCCATGCAGGTCGCGTACCTGGCAGCTTCAACCACATCAGCAGAGTCGACAGCCAGCGCGCGTGTGGGGCGCAAGGAAGCAAGTCGCCACGCCGCACGACTAGCAATCAGAAATGATGCCGCGCCGAGGCTGAAGGACTCGGCCTCAGAAACGATGCCAATCCTGTGACTAAAGGTGATCCGCAGCAGCTACGCCACTTCAGATCTGAACGTTCGGACCGAGGCCAGGAGTCCTCCGTCGGCTGCGTAGTTCCTGCCGGAAGGAAGCTCTCGATCACCGCCACCGTAATCAACGAATTCCGATGCGAGTCATACCAGGGCAAAGGCCACTGGGGACTCACACAACAGCTTCTTCACTCGGGGAGATTGACATGATTCCAGGTGCGGCCCGGTTAGCTTTACGCCGCCGGCGCAAGGCAATGATCGCATTCGGCCTCAGCGCCACCCTTGCACTCAGCGTCCTGGGCATTCAGTCCGCCTCGGCTTCGACCAGGTCAAGACTTGCTTTGAGCTTGAATCCGGATCGGTCGAATGCGGTGCGACTGGACGGCTCGACGGTGAAGGGAAAGATCTATGTCTTCGTGAGGAACTCGAAGACCCTCGACAAGGTCGACTTCTACCTGGACAGCTCATCGCGCACGAAGCCGCCCGTACGAACCGAAACCGACCCGCCCTTTGATTTCGCGGGTACCGCTGACGACGGCACGGCGGTTCCATACGACACCACGAAGCTATCCGATGGATCCCACAGCATCAGCGTTGTACTCACGTGGTCGAACGGCACTACCTCCCGCCGTGGTGGGAACTTTGCGGTCGCTAACAGCGGCGCAACGACAACGCCCCCCGCCTCGCCGACGACATCGACCACCGCCTCCCCTACAGCAACAAACACCGCTTCGCCGACGGCACCAAATACCACGGTGCCGGCCACCCCCACGACGGCACCAACAACGGCCACCGCAACGCCAACGACTGCGCCACCGACCCCGGCGACGACGACGCAAACACCGACGTCGTGCCTGGCTGGGGGTGGTGTTGCGATTGGCAATGGCGACGACGCCCAGAGCGTGGTGAATGCGCACGCTGCTGGTACGACCTACATCGTCGAGGCCGGTACCCATCTGCGGAATTTCAGCGTCCAGCCCAAGTCCGGCGACAGGTTCTGCGGGGAGCCGGGTGCGGTGCTGGACGGTGGGCGCAGCCTGGCATCGGCGTTTTCGGGCGGGGCCACGAATGTGACCCTGGATTCGATGACTGTGCGGGAGTATGACCCTGGCAGGCAGGGTGCGGCTATTCAGCCGCAGTCACGTGCCAGCGGTTGGGTGGTGCGCAATGTTTCGGCTTTGCACAACGGTTGGGCGGGTCTGCTGGTCGCCGATGGCATGAAGATCCTGGGTGGCCATTACAACGACAACGACGAGTTGGGCATCGGCGGCAATGCCGCCACCGGGATCCTGCTCGACGGTTTGGACGGGGACCCGGCGACCATTGACGGGCCGGAGCTGGCGCGCAACCACACCCTGCACGAGCCCTGCGGGTGGGAGGCCGGTGGCATGAAGTGGGATGTCGGCCAGGTCACGATCCGCAATGCCCATGTCCACGACAACGACTGCCGGGGACTGTGGGCCGACATTAATGCCCGCGGCGCCCTCATCGAGTACAACCTGATCGAGAACAACTTCGCGGAAGGCGTCTTCTATGAGATCAGTCAGGACGCGGTCATCCGGTACAACAAGATCTACCGAAACGGCATCCGCGCCGCCGGCTGGTACTGGGATGCCGGAATCCTGGTCAATGCCAGCTTCAACGTCGAGGTCTACGGCAACCGCCTATCCGGCAACTACAACGGAATCACCGGAGTCCAGCAGGATCGACCGGACTCCACTCCCCCAGAACACCTACTCGATAACCTGCACGTCTACGACAACCTGATCTGCGCCACCGGCGGGGGCGGCCATCCCACCGGCGTGGTCGCCGACAACGGCGCCAACCTAGACGGCCGCGACATCAGCTTCACCCGCAACACCATCCAGTCATCCCCATGCGAGTAGCGGGACTGACACCCCACGCGACGTCGACACATGTACGCCTGCCTGCTTTCTGAGCTATGAGGCTCAGAGAAATGATGCCGGTGCCGGTTTTGAGCTTCGCGAACTCCGGAACGCCGCGGGAATGGCAGCACTCACCGCCGCCGTCGCGGGATATGCAAGAATCCAAGGGTAACGAGTATGCAGGGTCTCATGTCGGTGCACCCCAGGCTGCGACGGTCGTCGGTCGCGGCTTTTTTCTCCGCGGTCGTGCCCTTGACGGCGATATGGATCGCGGCCGGGCCGAACTCGGTTACAGAGATTTCGGGTGACGCCAGGTACTACCTCGCCCTAAGCTGGCATCCGCGTGCGCCGACTGAACCGCCATTCACATACCGGGTTCTCACGCCGTGGTTGGCACACCTTACTGGGCTAGATGCATTCTGGGCGTTCGCCGTTGTCACGATTGTCGGTCTTGCCGCCACTGCAGTCTTGCTGTGGGCGGTGGTATTGCACGACCGCACGCCAGCGCAAGCGTGGCTAGCGCTTGCGCTGTTCGTTGTGTCGCCCGCTGCGGTCTACTCACTGGCCGACCACTACCTCGTCGACTCCTTCGCGTACGCATTCCTTGCGGGGGTGTTGCTCCTTCTGCAGCGAAATCGGATGACTTCGGCGGCGATCGTTTGCGTCGCGGGCATGCTCGCGAAGGAGCCGGTGCTGTTCGCCTCACCGATCGTCCTCTTGCTCGCCGTAAGATCACGCGCACGAGCGGCTATCGCCATCCTCCTTACCGGTGCCCCGGCCTTGTATCTGGTTATCCACCGCACGAACTGGATCGCCAATGGTGCTGGGCGGGAGTCCCCGTATTTCACCGAAAGCAACCTTCATACAGTTGTCAGCAACCAGGGCGGTGCGCTGCGAGCGATTCTGATTGCTGTCGTGGTGGGCTTCGGCCCGCTCGCTATCGCCGCCGTTGTCGCTTGGTCATCAGCCACCGGCTTGGTGCGGCTCTGGGCGTTGCTGCTCATTCCGTTCACGCTGAGCATGCTAATTGCGGGAGACTGGATTCGAATGCTGGCCTACTCTGCAGTGGTGTTCGTTCCGATCGCTGCTCAGTATGCATGGTCAAAGACGGGTGCTTTGCTCACGCTCGCAGCCACTGCGCTCTCATCGATCGGCGTACAGAAGATGCCGGGGACCTGGTTGCAGGTTCTCGTAGGCACTGCCGTGATCGCGATATACGCGGTTCTGGCATGGCGGTTCACTCAACCCCGCTCGAGCAAGATCTCTTGGCAGTTTGAGTAGAGGCCGCGGGGATCCGCGGACGTACTTCGGCTATCGCCCGACGCCATTTGCGCGTGCGACGACGTTGTCTGCGTCGCATACACCAACAGCTCGCCTTGAGCGGCATAGGCCTCGCGTTCGCGGAGCAGGGTGGCCCCCGTTTCCCACGGAGTCGACGAGTGGCGAGCGGCTAGTTGCTGCGCGCGTCGCGGCGGCTTTGTCCGCTGCGTATCCTCACACTGACGGATTACGGCCGATCGCACTTGATGAATCACGCTGGGGTTGCGTGCCGAAGTTCAGCGCTCCCTCCGGAGGGAAGGGCCCAATTCACGCCGTCCATTTAGTGAGGCCGGCCGCCCGAACTCATTCCGATCCGAATTCTGTGCGGCGGCCAAAGCGCAGGCTATGCCAGTTACGATGCCCTGCTCGCTGCCGGGCACCCAGGTCAAAGACCACACTATCTGCATGGCTAGCAACGCAGTTATGACGCTCGGGCCGAACAGCCCGGTGTCGCGGGTCGGGGTGTGCCACAAGGCCCGCAGCAGGCCGGCACTAAGTGCGATGAGGGCAAGCAGGCCAGCCAGTCCGGTCCGGATCATCGTTTCTATGTAAAAGTTATGTGGATGTGTGTTCGACGCGATTCCGTCGATCTTGACTGCAAAGCCGCTGCCAAATGGCTGGCCCACGACCCAGTTCGTGACATCGTGTGACCAGGCCCCGACCAGCTCCGACCAGCCCTGGATACGCCAGTCGAGATTTCCTGTGCCCGACTTGATCACGGGCTGGGTTCCCTCTTGGAGTCCGCCCAGATAGACGAAGGCAATGGCCGTCACCACCGCGCCGAGCGTAACCAGGATGATGGCACGACGCCCAAGGCGCCGGTCGCGGAGACCGAGGACGGCGACCCCAACCACGATCGCCAGCCAGACGGTCCGGCGGTTGAGTACCAGCACGAAGAGGAGGAGTGCGACGCTCATCCACCGAATCCAGCGTGTACGCTCGTCACGCAGCCACACGGGGATTGTCAGTATGAAGGCGCATGCGAGGAAGAAATTATAGGCCCCGTCGATTACGCGGATGGCGGCGTCCGCACCGTATCTTTCGGCGGGTACCCCCAGATCGATCCCAGCAAAGATTGCCAGCCAGCGTAAGCAGACGAGCACCATCATAGGGATAGCCATCGCCAGCCAGATTCGGCCGATCCGGTCGTAGAGCTCATCCGAGGGCGGGAAGGTTGCGAAATATAGTGCGACGCCGGCGAAGAACAAGTACTGGCGAAAATCGGCAATGCTTGGCTGTGGGCCAAAGGCTGCTACACCTCGGATCACCGATATGGTCAACATGACTAAGAGGAGCACCAGCCAGCGGTGGATCCGGTCAAGGCGCCGCAGCCGCAGGAGCCGGGCCACAGCAGCAGCAAGAACGAGTGCGGATACTACGTCAGGGACGCCGACCCGGATTTGCCCGGGAAGCACCAACGACGGCACGGCGTCCTCATAGACGGCCGTAAGTACCACCGACCCGAGCACAAGCCCAGCGACGACGTCGGGCCGTTTGATCAGCCAATCGACCAGGATGACGCCCAACCCGCCGGCCAGCAGAAGGACCAGTCCCAGCAGAAACAGACTGGTCATGGTCGGACCTCCGCTGTCATTGCATCGCCCGGCGGTCCGAGGACGAACAACAGCCCGTATTGCAGCCCACTCGCGTCGCCTACCACACGGCCCACCGCGAGACGCATCCAAGCTCATGGCGAATGGCGGGGAACGCATGCAAGCGAATATCGGCTCCGGGCTTGCGCTGCTGGGCGTCGATCCGGATCCATGGTGCCGACACGCTGGACCACAGCGTGCGGAACACGACTTCAAAGGTACTCGCGTTCAATAAGCGCCACTCCGCTTCGCTACTACAAACAGCGTCTTCCCAATTATCAGCGTGTCGAGTGCCAGTGACCAGTTCTCGATGTAGCGCAGGTCGAGATCGCCTCATCCCACTCAAGGTCAGCTGATCTGCCATAGCCCCGTCAGGCTTACCGGCCCGATCAACCGGTGTCATCGCAACACTATCCTGCGTGCTGCTTCGCAAGGCTTGTCGAATGCGGCCCAAAGGGCTTTTCCAGCGATAGCTAATCCTAATTCACAGTCCATGTCGTTCTGTATTTCTAATCGGTTTCGAGACCCAGACCAGCGTCACTGATTTCCGCCTTATGGATTTCTGGATTTCGAGAGCGGTCGACATCGCTACGCCGTCCATAACCGAATAGCGAAGCCATCGGGTGGCCTTGCGGTAACAAACAAGAAAGGCGCTGGTCCTCGCCGAGGCCGTGGGCCGCCAGTCCACCCGTGCAACTGGGAGGCCGAACCGGTCCCGCCTGGTGCCCAGTGTCACCCGGCGGTTCGGGTTCGGCGCCTGTTCGGCCTGAGCGTGCATGGCAAGGACGCTGCGGGCCGGATCGGGCGGAGGCGAGCGCGGCCTGCGGCGCTCAGGTCACCGATGCCGACGGTGTTGCCCACGTGCCCGAGCACCTTGGCCGGCAGCGGTCGGCGCCGCCCGCTTTGATCAACGTGGCCAGCGAGCGGACGGCCTCGGCGGTGAAGGACAGGTCGCGGGTTGGAAGGAAGAACGCGCGGTTAGGGAGCTGATACTTCGCTGCACCGCATCGCACCCGTGGGCCCTTGCACGTGGACTCCTGGCGCGGCCTCACGAATTGGGTAGAAGCCGGTGCCGCCGATCAGGTCCGGCGTTGCCGGGATGATGTATCCGGTGCGGGCCGACATGTCGCTGGCGAGCTTCCTCGCATCCGACAGCACCCCCACTCACCCTCTATTTTCGATGATCCTCGCGCAAGCTTACGATGCGACCATGATGCCCATCCCGGCGCCGGGGGACAATTTTCTGCAGTGCAAGTTCCCACCGCGCGCGGACGGACTGCGGCTCTGGGGACGGATTGCGCGGGGTGCAGGGAGCGGGGGCGGCATCGAGCATGCCACTAGCGAGTCGGAGCAGCGGACGTGAGCGAAGCTGGGGACACCGCCTCCGAAGGAGCGGACGGGCAGCACCCGAACCTGACCGCGCAGACCGCGTTCGGCCTGCGGTGGTTCTACCTATCCACCGTCACCATCATGGCGGCGAACCTCGCCTATACCGCGACCATCTCGCGGCTGCTGGAGCCGGCCACATTCGGCGTCATGGCCATGGCCAACCTGGTCGTGTTGTTTGCCCAGTTCTTCGCACGTATGGGGCTGGGGTCGGCGCTGGTGCAGAAGCCGGAACTGTCCGAGGAGGAGATCCGGGCCTCCTCCACGGCCGGCATCGTTATGGGCCTGGCCTGCCTGGCGGTGGTCTGGCTCCTGGCGCCCGCCATCGCCGTCCTGTTCCGGACGCCCACGCTCCCGCCCGTCCTCCGCGCGCTGGGCGTGTCATTCGTGTTCATGGGCTGGTCCATGACCAGCCTGGGCCTGCTGCGCCGCCAGCTCCGCTTCCGCATTCTCTCGGTCATCTCGATGGGTGCCTACGTCTTCGCCTACCTCGTCGTGGGCGTTGGCCTGGCCCTGCTCGGGGCCGGCGTGTGGAGCTTGGTGGCGGCCTCCTTGTCCTCCACAGCGGTCCAGGCGGTGTGGCAATACATCGTCGTGCGGCATCCTGTCCGACCAGTGCTCCGCTGGGAGCCGTACCGCGCGGTCTGCAGCTACGGGGTGCGCCTCGAGGGCGCCTACCTGATGAACTACATCGGCGGCAACCTGGACACCTTCACGGTGAGCCGCACGGCCAGCGCCGCAGTCCTCGGCCAGTACACCCGCGCGTACGCCCTGATCTTCCAGCCTCTCGGCAACTACCTGGCCCAGGCGCTCACTAGCGTGCTGTTCTCAACCCTCAGTCGCATCCAGCAGGACCTCGCCCGCCTGCGAAGCGCCTACCTCAGTGTCCTGTCGCTTGGCAACCTGATGCTGTTCCCGGTCTGTGCCGGAATAGCCGTTGCGGCGCAGGAGCTGGTCCAGGTCGTACTCGGCCCCCAATGGGGGCTGGCCGTGGGGCTGGTTCCCTGGTTCGCCCTCGCTGGTGGCTGCAACGTCGCCTCCCAGTTCACCCAGATGCTGGCGGACGCGCGCGCGGAACTAAACCGGTCGCTGGCTGTACAGACGGCCTACATCCTAGGGCTGGCCCTGCTCATCCTGCTCGCACTGCCGTTCCGGTCCCATGGAGTATGGGTGTTTGCCGCGGCGTTCGCCGCTGCGGAGACGTTCCGCTACCTCGGCTACCAGGCCCTCGCCCGGCGGGTGCTGAGGCTGCCGTGGAGGTGGGTGTGGCGGGCGCACACCCCGGCGGCGCTGGCCAGCGTCGGTGTGGCCCTGGCGATCGCGGCCACTAGGTGGGCCGTTAGCGGCCACGGCCCGGCAATCGTCGTCCTCGTGGCCGAGGTGGCCGCCGGAGGGCTTGCGCTGGCGCTCTTCATCCGGTTCAGCCCACTGCCGGCAGTCCGCGAGGAGCTATGGATGCGCCTCACCGCGGCTGGCGTGCTCGGCGATGCCGCCGGCGCGAGGTGGCGGCTGGCGTCGCTTGCCCTCGGGGACCCAAACCCAGCTGCTGCGCCGGGGCGGGACCGTGACTAGCATCCTCCTGCTCGGTGAGCTGTCGGACCCGCCGACGCCCGGCCAGGCGGTGTCGGTGCAGCTCAGCCATCGCGCCCCGGCGGTCGCTGGATCCGTGGTGGAGTCACCCGTTCCGGACAACACCGGCTGGCTCTCCACGGCGCGCAGCGCGCCGTCACGCCCGGCCAGTCCGCGGTGTCTTCCAGGGAGAGCGGGTGCTCGGCGGCGGGCGGATCGTGCGAGCGCTCAGATTCTCGGAGCAACCGGCTGAGCCTCTCTGCGAGGACTTCGCGCCAGCGCGATCTTCCTATCGAGGCACGAGAGGCCCCAGCATCGAGCCGATCCGATTTCGCGTTCGGTCGAGCTCAGCCGCCCACCAAGCGAGAACCTTCATCCTCCGGGCGCGCAGAGCGCGCTCGTCGGCGAGGAGCGCTCGTACCTCCTCGAGCCCGTCTTTCCAGGATTCATGAAAGATCCACGGCGGGTCGCCGAGGGGTTCCGTAGCCTCGAGGTAGCGCTCTCTGGTCGTGCCTCCGACAACCGGAATCGCCCCGCAGACCGACGCCTCGAAGTTCCGGAAGCAAAGGATGTTGTAGTCACCAGCTGGGCAGAGAACGAAGCTCGAGTTCCGGTAGACCTCCGCCATCTCCGTCGGATGCAAACCTCCG
>Ga0307289_10001146_pt1 | contig 11355 bp, 11 predicted proteins | sample ER_DNA_143_FD_194483 | JGI IMG/M metagenome (GOLD analysis project Ga0307289, IMG submission 194483) | Bulk soil microbial communities from the East River watershed near Crested Butte, Colorado, United States - ER_DNA_143 | ecosystem: Environmental > Terrestrial > Soil > Floodplain | place...
CAACCTCGTGCGATACGGCCGCGCCGGCTACACGTACGTGATGAGGAACATGCAGACCAACGCGCACCTCCTCGCCGACAAGCTGGAGGAAATCGGCCGGTTCCAGCTCATCGGTCGCGATCAGGAACAGCTACCGCTCGCCGCCTTCAAGCTCGCCGATCGCGGTCTCGGCTACGACGAGTTCGACATCGCATGGCAGCTGTCCGCCGAACGAGGCTGGATGGTCCCCGCCTACACTCTCCCACCCAACGCCCAGAACGAAACCATCATGCGCGCCCTCGTCAAAGAGACACTCAGCCGCGAACACATCGACACCCTCGCCCGCGACATCGACGCCGCCTGCACCACCCTGTCCCGAAAAGGACGAGCCCACCACTCCGAACGGGAAAAGGTCGTCACCGGTCCGGGACATTAACCCAAAGGTGAATCCGACGGCACGTCTACGGGGCGACCAGGTAGGCAGATCCTGACGCCTCGGCCGCGCAGGTCGGGGTGCTGCTTACTCTGACGTCGGACCCGCGTCCACTGCCGTTGGTTGCCGCTGTAGGTCAGCCTCCGCATGGGTTGCAGGTAGCCATGTGACGTTGGGCTACCGCCGACGGTGGCGGTCGACGACCCACCACAAGATCAGGCAGACGCCAAACCCCGCGCTCAGTCCGAACCACCAATCCCCGGTCACTGCACGCTCAACTGCAGGAAGTCCTATTCAAGGTCCGGCACTGTCTGAGGGCTGACTCACCATCTGCAGGTGGCTTGCCTCGGCTCGCCGTCGTGCCATCTCACATTCTGAGATTTTGCTCTAAGGCATGTCCACTTTTCCGGGGGGTCGGTGCTTAGGGGGGCACAACTCTTGTGGGAAGAAGTCAGCGATGCGCCCGTCCCTTCGTACTAATTCCGCCAAGCGCCCGTCCGCAGGACCTGCCGCCCGCGCCGAAGAGATGGAGCTCCGTCCTCTTCTGGGCGTCGAGGAGGTATCGCAGCTGCTTGGAATTCCGAAGGCCACCCTTTACCGGTGGCACTCGCTGTCGACCCCAGACGCACCTCAAGGCCCTCGTGCCTTCCGCATGGGCCGCTACCTCCGGTACACGCTGGAGGACGTCCGCATCTACATCGAGGAGCTCAGGATGAACAGCGCCTGAGAACGACACCGTTGCGGTGTGCGCAGAAACTTCCGTCCGCGCTTGCCTGTGCGTTGGCCTGCAGGACAGTGCAGATCGGGCCGTCGGACAAGTTCTCATCGGCTGAGCAACCGAACTCCACGGTGATTGGACTCTGGCCGACTGCGGGTTACTCCCGCACATCCGTGGGCCGTGGATGATCCGCAACTATGTGGTCCAGGAGATCGCGCACCGGTTCGGCGACGAGATGCTGCTCTGGGACGACTGGGGGATGTGCCAGGGACCGGGCTCCGATGACGACGACACGGCCGACGTCGACGAGCTCGCCGCGCTCCTCGTCGCTGCCGACGCCGGCGACCTCGACGCCGAGCGACGGCTGCTCGACCGGTACTGACCACATCGAAGCGCCAGGCGGACTTGTAGGTCCGCGGCGCCATCTGTCGCCACTCTTCATTTAGGGCAATTCGGCGCCCTTGAGAGCCACAGAGCTTCGTCTAGTGCCCCACGCCTGCCCCACGGCAGCGGTCAAACTGGCGTTTCCGCAGGTCAGATGGGGTGGAACTTGGTGGGCGATACTGGGTTTGAACCAGTGACCTCTTCCGTGTCAAGGAAGCGCGCTACCGCTGCGCCAATCGCCCCAAACCGGCTGGTGGTTGCCGATGGAAGTCCGAGGTGGAGACGGGATTTGAACCCGTGTACGCGGCTTTGCAGGCCGCTGCCTCGCCTCTCGGCCACTCCACCGCGAAGGCCGGTGAATCTCGGTGCCTCCGAGCGGACGACCGGGCTCGAACCGGCGACCTCAACCTTGGCAAGGTTGCGCTCTACCAACTGAGCTACGTCCGCGGGCGATCGGCGGTGTCACTCCCCCGCTCGATGCACGGTAGACAGTAGCGGACCGAACAGACGATCCCCAAACCCAGGGGGCATGCGGCGCCGCGACCGCTCAGGAGGCTTTCCGACGGCCGTTATCGAGGTACACATCCGGCCACGTCAGGTCCAGATACTGCTGCTCCGTCGCCATGAGGTCGTCGAGGAGGACGTCCTCCTCGTCCTCCCCGTACCACCGCCGCCGCTCCATTTCCGCGCGGGCCCACTCGACGAGCCGCGAGGTCGGCGACCGGCGCGCCGAAACCGGCCACAAGACCCGGGTCGCGGCGTTGAGACCAGCGCCGATTAGCACGGCGATCGCTATCGCGTACAACCAGATCAGCACGACGATCGGCGTGGACAGCGGTCCGTAGATGGAGGTTCCGTCCAGCGACCGTCCGACGGTCCCGCGCACCACGAATGAGGCGACCACCCAGATCACCAAGGCCAGGACGGCGCCCGGCGACTCGCGCCACCAGCGGGCCTTCTGCGGTGTCGCGACGTGGAACAGCGTCGTCAGGGCCGCCACCGTGGCGACGACCACGACCGGCCAGTACAGCGCCCCGAGGAACCGAACCTGCTCCGGCAGCCACCGGTCGACGACCGTCGGTCCGACGAGCACCAACGGGATGATGACGACGCCGAAGACCAACGCGGTGATGTAGAGCGAGAAGGAGAGGGCCCGCGTCCGGACGATGCCGCGCACACCGCTCTGGCCGTACATGATCGCGATGGTGTCGACGAAGACGTTCAGGGCACGCGACCCGGACCAGAGCGCGAGCAGGAAGCCCAGCGACACCAGCTCGAACCGGCCGCCCCGGAACACGTCCTGCACGGTCGGCAGGAGCACTTCCGTGATGCTCTGCTGCGTCAGGAATTGCGCCGCATACTCCCGGATCGACGCGGTCACCTGGGTGACGGTGGTCTGCCCGACCATCTGACCGACGTACCCGACGCCGCCGAACAAGGCGAGGACGAGCGGCGGCAGCGACAGGAGCATGAAGAAGGCCGCCTCGGAAGCCAGGCCCGTCACGCGATAGCGCAGACACGAGCGGATGGTCTCCAGTACCAGCCGCGCGGTCGTCGTGGCGCCGTGGACCTTGTCCAGCTCACGGCGGATCCGGGCCTTTAGGGTCATCGCCGAACACGGTAGCCGCGGTAGCCGCCACTCCGACCGAGTGACACGAGTGACAGCTGGGAAGATTGTGACTCGTTACCATCGGCGGATGGCGACGCACGAGGTGACCAACCAGGTGCCGCCACTGGTGGGGTACGACGTCTTCGGTGCCGACCGCGTCCTGGTCGAGGCGTTGGACCGCTGGGGCGACCTTGCCGACGCGACCGCCCTGCATGATCTCGGCCGGCTCGCCGGGTCAGCCAGGGCGAAGGGTTGGGCCGACGAGGCCGAGCACAACGCGCCCAAGCTCAGCACCCACCGCCCGACCGGGGAACGCGAAGACCACGTCGACTACCACCCTGCCTACCACTCGTTGCTCGACACGGCTGTCTCCAACGGCCTCACTGCTGAGCCGTGGACCCGGCCGTCCGGCACCGGCGCGCACCTGCGCCGGGCGATCGGCTTTGTGGTCTGGAGCCAGGTCGACGCCGGGCACGGGTGTCCTGTGTCGATGACGTATGCGGCCGCGCCAGCGTTGCGGCATGACCCGGGCCTCGCTTCCCTCTGGCTTCCCCGGCTCGCCTCCCGGACCTACGCCCCGGAACTGCGTCCCGTCGCCGACAAGGGCGGCGCGCTCTGCGGCATGGGCATGACGGAGAAGCAGGGCGGTTCTGACGTCCGCGCCAACACGACACGTGCCGCACCGGCGGGTACCGGACCGGTGAGCGGCGACGCATACCGGCTGACCGGGCACAAGTGGTTCTGCTCGGCGCCGATGAGCGACGCGTTCCTCATGCTCGCCCAGGCGCCTGGGGGGCTGACCTGCTTCGTTGTGCCGCGCGTGCTCGACGACGGTCGCCGCAATGAATTCGCCATCCAGCGGCTCAAGGACAAGCTGGGCAACCGGTCCAACGCCTCGTCGGAGGTCGAGCTCGACGGCACGTGGGCCTCTCGTCTGGGCGACGAGGGGCGCGGCGTGCGGACCATCATCGACATGGTCGCGGCAACTCGCCTGGACTGCGTCCTCGGCTCGGCCGCCACGATGCGGCAGGCAGTGACCCGGGCCGTGCACCACGCCCGGCACCGGTCCGCGTTCGGGGCCGTGCTGGTCGATCAGCCGCTCATGCGGGCGGTCCTCGCCGACCTCGCCGTCGAGTCGGAAGCCGCGTCACTGCTCGGTATGCGGCTCGCCCACGCGGTGGACAGCGGCGAGTCCGCGTTCCTCCGGCTCGCGGTCGCCGCGGCCAAGTTCTGGGTGTGCAAGCGCACGCCGCCGACGGTGGCGGAGGCGCTGGAGTGCCTGGGCGGCAACGGGTATGTCGAAGAGAACGGTGTGGCCCGGCTCTATCGGGAGGCGCCGCTCAACTCGATCTGGGAGGGGTCCGGCAACGTCAATGCCCTCGACGTGCCTCGCGCCGTCGCCCGCGAGCCACTCGCCGTCGAGGCGCTCGACAAGGAGCTGACCCAGGCTCGGGGCCACGACCGACGCCTCGATGCGGCGATGGACGCCACCCTGGCTGCCGTACGGCACGCCGCTTCGGCCGACCCTGTGGACGCGCAGCTCGGCGCCCGACGGCTCGTGCGCGACCTGGGCCTGACGCTCCAGGCCGCCCTCCTGGTCCAGTACTCCCCCCGAGTCGTCTCGGAGGCGTTCCTCGGCAGCCGTCTCGGTGCGGACGACGGGAGGGTCTTCGGCACCCTCCGCGTCGGAAGTGACACCGCCAAACAGGTCGTGGACCTCGTCGTCGACGTCTGACCGACGTTCGGGCCGGACTTAGTCGTCCTCCGGTGTCGCGGCGAGTCGGTCGAGGGACCGCTCCAGGTTCTCGGCGATCTCGCGCGTTCCGAACAGGCGCATGACGAGACCGCGCAGCGGGCTGGCCGGTGTCTGTGCCGAGTGCACGTGCACTCGCGTCCCGCTGCCGTCGGGGATCAGGTCGATCGTGAACCGCGTACTCGCAGCGAACCGCGGCGCCGGCTTGCCGTCCAGACGCTCGGCCAGGTGAACCCAAGCGATCCGACGAGGCGGGTCGAACTCGACCACCTCCTGGTCGATCTCCGACCGCTTACGCCCCCACTCGCCGTGCATGCGCTGCTGGCGGCCCACTCCTTCACCGTCCAGCACTTCACCGGCGAGGGCGAACGTGAACCACTCGGGTAGGCGTTCAGGGTTCGACACCAACGGCCACAGCCGCTCGGGTGGTGCAGCGACCCGCCGCTCCCGGACCACAACCACCATTCGCCCTATCGTACAGTGTGTGAACGGTTCGGAAGCTGAACGATTCGAACGGGCATACCGCATGATCTGGGGCGCCCTGAACCGGAACGACGACCCTGATCTCAGCCAGCACGAACGCCAGCTGCTCCATCACATCCCGGCCACCGAGGGCGTGGCCTTGACCGCTGTCGCCGCGCACCTGGCACTGCCGAAAAGCTCGGCCTCCGTCCTCGTCAAGGACCTGGCGCGTCGTGGTTTTGTCCGTCGCGTGCGCGACTCGGTGGACGAGCGGCGGTTGGCGTTGACCCTGACCGCCAAGGGCCGCCGGCGGGTGCAGGCGGACACGGTCCTCCGGCCCGACGCACTCGCTGCCGCCCTCGCCGCTCTACCGCAACGCCGCCGCCAGGACCTCCTGACGGGCATGGAGGCGCTGGCCGACAGCGCCGCACGGACAACCAGATAACCGGCGCTCAGTCACTGCCTTCGCCGACGGTCCCGTCCGCGAGCTCGCGGACGATGTCCAGATGACCGGCGTGCCGGGCGTACTCCTGGATCAGGTGGAGGAGGACCCGTTCCAACGGCGGCGGGTCAGCACACTCCCACCGTTCGCCGGGCGCGCCGAGGTCGGCCAGATCGTGACTCAGGACGAGAGCTCGAGTGTGCGCGCCGCCTGCGTCGAGCGCGTCGAGCAACGTCTCGACCGGCTGCTCCGGGGGCACGTACCACCTCCCGTCGCGCGAGTCGGCCCACGGATCCTCCACGGCCTGTCCTTCGAAACCCCAACTCAACCAGCGGCGCTCGACGTGCAGGAGATGGTTGATGAGCTCCATCGGCGTCCACCCCGACGGCACAAAGGACGTGTGAAGCTCCTTCTCGGTGAGTCCCGAGACCTTGGCCCGCACCACCGCGCGATAGAAGTCCAGGTAGTCGAGCAGCACCTCACGGCGGTCGTCGCGCGGGTTGGTTGGTTCGGGGAACTCCATCAACTCGCGTCGAGGCGAGCCAGCTCGGCCGGAACGTCCCACCCCATCTCGGGCCAGGTCGGCGCCATGTCCGCGAACGCGTTGAGGAGCAGCTGCTGCACCGCAAACCGGGCGTACCACTTCTTGTTGGCCGGCACGACGTACCACGGCGCCCCCCTGGTGGAGGTCTTGGTGAGCGCGGCCTGGTAGGCCTCCATGTAGTCGTCCCAGTGGAGCCGCTCGTCGATGTCGCCGGGGTTGTACTTGTAGTGCTTGTCCGCCCGCTCGAGCCGCCTTCTCAGTCGCGCCTTTTGCTCGTCCCTGGAGATGTGGGTCATCACCTTCACGATGCGCGTCCCGGACGCGATGACCTCGCGCTCGAAGGCGTCGATCTCGGTGTACCGCTTCGACCACTCGGATCTCGGCACCAGGTCGTGGACCCGGACCACGAGAACGTCCTCGTAGTGTGAGCGGTCGAAGACCCCGATCTTCCCGGGGCCGGGTAGGGCGTTACGGATCCGCCACAGGAAGTCGTGCCTCCGCTCCTCGGCGGTGGGTGCCTTGAACGCCGTCGCCCGGATGCCTTCCGGGTCGATCTGGCTCACCACGTGACGCATGAGGCCGCCCTTGCCGGACGTGTCCAACCCCTGCACGACCAACAGCAGGGACCGCTGTCCGCCACCCTTCGACTCGGCGTACAGCTTCTCCTGCCAGTCGCCCAGCTCGGGCGCGTGCTCCGCCAACGCCTTCTGTCCCGCGGACTTCCCACCGTTGAACCCTGGAGTGCTCTCGCAGTCGACATCTTCCAGACGGAAGCCGCGGTCGACACGGAGAAGTTCTTCGATAGGGGCGGCGGGGAGGTCCTTCGCCTTCTTCGAGCCCGGCTTCGACTTCTTCGCGGTTGCCTTCGCCTTCGTCACCTTCGCCTTGGACTTCGCCATGTCGGCCATCCTGCCCGTGGCTGCGACCCGCCGCACGGATACTCATGGGATGCGCGTGTTGCTCGCCGACCTGCCCGGCGCGGACAGTCTCATCCTCGGCGCGCCCGTGGACGACGCGTCGCTGGCCGCGCTCTACACGGCCCAGCCGCGGCCCGGCCCCTGGGTGCGGGCCAACTTCGCGACCAGCCTCGACGGCGCGATCACCGGTCCCGACGGCAAGTCGGGGTCGATCAACTCGGCCGCGGACCATGTCGTCTTCGAGCTGCTACGAGCCCTCAGTGACGTTGTGGTCGTGGGCGCGGGCACGCTGAGGTCCGAGGGCTATACCGCGTTGACCGTGCAGGATCGTTGGCGGACAACGCGGTCCGACCTCGGGATCGCCTCGGCCCTTCGGCTGGTCTGCGTGTCGAACTCGGGTCAGGTACCTCCTCGCCTCCGAGCGGCGTCGCCAGGCGCGGTCCTGCTGGCGACGCATTCCGGCTCTCGCGGCCTCGCCGAGGCGCGGGAGATGCTCGGCGAGCAGCAGGTGCTCGTCTGTGGCAAAGACGCGGTCGACGACCGCCTGCTGGTCTCGCTGCTCGCGGAGCGCGGCTGGAACCGGATCCTGTCCGAAGGTGGTCCGCACCTGGCCAGCTCGATGGTCGCGGCGGCCGTGCTCGACGAGGTATGCCTCTCGCTCACTCCCTGGGTCGTTGGCGGCGGCGGTCCTCGGATGACCACCGCTGCGGCCACCCGAACCGGTTACGTTCCGCACGTGCTCGTCGAGGAGGACGGCACCGTGATGGGCCGGTGGTTCCGCTCCGAGACGCGCTAGGCGGTCAGGAAGGCGGCCAGCACCCGCTCCCAGCGAGCCGAGTCCAGGTTCCACTCCTTGCAGTGCCGGGCGGTGTCCCAGCGCTCGAGAGTCACGACGTCCGGACGGGCCTCGGCCAGCGCGATGGAGGGTCCGGCCGGGACGAACTCGTCGTCCACCGAGTGCTGGATGAGGATCCGGTGCCGGATCTCGTCGGCGCGCTCCACCCAGTTGGTCAGCGCGACGTCGACCGGGTCGTGGACGCCGACGAGGTGACGCGTCGCCCGCCGACCCATGACCAACGTGCCGAGGTCGCGCAGCGGCGGCGGGATGTGGTGGAGCTTGGCGTGATGGGCCAGCACGTCGCCCCAGTCGACGACGGGAGCGTCGAGGAACACGCCCTCGACGAAGTCGCCGGTGTTGGTCTGGTGCAGGCTCTGGAGGATCACCGCTCCGCCCATCGACCAGCCACCCAGCACCGCTCCGGTCGCGCCGGACGCCGCCGCATACTCGAGAGCCGACTCGACGTCCCGCCACTCGCTCAGCCCGAGGTTGTACCGGCCGTCAGGCGCCGGCGGCGCGGTCGGGTCGTTGCGGTAGGTGACGACGAGGCAGGTGAACCCGAGCTGCAGGAGGACCGGCAGGGCGCGGAGGCACTCCTCCCGGCGAGCGGCCCGGCCGTGGACGAGGATCGCCCAGCGACCGTTGGCGCGGCGCGGTTCGAGCAGCCACGCGGGCATGGGCCCGAGCTCGCCGTCGACGGCGACGTCCCGGTACGGGAGGCCCATGCTCGTCAGCGGGTCGGTCCAGTAGTAGTACTGGTTCCAGCGGGCCGGCCCCGGGCGGAGCTCACCCTTGTCCACGGAGACCAGCCGGCGCACCACCGTTGCGGCGGCATCGTCCCGCTCGAGGATGTCGCCGACCCGGGCGTGCCCGGCGCCGCCGTCGAGCCATACCCCGTACCGGCCGGGGATGACCGTCTCCGGGCTGACCGCGAAGGTCACTCGGTCCGCTGCGACGTCGAGGATCTCGGTGTCGTCCGGACGGCGGTGGTCGGGGGTGAGGACCTTACGGGCGAAGTAGGTCGCCGTCGCCAGCGACCCGCTGACGGCGGCGCCGACGACGGCCATCCCGCCGGCTCCGGCGACTCGCATCACCCGTTGCGCCGTAGCGGGGTCGACGCGGGCCGGGGACACGCCGCTCATCGTCTCAGGTGCTCCCGCCCCGACCCTTCGCCGTGGCCGGTCCGATCCCGCCGCGCCCCGTCGAGAGGCCAATTTTGGTCGTTCTCAGAGCGCCAGAACGACCAAACCTGGCCTCTCGGCAGCAGGGGGCCAGGCGGCGTGGAGCGGTGGCGTCGGTAGGTTGGCGCCGTGAAGCAGCCCGTCGATCTGCCGGTCCAGCCCATGCTCGCCAAGGCGGTCAAGGAGGTGCCGGCGGCCGACAGTGTCCCGGGCGGCCTGGTCTATGAGCCGAAGTGGGACGGGTTCCGCTGCGTGGTCGTGCGCGACGGCGAAGAGGTGGAACTGGCCAGCCGGGGCAGCCGCCCGCTCACGCCATACTTCCCGGACGTCGTCGAGAACGTGCGGCGGCTACTTCCGACCACGTGCGTCGTCGACGCCGAGATCGTCGTGCGCAGCGGCCCGCGCGGTGAGGAGCGGCTCCAGTGGGAGCACCTCTCGCAGCGCATCCACCCCGCTGAGTCGCGGATCCGCAAGCTCGCCCAGGAGACGCCGGCTGAACTGGTCTGCTTCGACCTGCTGGCGCTGGGCGAGGAGTCGCTGATGGAGCTGCCGTTCCGGGAGCGCCGCTCACGACTCGAGAAGGCCCTGAAGAAGCTGAAAGACGACGACCCGATCCACCTCACCCAAGTGACGACCGACGCCGACGTCGCGCGAGGCTGGTTCGAACGGTTCGAGGGCGCCGGACTCGACGGCGTGGTCGCCAAGCCGCTCGAGGAGGCATACGCCCCCGGCAAGCGAACCATGTTGAAGATCAAGCACGCCCGCACTGCCGACGCCGTGGTCTACGGGTACCGGATCCACAAGTCCGGTCAGGGCGTCGGGTCCTTGCTGCTCGGTCTGTACACCGACGTCGACGGCCAGGACAAGCTCGTCGGTGTCGGCGGGATCGCGGCGTTCACCCAGAAGCGACGAGTGGAGCTCGTCGACGAGTTCGAGCCGCTGGTGATCCGCGACGACGAGGGCAACCCGATGGCCGCGGAGACCGACCGCTCGCGGTTCTCCTCCGCCAAGGACGTCTCATACGTCCCGGTCCGGCCGGAGCGCGTCGTCGAGGTGGCCTTCGACCAGATGGAGGGTATGCGGTTCCGACACGCCGTGACGTTCCTGCGCTGGCGACCGGACCGGGAGCCGACGTCCTGCCGGCTCGATCAGGTTGAACGAGCACCCGCATACGACCTGGCCGAGGTCCTCACCTCCGGCTGAAGAGGCTTACCGGCGCCGCCTCCGGTGCGGCGAGTCCCAGCCCCCGGGCGGCTCCTCGGGGTTGTCGCGCAGGTAGCCGCCCTCGTCCGGCAGGTACTCCGCGTCGTCCTCGTACTTCTTCTTCGAGGGCTGCACCCGCGGCGGTTCGCCCGGCATCTTCGGATAGTCGGGCGGGAAGTTGAGCTCGGGCAGGCCGTCGGCGACGTCGCGCTCCCACCACTCCAGGGCGCCCTCGATGGTGCCGACCGATTCGGGCATCGACGCCCACGGATCCTCGGACTCGGCGACGATCCTCGGCACCGTACGGACGGTGAAGTCCGTGGGGGTGACGTCGGTGAGGTCGTCCCACGCCACGGGCATGCTCACCGGCGCACCGGGAATCGGGCGCGGGCTGAACGCCGACGCGATGGTCCGGTCGCGGTTGGCCTGGTTGAAGTCGACGAAGACCTTCTCGCCGCGCTCCTCCTTCCACCACGACGTCGTGACCAGGTCGGGGAGCCGCCGCTCCAGCTCCCGGGCGACGGCAATGACGCCGTGCCGGACGTCGAGGAACTCGTGGGTCGGCTTGATCCGCGCGTGCACGTGGACGCCCCGGTTGCCCGAGGTCTTCGCGTATGCGGTGAGATCCAGCTCCGCGAGGACCTCGCGGAGGGCGAGGGCCGCGATCGCGGCGTCGTGGAAGTCGCGGCCAGGCTGCGGGTCGAGGTCGATGCGCAGCTCGTCGGGGTTGTCGGTGTCGCCCTTCGTGCCCGTCACGCTCACCGGCCAGGAGTGGATCGTGATGGTGTTCATCTGAACCGCCCACACGGCGACGGCCAGCTCGTTCAAAACCAGCTGGGGGTGCTTGCGGCCGGAGGGATAGGTCAGGGTGACCGTCTGCGCATACTCCGGG
>Ga0307289_10001152_pt1 | contig 11329 bp, 9 predicted proteins | sample ER_DNA_143_FD_194483 | JGI IMG/M metagenome (GOLD analysis project Ga0307289, IMG submission 194483) | Bulk soil microbial communities from the East River watershed near Crested Butte, Colorado, United States - ER_DNA_143 | ecosystem: Environmental > Terrestrial > Soil > Floodplain | place: USA...
AGCGGCACCCACAACCGCGGCACCATCGCCGACTACTTCGGTGTCGGGGAGGAGCGCACCCACGAGCGGACCTTCGTCTTCGACGCCGACCACCCGGCCGTCCTGGTCGGCCAGGACCACGGACCGACCCCGGTGGAGTTCGTGCTCCACGCGCTGGCCGCCTGCCTCACCGCCGGGCTGGCCAACATCGCCGCCGCCCGGAACATCAAGCTCACCGAGGTCCGCTCCACGGTCACCGGTGACATCGACCTCAACGGCATCCTCGGGCTGGACCCCGAGGTGCGCAACGGCTATGAGCAGATCATCGTGCGCTTCACCATCAAGGGTGACGCGCCGGCCGACAAGCTGCGCGAGCTCCTGGAGCAGTCCCGAGCCCGCTCGGCCGTCTACGACGTCATCACCAACGGGGTCCCCGTCACCATCGAGGTGGACGCCGCCTGACCCCTGACACGCGCCGCGCGGGCTCAGCTGCTGGAGCCCGCGCGCCGGCGTGGTGGCGCTCGGGCGGGCCGGCGGGCCGAGCTGTGCCGCAGGCGAGAGCGCATGGGGGGAGCGGTCAGGGCCCGGGTGTTCGGGAGGGTCGGGCCGGCGCCTCGGCGGGACCTGCCGTTGCCGGGGCGGTGCCGGGAGCGGGGGCCGGGGTGAGCCTGGCCGAGGCCACGTAGGCCACCGCGACGGCCACGATCACCAGCGGCATCACCGCCAGCCCGTCCGATCCCAGCAGCAGGGTGGCCAGCAGCACCGAGGTCAGCGGCAGCTTGAGCATCGCCACCGACATCGCCCCGATGCCCATGGCGACCCCGGCGACCAGCGGCAGCCCGGGAAGGTGCGACAGCGCGACGCCGCCGGCCGCGCCCAGGAACATCGCCGGGAACACCGGCCCGCCCCGGAAGCCGCTCATCGACGCGCCGTAGGCCAGCGCCTTGCAGGCCACCAGCAGCACCAGGGCGGCCGCCGAGTAGTCGGCGCTGTTGGCGATGAGCGGGCCCATCGCGTCCTGGCCGGAGAACAGCACGTCGGAGACGTCGTGGCCGCTGACCGTGGCGTAGGTGACCGCCAGGGCGCCGACGGCCAGGCCGACCAGCGGGGTGGCCAGCAGCATCCGCCGCTCGACATGGGGACGCAGCGCCAGCGCCAGCCGGTGGATCCCGCTGCCGACCACGGCCGCGACCAGGCCGATGACCAGCGCCCAGCCGAACTGGCCGATGTTGGGGTGCCCGAACGAGGGCAGGTCCGGCAGGGCCAGCGAGAAGGTGCCCAGCCCGGTCCGGTTGTCCAGGCCGATGAAGATCAGCGACCCGACCCCGGCGGCGACCAGGCCGGGGACCAGCACCAGGCCCAGGGTCGGCCCGCCCAGCCCCGACGCCTCCATCAGCAGGAACGCTCCCAGCAGGGGCGAGCCCAGCAGGGTGCTGATGGCGGCGAAGCTGCCGGCCGCGGCCACCACCGCCGTGGCCTGGGCAGGGGCGTCGCGTCTGGCCAGGCGCATCGCCAGGCCGCCCAGCCCGGCCCCGAGGGCGATCAGGGGCGCCTCGGGCCCCAGGACCGCCCCCAGGCTGAGGGTGACCAGCGCCGCGGCCGCGATGCCGGGGAGGTCGGCGGGTGGCGGGGCACCGGCCGCCTTGAACCCGTCGGCGGGGGAGTGGCCACCGTTGCCGGGCAGGTAGCGGATGGCCAGCGCGACCAGGAAGCCGGCCAGGACGAGCAGCGGCAGCGGCCACCACCGCGGCGTGCCCGAGAAGCCCAACGCCTGGGGAAGGTCGGTGAAGACCCACTCCTGCAGCTTGCTGACCAGGGCGAGGAACCCGTAGGCAGCCGCCGAGATCGGCACCCCGAGGATCGCCGCGAACACCAGCAGCCCGACATAGCTGCGGCTCCGGAGGATGGCCATGGGATCACGGAGTGGAGCGGACATGCACCCTCGTCTTCCGGTGACGCGGAGGTCTCGCGCATCGATCGGTTGCCGGGCATCCTCTCGCGTCTCCGGGCAGGCACGCATCACCCGATCGGGATGGCTTTCGGCGGGTCCGACCGTCCGGGGCGAAGTAAGGTGGCGGGGGAAGGGGCCGGTGAGCCATGACGAGTTCGGCGGGCGCAAGGCCTCGAAGGGGCTGGGCCCTGGGGTTCGCCCTGGCCGTGCTGGCCGTGGGCCTGGCCGTCGATCAGGCGGTGGCCGGCGCCCACGTCGCCGTGGGGCTGGGGCTGGCCGCGTGCCTGGTCGCGATCGCCCGGGCCTGCGGGCTCACCGCGGCCGATCTCGGGTTGTCGTGGTCGACCTGTCGGGCGGGCCTTCGCTGGGGAGCGGCCGCGGCGGCGTTCGTGGCCGCGGTCTACGCCCTGGCCTCCCTGGTCGAGCCGGTTCGAGGGGCGCTCCCGGAAGCGGGAGGCGACATCGGGCACACGGCGCTGACGGTCCTGGTGGTGATCCCGCTCGGGACCGTGCTCCCCGAGGAGCTCGCCTTCCGGGGCCTGCTGCTGTCGCTGCTGGAGCGGCGGTGGAGCGTGCCCGCCGCGACCCTGCTGTCCTCGGTCCTGTTCGGCCTGTGGCATGTCCTGCCGTCGCTCGGCGGTGGCGCGGCCAACGCCGCGATCGCCTCGGCGGTGGGCGGTGACGCCGCCGGGACGGGGATCCGGGTGGTCGCCACCGTGTGCTTCACGTCGCTGGCCGGGGCCGTCCTCTGCTGGCTGCGGCTGCGCAGCGACAGCCTGCTCGCTCCCATGCTGGCCCATTGGACGGTGAACGGCCTCGGTGTCATCGTGATGCTCCTTGCCTAGCTGCCAGACGGTGTGAGGTGACGGTGACCACAGAGCGGGAGGAGTCGTCGACCAGGACGGCCAGCGTCCTCGACGAGGCCGGGCCGAAGGCGGACGACGAGGCCGCGCAGCCGGAGGCGCCCCCGTCACCGGCGGCCGGGGAGCGGCGCCGGTTCCGGTACACGCTGCCCGGAGCCTGGGTGGCGCTGGTCTTCGCGTGCCTGGCCTTCACCCCCTCGCTGCTGCCTCGCAGCGCGCTGCTCCAGGGCGTCGTGTGCGGCATCACCGCCGCCATCGGCTACGGGGTCGGGGTGGCCGGGGCCTGGACCTGGCGGGCGTTCACCGACCGTGACCCGCGCCAACCGCGGCCGGGGGCATGGCGGGTCTTCGCCGTCTCGGCCGCCGCCGCGCTGGTCCTGGCCCTGGTCCTGGGGCAGTGGTGGCAGGCGCAGATCCGCGACCTCATGGGCGCGCCCACGCCCAACCCGCTGCTCCTGCTGCTGCTGCCGCCGGTCGGGGCGGCCGTCTTCACCGGGCTCGTCGCCCTGTCGCGGTCGCTGCGCGGGGCCTACCACCGGGTCGCCGAGCGGCTGCGGCGGTGGATGGGACGGCGGGCCGCGCGCGCCCTCGGCTGGGCGGTCGTGGTCGTCGGGACCTGGCTGGTGGCCAGCGGCCTGCTCCTCAACGGCCTGACCGGGCTGGCCGACCGCAGCTTCTCGGTCCGCAACACCACCACCGCCGAGGGCGTCGAGCAGCCCACCAGCGGGCTGCGGTCGGGTGGCCCGGGATCGCTGGTGTCCTGGGAGTCGCTCGGCCGCCAGGGCCGCACCATCACCGGCACCGGCCCCTCGTCCGCGGAGATCGCCGCGTTCACCGGGGCACCCGCCAAGGAGCCGATCCGGGCCTACGCCGGCACCGTCTCCGCCGACGACGTCGAGCAACGGGCCGAGCTCGCCGTGGCCGACCTGGAGCGGGCCGGCGGCTTCGACCGGGCCAACCTGCTGGTCGCCACGACCACCGGCAGCGGCTGGCTGGACTCGGGCGCGGTCGACAGCTTCGAGTACCTGACCGGCGGCGACTCGGCCGTGGTGGCCATGCAGTACTCCTACCTCCCGTCCTGGCTCTCCTACCTGGTCGACCAGAAGAAGGCCCGGGAGGCGGGCCGCCAGCTGTTCGACGCCGTGTACGACCGCTGGTCCAGGCGTCCGCCGGCCGACCGCCCCAGGTTGTTCGTGTTCGGCCTCAGCCTGGGATCGTTCGGGGGCGAGACCGCCTTCAGCGGCGAGTACGACCTGCGCAACCGGACCGCCGGGGCGCTGCTCGCCGGCCCACCGAACTTCAACACCCTCTACCGCGAGTTCACCGACCACCGCGACCCGGGCAGCCACGAGGTGGAGCCGGTCTACAAGGGTGGCCGGACGGTGCGGTTCACCAACGACGTGGCCGCCGGGGTCCCGCCGGCCTCGGCCGCCTGGGACGGGACGCGGGTGCTGTACCTCCAGCACCCCTCCGACCCGATCGTCTGGTGGAGCCCGCGCCTGGTGTGGGACCGCCCCGACTGGCTGGGCGAGCCGCACGGCCGCGACGTGCTCGACGCGATGGTCTGGATCCCGTTCGTCACGTTCTGGCAGGTCACCGTGGACCTGCCGCTGGCCACCGGCGTCCCCGACGGCCACGGCCACACCTACACCCGCGAGTTCGTCGACGGCTGGGCGACGATCCTCAGGACGGCCGGCTGGACCCCCGACAAGGCCGAGCGGCTGGGGGACATCGTCACCGCCGAGGAGTGACCGTCCGGCAGGCTCGCCACGCCGGCGGTCGGCTTCAGAGGTCGTTGACCGCCTTGAGCTTGCCGGCCTCCACCGCCGCCGCCAGCAACCGGTGGTCGTGGTCGTTGACGTCGGCGTAGGTGACGGCGAAGGCGGCGACGGCGTCGTCGAAGGCCTCGGAGGACCCCAGGTAGGCGGCGATGGCGACCTCGTCCCCGCCCCGGCCGTGGGCGCGGGCCAGGGTCCATCCGCACAGGCCACCGTAGACGCCCACCCCGCCAGGCGTGAGCTTGGCCGGGTCGATGCCGCCCTTCATGTCCCAGAGCTGACGGACGTAGTAGTCGTCGCCGTCCGGTCCCTTGGACCAGCCGAGGAAGATGTCGGGCACCGTCTGCAGCAGCCGCTGCCCGGTCACGACCCGCTCGCCGTGGTTGCCATAGCCGCTCGGTTGCAGGTGCGGTTCCAGCACGGAGGCCTCTGCCTGCTTGATCTGGAGGAACAGCACGTCGTCGTGGCCCTTGCCCTGCAGCAGGGCGACATAGCAGCGGGTGCCGACACTGCCGACCCCGACCACCTTGCGCGCCATGTCGACCACCTCGTACTGCTCCACCAGCGCCCGCCGGTCGTTCCGCAGGCTCGCGCGGTAGCTGGTCAGCGCCAGGTGGATGCCCTCGGCCACCTGCTCGGCGTCGTCGGCGGTCCAGAGCTCACGGACCGGGACCAGCAGCGGCGGCCGGCTGGCCAGACGGAGCGTCCTGCCGTCGGTCTCGGTCAGCTTGGCCAGCGCGGCCAGGTCGTCGCGGGTCCGAGCCTTGGCGAAGATCCGTTCCAGCCGGTGGGGGGCCAGCTTCGGTGCCTTCACGCCGACCTCGGCCTCCAGCTGGTTGGCGATCTCGAGCAGCTGGTCGGCCGGCAGGTGCAGGCACCACAGGTCGAGGGTGGGCATCGCGGCGAAGGAGAGCATCGCCTCGCGGTAGGCCCGGACGGTCGTCCGGGCCGCCTCGAGTTGGTGGAGGCGGGAGCAGCCGTTCTGCCGGGCCGCGACGGCGACGCTGGCGGCCAGCCGCTTCACGTCCCATTCCCAGGGGCCGGCGAGCGTCTCGTCGAAATCGTTGACGCTGAACACCAGGTGCCGCTCTGGGGAGCCGAACAGGCCGAAGTTGAGCAGGTGGGCGTCGCCGCACGCCTGCACGGTGATCCCGGTGGTCGGCGTGCCGGCGAGGTCGCTGGCCATGATCGCGGGACCGCCGCGGAAGAACGCGAACGGCGAGGACAGCATCCGGCCGTAGCGGATCGGGACCAGGTCCGGCACCCGGGTCGCCGCCTGCGCCTGGAGGATCTCGATCGGGTCCGGCCGGTCGGGCGGCGGTTCCCACCCCGCATGGAGGCTTCTCGGCAGCCGCCGGCGAGCCGCCCTCCCGGCCTCCTTCCTGGCCTGCGCGCCCACGGGCTGCGGGCTCCCCAGGATCTCTTCCATTAGCCCGTCACCGGGTCAGCGCCGCCGGCTCCTCCTGGGCCAGCTCGTCGAGGGCCACGTCCGGGTTGCGGGACAGGCTGCTCGGCCACCAGATCCGCCGGCCGACGTCGAGGTTCAGCGAGGTGACCAGCACCGAGCGGACCACGAAGGTGTCCAGCAGCACCCCGAAGGCGACCGCGAAGCCGATCTCGGTGACGAACACCAGCGGCAGGGTGCCGAGGGCGGCGAAGGTCCCCGCCAGCACCACGCCCGCCGAGGTGATCACCCCGCCGGTGGCGGCCAGGCCGATCAGCGCGCCCCGCCGCGTCCCGTGGCGCCTGCTCTCCTCGTGGACCCGGGTCATGAGGAAGATGTTGTAGTCGGTGCCGAGGGCGACCAGGAACACGAACGTCCACAGGGGGAACGAGGGGTCGGCGCCGGCGAACCCGAAGAGGTTGTTGAAGGCCAGGGTGCTCACCCCCATCGCGGCCCCGAACGACAGCACGACGGTGGCGACCAGCAGCAACGGCGCCACGACGGCCCGCAGCAGCAGCCCCAGGATGATGGTCACCACGACCAGCACCAGCGGCACCACCAGGTCCCGGTCATGGCGGGAGGCACGCAGGATGTCGAGGTTGACCGCGCTGGAGCCTCCGACCTTGGCGTCGGCCGCGGGGATGGCATGCACGGTGGAGCGGAGCCGGTCGACCAGGTCATAGGAGGCCTGGCTGTCGGCGCTGCTGGTCAGCGTCCCCTCCAGGTAGGCATAGCCGTCCTTGACCACCGGACGGGTGACGGCCGTCACCCCGGCGGTCCCAGAGAGCGCGGACTGGAGCTGGCCGGCGGCCTCGGCCCTGCCCACGACCTGGACCGGGTTACCCTCGCCGGCCGGGAAGTGACGGGCCAGCACCTCCTCGCCGGTCACCGCCTCGGGCGCGGTGCGGAAGGAGTCCTTGCTCTGCAGGCCGTTGGCGTCCAGCCCGGTCACCCCCAGCGCCAGCAGCCCCAGCACGACGGCGGTCACCACCCAGACGACCCGGGGGCGGCGGGCCACGCGCTGCCCGATCCGCGCCCACACGCCCCGCTCGGTCGGCTCGGCCGAGCCGACCGTCGGCCGCAGCGGCCAGAACACCCAGCGGCCGAAGATGACCAGCAGCGCCGGCAGCAGCGTGATCATGACGCACAGGCCGACCGCGACGCCGATGGCCATCACCGGGCCAAGGCTCTTGGTCGAGCTCAGCTCGGCCACCAGCAGGCACAGCAGGCTCAGGATCACCGTGGCGGCGCTGGCGATGATCGCCGGCGCGGCCCGGCCCAGGGCCACCGCCATGGCCTCATGGCGGTCGGCATGGCGGCGTAGCTCCTCCCGGTAGCGGGCCGTCAGCAGCAACGCGTAGTCGGTCCCGGCCCCGAACACGAGCACGGTCAGGATGAACGCGCTCTGGCCGTTGACGGTCAGGCCACCGTTCTTGGCCAGCAGGTAGATGACCGCCTGGGCTGCCGTGAGGGCGATGAACACGCAGGTCAGGGGGAGCAGCCACAGCACCGGGCTGCGGTAGGTGATCAGCAGGATGACGATCACGATCGTGGCCGTGATGTAGAGCAGGGTGGAGTCGAAGCCGGAGAACACGTTGGCGAAGTCGGCGAAGTAGCCGGCCGGCCCGGTGACATACACCCCGAGCCCGCCGGTGTCGGCCTGCGAGATGGACCGCAGCTCCTCGACCCTGGGGGTGAGCTCCTCCCAGCCGTTGCCCTCCGCGGCCACCTTGATCGGCACGATGACCTGCAACGCCCGGCCGTCCTTGGCCGGGATCGGCCCCAGGACCTTGCCGGCGACGTCCTTGACGGTGGCGAACCGCTGCACGTCGGCGGCCACCTTGGCCTGGTCGGCCGGGGTGATGGCGCCGTCAGGGCGTTCGTACACCACCAGCGCCGGGAAGATGTCGCTGGGCGAGAACCGCTTGGCCAGCTCGACCACCTGGGTCGATTCGGCGTTCTTGGGAAGCCAGGCCGAGGCGTCGTTCTGCTGGGCGCTGTTCAGCTTGCCGGCCAGCGGACCGGCGACCGCGAACACCGCGATCCAGAACACCAGGACCATCCACTTGGTCCAGCGCCCACAGGGAAGACTTGCGATCCGTCGAGTTCCGCTCATGACACCCCCGGTTGCCACGGTCCACACCGCCGACCACCATCCAACGCGACCTCCAACAGGTCAACCGAAACCATGATGCCAGCTATAGCCCGAACCCCCGACAGCCGCCGGATGGCTGCTGGCCGCCGCGGGCTGCGGTAGCTTGGCGCCATGGAGAGGCGACCCCCTCCGCCGGCGGCGGCGCCCCCAGGGGTGCCGCCTGGTGCGGCGTCGGACGTGGTGGAGGACACCGTGCTGCTCGCCGGGCGCACCGTGTCCATGCTTCGTCCGCGTGATGGCGACGCCGTCCTGGACGAGCTCCTGGCCGAGGACGACCCGGATGAGGATCGCCTCCCATTCTGGGCCCAGCTGTGGCCCGCCGGTGCCGCCCTTGCCCAGGCGATCGCCGGCCGATCGCTGGCCGGCCGTCGGGTGCTGGAGCTCGGCTGCGGGCTGGGCCTGGTCGGGGTGGCCGCGGCCCTGGCCGGGGCCAGCGTCCTGGCTGTCGACCGGTCGCCGGAGGCGACCATGTTCGCCGCCGCCAACGCGGCCCGCAACGGCGTGACCCTCCAGACGGCCGTGTGCGCCTTCGACCGACCAGAGCCCCTGCTCGCGGCCGCGCCATGGGACCTGGTCCTGGCCGCCGACGTGCTGTACGAGCAGCGCAACGTGCCGGTGCTGGTGTGGCTGCTGCCACGTCTCGTCGAGGTGACCGGCGAGGTCTGGCTGGCCGACCCGGGCCGGACGATGCTGACCAGCTTCCTGGCCGGGGTTGACGCGACCGGCTGGCGGCGCGAGCAGCTCGTCGCGGACCCAGCCGGCATGATCATCCACCGCCTCCGCCTGGAGGAGGGAACGGCGGTGCCGCGCGTGCCTGCCTCCAGGCAGCTGAGCCCTCGTCCGTGACGAGCTATCGTTTCGCGGGAAGCGAGCGGGCGTACGCCGTGCCGAGCGCAACCCACCTGGCGAGCTGGCGCTTCGTGCGCACGTCTTCGGGGCCGACCCGCAGCCACCCCTGCATCTGCCGCCCGCCCATCTCCATGGGCCGAGCGCTCGTGGTGGCGACCAGCGCATCAGACTGCGCCGGGTCGACGCGGACCAGCACCCCACCCTGGCCGCTTGCCGCCACGGCCATGTTGCCTCCGATCAGGAACGCGAGCCCGCCGAACATCTTCCTCTCCGTCAGATCGGGTTCGCTGCCGACCAGCTCGCGAATGCGATCCGCAAGGTCCTCGTCGTAGGCCATGGAAGCGATCGTACGACAACAGCCACCGGTTGATCGCCTTCCGCGGCCAGGCATGATCACCTGGAATGGGTGAAGCCAGCTCGCCTTGCCCGGCGCGACACTGCACCATGAGAGGCCGGTGCGCCGGCGGGGGAGGAGCGGAGTCGTGGCCCAGGACAGCGAGCGGGCGTTGGTGCCGGTGGGGTCGGAGCTGGCCGACACCCCGCGGGTGCCCAATGGAGAGGTCGACGCATCGCGGCTGGTGGTCGCGGCCGCCTTCGGCCTGGCCATGGAGGTGCAGCGGCGCTCGTTCGACGCCGCGGGCGCCGTCGCGGGCCGGTTCGCGGGGCCGCTGCGGGTCCTGACCCGTCCCGCGGCGGCGTTCGCGCGAGGGTCGGTGGCGGTGGCTCGGCACCATCTGGACCTCGACGGCTGGGCGGCGCGGGGACTGGCGGAGCAGCGACGTGCGCAGGCAGCCGCCGTCAAGGGCGTCCGTACGCTGATCGCCGCCCTGGTCACGGCCGTCCTCGACGAGATCAACCTGGACGAGGTGGTGGCCCGGGTCGACATCGACCGGATCGTCCACCGCATCGACCTCAATCAGATCGCCGCCCGCATCGACCTGGGCGCGATCGTGGAGCGGATCGACGTGGGCGCGATCGTCGAGCGCGTCGATGTGGGCGCGATCGTCGAGCGGGTCGACCTGGACGCCATCGCCGGCCGCATCGACCTGGACGCCATCGCGAGCCGCATCGACCTGGACGCGATCGTCGCCCGGGTGGACCTCGACGCCATCGTGAGCCGTATCGACCTTGCTGGGCTCACCGAGCAGGTCATGGACGAGGTCGACCTCGGCGAGATCATCCGCGAGTCGAGCAGCACCATGGCCACCGAGACGGTCGACGCCCTGCGGGTGCAGGGGATGCGGGTCGACGGCCTGGTCAGCCGGATCGCCGACCGCATCCTGTTCCGGCAGGGAGAGCGCCAGACCGGTCCGCTCCCCGAAGAGGAGCGACCATGAACCGGGACATCCGCTACGCCGAGGCCAGGGCATTGCAGGGCCACCGAGCCGGCTTCGCCTCCCGTGTCGTGGCCGACGCCATCGACCTCGTGGTCGCCTGGCTGCTGGGGCTGGCGGCGTTGCTGGCCGCCGGGGTGGTCCACTACCTGCTGACCGGCCCACCGCTCCGCCTGCCCGTGCTGCCCAACTGGCTGGACGCCAGCGGGGGCGCCGCGGTGGCCGTCGTCTACCTGGGCCTCAGCTGGGCGGCGACCGGCAGGTCGGTGGGCAAGCAGATCGCCGGGCTGCGGGTGGTGGACCGCGCTGGCCGCCGGCTCTCCGTGTGGCGCTCGTTCGCCCGGGCCCTGCTGTACGTGCTGTTCCCGGCGGGGCTGCTGTGGGTCCTGGCCAGCCGCCGCAACGACTCGGTGCAGGACCTGGTCGTCCGCACGGCCGTGCTCTACGACTGGGCCTACCACGCGCCGGAGGAGGCACTCCCGGCCACGGACCGGCGTTGACCTCGGCCCTGGTCTTCGTCCATGGCCGCGGCCAGCAGGGCCGCGAACCCGACGGGCTGCGGCGGCGCTGGGCGGCCGGGCTGAACAAGGGGCTGACCGCGGCCGGCCGCGCCCCCTTGGACCCGGCGGCGGTCGAGGCCATCCGGTTCCCGTTCTACGGCGACGTGCTGTGGGCCGAGGTCGTCCAGAGCCGGGCCGCGGTCCCCGACGCCGCCGCCCTGGATGCGGTCCAGCAGGTGGACCCCGGGCTGCCGGACGCGGTCAACCGCCGCCAGGTCGCCATCCTCCAGTCCATGGCCGGCGAGCTCGGCCTGCCGCCCTCGGCCGCCCCGGAGGCGGCGGCCTTCGCTGTTCCCAGCTCGGCGCTGCTGCGCGGCCTGCTGGAGTGGGTGGCCAACCACTCCGGGGTCGACGAGGCCGTCATCCGGGGGTTCCTGCGCGACGTGTCGGCGTACCTGGAGCTGCCCGGCTGCCGG
>Ga0307289_10001153_pt1 | contig 11315 bp, 11 predicted proteins | sample ER_DNA_143_FD_194483 | JGI IMG/M metagenome (GOLD analysis project Ga0307289, IMG submission 194483) | Bulk soil microbial communities from the East River watershed near Crested Butte, Colorado, United States - ER_DNA_143 | ecosystem: Environmental > Terrestrial > Soil > Floodplain | place...
CTCTCTCGCCGCACATTTTCACGAGCACTTCGCCTTCATCACCCAAGAAAACGGCGCACTCTCACCGGCCACCCGAGCCTTCATGACGCTAGCGGCCGAGCATGTCAAGGGGCTGCGTCGCCTCCGCCGTTTGTGACTCCGCATGAGTAGCGAGCTGCCACACAGCGGCCCTGAGGTGCGCCCGGCACGTCATCCCGCACGCAAGGCGTTCTTAACGAGCCCAGCGACACTGCGCCCACGCCCTTTCTGGTGTGCAGCACCTGAGGGATGCGCCCTAACTGGGCGGAAGACGGAGAACCGGGGTCAGAGTTGAGTGTCGGTGTGCTTTCCGGCTGGGTATTGGGGAGGTGTTTCCCCGGACCCGCCAACGTGCCCACGACGCTCGCTGGATGTAGGGGTGGAAGCCGATGACTTCGACGGTGCTGTTCCATGGGAATGTCGCACGCCCGCCGCAGGTGGTACGCCGACAGCCGCCGGTCGCTCGGCCCGAGCCCCCTCGGCTGGTACACAGTCGTGGCCGGGACGATCTCGTCGCGGCGCCCGCTGCGCCGTAGCCACCGCCCAATGACCTCCTCGGAGACGCGGTACCCCTTGGTCATGTCGGCGGCCTGCGGACCGCCGCAGACCTCAGCGGTGTCGAAGTCGTTGATGCCCGCGTCGACCGCGGCGTCCATGACCTCGAAGCTGCTCGGCTCGTCAAGCGGTACGCGAAGTCCATCGTCCCCAGTGCGATCCTGCTCACCAGCAGGCCGGACCGCCCAGGTGCGCGTACGCCCATGCCGCCGCTCATCTTCGGCAGCGTACGCACGGTGCGAGGCGCGAGGCTCAGCCGACAGGACGACAGCGACGACCAACAATCCCGACGGGCCCCGAGGATCTCACCAGTGTGGGTGGATGGCGTCGCGGAGGTGTTCGTCGTAGATGCGGCGGACGCCGCGGTTGAAGGAGTCGTTGAGTGGTGCGACCCGGCCGGCTGCGGCGTTGGCGCGGGCCTGTTGGATGTTGCGGGCGCCGGGGATGACGGTGGAGACCTCTGGGTGCTGCCACAGCCAGGCGATCGCCGCCTGAGCCGGTGTCGTGCCGGGGGGTGTCTCCGCGGCGACGAGGGCGGCGAATTCCCGGGCGGCGCGCACGCCGGTGGCGTAGTCCACGCCGGAGAATGTCTCCCCGATGTCAAAGGCGGTGCCGTCGCGGTTGTAGTTGCGGTGGTCCTCGGGCGGGAACGTCGTACCGGTGTCGTACTTGCCGGAAAGCAAACCAGAAGCGAGCGGGACCCGAACGATGACGCCGACGCCGGCCGATGCTGCTGCGGGAAACACCTGGTCGAGGGGCTTGAGCCGGAAGGCGTTCGCGATGATCTGCACCGTCGCCACATGCGGTCGGGTGATCGCGGTGAGCGCCTCGTCCACCGTCTCGACGCTGACGCCGTAGTTGGCGATCACGGCCTCCTCGACCAGCGTGTCCAGTGCCTGGTAGACCGCGTCGTCGGAGTACACCGATGTGGGCGGGCAGTGCAGCTGCACCAGGTCCAGGGTGTCGACACCGAGGTTGCGGCGTGAGCGGTCGGTCCAAGCCCGGAAGTTGTCCAAAACGTAGTTCCCCGGCACCTGCTCGGCCCGACGGCCCATCTTGGTGGCCACCGTGACCCCAGCCTCTCGGCCACCGTGTTCACGGAGGAACCGACCGATCAGCTGCTCGCTGCGCCCGTCGCCGTAGACATCTGCGGTGTCGAAGAACGTGACACCCTCCAGCGCAGCAGCCTCAAGGACTGTGAGCGCCTCACGCTCCGACACCTGCCCCCAGTCGCCGCCGAGCTGCCAGGTGCCCAACCCCACCACCGACACGGAGGCGCCCGTGCGACCCAGCGTGCGCTTCTGCATGGTCCAGCCGCCCTCCACGAGTAACAGTCTGCCGATCAAACCAGGGCCACACCTCAGCAGCCACTCAGACCGCCGCCCGAGCTGCCGCAGTCGAGGTGGAGTCACCTGTCGCGTCGGCCAGGGCAACCCCGCGGGCCGCCGAACCCGGGCCACCTCCTCGGTTACCGCCAGATCCTGCCTGGGCGGCATGGGCGTGGACGCACCGCTGGGCAGACTCCGGGGGACGCCGACTAGATCTACGGCCTGCCGACGCCCTGCCTGGGACGGCCGTGGGGGAGTCTGGTCAGTGGGTTTGGGCGGCGGCGATCAGCCGGTCGAAGGTCGCGTCGAGATCGTCGTCGACTTTCTGTTGGTCGGGGTTCGCGTCGAACCATTTCAGGATGTCGCGCACGCCGGCGGCGAAAGGGGTAGTGCACACGAAGTCGGGGACCAGCGCCTTGACCTTGCTGTTGTCGAAGATCACCGAGTGCGACCGGTCGCCCAGCAGCGGCGGACCGAGCTGCGGTGCGACGGCCGCGATGGTCTCCGAGGCGATGTGGACCAGCCGCGGTGGCGCGGCCCCGGCGGCGTCGGCGAACAGCTGGTAGATCCGGTTCCACGGCAGGTACTCGTCGGAGGTGATGGTGAAGCTGTCCCCGACGGCCTGAGGGAGGCCGAACAGCCCCACCAACGCCTTGGCCAGGTCGCTGCTGTGGGTCACCGTCCACAGGGAGGTCCCGTCGCCGTGGACCACGACCGGCCTTGCCGCCCGCATCCGGGCAATGTCTGTCCAGCCGCCGGTCAGGAGGATGCGGGTTCGGTCGTAGGTGCTGGAGGGACGGATGATGGTGACCGGGAACCCGTCGTCGCGGTAGGCCTTCATCAGCAGGTCCTCGCTGGCGATCTTGTCTCTGGAGTACTTCCAGTACGGGTTCCGTAACGGGGTCGATTCCAGGATCGGCAGCCTTTCCGGCGGCTTCTGGTACGCGGAGGCGGAGCTGATGAACACGTACTGTCCGGTCCGGCCGGTGAAGAGGCTGATGTCGGCGGCGACGTGCTCTGTGGTGAAGGCGATGAAGTCGGCGACGACGTCGAAGGTCCGGTCGCCGAGGGCGGTCCGCACCGCGGCGGTGTCTCGGATGTCGGCGTGCACCAGCTCGACTCCGTCAGGAAGTGCGCGCAGAGCGGTGTTGCCCCGGTTCAGCACGGTCAGCTGGTGACCCACGGCGACAGCCTGTTCAGCGGCCGCCGCGCTGATCACCCCGGTACCGCCAATGAACAACACCCTCAGCGCGGCCCCCGCCAAAGGGGCGGCGACGACTGGGGTCGGGCTGGTCACCACGCGTCAGCCTCCGGCTCGGTCCGATGCCGGGCGAAGCTACCAATGTGGGTGGCCTGCATGCCGGACGTCCTCCTCACGCGATCGGTCGTGTCGTGCCAGACGGTACTGGTCGCTCGTGTTCGCGGTACCGGCGGATTCCGGACGTTCACCTCCGGGCGCGGCCCCGGGGGGTGCAGATACGTGCATCGTTTTGGGCCGCCAGTGAGGGCGAGAGTTCCGAGCGTCGCTCGTGACCTCGTCGGGCTCCGGGTGACCATGACAGGGCCCAGTCCTTACGATCCTTGTGTGTCGCAGCCCATTGGTGATCGGAAGCGGACGGTCGAGGAGGCCCTCGCGCAAGGCGTGGCCGGTTGGTCGCGTGCCGGGTCGGTGCTGGTGAGGCCGCTGGAGGAGCTCGGGACGCTGGACCGGGCCGTGTATCAGGCTGTGGCGGCGACCTCGACGCCAGTCTTGGACGGGCATTTTCGCCGGCTCTCGAGGGCGGCGGACCACTCGGTTCTGTGGTTGGGCATCGCCGCAGCAATTGCGGTGGGTGGCGGCAGGAGTGGGCGTCGAGCGGCGGTGGAGTCGGTTCTCGCGATTGGAGCGACTTCCGCAGTCGTCAATCTGGGGATCAAGCCGCTGGCTCGTCGGCGGCGGCCGGATCGCGCGGACCCGGCCCAGTTCGAGGCTCGAGTCGTGCCGATGCCGGATTCGACTTCCTTCCCTTCGGGCCACGCGTCTTCCGCGTTCGCGTTCGCCTACGCCGTGGGCCGGCACCTGCCCGAGCTGGCGGTGCCCGTTCGGCTGCTCGCCGGTGGTGTCGCCTACTCGCGAGTGCACACCGGTGTGCACTACCCGGGCGATGTGGTGATCGGCGCCATTGTGGGAGCCGGGGGGGCGGCGATGATCGGAGCGGCCTGCGACAGGGCCTTTCAATCAGGCCGGGGGGTTGACCTCGGGCTCGGCTGACTACTCGCCGGTCAGGGGCGATGGTGTCGCAGCATCTCGAGGTGAGCTGGGGGAGGGTATCCGCCCCGCGGGTGAGGCGCCTGGATGGCGGGCGGAGATCCGGACCCGCAGCGCCGCAGGTCGGACGTGAAAGGTCAGCGGGGCAACGAGTTGGACTGCCTCGCCGTCGATGCCGGCGTGCACCGCGTCCGCGGCTTGGACCTCCAGGTGCGAGGCGGCCCAGGCTCGCCCGGGAGGGTGTGGCCTCCCCTCGGGTGTGTCGATGACCAGGATTCCGAGATGACCGCTGGCGAGGGTCTGTCGAGTGCCGAGACCGGGACCGTTTAACGCATAGGGATTGTTGGAGACCAGCAGTACGGCAAGCCGGGCATGCTCTCGTCCAGCGTCGTCGGTGAGGCGTAGCGCTGACATTCGGCCACCAGGGCCAAGGACCAGGCGCGCCGTCTCCGCCAGGGTACGGGCCTTCGTGTCGCGATAGCTGGCCTGCCGGACTGCCTCTCCGTAGATGCCAAGGGAGACGTTGTTCAGGAAGATGCGGCCGTTCACCTCGCCGACGTCGATGGAGCGCTCCACCCCATCGGTGAACGCGTCGAGAGCCCCGGGCACGTCCTGCCGGTCCACACCGACGTCCAGCGCGAAGTGGTTCCGCGTGCCGACGGGGATACAGACGAAGGGCAGCCCGTGCGCCGCGGCGACGGCTGCTACGTCTGCGAGTGACCCGTCGCCGCCGGCCATCCCGAGCGCGTCTGCACCGTCGGCTACGACCTCCAGGACGCGTGCCCTGAGGTCGTCGCCGGGGCTGAGGATCACGGCCTCCACTCCGCGCTCGCGTGCCTGCTCGACGACCCGGTTCCGGGTTGCCGCGCCATCACCGGACCTGGGGTTGACGAACAGCACGGGCCGTTGAGGAGGTTCGACCGGGCGCCACCCACGGCGCATCAGCGTCGACAGCCGCGGCGCCGGAGGCGGTGGACGGTCCATGTCGGTATTCACCGCCTCAGTGAGCTCGGGGCCGGCTCGCCGGCGTTGCTGGCGCGCCCGCGGCGTGGATCTCCCTGGCGAGATCGAGGATCTCGTTGGACAGGCGGAGCAGCCTCTCGTTCTGCTGTTCCTCCTGCTGGACTGTCCGCCACTGCTCGTTGGCGATCACTTGGCGTTTCTCGTCGGCGCGGTTCTGGCTGATCATCACAAAGGTCGACAGGAAGATGGCCTCCAGCGACACGATCATCGTCAGCAGCCCGAACGGGTAGTCCTCGGCTCCAAGGAGGATCCACAGGGTGAACCAGATGGCATGGAGGTATACGAACTTCATCGACCCGGCGAATCGGGTGATCTGGTCGGCAAACCGGTTCTCCCGGCGCTTGCTGCGCTCTTGGAGGTGCCGCAGCAGCGCCGGGCTGACCGGTGGTTCCGGGTGGGCCGCATTCATCTATGGTCCTTTGCTCTGTGCCTGACGCGTGCCGGCGCTGGCCGTTTGGAGCCGTGCGACTGCGGCAGGGCGAGCTGGGCTTGATGGCCGCCTCCCCGACTGGGGCGACGGGGGCGTCTGGGGGGACTACGAGTTGTTGGCGGTCTTGGCCAGTTGGTCGGCGTGGGCGCGGGCGTGGATGGCGTCGAGCATCGCCAGCTGCGCGTTCTCGACAGCCCAGTCGGCGAAGTCGAGGGCTTCGGCCGCGTCGGCCTCTGCCCAGTCTGCGTCGTCGGCGGCGACGTTGGCGTCCACCTGGCGGGTCCGCTTGTCGATGTTTGCCTTGACGTCGCTCATCTTGGCCGCGGTGTCGGCCTTCACTTGGGCCCACTTCGCCTGAGCGTTGTCGGCGGCCTGCGAGACCTGCTGCCGTGCATGCTCGGCCGACTGGTCCAGGTCGGCCTGAGCCCGGTCGATCCGCTGCCTTAGCTGTGCGTCCGACTCGGCCGCGCCGGCCTGCACGGCCGACCTGGCCGTCGCGACCCGCTGCTGCAGACCATCCAGCCGTGTGTAGAAGTCCGTGTGCTGCGTCATGAGTTGCCACCTTCGTGAGATCTGAGGGCCCGGGAAGAGCCACTTGTTAAGTTTCTGCAGTACTGACGATATCGTCACTAATGTCTATTGTCAAATTGATGGGCGATGACATGACGAACCTCATTGATCTGCTTGCAGATAACGGATCGTCATGTCTGGCAGCGCCGGCGTGAGGTGGGCCCCTTCCCGATCGCGCTTGCTGTGGGGTCCCTGCTGGGCGGGACGCGCGGCGACGACCCCCATTGATCGGCGCCGTCGTCTCGGGGTGGACCGAGCCAGACCCTCCGGGTCGACGTCATCGTGAGGCACCACCCCGAGGGCATCGGGGAGATCTCCGGGACCGTTACGCCAGAAGCCGCGCAGCATCGCCGAGGGCGTCTGCTGTTGGTCGCCCTCGTCGGGCTAGCGGCGCCGCTGGCCCGCGGCTCTTCGGTTCGCAGGCGCCAGGCCGTCCGACCACCGGGGCCCGAATTGAGCAGCTGGGTCACTTCTGTCGGACCGGAAGCCGCCGCCCTGGCCCGACGAGCCGGCCACGCCGATCGCGTTGCCGGACGGGACTCGGGCGCGAAGGGGCCGCTGCCCTCCGGGCGCGGGTAATCGGTTGTCGGCTGGCCGCTGGCCAGACGAGTCGTCAGGAGACTGAGCCGTCGCCTCGCACCGCGTCGATGTCCGGCAACGGCAGAGAGGAGATTCGCTGAGCCTGCCGCCGGGGTACGCCGAGCATGCGTAGCAGGTCTTCGGTCACCCGGTCGGTGGTCTCCTCTACGTCGCGCTCGGGCTGGTCGTGCAGCAGCTGGCCGAGGGCGAGCAGGGCGCCGGCGGTCATCGTGACCGCGACGTCGATGTCCTCGACGTCGAAGGTGCCGGCCTCCACGGCGGCCCCGATGTCTCGCCGAGCACGCGGTGCTAGCCCGCTTTCGGCGCTGAGCAGCCGCAGGACGTTGTTGAGGAAGACCCGGCTGAGCTCGGGCTCCCGGCGGTTGAGCCGTCCGGTGAGCCGGAAGCTGCAGGCGAACACTTTCGCGGGGTCGTCAATGTCGGCGGTCAGGTCGTCGAGCAGCTGACCGTAGCCGTCCATCACGTCCTCGACCGCAGCCTCGAACAGCTGCTCCTTGGTCTCGAAGTGGTTGTAGAAGGAGCCCATCCCGACGTCAGCGGCCTGGGTGATCTCCAGGATCGGCACGTTCGTCTTCCCCTCGGCGATGAGGGTCTGCGCCGCCCGGATGAGAGCGGTCCGGGTCCGCGCCTTGCGACGGTCCAGTCGGTTGGCCTGCTGCGTTGCTGCGTGGCTCATGCTCGGTCCTCGGCGTCTCCATCGGCAATTGGGGTGCACCCCATCCTAGGGGACCCAGTCAGAAATGATGGTTTCCTCAGTACCTCTTGGCTGAGTACATGTTCATGAGTGATGATTACGTCAGTTAACCACTTGAGGAGCAGCAGATGACCAGTCACCACGAAACCCACAACGACCTGCATAGCGAACAGGGTGCGTTGCCGGCCGAGCACCCGGGACGCGCGAAGAACCCGACGATCAAGGTGCTGGACCTGGCCTGGCTCGAGTTCGTCAAGCCCGACCTGGCCGCCTCGGAGCGCTTCGCGCACGCGTTCGGGTTCACCACCGTGAGCCGGACCGCGGACGAGCTCCAGCTGCGCGGGACCGCCGCCGGCGCGCCGTGCGTGATCGTGCGCCGTGGGACCCGTTCGAGGTACCTCGGCGCGGCCTTCCGGGCAGCGGACTCCACCGACGTGGTCCGACTCGCCGACGCCACCGGAGCGAGGGTCGAGAAGCTGCCCGAGAGCATCGGCGGGCTCACCGTGGACCTGACCGACCCGAGCGGGGTGATGGTTCGGGTGGTCGCCGACACCCACGAACTCACAGCACTGCGGGGGCAGCCGACGCAGCTGATCAACGTCGGGCCCGAGGTGCGGCGCGCCAACACCACGCAACGCCCGCCGCGGGAGCCGGCGCAGATCCAGCGGCTGGGCCACGTCGTGCTGCAGACCACCACGTTCATCCAGACCCTGAACTGGTACCTGGAGCAACTGGGTCTGATCGTCAGCGACTTCAAGTACTACCAGGGGCAGCCGTGAACGGGGCCCCACCATGAGCTTCATCCGCTGTGACCGCGGCGCGACCCCGACGGACCACCACACCCTGGCCATGACGCTCGGGGCGCGGAACCGGTACGTGTGGTCCTCCCTGGTCACCGCTCTCTACCGGGCGGGTCGGCAGGCCGAGGCGCTGGCCGCCTACTCGCGGGTGCGAACCATGCTCGTCGACGAGCTCGGCGTCGAACCGGGTCCGACCCTGCAGGCGCTGGAGACCCAGATCCTCCGGCAGAGCCCCGCGCTGCACGCATACCCCGCCGGTACCGCGGCGGTGGAGAGCCTCGCGAGCACGCCCAACAACCTGCCGTCGCTCTCCTCACCCATCGTGGGACGTGCGGCCGACCTCGACACCCTGGCGATGCTGACCCGGGACCATCGCCTGGTGACACTGGCCGGGCCGGCCGGCGTCGGCAAGACCCGTCTGGCCATGGAAGCTGCCCGCGGCCGTCACATCCCAGGAGGTGTCTGGCTGGTCCGGCTCGACGCCGCCGACTCCAGCACCTCCATCGCGAGGCTGGTCGCCGAGACCCTGCACCTGACCGGCGGCGAGCAGAGCCTCGTCGAGCGGCTCGCCGGTGCCGAGACGGTGCTGGTGCTGGACGGCTGCGAGCACGTCGTCGACGCGGTCGCCGCCCTGGTCGGCGCCCTGCTGGACGAAGCACCACGCCTGCACGTCATGGCGACCAGTCAGGTCTCGCTGGGCCTGGACGGCGAAGTGGTCCATCAGATCGAGCCACTGCGCACCGCAGACGCGGTCGCGCTGTTCGAGGCGCGGGCCGTCGCCACTCGCAGCCGGTTCGCCCTCGACGCGGACACCACCCCCATCGTCCACGGCGTCTGCGTGGCCCTGGACGGGCTTCCGCTGGCCATCGAGCTGGCCGCCGCCCGCACCCGTTCGCTATCGGTTCAGGAGATCGCCCGCCGCCTCGACGACCGCTTCACGCTCCTGCGGGACCCGACCAGTCGGCGGCCCGAGCGGCGCAGAGCCCTCGCCGCAGCCATCGCCTGGAGCTACGACCTGCTCTTCCCCGACGACCAACGAGGCCTGTGGGCCTTGTCGTGCTTCGCCGGCGGAGCGCCCCTAGAGGCCACCGAGACGGTGCTCGCTCGCCTCGGGGTCCCCCAGGCGTCAGCCGTCGATGTCTTCTCCCGCCTGGTCGCTCGCTCCCTCGTGAACGTTGAGGTCTCATCGGATGGGACGGTTCGCTACCGGCTGCTCGACAGCATTCGCGCGTACGCGCTCGACCGCCTGCGCGATTCGGGCCTTCACGACACCGCAGCAGCGGCGCACGCGGCGTGGTACGCGAACCTCGCGGACCACTGCGAGGCCACCGTCCGCGGGCCCGGCCAGGCTCACGCGGTGGCGACCGTCCGAGCGGAGCGGGCCAACATCGACGCCGCCCTCGCCTGGACCGCGGCACACGATCCGCCGCTCGGTGGCCGCGTCGCCATGGGATTCGGCTGGACGTGGGTGGTCCTCGGCGACGGTGTCTCCGGTGCAGAACGGCTCCGCAGCGCGCTCGCCGCCGCGGTAACCCTCCCACCGTCGACCCGAGCGCGAGGTCTCCTCGTCGCCAGCTGGCTCGAGGCGTCGGCCGGAAACCTCGAACGAGCCCAGGCCGATCTGGACGAGGCCCTCAGAATCGCCGACGAGCTCGCCGACAACCGCCTCCAAGCCGACGCTGAACGCCATGGCGCCTTCCTGTCCATCCAGCTGGGCCGCGCCAGCGACGTGGTCGACCTCGCAACCTCCAGCGTCACCGTCACTTGAGCGCTGGGGCTGTCCTGGGAAACCGCCGCGACCCTCGTGCTCAGGGCATACGGGTCGATCATGCACGGCGACACCGCCCACGCTGCCGAGGACGCCAACGAGGCAATACAGCTCCTGACACCCCTAGAAGACTCATGGGGCCTGGTTCACGCCGAAGCCATGCTCGGCGCGATCGCTCAGGCGGAGCACCGGTTCCGGAACGCGGCCGAGCACCTCACGCGCGCCGCCACGACGTCCGAGCTGCTCGGCTTTGTCGGTCAGGCTGCCCTTCATCTTGCATCGCTCGGACGCGTCCAGCAGCGCAGCGGAGATCCCCACGCCGCGATCCTCACGCTGAACCGCGCGACCCTGGCCGCCACCAACAGTGGTGACCTGTGGCTCGCGGCCACCGCGCGACTGCACCTCGCTCGGCTCATGCGGACCACCGGCGAGGTCGACGCTGCACGAAGCCTGCTCGAGCAGAACGACCGCTGGTACCGGGCGGCCGGCGGGGGTGAAGGCGCCCTCCTCACCCGATGCCTGCTCGCCGCGGTCAACGCCCAGACCGCCGGTGGTGAGGGCCCGACGCAGCTCGACGACATCCTCGACGAAGGCCGCCGCGTCGGCGACCCCGAGGTCCAGGTCTACGCAACCGACGCGCTTGCCCGCCTGGCCAGCCAGCGGGGTGAGCTCACGCACGCGCGAGACCTGTTGGGAGCCGCCGACACCATCGCCGACGCCGCCTCGCACGTCGTCGACAGCAGCGACCGCGTCGATGCCGACCAGATCCGAACGCCCTTGGGGCGCTGAGCCCTGCCCAGTGGCGGGGGTTCCGGCGGGTGATGGCGCTAGACGGTTCGCGGGAGGAGGCTCGCGGGATGACGGCATCCGAGCAGCTCCGCGACCTGGTCAACGGCTTTCGGATCTCGCAGGCGCTTCACGTCGCGGCCGTGCTGGGCGTCTCGGACCTGCTGGCCGACGGCCCGCTCGACCTCGAGTCCCTCGCCCGCGCGGTCGCGGCCGACCCGGAGTCCCTTCGCCGACTGCTCCGTGCGTTGGCCGCCGTCGGCGTCTACGTCGAGACCGACGAGGGCAGCTTCGCCAACAGCGAGCTCAGCGAGGCGCTGCGAACGGGTGCGCCCGGGTCGCTGAAGGGCTGGGCCAGCCTCATCGGTGAGCCGTACTACTGGAGCTCCTGGGGCAACCTGCTGAGCAGCACCCGGAGCGGCGAAACCGCCTTCACGAGGCTGTACGGGATGGACGTGTGGGCCTACCGGGCTGGTGACGCGGCCAAGACCGCGG
>Ga0307289_10001157_pt1 | contig 11308 bp, 9 predicted proteins | sample ER_DNA_143_FD_194483 | JGI IMG/M metagenome (GOLD analysis project Ga0307289, IMG submission 194483) | Bulk soil microbial communities from the East River watershed near Crested Butte, Colorado, United States - ER_DNA_143 | ecosystem: Environmental > Terrestrial > Soil > Floodplain | place: USA...
GCATTCGTCTTCGCACGCGCTGGAGACGACGTCAGCGTCGCCTTCTGCGTGGCGGCAGTCACTGGTTCGTTCCTCGTCTCGTACGCTCGCGCGAAGGCAGAGCTGATCGGCCTCAAGGGAGACGTCGGTATCGGCAGCAGGGCCGAGCGCGTGATCGTGATCGCCAGCGGCCTAATCCTCGCGCCGCTCGGCGTTCCGCTGCAATGGTTCATCTACCTGCTGGCCGCAACCGCCGGGCTGACGGTGCTCCAGAGAATCCTGTCCGTCCGCAAGCAACTTCTGCGAAAGGAAACTGATGGCTTCGACCAACGGTAAGGCGGTGCGCTCGCAAGACAAGGTGCGCGTCGCGATCATCGGCGTCGGCAACTGCGCGAGCTCGTTCGTGCAGGGCGTCGAGTACTACAAGGATGCCAACCCCGACGAGCTCGTCCCGGGCTTGATGCACGTCGATCTCGGCGGCTACCACGTCCGCGACATCGAGTTCACGGCCGCCTTCGACGTGGTCGAGGGCAAGGTCGGCAAGGACCTCGGCGAGGCGATCTGGGCCGAGCCGAACAACACGATCAAGTTCGCCGACGTGCCGAAGACCGGCATCACCGTCCAGCGGGGGATGACGCACGACGGCCTCGGCAAGTACCTGAGCGAGAAAGTCACGAAGGCGAAGGGCTCGACCGTGGACGTCACCGAGATCCTCAAAGAGACCGGGACCGACGTGGTCGTCAATTATCTCCCGGTGGGCTCCGAGGAGGCCACCAAGTGGTACACGGAGCAGATCCTGAACGCCGGTTGCGCGATGGTGAACTGCATGCCGGTCTTCATCGGCCGCGAGAAGTACTGGAGCGACCGCTTCAAGAAGGCGGGTGTGCCGATCATCGGCGACGACATCAAGTCACAGGTCGGCGCCACGATCACCCACCGCGTCCTGATGGGCATCTTCCGCGACCGCGGGGTCAAGGTCGACCGGACGTTCCAGCTCAACTTCGGCGGCAACGCCGACTTCCTGAACATGCTCGAGCGGGAACGACTCGAGTCGAAGAAGATCTCGAAGACCTACTCGATCCAGTCCACGGTCCCCTACGAGATCGAGGCCAAGAACATCCACGTCGGCCCTTCCGACCACGTGCCGTGGCTCGAGGATCGTAAGTGGGCCTACATCCGGCTCGAGGGAACGGCCTTCGGCGACGTGCCGCTGAACGCCGAGCTGAAGATCGAGGTCTGGGACTCCCCGAACTCCGCCGGAGTCGTCACCGATGCAGTCCGGCTGACGAAGCTGGCCCTGAACAACGGCATCTCGGGCACGCTCGAGGGCCCGTCGGCGTACCTGATGAAGTCGCCGCCGGTCCAGTACACGGACGACGCAGCACGCGAGCTGGTCGAGGACTTCATCGCCCAGAACGCGCGCACGGCGAAGACCGCTGCGCCGCCCGTCGAGACTGCTTCTTAGGCAGACGGAAAGGGCGGCCCGCTCGCCGGGCCGCCCTCCTCGTCCCCACTAGACTCGAACCGTCGTGGGTCTCCGCGTCTGCCTCGTCACCCCTTTCGCGTGGTCGCGGCCGCACGAAGTGAACGAGCACGTCGACGGCCTCGCGCGCGAGCTCCGCGCCCTCGGCCACGACGTCACGGTGCTCGCGCCCTCGACGCGGGCGTCGGACCTCGTCGCGGGGCGGCGGGCGCTGCTGGACGGAGTCGAGGCGGACGTGATCGCGCTCGGTCCCGCGCTGCCGGTCTCCCGACGAAGCCGAATCGGGGTGCCGGTCGGGGTGCGAGCGAACCTCGCGCTGGCGCTGGAGCGCGGCCGCTTCGACGTCGTCCACGGCTTCGAGCCCGGGCTGCCGAGCCTCTCCTACCTCGCGCTGCGCGACTCGCACTCGCTCGGGGTGGCGACCTTTCTCTCGGCCGAGCGCCTCGGCTACCCACCCGGCAAGCCGCAGCGTCAGCGGCTGCTCTCGCGCATCGATGCGCTGTTGGCGACCTCGCCCGCGGTCGCTGCGGCTGCTGAGGAACGGCTTCCGGGCGACTACCGCGTGGTCTTCCCCGGTGTCGACACGGAGGTGTTTCGGCCGGCTCCGAAGCGGCGGCGGATCGTCCTGGAGTGGCGGCCCACCGAGCGCCCCGTCACTCGTTCGGTGCTCCGAGCGCTCCGGGAGTTGCCCGACTGGGAGCTCGTGCTCCTGCGAACCAAGCCGCTGAGCGGCAGGCCGACCATCCCCCGCGCCCTCGCGGGACGCGTCAGCGTGCGGACGGCCCGCGACGGAGCGAGCCGCGCCGAGCTTCTCAACGAGGCCGCGATCCTCGTGCCCGCACTGGACGGGCTCGACCGGCTCCCGCTCGAAGCGGCGGCCGCGGGAGCGGCGCTCGCTGCACCATCAGCCGTCCGTGAGCAGCCGGAGCTCGCCGGCGCCGCGACCGCGCGCCTGGCCGAGGACGAGGCACTGCGCGAGCGTGAGGGCCGGGAGAACCGCGAGCGTGCCGAGCAGCAGACGTTCGCGGCGCTTGCTCGCACGCACGACGAGCTCTATCGAACGCTCGCGCGCCGTCGCCGCGAGCTGGACAAGGACGATCCGCTCTCCGACCGCGACTGGATCGTCTGCGACCTGCACATGCACACGTCCTGGTCGCACGATTGCGCGATCGAGGTGCCCGACCTGCTGACGCACGCGGAAACTGAAGGGCTCGGAGCGATCGCGATCACCGACCACAATGTCTTCGGCGGGGCGCTCGAAGCGCTCGCCGCGACCACCAGCGTCACGGTCATTCCGGGCGAGGAGATCAAGACCGACGGACAGGGCGAGATCATCGGGCTCTATCTCTCCGAGGAGATTCCGCGGGGCCTCTCGTTCGGCGACACGCTCGAGGCGATCCATGCGCAGGACGGTCTCGCCTACCTCCCTCATCCGTTCGACCGCATGCATGCGATCCCGGACGCCGCCACGCTTCGGCGGCACCTTGACGAAATCGACGTCTTCGAGGTCTACAACGCGCGGCTGTTGTTCGAGGGGTACAACGACGAAGCGCTGAGATTTGCGCGCAAGTACAACCTCACCATGGGTGCCGGATCTGACGCGCACGTGCTCCAGGGCGTTGGCACCGGAGCCCTACGGATGCGTGAGTTCCACGACCGCGAGGAATTCCTCGCCAGCCTCCGCTCGGCCCAGGTCCTGCGGCGTCCGAAGTCGCTCCTCTACCTGCAGTCGCTCAAGTGGGCGGCTCAGGCCAAGGAACGGGTCCGCTAGCGCAGAACTCGACCCGTGCCCATGCCCCCTGCGCCCACAGATGAGATCTACGAGAAGTACCTGCAAAAGGCGCTGACCGAAACCCACGATCTCGGCGACGAGATCCAGAAGGCGGCCGGCAGCGAGCGGATCCCCGTGCTCGGCTCCGGGCATCCGCTCGGCGACGTCTTCATGCTCAAGTACGGGCCTCAGGCGGCCGAGGTGCAGGAGGGTGTCGCTTTCTTCGGCCGCGCCGGCCAGGCGATCCTCAAGTCGCTGCAGCGGCTGCACGTCGATCCGCTCGCGGTCTACGGAACGAACTGCATCAAGTTCGCCGGCGAGGCGGACGACGAGGCCCGGTCGTTTCTCGAGCGCGAGCTGCACATCGTCCAGCCGAAGCTCGTGATCGTGATGGGCGACGACGCGCTCCGATTTCTCAACGAGCTCGAGTTCCCGCTCGCCGATACCCTGGAGCCTAAGCTCGGAGAGCTGCAGCGCTTCACCCCGACGATCGAGGCGCTCGTCGTCCCCGACATCGACGCATCACTGGACGAAGCGCCCGCGAAGACCCGCTTTTGGAACGCGTTCAAACAACTGGGCCCCTGGTGGGCCGAGCTGCCTCCGTACTAGGGGCGCGTCGGGCAATCACGTTCGTCGTCCTGGTCGTTGCGCTCGGCCTCTATTACCGCTTCCACGAATCGCTGCCGGACACGTCCACCTGGGGCGATGTGGCCGTGCTCTCGTTTCTGTTGATGCCGGCGGTGCTGCTGCTCGTCTACCTGGTCCTGCCGCTGCGGGAGGCTCGGGAGCTCCAGTTGTTCCTCGTTGCGCTCGCCTTCGCGGCGCTGGCGGTGATCCTGCATCAGGCCGACCTGAACACGCTCTCCGACTTCGCGAAGCTCGGCGCGATGACCTTCGCGGCCTTCTGGTTCTTGAACTTCTTCGAGGCACTGTCGTGGGTCGTCCTCGTCGCCTGCATCGTCCCGTGGGTCGACGCCTACTCGGTCTGGCGCGGACCGACCAACCACATCGTCCACAACCACCATCAGGTCTTCTCGACCCTCTCCTTCGCCTTCCCCGTCCCCGGGGAGTCGAACGCGGCGAACCTGGGGCTGCCCGACCTCCTCTTCTTCAGCCTCTTCCTCGCGGCCGCCGCACGCTTCGGCCTGCGCGTCTTCGCGACCTGGGCCCTACTCGTCGGCTCGTTCGGCGCCACGATCGCGATCGCCGTCGCCTGGGACAAGCCCGGCCTGCCGGCACTGCCGCTTCTCTCGGTCGCGTTTCTGCTCGCGAACGCCGACCTGCTCTGGACACGATTACGTGCGCGTCAGTAGCGACACGGACTCGACGTGCGGCGTGTGCGGGAACATGTCGACCGGCCGCACACGCTCCAGCTTGTAGCCCCAGCTTGCGGTCAGCTCCTTGACGTTGCCCGCGAGCGTCGTCGGGTTGCACGAGACGTAGACGATCCTGGGCGACTCGAGCCGGCCGAGTCGGCGAACCGCCTTGTTCGAGAGCCCGGCGCGCGGCGGGTCGACGACGACGACGTCAGGGCTGCCGGCGCGGTCGCGCAGCTCGGCGAGCGAGTCGGCCGTCTCCCCGGCGAAGAATGCAGCGTTCGTGATCCCGTTCAGGTCGGCGTTCTCGAGCGCGCAGGCGACCGACTCTTCGGAGACCTCGACCCCCCAGACGGTCAGGGCCTGGGACGCGAGGGTCAGTCCGATCGTGCCGATCCCGCAATAGAGGTCGTAGACGGTCTCGCCGCCCGTTAGCGCTGCGTGCTCGCGCGCAAGCTCGTAGAGGCGCTCCGCCATCGCGGTGTTGGTCTGCAAGAAGGCGTTCGGGCGGACGCGGAAGCGGAGGCCGCAGAGCTCCTCCTCGATCGCCTCGTCGCCCCAGAGGAGCATCGTCGGCAGGTTCGTCACCTCGGCGGCCGTCTCGTTCACCGCCCAGTGGATCGAACGAACCTCGGGGAAGCCGCGTAGCCGCTCGACCAACTCGTCGCGGTCGAACTTCTCGCCGGCCGCGGTCACGAGCTGGACAAGCACCTGCCCGGTATTGCGGCCCTCGCGCAGGACGAGGTGCCGGAGATAGCCGGTGTGCTCGGCCTGGTCGTACGCTTCGAGCCGCTCATCACGCGCCCAGTCGCGGACCTTGTTGCGGATCTCGTTACCGAGGTCGGTGGTCAGCCAGCATTTCTCGATCTCGAGCACCTCGTCCCAACGGCCTGCTCTGTGAAAGCCGAGCGCGGGGCCGGCCGGCGTCGTCGTGAACGAGTACTCGAGCTTGTTGCGATAGAAGAACTGGGACTCCGCGCGCATGATCGGGTCGACCGGCGGTTCGGCTAGCCCGCCGATCCGCCGGAGCGCGTCGCGAACCTGCTCCTCCTTCGCCTCGAGCTGCGCGTCGTAGGCCAGATCCTGGAAGCGGCAGCCGCCACAGGCCGGGTAATGCGCGCAGGGAGCCTCGACCCGGCGCGGGCTCGGCTCGACCACCTCGACCGCGAGCGCCTCGGCGTGACTGCGCTTGACCTTGGTCACGCGAGCGCGGACGGTGTCGCCGGGCAGGCCACGGCGGACGAAGACGACGAAGCCGTTCAGGCGCGCGACGCCGTTGCCGCCGTAGGCGAGCGAGTCGACGCGGAGCTCGAGCTCCTGATCCTTGGCGACCGGGGCGGCCACCGGGCCAGCCTAGCGGTGGGCTTTGTGCAATCTCGGGCGCGTCGGCAGTAGTAGCTCAGCGCGAGGCTTCTGGCGAAAGTCGAAGTCGCGGACGAGGTTGCCGAGGATCGGTGCGTTTTCCCGCACGCTCGGCCTCGGGTCGGGGCGGCCGTCCGTCGCCGGGTCGAGCCGCTCACCGTGCAGGAAGTCGTCTTCGATGAACTTGGCGTACGCGTCGAAGCTGAGGATCTGGTGGTCGATGAAGCCGCGCCGCGCGTACGGCGAGATCACGAGCCCGGGCACGCGGAGCCCGTAGCCGTTGCGGTCGACGACCGGTGGCACGACGTGGTCGTAGAAGCCGCCCCAGTCGTCCCAGGTCAGGAAGATCGCGGTCGACTTCCAGTTCGGGCTCCGCATCACGGCGTTGACGACCTTGGTCACCCAGGCCTGGCCACGGCTGACGAGCGCCGGTGGATGCTCGCTGACCTTGTCGTTCGGGATCACCCACGAGACGTTCGGCAGGCGCCCGTGCTTGGCGGCTCGGAAGAAGTGGCTCACCGACTGGATGTTCTTCAGCTGGTCGTCCTGGCGCACCGTGGTGAACCAGGGCAGCGGGTTCCAGATCCCGGGTGTCTTTGCGTTCTGCTTCTTCGCCTTGCAGAACATGGCGCCGTCGTCCTCGCAGTCGGGCTCGCCGCCCTTGAAGATGTAGTAGCGCCAGGAGACGTGATGCTTGTGCAACAGGTAGGTCAGGTCGGTCCAGGCGTAGTTGGGCCGAGTGCCGTCGGACTGGGGCTCGCCGGGCGGGGAGTCGGGGGCCTGGATCGCGTTGACGCAGCTCATCGGGTCGTTCCGCTTCGAGCAACGCGCCGACCATTCCGAAACGGCGAAGAGGTGCGCGGGCAAGCTCCACGACGTGTTCGGCTGGAACATGTGGTCCTGGAGCACGAAATGGCGCGCGTACGCCCAGTAGTTCGGGATCTCGCGCGCGTCGTGGTAGCCCATCACGTCGATCCTGTTGGGGCTGATCGAGCACCCGGGCTCGTTCACGCGCTGGCAGACCTTGTGTAGCACGGCGCGCTGCTGCCCGACGAAGCCGTCCATCTGCCGGTGGTTGATGTCGTGGACCGCGTTCAGATGGTCGTGCGGCCCGCCGATGTTGCGGTCACGGGAATCGTGGAACGGCTCGACGCAGACGTGCGTCTTCGGATCGGGATTGCAGACAAGCGGCTCGCCCCGGTCCATCGGGATTCCGTCGGCGCCTCGATACGTCCCGAAATAGGAATCGAATGACCGGTTCTCCTGCATGATGATCACGATGTGCTTGATCTTGTGAATGCCCTCCAGCGGCACCGCTTGCGGCCGCGGCGCACCGTGTGACGAGGCGCCGCGCACGAACGTGACCGCGCCGGCCACGAGCACGAGACCTAACGCGGCTGTTATCAGCGAGAGTCGCCGCACAATGAGAACTTAAATCGGTTTTGGTTGCGCGGAAATGAAGAGTGTGTTGTCGCTCGACTAAGTGAGCGGCGTTATGTAGACCTTGCGCTCCCGCGGACCGTCGAACTCGCAGAAGAAAATGCCCTGCCAGCGGCCGAGCGCGAGGCGGCCATCGTCAAGCGGGACGAGCACGTGGGGGCTGATCAGCGAGGCGCGGATGTGCGAAGGGGCGTTGGGCCCGTCGGCGTCGGAGTGCTGCCAGCCTCCGTTGTCGTCGACGATCCGTTCCATCGCCGACTCGATGTCCTCGGCGAGCGCAGGATCGGCGTCCTCGTTGATGGTCACGCCTGCGGTCGTGTGCGGCACGTAGACCAATGCCGCCGAAGCACCGTTCGTGGAGCCGAGCGCGGACTGCACCTCTTCCGTGATGTCGAGCAGCTGAGTCTTTCGTTCGGTCTTCAGGCTGATCTCGCGCACGCCGTTATCCTACGGCCTGTGCCGAGCACGTCGCCCACTCCCTCGGACCTCGACAGCTACCGCGACGGCGCCGACCGCTTCATCGCCGAGCTCGACGAGGAGTACTACCTCCACTTCGCCGGCCTCAAGGACAAGCTCGAGCTCGAGCCGATCTACGAGCGCCACCAGGACCTGACGAAGCTCGAGTGGGCCCAGACGCTCGGCGACGCCGTCAACGGCGACCGTCGCGTGCGCGAGCTCTGGCGGTTCGCCTGCGAAGGCCATCTCGGCAGCCTCACGAAGGAGCACAGCGAGAAGGTCGCCGCCCTCGAGGCCTCGCTCGAGGCCGAGGTCGACGGCGAGAAGGTCGGCTACAGGATGCTCAGGCCGACGATCGCGAACACCGAGGACCGCGCGAAGCGCGAGCGCTTCGACCAGGCGCGGACGCGACTGACCGACGAGCACCTGAATCCGATCTATCTCGAGGCCGTCTCGATCGGGCAGCAGACGATGCCGAAGCTCGGGTCGCCGAACTACGTCGACCTCTACCGGCGTTTCGGCTATCGCCTCGACGACCTGGCGGAGCAGTGCCGGGCGGTGCTCGCCTCGACGGAGCAGATGTACGAGGACGCGACCGACAAGCTCTTCCGCGACCGGGTCGGCGTCGGCCTGGGCGAGGCCAAGCGCTGGGACGTGCCACGCGTCTTCCGGGCGCAGAGCTGGGACGAGTTTTTCCCGGCCGACAAGATGCTGCCCGCCCTCGAAGCGACCCTGGCCGACTTCGGGATCGACCTGCACTCCCAGGAGAACGTCCATCTCGACCTGGAGCAGCGGCCCTCGAAGTCGCCCCGCGCCTTCTGCGCGCCGATCGAGGTCCCGGACAAGGTGATGCTCGTGATCCAGCCGATCGGCGGCGCCGACGACTGGCGCGCTCTTTTCCACGAGGCCGGCCACACGGAGCACTTCGCGCACACGTCGAAGGACCTCTCGATGGAGGAGCGACGCCTTGGCGACAACGCCGTCACGGAAGGGTGGGCGATGCTGCTCCAGCACCTGACCGACGAGCCGGCATGGCTGACGCGGCGCCTCGACGTGGGCCGACCGGAGGAATTCGCGCGCGAGGGCGCGACCGGGCTCCTCTACTTCGTTCGGCGTTATTGCGCGAAGCTGCTGTACGAGCTCGAGTTCCACGCTACGGACGACGTCAGGCCGATGCAGAAGCGTTACGTCGAGCTGCTCGCCGATGCGCTGAAGATCGAGCCGAGCGAGACCGACTACCTCGCGGACATCGATTCGGGCTTCTACGTCACGGAGTACCTGCGCTCGTGGGCGTTTGAGGCGCAGCTTCGAGCGCACCTGCGCGAGCGCTTCGGCAACGCCTGGTTCTCGAAGCGGGAGGCCGGCTCGCTGCTCCGCGAGCTCTGGGCGGAAGGCCAGCGCATCAACGCCGACGAGCTGCTCAAGGACGTCACCGGCGCCGAGCTCGAGATGGCCGCGGTCGCCGACCGCGTCAGCGAAGACTTGAACTAAACGGCCACGGCCGGGGTCTGACCCCAGCCAGGTCGAAGACGTCCTGCCGTGTCGTCTGCATACCTGCATATGCTTTACGCATGTACAGGACTCGGGTCGTGATCGCAGGCGCCGCGGGCCGGGACTTCCATAATTTCAACCTCGTCTACCGCGGCCGGGACGAATACGAGGTCGTCGCCTTCACGGCGACGCAGATACCGAACATCGAGGGACGCGTCTACCCCGCGGCGCTCGCCGGCGAGCTCTACCCGGAAGGGATCCCGATCGTCGCCGAGGACGAGCTCGAGGAGGTGGTCGCCCGGCATGACGCCGAGGAGGTCGTCTTCTCCTACTCCGACGTCACGCACGAGCACGTCATGCACATCGGCTCGCGCGCGCTCGCGGCCGGCGCCTCCTACAGGCTGCTGTCGCCGCGCGAGACGATGCTGACCTCTTCGAAGCCGGTCGTCGCCGTCTGCGCCGTTCGCACCGGCTCCGGCAAGAGCCAGACGACGCGGTACGTGGCCGCGCTCCTGCGCGAGGCCGGCAAACGCGTTGCCGTGCTGCGGCACCCGATGCCGTACGGCGACCTCGAGCGCCAGGCGGTGCAGCGGTTCGCAAGCTACGAGGACCTCGACGCCGCCGACTGCACGATCGAGGAGCGCGAGGAGTACGAGCCCCACCTGAAGGAGGGCAACCTCGTCTTCGCAGGCATCGACTACGCCGCGATCCTCGACGCGGCCGAGAAAGAGGCCGACGTGATCCTCTGGGACGGCGGCAACAACGACACGCCGTTCATCAAGCCCAACCTTCACATCGTCGTCGTCGACCCTCACCGTGCGGGGCACGAGCTGCGTTACCACCCGGGCGAGACAAACCTCCGCATGGCGGACGTCTGCATCGTCAACAAAGTGGATTCCGCGCCGCATGAGGGCGTGGAGGCGGTGCTGGCCTCGATCCGCGAGACCAATCCGCTGGCCCACGTCGTCCGCGCCGCCTCTCCGTTCACTGTCGAAGGCGACGCCACCGAGATCGCCGGCAAGCGAGTGCTCGCGATCGAGGACGGGCCGACCCTGACGCACGGCGAGATGACCTACGGCGCCGCGGTGCTCGCGGCCAAGGAACACGGGGCAGTGTCGCTCGTCGACCCTCGTCCGTTCGCGGTCGGCTCGATCGCGCAAACCTTCGAGGACTACCCGAACGTCGGCACGCTGCTACCGGCAATGGGCTACGGCCGTGAGCAGATGGAGGATCTGCGCGAGACGATCGCGCGCTCCGATGCCGACCTGGTCCTGATCGGCACGCCGATCGACCTGCGGCGGCTGATCGAGCTGGACAAGCCGGCCCTGCGGGTCACCTACCGCCTGCAGGAGCTGGACGAGCCCGGGCTCGCCGCCTTCCTCGAAGAGCGCGGCATCATCGAGACCGCACTCGTGTGACGACCGTCATAGCGCTCGGCGGCAATGCGCTGATGCGGCCGGGCGAGCGCGGGACCGCGGCGGAGCAACGCGCGAACCTGCGCGAGACCTGCGAGGCACTTCGCCCGCTGCTCGACGATCCCGAGCTCGTGTTCACGCACGGAAACGGCCCGCAGGTCGGCAACGAGCTCGTCCGTCAGGAGCGCGCTGCTGACGAGGTGCCGCCGCTGCCGCTCTACCTCGCGGTCGCGCAGACCCAGGCTGAGATCGGCGCCCTGATCGTGTCCGAGCTGACCGCGGTCGCCCAGCGTTCGGTCGCCTGCCTGCTCACGCACGTGCGCGTCGACGAGGACGACCCCGCGTTCCAGCGGCCGACCAAGCCGATCGGGCCCTTCTACTCCGAGGAGCAGGCCAAGCGGCTCGAGCGAGAGCGCGGCTGGGTGGTCACCCAGGACGCCGGCAGGGGCTGGCGCCGCGTCGTCCCCTCCCCCGCGCCGCTCGAGATCGTCGAGCTTTCCGCAGTGCGCAACCTGCTGGCTGCCGGGACGATCGCCGTCGCGTGCGGCGGCGGCGGGATACCCGTGTCGACCCGGAACGAGCGGCTCTCCGGTGT
>Ga0307289_10001158_pt1 | contig 11307 bp, 9 predicted proteins | sample ER_DNA_143_FD_194483 | JGI IMG/M metagenome (GOLD analysis project Ga0307289, IMG submission 194483) | Bulk soil microbial communities from the East River watershed near Crested Butte, Colorado, United States - ER_DNA_143 | ecosystem: Environmental > Terrestrial > Soil > Floodplain | place: USA...
TAGCGGCGTTTTGTAGCTACGCGACGGCTCGCTGCCGGGCCGTCGTTTGTTTGTGAAGGAGGCAGTACGTTGGCAGAAGGCACCGTCAAGTGGTTCTCGAACGAGAAGGGCTACGGCTTCATCGAGCGCGCTGAGGGGGAGGACGTGTTCGTCCACTTCTCGGCCATCACGATGGACGGCTACAAGTCCCTCCAGGAGGGGCAGCGCGTCGAGTTCGAGGTCGTTCAGGGCCAGAAGGGCCTGCAGGCGGCGAACGTTCAGGTCATCTAGTCCCGAAAGTTCGAGCAAGCCGCTGACGGGCCCCCAAGACGGGGCCCGTCCCTTTTAAGGTTTCGGCGTCGGTTCGGAGGTCCGCGTGGCGATCACGAGAGAAGACGTTTTGCACGTAGCGCGCCTGGCGCGCCTCGAGATTCCCGAAGGGGAGGTCGACCGCGTGCGCGAGGAGCTCGGCGCGATCCTCGAGGCCGTGGGCAAGGTGGCGGAGCTCGACCTCTCCGACGTGGAGCCGACCTCGCATCCGCTCGCGGTCGTGAACGTGTGGGCGGAGGACGACCCGCGGCCGTCCCTCTCTCCGGAGGACGCGCTGGCGAACGCGCCGGATCCGGTGGACGGGGCCTTCCGCGTCCCGGCGGTCGGCACGTGACCATGTTTCGGTTTCTCGTCTTTCCGTGCGCCACACGCTCGCCTTTCCGCATTAGCGTGAAAGCGGGTGGTGGCGTGGGGTGGCCCCTGAGAGTCGCGCGATGATCGACACGCTGCGCCTCACCGCCGAAGAGGCCGCGCGGCTCCTCGAGACCGGCGAGGTCTCCGGCGACGAGCTTCGCGGCGCCTACGTCGAGGCCATCGGAGCCCGCGATCCGGAGCTCCACGCCTACCTCCACGTCGTGGGCGAAGCCGGTGACGGCGTCCCGATCGCGCTCAAGGACAACATCACGACGCGCGGCATCCCGACCACAGCGGGCTCCAAGATCCTCGAGGGGTACGTGCCCGTCTTCGACTCGACCGTCGCCTGGCGCGTCAAGGACGCGCGCCTCCCGCTGATTGGGAAGACCAACCTCGACGAGTTCGCCATGGGCTCGTCCACCGAGAACTCGGCCTACGGGCCGTCGCACAACCCATGGGATCTCGAGCGCGTTCCGGGTGGCTCCTCCGGCGGCACGGCCGCTGCGGTCGCCGGCGGGCTCGCGCCCTGGGGGCTCGGCTCCGACACCGGCGGCTCGATCAAGCAGCCCGCCTCGCTCTGCGGCCTCGTCGGCCTCCGCCCGACCTACGGCACGGTCTCCCGCTACGGCATCGTCGCCTTCGCCTCGAGCCTCGACCAGGTGGGCCCAATCACGAAGACCGTCCGCGATTGCGCGCGCCTTTACGCGACGATCTCCGGCCGCGATCCCTGCGACTCCACGACGGTCGAGCTGCCTGAGCCGGTCGAGATCCCGGAGGCCGAGGTTCTCAATGGGCTCCGCATCGGCATCCCGCGGGAGCTCAACGAGGCGGAGGGTATCGAGCCCGGCGTCAAGGAAGCCGTCTCGCAGGCGATCGCCCTCTCGGAGGAGCTCGGCGCGGAGGTGGGGGAGTGCCGGCTCCCGCGCTCGGTCGACTTCGGCCTCGCCTGCTACTACCTGGTCGCCCCGGCCGAGGCGAGCTCGAACCTTGCTCGCTACGACGGCGTGCGCTACGGCTACCGGGCCGCCGGCGACGGCGACCTCACGGCGCTCTACTCGCGCACCCGCTGGGAGGGCTTCGGCCCGGAGCCGCGCCGGCGCATCCTGATCGGCACGTACGCGCTCTCGGCCGGTTATTACGACGCCTTCTACGGCCAGGCGCAGAAGGTGAGGACGGTGATCGCGCAGGAGCACGCGACTGCATTCGAGGACTACGACCTCCTGCTCAGCCCGACGTCCCCCACGGTCGCGTTCAAGATCGGCGAGAAGGCGGAGAACCCGCTCGCGATGTACCTCTCCGACCTGCTCACGATCCCGGCCAACATGGCCGGCCTGCCCGGCCTCTCGATCCCGTGCGGGCTCTCCGAGGGGTTGCCGGTCGGCCTCCAGATCCTCGGGTCGCAGTTCTCCGAGAACCTCATGTTCCGCGCGGGCCACGCGCTCGAGCGCGCCCTCGACTTCGACTATGTCCCGGAGCGCCTGCGATGAGCCCCAACGGCTGGGAGCCGGTTATCGGCCTGGAGATCCACGTCCAGCTGAAGACGCGGACGAAGATGTTCTGCCGCTGCGAGAACGTCTGGGGCGAGCCCGAGAACACGCGGACCTGCCCGGTCTGCCTCGCGCACCCGGGCACGTTGCCGGTTCCGAACAAGAAGGCGATCGAGTGGACGGTAAAGCTCGGCGTCGCCCTCGGCTGCGAGATCGCCACGCGGGCGCTCTTCCACCGGAAGAACTACTTCTATCCCGACCTGCCGAAGGGCTACCAGATCTCGCAGTACGACATCCCGCTCTGCGCAGGCGGTCGGTTCGTCGTCCCTGGCCCCGACGGCGACCGCGAAATCGGCATCGTCCGCGCGCATCTCGAGGAGGACGCCGCGAAGACGATCCACGTCGGCGGCACGGGCGGGCGCATTGCCGGTGCGGAGTACTCGCTGGTCGACTTCAACCGCGGCGGCACGCCGCTCGTCGAGATCGTCTCGGAGCCGGACGTGCGCTCGGCCGAGGAGGCTCGCCGCTTCCTCCAGCTCCTCCGGCAGACGGTCGTCGAGCTCGGCATCTCCGACGCGGAGATGGAGAAGGGGTCGCTCCGCTGCGATGCCAACGTGTCCGTCCGGAAGGCCGGCGAGACGGGCTTTCGCACCAAGACCGAGCTCAAGAACATGAACTCCTTCAAGTTCGTCGCGGACGGGATCGACGCCGAGATCCGCCGCCAGATCGAGACCTATGAGACGGGCGGCGAGATCGAGCAGGAGACCCTCCACTTCGATCCCGCGAGCGGCTCGATCGCCCCGCTGCGCTCGAAGGAGGAGGCGCATGACTACCGCTACTTCCCGGAGCCCGACCTCGTCCCGGTCGAGCCGCCCGTGGAGATGATCGCCTCGGCCGTGGACGAGATCGGCGAGCTCCCGGCGGCCCGCATCCGGCGCCTGGAGGCCGAAGTCGGCTTCGATCTCGCCGAGGGCCTCGTCGCCAGCGGCCGCGACGGGCTCTACGAACGGGTGGCCGGCGACCGCCGCGCTGTGGCCAACGTGATCATGAACCAGTTGGCCGCAACGGGAGTCGATCCCGAGGCCGTCAACGGCTCGGAGCTCGGCAAGCTGATTGCCGAGCGCGAGCGCATCCCGCGCGCGGCCTTCGTCGAGGCGCTCGAGCGAAGCGGCGACGCGGGCTTCGCCGCGGACGACTACCTCGGCGAGACGGCGATCTCCGACGCCGCGGAGCTCGATCCGGTGATCGACGCGGTCATCGCCGAGAACGAGGAGCAGGTTGCGACCTTCCGAGCCGGCAAGGAAGGCGTGCTCGGCTACCTGGTCGGCCAGGTGATGAAGGCGACCGATGGGAAGGCGGACGCGCGCGTGGTCAACGAGCGCCTCCGGGAGAAGCTGCGCTCGTGAGCTCGCCGGAGGCCAGCCGCCCGCGCTTCCACGAGAGCTATGGGATTTGGGCCGCCGATCAGGGCGCGGGCCTCCTCGACTGGGACTGGGCCGCGAAGCGGCTCGAGCGCGCACACAACTACTGGGTCGCGAGCGCGTCCGCGGGGGGCCGGCCCCATTCGGCGCCGATCTGGGGGCTCTGGCTGGACGGAGTCTTCTACTTCTCGACCGCGCGCGCGTCGCGCAAGGGACGGAACCTGGCTACGAACACGCATGCCGTCGTCCATCTCGAGAGCGGCGACGAGGTCGTCATCCTCGAAGGGCCGGTCGAGGAGGTCCAGGGCAAGAAGGAGCTCGCAGGCCTGGCCCAGGCGTACGGAGAGAAGTACACCCTGGAGATCACGTTTCGGGATCCGGGGTCGGTCGTGTACGCGCTGCGCCCGGAGCGCGCCTTCGCGTGGCGGGAGAGCGACTACCCCGAGAGCGCGACCCGCTTCACGTTCTAGCTCCTAGCTCACCCGTTCGAGCCTCACGACCGCTTGGAGTCTGCCGATATCGGCTTTATGGGCCGCTTTGCCTCCACGTTCGCGTTTCTCTTCGTGCTCGCCGTCGTCCTGGGCTCGGCCGGCTGCGGCCAGCGCTTCGACGACCTCGGAGCCGGGACGCCTCCGACCCAGGCCGCGTTCGCCTCCGACGCGCTGACCGCTCTCCGCGACGTGGGCAGCGCTCATGTCGTCCTCAACGCCCACGGCGGGACGATCTCCGGGACGAAGGCGCAAGTGGGAATCCACTTCGAAGGTGACGTTTCTCGCTCCCACCTCGTCGGCGACGTCGAGGTCACCTTCCCGGGAGGCACCCTCGGGGCGCGGGTGCTGGTCGACCAGCACGACGCCTACGTTCGCTTCATGGGCGTCTGGTACCACGCCGATAGCGGGCTCGCCGACGCGCTCGAGATGGCGAAGGCCGAGAACGGGGAGCTCCTCGCCGAGCTCACGACTCCCGCGGGCCTCGGGAAGCTCTTCACCGAGCTCTTCGAAGGCGAGATCATCCAGGGCCCGGACGTCGAAGGCACCGCCACCTGGGAATTCGAGGGTCGCCTGCGCGCGGACAGGTTCGCCGACCTGGTGGAGAAGTACGGCGGGACCCAGCTGACCGCGAACGACCGCAGCCTGTTCGAGAAGGTCGCGGCGACGAGCCACCTCGTCGTCGATGTCGGCCAGGACGATCACCTGCCGAGGAGGATCGAGCTCACGCTCGACCCGCCGAAGGACATGCACTTCGACTCAGAGGAGCTCGAATCTTCCGACGGCGCGCTCTCGTTCACCGTCGAGCTGTCCAACTTCGGCGAGGACGTCTCGGTCAGCCCGCCGAAGAACGCGAAGCCTCTCGCCGCACTCGCCAACCAGCTGTTCTCGGGTCTCGGCTAGGCGACTGGTCGAAGAGACAGCGTCTCTAGCCCAAAGGCTCGTTCCCTTCCTTTGCGTCGACTGCGACGCTTTGCGAAGGCCGCCGGCAGGTGGGCGGCGGCGCGGTTTAGGGAGGGTCGACCTTGAAACGAAGGCGTCATCGATGGTGGGGGATCGGGGCAGCGACCCTTTGTCTCGTCGGCCTTGTCGTCGGGGGAACGAGCGCCGGCGCCTCGAGCTACGGCATCGTCGTCGGCGGGTCGCCGGTCGTGATCACGACCACGGTGGCGAACGAAAACGCCACGGTGACCTTCGCCGGAACCTCAGGCCAACGCATCAGCCTTAAGGTAACCGGCGTCACGATCGGGACGTCGACGACGGGAAGCCTGAAGGTCTCGATCACGAAGCCCGACGGAACCGTCTTCGTGGCCGCCACGTCCATGGGCACGACCGGCGGCTTCATCGACGTCAAGTCGCTCCCGACCACGGGGACGTACACGATCCTCGTCGACCCGCAGCTCTCAGCGATCGGCTCCGCCACCCTGCAGCTCTACGACGTGCCCGCCGACCTCAATACCTCGATCACCGCCGGTGGGGCGCCCGTCACCGTCACGACCACCGTCCCCGGCCAGAACGCCAAGCTCACCTTCGCGGGGACGGCCGGGCGGGGAGTCGTGTTGAAGTTGAGCGGCGTGACCATCGGGCCGTCCACGACCTCGAGCCTGAAGCTTTCGATCACGAAGCCGGACGGGACCTCGTTCATGGCGCCGGCGCTCTACGGCACCAACGGCACGTTCATCGACACGATCAAGCTGCCCGCCACGGGTACCTATTCGATTCTGATCGACCCGTTGGCCGCCTCCATCGGCTCGGCCACCGTTCAGCTCTACGACGTCGATCCCGAGGCTTCTGCTGCGATCACGCCGGGTGGGGCGCCCGTCTCGGTCAGCCTCGGTCTCTACCAGAACGGCCGTGTGACTTTTGCGGGCACGGCAGGCGAGCGAGTGAGCCTCAGGGTCGCATTCGTCCCAAGCGCGTGTTGCACCGTCAACGTCTCGATCCTGAATCCCGACGGATCCCGTCTTGTGAATCCCATCGCCGTTGCGTCCGGCGAGATTCTGGTCGACGCCAAGACGCTACCGACGACGGGCGTCTACACGATCGTCCTCGACCCGTACCAGACCGCGACCGGCGCGGTGACCTTGACGCTCTATGACCTACCCTCGGACGTCACCGCGACCGCCACGCCCGGCGGGCCGGCGGTGACACTCACGACGGTCGCGGCCGGTCAGAACGCGAGGGCACTCTTCACGGGTGCGGCCGGCGACGGCGTCATCGTGCGAGTCGGGCCCGGGAGCTGCTGCAGCACATCTGTCTCGATCTTGAAGCCCGATGGGACCACGTTGGTCGCACCGATCCCCTTCACGACGGCGGGAGGCTTCATTTACACGAAGCTGACCGTCGCTGGGACGTACACGGTCCTTGTCGATTATCAGGGAGCCTCGCTCGGGAGCGTGAGCGTGTCCGTCGCCCTCGACAACACGCCCCCGCCCCCGCCGACTTTGACGCTGAGCGAGACGATCGCGGATGCTTTCGTCCAGGGAACGACGCTCTTCTACCGTCCTGCCGCGGCAACCGGAATGTTCAGCGTGACGGCGAGCGTCACAGACGCAGGTTCGGGCATCCAGAAGGTCACGTTCCCCGGGTTGAGCGGAGGCTTCACGCCGACCACGGCCTTTACGGACTCGATCGCGCCGTATCTCCTGAACTACTCGTGGACGGCCGGGGCCACGCTCTCCAGCTCGACGAACACGGTGACTGCCTACGACAAGGTCGGAAATACCTCGACAACGACCTTCGCCGTCCGCCCCGACTCGGCGGCACCGACGACGACGGACAACACGGCATCGATCGGCAACGCCTGGAAGAACACGAACCAGACGGTCATGCTGACCCCGACCGACGGAACAGGCTCCGGTACGGCCGCCACCTACTACACCACGAACGGGTCGACACCGACGACCACCTCACCGACTGGAACGGCTGTGAGCCTGAACAGCGACGGTGTCTACACGATCAAGTACTTCTCGGTCGACAACGTCACCAACGCCGAAGCTGTCAAGACCGCGTCCACGCAGATTCGCATCGATAAGACAGCGCCGACCGCGACCATGACCGCGCTGCCGGCAACCGTTCGCAACGGGCAGGCGCTGACGGCGACCGCCTCCGATGCTTTGTCGGGGATCGCCTCGATCACGTATCTCTACTGCGCGGGTACCGCATGCACTCCTAACACACCGATTGGGGCGAGCACGACGGGGCCGACCTACTCGATCACGTGGTCGGGTCAGCCTGTCGACGGCTCCTACCAGCTTCTCGCGCGGGCGACCGATGTCGCCGGAAACATCACCGACTCGGCCAAGCGGAGCGTCACGATCGACAATACGGCTCCGCTCGCGCCGAACCCGACATCCACGCCGGCGAACCCCACGAACTCCACCGCGGCGTCCTTCTCCTTCACGGGCGAGGCAGGGGCGACCTTCCAGTGCGCCCTCGACGGCGCCGCATTCGCCGCCTGCACGAGCCCGCGGGCGTATAGCGGCCTCGCGCCGGGGAGCCACACGTTCCAGGCACGGCAGACCGACACGGCCGGAAACACCGGGCCGGCGGCGAGCTTCACCTGGACGATCGACGTGACGGCTCCGGTGGCCCCGACCATCACGGCCGGTCCATCAGGGTTGACGAATCAGACCGCAGCGTCCTTCTCCTTCACCGGCGAGGCAGGGGCCACCTTCCAGTGCGCCCTCGACGGCGCCGCCTTTGCTGTTTGCACGAGCCCGAAGGCCTATAGCGGCCTGGCCGACGGCGCCCACACCTTCCAGGTGCGTCAGACCGACACTGCCGGAAACGCCGGGCCAGCGGCGAGCCGGAGCTGGACCGTCGATGCCTCAGCGCCCGCGACACCCTCGATCACCGCGGGCCCGACTGGCCTGACGAACCAGACCTCCGCCTCCTTCTCCTTCACCGGTGAGGCAGGGGCGAGCTTCGAATGCTCTCTCGACGGCGCCGCCTTTGCTGCTTGCACGAGCCCGAAGGCCCACAGCGGCCTTGCCGACGGCGCCCACACCTTCCAGGTGCGCCAGACCGACACGGCCGGAAGCACCGGGCCAGCGGCGAGCCGCTCATGGACGGTGGACAGCACTCCACCGGACACGACCATCGACACGTCTCCAGGAGACCCGAGCGCGGCGGACGTCACTTTCGCATTTAACAGTCCCGACGGCGGAGTCGCTTTCCAGTGTCAGTTGGACGGCGGAGGCTTCGGTTCCTGTACTAGCCCAGTGTCATACACGGGTCTCGCAGCCGGCTCACACACATTCGACGTCGAAGCCGGCGATGCCGCGGGCAACGTCGACCCAAGCCCTGCTTCGTTCAGCTGGACGGTGAACTAGCGCGTCGAAGTTTCAGTGTCGGGATGGTCGGATCGATGAACCCGACGTAGAGCAGGACGACCGCTGCGGCGATGAAGAGCGCCGTCGAGGCGGCGCCGAGACCGGCGAGGGCGCTTCCGGCCGCGGCGACCGCGACTCCGGCCAGGATGAAGCCGTTGCCGAGCGGCCGGCGGCGGAGCGTGGAGAGCGCGATCGCAACCACGGCCAGAGTGCCGAGCGAGTTCCCGAGCACGGCCAGGAGCCTGGCCGGCCAGAAGTCGAGGTGAGCCTGTGCCTCCGGGATTGCCGACCCGCTCACCGGGGAGGTTAGAGGCACGGCCACCGCGATCCCGACGGCGAGCCCGCTGTAGAGGAAGCCGGTCGCAGCAGCCCAGCGGCGCCCGGAGAGGAGGAGCGAGCCGACGCCGAGAAGCGGAGCGGTCAGGAGTCCGCCGCAGAGGTAATAGATCCGGAACCCGCGGTCGTCCCAGCCCGAGGCCGCGCCCCACGCGAGAGCCGCCGACGCGACGGCATAGGCCAGGAGGGAGGCCGACCAGGCCGCGAACTGAGGAGCGCGGCGCGCCCGGTAGCGCCCGAGGAGATCGCCCGCGAGGCGAAGGGCGAGCAGGGCCGCTGCGAATGCGAGCAGTGCCTCCATGCCGTCAGTTAACCTCAGCGCGGGATGCCGGAGAAACGCTATCTCGTTACGCCGGGCCCGACGCCGGTGCCCCCGGAGGTGCGTGCGGCGACGGCGGCGCCCATGATCCACCACCGTTCGCCCGACTTTCGCGGGACGCTGGAGAGGGTCACGGAGCGGCTGCAGCAGGTCTTCCGCACCGAGAACGAGATCGTCCACCTCACGTCCGCGGGCACGGGAGCGATGGAGTCCGTGTTCCAGAATCTCTGCTCGCCCGGAGACCCGGTGCTCGTCGTCTCGCACGGCTTCTTCGGCGAGCGCTTCGCGGCTCAGGCTGAGGTGTACGGCTGCAAGCTGACCCACCTGCGCTACGGCTGGGGGGAGACCCCGAGTCCCGACGAGGTCGGAGCGCAGCTCGACGAGATGGGTGACGCGAAGATCGTCTTCCTTACCCAGTCCGACACGTCCACGGGGGTCGTGGCCGACATCCAGTCGACCGCCGAGCGGATCTCAGGCTCGGACACCCTCGTCGTCGTGGATGCGATCTCGAGCCTTGCGGCGGTGCCGCTCGAAACCGACGCCTGGGGCCTCGACGTCGTCATCACGAGCTCGCACAAGGCCCTCATGAGCCCGCCCGGGCTCGCATTCGTCTCGGTCTCGGAAGCCGCGTTCGAGGCATCGCGTTCGGCGACCTCGCCGCGCTACTACTTCGACTGGGAGCGGGCGCGCACGGCGCAGGAAAAGGGGGAGAACCCGTTCTCGCCGGCGATCTCGCTCGTCCTCGGCGTCGATGTGGCGCTCGGCATGATCCTGGAGGAGGGCCTCGAGTCCGCCTTCGAGCGCCATGTGCGGCTCGGCCGCGCGGCCCGGGCCGGGGTGAAGGCCATGGGGCTCGAGCTCTTCTCGCCCGACGACGACCGCTCCGCGGTGGTGACCGCGATCAAGATGCCCGAGGGGATCGACGGCAGCGCCGTCGTCCTCTCCATGCGCGAGCGCTCGCGCGTGACGATCATCGGCGGGCAGGGCGAGGTGCGGGGCAAGATCGTCCGCATTGGGCACATCGGCTACATCGACGTCTTCGACGTGACGGCCGCCCTCTCGGCGCTCGAGCTCGCGCTGTCGGCGATCGGTGCCGACATCGAGCGCTCCGCGGCTGTGACGGCTGCGCTCGAGGCGTACGCTGAACCCGTCCATGCATGAGCGCTCCCCACGATCCTCGGACGCCGCTGGCAAGAGAGACAAGCGAGCGGCGGCGAGACAGTACGGATGGGTACGGCGAGCCGACGCGAGCGCAGTATCCCGCCGCCAGCGGCGTCAGCCCGCGGCGGAGCCTGGCTCCGCCAGGCAGTAGTCGAGGGCGGCGAGGTTCGTGAGGGTCTTGGTTCGCGAGCCGATCGCCGAAGCGGGGATCGACCTCCTGCGCGAGCGCTTCGACGTCGACGTCGACGTCGACACCGACGGCGACCTCGCCGCGACGATCGCGGACTACGACGCGATCATCATCCGCAGCGGTACGCACCTGAGCGCCGAGCTGATCGAGAAAGCCGAGCGGCTCAAGGTGATTGGGCGCGCCGGCGTCGGCATCGACAACGTCGACCTCGAGGCAGCCTCCCGCAGGGGGATCGTCGTGGCGAACGCGCCGGAGTCGACGATCGTCTCCGCCGCCGAGCACACGCTCGGGCTCCTGCTTGCCCTCTCGCGCTCGATCCCGCAGGCGCACGCGGCGCTCAAGGAGGGGCGCTGGGAGCGGTCGCGGTTCGCCGGCCACGAGCTCGCCGGTAAGACGCTGGGCCTCGTCGGCTTCGGCCGGATCGGCCGCCAGGTCGCCCGCCTCGCCCGCGGGCTGGAGATGCGCGTGCTCGGGTTCGACCCGTACGTTGGCGCCGAGCGCTTCAACGAGCTCGGCGTCGAACGGGTGGAGACTCTTCCCGAGCTCCTGGCCGAATCGGACTTCGCCTCGCTCCACCTCACCCTGACCGACGACACCCATGGCCTAATCGGACGGGAAGAGCTCGCCTTTGCGAAGGAAGGGATCAAGCTTGTGAACGCCGCCCGCGGAGAGCTCGTCGACGAGGAAGCTCTCATGGAGGCGCTTCGCTCCGGGAAGGTGGCCGGGGCGGCGCTCGACGTCTTCGCCGAGGAGCCTTATTCCGGCCCGCTGCTCGAGCTCGAGAACGTCGTCGTCACGCCGCATCTCGCTGCCTCCACGGAGGAGGCTCAGGACCGGGCGGGCCTCATCGTCGCCGAGCAGGTCGCGGCTGCGCTCGAGGGCCGCGTGGTCACGAACGCGGTAAACGT
>Ga0307289_10001160_pt1 | contig 11294 bp, 10 predicted proteins | sample ER_DNA_143_FD_194483 | JGI IMG/M metagenome (GOLD analysis project Ga0307289, IMG submission 194483) | Bulk soil microbial communities from the East River watershed near Crested Butte, Colorado, United States - ER_DNA_143 | ecosystem: Environmental > Terrestrial > Soil > Floodplain | place...
TCGGGGCCGCGGTCGCCCAAGAGCGAGAACTTGGCCGGCACCGAGGTGCCCGCCCGGAACGTCGTCGATGCGGGCTCCGCCACGAGCGGCGAGTAGAAGCCGTCGAAGGCGTAGCGCACCGAGTAGGTCGCGCTCGCCGAGGAGGCGTTGCCGGCGGAATCGACAGACGAGACCCGGAAGGTGTGCGTGCCCGGGGTCGTGTCGAGCGGCGTCGCCTTGCACAGGACGCGCGAGCCATCGACGTCGTCGTGGCAGGAGTACGAGGCCGTGAACGCGTCGCCCACCGTGTACTGGGCGCCGTCAACGGGGCTGAGGATCGTGATTGTCGGCGGCGTCCGGTCGACGACACGGTAGGTGGCCGTCGTCGTGCTGTGGTTCAGCGCCGCGTCGAACGCCTCGACGGTGAACGTGAACGTGCCCGCGTGGTCGGTCGGGAGGGGATAGCCGACGGGATAGGTGCCGATGCACCCGACGATCGCGGAGCCACCCGGCCCGTCGTCGCACGAGTAGCTCGCATGCAGCTCCGCGCCGACCGGGTATTCGGCGCCCTCGGCCGGAGTCGTGATCGCCGCGGTCGGCGGGATCACGTCAAAGACCGTGTAGGTGTGCGTGACGGTGGTCTCGCCTCCCGCGTAGTCGACCGCGTGGACGGTGAAGGTGTGCGTGCCCACGCTGCCCGTGTCGAGATCGGCGCCGAGCGGCAGGTCGCCATCGCAGGTGACGACGGGCCATCCGAGCGGGCCGGGAAGACATCCGTACCCAGCTTGCACCTGCTGCCCCTGGTAGAAGCCTTCGCCTTCGGCCGGGCTCGCGAGCTCGACCTGCGGCCCGTCGGCATCGGCCAAGGCCGGCGCCGCTATGACGAGCGCAGCCAGGGCGGTGAGTAGAACTAGACGCAGCAGCGTTCGCACGAAAAACCTCCTGATCTGGGCGGGCCGCACGCCGTTGGTGTCTGGAGTCAGCCTCGGCTCGGCAGAGCTGGTGCGCATCCCCCATCCGGTTGAGCTCAACGAAGAGCGTTGGTTGCAGGCTCGCGCCCGCCGCCGTAAAGTGGCCCTTCAGGTTTTGCGGCAGCCTGCTCCGGTGGCTCGACGGACGGAGGGAGGGCGCTTTGGCGGACTTGTTCCTCAAGATCGACGGGATCCCGGGCGAGAGCCTGGACAACAAGCACAAGGACGAGATCGAGCTGGTGGCGTTTGGCTGGGGCGTGTCGAGCCAGGTCGCGGAGGGCCACGCAGGGGGCGGAGCCGGAGCCGGCCGCGCCCATTTCCAGGACTTTCACTTCACGACGCGCGTGAACAAGGCCTCGCCACAGCTCTTCCTCGCAGTCGCCAGCGGCAAGCACGTCAAGGAAGCGAGCCTGAGCGTCCGTCGCGCCGGGAAGCAGCAGCTCGAGTACCTGAAGATCAAGTTCAGCGATGTGCTCGTGACGTCGTTCCAGGAGGGGGGCGCCGACGGCTCCGTCCCCGAGGAGACGATCGGGTTCGCCTTCTCGCGGATCCAGCTGGAGTACAGCCCGCAGGGGCCACGCGGCAGCGCGGGGGCTGCAGTCTCGGCCGGCTGGGACCTCTCCAAGAACCTCAAGATCTGATTCCGCGCGCAGCTACCGCCGAGGCGCCGAGGCTCGAGGTCGCCGACCCGTTGCGCGAGCGCCTCGCCGAGGCGGGGTACACGACGAAGCGCCTGGAGGAGACTCTCGGCGCCGGGCGGATCTCCTTCGGCGCGGCGGAGCTGGCCGTGCACGAGCGCCGGCTCGCGCCGGGTGAGCCGTTCTCCGCGCTGGTCAGGCTCTTCCTGCTCGGCCTTCCGCTTTCGGCCTCCGAAGCCGGAGCGGCGGTCGCGCCCGTCGAGGTCGCGACGCTCGTCGAGTCAGGGTGGCTGGAGCCCTGCGACGAAGCCGTCCGGGCGACGCTCAAGCTCGTCCCGCACGGCGACCTGCTGATCGCCTCCGACCGCGACGCGGACGGTCCCACCGGTTCCGACTGGGTCGCCGGGATCCACCCGCCGTCGGTCACGCTCGCGAAGCTGACCGTGCGCCGGCCGGTGGCCCGTGCACTCGACGTCGGCACCGGCAACGGGATCCAGGCTCTGCTGTCTTCGCGCCACGCCGAAGCCGTGATCGCGACCGACGTGAACCCGCGCGCGCTCGCCTTCGCCGGTGCGAACGCCCGGCTCAACGGGCTGGCGAACATCGAGCTCCGGCAGGGGAGCTACCTCGAGCCCGTGGCCGGGGAGCGGTTCGACCTGATCACGTGCAACCCGCCGTACGTGATCTCGCCCGAGTCGCAGTACGCCTACCGCGACAGCGGCCTGCAGGGCGACACGGTCTCGCGCGAGGTCGTCCAGCAGGCCCCGGAGCTGCTGGACGAGGGCGGGTTCGCGCACCTCTTGATCAGCTGGGCACACGCACCCGGCGACTGGTGGAGCCAGCTCGAGCGGTGGGTGGAGGGCAACGGCTGCGACAGCTGGCTGCTCTACTTCGGCAGCGACGACCCTGTCACGCACGCGGCCGGGTGGCTGAAGCCCGTGGCACGTGACGAGCCCGAGCGCTTTCGCGAGCAACTCGACAAGTGGCTCGACTATCTCGAGGGCCTCGGGATCGAGGCGATCGCGCACGGCGCGGTCATCCTGCGACGTCGCTCGGCCGGGAAGAACTGGCTGCGGAAGGACCGCGTCGCCCTCGACCGCCTCGAGCAGGCGAGCGACCACGTGCTGCGCGTGTTCGAGACGCAGAACTATCTGGAGGCGTTCGAGGACGACCACGAGCTGCTCGACGGGCGTTTCGCGTACGTCGAGCGCCACCGGCTCGAGCAGACGCTCGCCTGCCGCGACGGCCGGGCGGAGGTTCAGTCGATCGTGTTCTCGCTGGAGGAGGGGCTCGGCTTTCGGACGGGGCTCGACGTCCACACCGCGGAGCTCGTCCCGCTGCTCGACGGCCGGCGCAGCCTGCGAGACGTGCTCGCGCAGCGGGCGGCGGCGATGGCCCTCGGCGACGAGGACGTCAAGCGCTTCGAAGAGGCGGCGCTCCCCGCCGTTCGCCGGTTGCTCGAGCTCGGCTTCGTCGTTCGCGCTGACGGCGAGCCGCTGACGTAGCGTCCTGTCCATGCACCGGCTCACCAAGGCGCAGGCCCGGCGCATCGCGGTGCGCGCGCAGATGCTCGACGCACCTCGGCCGACCGAGCTGCTCGCGGTCGTGCAGCAGCTGACCCTGCTCCAGGTCGACCCGACTGCGGCCATCGCTCCGAACGCCGACCTCGTCGCCTGGAGCCGCCTCGGCTCCGCATACCAGCCCGAGCACTTGAAGCAGGCGCTGGAGCAGGACCGCACGCTATTGGAGCACAACGCGCTGATCCGGCCGATGAGCGACCTGGGTTTGTACCTGGCCGGCGCGTCCGACTGGCCCGACTACGAGCGCACTCGTGCCTGGCTCCGCGACAACGACCACTTCCGGCGCGACATCCTGAAGGTGCTCGGCAGCTCCGGGCCGCTGACCTCCCGCGACATCCCGGACACGTCCGTCGTGCCCTGGGCCTCGAGCGGGTGGACGAACAACCGCAACGTCACCCAGATGCTGGAGATCATGATGATGCGCGGCGAGATCGCGATCTCGGGGCGCGTGGGGCGGGAGCGGGTGTGGGATCTGGCCGACCGCGTGTACCCGGCCGACGTCGCCGTCCCGTCGGTCGAGGAGGCCGAGCGGGCCAAGAACGAGCGGCGGCTCGCCTCGCTCGGCATCGCCCGGGAGAAGGCCAGGGCGATGCCGATGGAGCCGGTCCACGTCGGCGAGGCCGGCGAGCCGGCCGTGGTCGAGGGCGTGAAGGGCGAGTGGCGCGTCGACCCGGCCGCGCTCGGTGAGGACTTCGAGGGTCGCACGGCGCTGCTCTCGCCGTTCGACCGCCTGATCCACGACCGGGTCCGCGCCGAGGAGCTGTTCGACTTCGAGTACACGCTCGAGATGTACAAGCCCGCGGCCAAGCGCCGCTGGGGCTACTTCGCCCTCCCGATACTCCACTACGACCGGCTGGTCGGGAAGCTGGACGCCGTCGCCGACCGCAAGGCCTCCGTGTTGCGCGTGAACGCGATCCACGAGGACGTGAAGTTCACGCGGCCGATGACGAAGGGCGTGCAGGCCGAGCTGGAGAACCTGGCCTCGTGGCTCGGGCTGAGCGCGATCGAGCCGAGCTAGAGCCGCCTAGACTCCCGCCGTGGCGACGGAGCGGAGCGAGCAGCTGCGGGATCTCGCCCAGCGCGTCGCGGATGCGCTCCCGCCCGAGGTGGCCGAGGAGGTGGTGCTCACCGGCAGCGTCTCGCGCGGAGTCGCTGATGAGGTCTCCGACATCGAGATGCTGATCGTCACGGCGGAACCGCTCGAACTGGCGGCTTGCTTCGACCACGCTCGTGCTGCGGGCCTTGAAGAGCTCGATACCTGGGGCGTGCAGGGCACACCGACGCAGCGCGTTTTCGGCTACCGGGAGGGCGTGCCGATCGAGCTCGTCTGGTGGTCGCGGGCACACGCCGAGTCTTCCGTCGACGCGATCCTCCGCGGCGATACCTCGTCGGGCGCCGAGGCGATCGCGAACGGCGTAGCGCTACGGACGCGCGGCTCATTGACGCGCTGGCAAGCGCGACTCAGCGACTACCCGGAGGAGCTGGCGATCGCGCAGATCGAAGACGCCGCTCTGACCTGGGGCGGGTACGCGCCGGCGGGATTGCTCACGCTCGTTCGCCCCGGCGAGCAGCTCGCGCGCACGGAGCGGATGGTGGATGACGCCTCGCGTCTCATGCGGATCGTCTACGCGCTGAACCGGGTCTGGGAGCCAACGAGCAAGCGGCTCGCGGCACGCGTAGCGCTGCTCGCCGTGAAGCCCGATCGACTCGCCGAGCGACTCGAAGAAGCCTTCTCAGAGGCAGACCCGCGGCGCGCGCTGCTGGTGATGACCGAGCTGCAGTCGGAGACGGTCGCGCTTGCGCCGGACGGCCCGAACGTGAACCGCGCGCGCCGCTGGCTCGCGGCGGCAGCGGATGCGCTCAACTCCACTGACGAGGGCGTGTAGAGAGACGGGAGCGACGGGACTCGAACCCGCGACCTCCGGCGTGACAGGCCGGCGTTCTAACCAACTGAACTACGCCCCCGGGGACGGGCAAGTGTATCCGAGGGCGGGCTAGATCGACGTCAGTCCGAGTTGCCGCAGGAGGGTGACCGAGTCCGAGTAGACGTCCTTTCGGGCCACGAGGCCGTCGCGGATCGGGATCACGTCCATGCCCTTGTATTCGACCTTGCGGCCGGTCGGCGGTACCTCCATCCCCGAGCGCGTCATCGTGCCCTCGTGCGTCCCGCTCGCGGTCCACTCCTGGACGACCAGGTCGTCGCGCACGTACGCGCGGCGTGTCTCGAACGCGAGGTCCGGGAAGACCGCGAAGATGCCGCCGATGGCGCGCCCGATCTCCTCGCGACCGACGTTGACGTCGCCCGTGACGTGGTTCTCGAACACGGAGTCCTCCGTGTGCATCGAGACGATCGCGTCGACGTCGTGGTCGTTCCAGGCGGCGTTGTAGCGGTCGATGAACTCCTGCAGCTCCGAGCCGTCCACGCTGTCTAGCCTAACCCGGCTGTGACTGCGGTCGACTGGGTGGCGGTCGGGCTCGTGCTGCTCGCGGCCCTCGGTGGCTTGGTGCAGGGCTTCGTCTGGAGCGGGCTCTCGCTCGCGGGCCTGCTGCTCGGCGCCTTCATCGGCGGCCGGCTCGCGCCGCTCCTGCTCACGAGCGGGCCGCGCTCGCCGTATGCGCCGCTGGTCGCGCTCGTCGCGGCGGTGGCGCTGGCGATCGGGTTCGAGGTGCTCGGGAGCACGATCGGCGCGCTCATCCGTGGCCGGCAGCGGAGCCGTGGCATCCGCGCCCTCGACTCGGCCGGGGGCGTGCTCGCCGGCGCGCTCGTCGGGCTCGCGCTCGTCTGGGTGCTCGGCGCGATGGCGCTGCAGCTCCCCGGCCAGGCGAACCTGCGGCGGACGGTGCAGCGCTCCGCCGTGCTCGAGCAGCTGAACTCGATCGTGCCGCCGCGTCGCTTGCTGAACGCGCTCGCGCGGATCGACCCGTTCCCCACGTTCGCCGGCCCGCCCGTGCCGTCTGAGCCGCCCGACCCGCGCGTGCTCGCGAAGCCGGGTGTTAGAGCAGCGGCTCCCAGCGTCGTGCGGGTGCTCGGCACCGCCTGCGGGCTCGGGATCGAGGGGAGCGGCTGGGTTGCCGGGCCCGAGCTGGTCGTGACTGCCGCCCATGTAGTGGCGGGCGAGGACGACACGACAGTCGTAGGCGAGGACGGAAGCCAGCTCCGAGCGCAGGCGGTGGCGTTCGACCCGCACGACGATGTCGCCGTCCTGCACGTGCCCGGGCTGGACACGAGGCCGCTGCGGCTCGTCGACCCGAAGCCCGGCACGGCGGTCGGGATCGTGGGCTACCCGCTCAACGGCGCGCTGGCCGCGACGCCGGGACGGATCGGCGTCACTTCGACCGTGCTCGCCCAGGACGCCTACGGCCGCGGCCCGACACGCCGCGTGGTGACAAGCCTCAGCGGGAACGTCGAGCACGGCAACTCGGGCGGCCCGGCCGTGGATGCCTCCGGCGCGGTGCAGACGACGGTCTTCGCGGCGCGCGCGAACGGCGGCGGCTACGGCGTGCCGGCCTCGGTCGTGAGGGAGGACCTCCAGGACGCGGCAAGCCCGGTGTCGACCGGCCCCTGCTCTCGCTAGTCGAGCAGGTCGAGCGCGGCCTCGGGCTGCTTGAAGGGCGGGATCACGTAGACGCCCGCGACCTTCTCGCGCGCCTCCCCGTACAGCTCCTTCGCCAGCGCGAGACCCTCGGCGCCCGCCCTCGGGCCGGCCTGCTCGAGGCGCCGTTGCACCTCTTCGGGCACGACGATCCCGGGCACCTCGTTGTGCAGGCGCACGGCGAGCTGGTAGCTGCGCACGTAGAAGATCCCCAGCAGCAGCGGCACAGGCCAGCCGCCGATCAGCTCCTCGAAGCGGTCGAGGTAGGAGAGGTCGAAGAGCGCCTGGGTCATCGCGAAGCTCGCGCCGGCTTCGATCTTCTGGCGGAAGCGCTCGGCCTCGGTCTCGAGGTCGTCGGCGGACGGGTTCACGGCCACGCCGAGAAAGAACGAGGTGGGCGCGTCGATCCCCTTGCCGTTGTAGTCCTCGCCCCGGTTGAGCTGCGAGACGACCTGCGAGAGGCCGATCGAGTCGACCTCGTAGACGCCCTGCGACCCTGGATAGTCGCCGATCTCCGGCGGGTCGCCGGTCACGGAGAGCACGTTGCGAACGCCCTCGGCGTGCGCGCCCAGGAGCAGTGACTCGAGGCCCATGATCGAGGTGTCGCGCGGTGTGACGTGCGGGATCGTCTCGATGCCGCACTCGCGCTCGATCGCGACCGACGCCATCAGCGCATTCGCGCGGGCCCGAGCCATCGGGTTGTCGTTGATGTCGACGAGATCGACCTTCCCGGAGAGCTTCAGGTGGCGCGCGACACCCAGCATCGCGTCGTAGGTGCCGCCCTTCGGCGGGTCGAGCTCGACGCAGGTGACCCACTCGCCCTCGCGCAGCTTCCGCGCGAGCTCGGTCTCGTACGGTCGGCCGTCGAGCCGCGGCTCGACCAGCTCGCGCTCGACGACATCGAGCGGGGCGCTCGGCTCTCGCTCCTGCTCGACCGCGGAGGCGATCGCGGCGATCTCGAGCGGCGTCGTGCCGCAGCAGCCGCCGATCAGGCGCGCGCCCAGCCGCCGCGCGTGCGCCGCGAACTCGGCGAAGTACTCCGGCGTCGCGTGCGGATAGATGACGCGGCCGCCGCTGAGGCTGGCGAGGCCGACGTTAGGGAGCGCCGCCAGCGGCAGGTCGCCGTCTCCGCCCATCGACTCGAGCGCTCCGAGGGCGGCGTGGAGCCCGGCGCCGTGGTTGGCGCCGATCGCGGCGAGGCCCATGGGCCGCAGGCGCTCGGCGGCCTCGGCGCCGGTGACGCCCGCGAGCGTCTCCGCGCCCTCGTCGAAGGTCAGCGTGGCGACGATCGGCAGCGAGGAGACCCCCCGCACCGCCTCGATCGCGGTCTCGAGCTCGTCGAGGTCGTAGAACGTCTCGATCATGAACAGGTCGATCCCGCGCCCGTCGAGGAGGGCTGCCTGCTCGGCGAAGAGCTCTGCGCGCTGCTCGGGCGGCACGGCTAGGTCGCCGAGCGGCCCGATGGAGCCCGCGACGAAGACCTCGCGGCCCGAGACCTCCCGCGCCTCGCGCGCCAGCTTGACGCCCGCGCTGTTGATCCGCTCGAACTCGTCTTCGAGGTAGAGCTGCGAGAGCTTGCGCCGGTTCGCGCCGAAGGTGTTCGTCTCGATCAGGTCGGCTCCCGCGCGGATAAAGCTCGTGTGCAATGTCACGACACTCTCGGGTGCGCGGAGGTTCGCCTCCTCGGGACAGCGCAGGCGCGGGACGGCGCTGGTGATCAGAACGCCCATGCCTCCGTCGCCGACGACGATCGGGCCGGTGCTCAAACGCTCCTCGAATCGGCTGCTCATACCGCTTTGACTCTACTGACCCGGCCGTTGCGCCATTTCCTGCGGGTCGACCGGTCAGTTCAGACAGACGCACGAGCAAGAGCTCGCGCGTCCTGAAACCGGCACCGCAAGCGGTGCCTCGAGTGAAGTGATGCGGTCAACCGTTAAAGTGTGATAGATCAAGCGACCGGGCCGGCGCAATACTCCGCCAGCAACAACGACGAGCGCCCCGATGCGGCGAGGGCAGATCGTCAACACGGAGCGGGCCCGATGCGGCGGGGCCCTCCGTTACGGAAAGGGCCCGATGCGGCGAGGCCCCTCCGGAGATGTAACTGCGGCTCTCTCACGGGAGACTCAGGCGGGCCCGGGCGGCGGGCCCGCCTGATGTATTTCTGGGCTCAAGCTCCGGCGCCTGGCTGTCGATTCAGCGGTGGCTCCTGCGGCCCCGGGACTGACGGCACTTCGTCCTGCGGCTCACGGAGTTTCCGGCGGCGGGCGGCCCCGCCGCCGGCGTTTTCTTCAGCGCAGCAGGCGGCCTTCCATGCCGCCTGCCACCGTGACGATCTGGCCTGTCACGTGGCCGGAGAGTGCGTCGGAGGCGAGTACGACGACCTGCGACGCGACGTCCTCCGGCTGGGCGACCTTCTCGAGCGGCATCGTCCGGGTGACGCGGTGCAGCGTCTCCTCGGTCAGCGAGCCGCGCGTCATCGGCGACTCCGTCCACCCGGGGCAGACAGCGTTCACGCGCGCGCGAGGCGCCACCCGCACCACTTCGTTCTTCAGGCTCAGGAGCAGCCCGCCGACGATTCCGGACTTCGCCGCCGCATAGTCGGCGTGACCGGCCTCCCCGAACAGGCCCGCGGTCGAGCCGACGAGCACGAGCGAGCCGTGCCCCTGGCGGGCGACCCCGCGCAGGAAACCGCGCGCAGTGAGGAAGGTTGCGGTCAGGTTGGTGCGCAGCGTCTCCTCCCAGCGCTCGAGCGGGAGCTCCCAGACCGGCACGTCCTCCTCGGGCCACACGCCGGCGACGGCGGCGCACACGTCGAGCTCGCCGGCCTCGGAGAACAGGCGCTCGACCTCCTCCTCGACGGTGAGGTCGGCGCCGACCACCTGCTCCGCCCCGAGAGCTTCCGCCCGCTCGCGCCCGCGGTGATAGTGCGCCACGACCGAGCACTCCTCGGCCATGAAGGCCCGCGCGCAGGCGGATCCGATTCCGCCGGACGCTCCGGTCACGAGCACGCGCTTCCCTGCCAGCCTGGTGTCCACGACGTGCAAGGCTATAAGCGTGAAGGTCTTCATCATCAGCGACATCGAGGGCGTCGCCGGGATCGTCAAGGGCGCTCAAACCGGCCCGAAGGGCGACGCCGGCCTCTTCCAGGAGGCCCGCAAGCTCTACACCGAGGAGATCAACGCCACCGTTCGAGGCGCGAAGGCCGCGGGCGCCACCGAGATCGTGGTGATGGACTGCCACGGTGCCGGAAACGGGTACACGTTCAACTCGCTGATCGCGGAGGACCTCGATCCGGCGTGTGAGTTCGTCGTCCAGGATGAGTGGACCGAGTACACCGACTTCCTCGAGCAGGGCGTCGACGGGGCGCTCTTCGTCGGGATGCACGCGCGAGCAGGCGTGGCGGACGGCGTGCTCAACCACACGATCTCGGGCCCGAACTTCCAGAACCTCTGGTTCAACGACACGCTCGTCGGCGAGACCGGGATCAACGCCGCGCTCTGCGGCACCTGGGGCTGTCCCGTGCTGATGGTCACCGGCGACCAGGCCGCTTGTCGCGAGGCCACGGAGTTGCTCGGCGACGGGCTGACGACGGTGCAGGTCAAGCAAGGCACGGGCGTCGAGAGCGCGCGCAGCCTGGTACCGGCACGCGCACGTGAGTTGATCGAGGCCGGCGTGAAGCAGGCGCTGCAGGACCTGGAGGCGGTCGCCCCGTACGACCCGGGCAAGCCCTGCGAGATCAAGGTCGAGTACAAGTGGACCGACCCGGTCGCCAAGCTTCGCCACCGGCACGGCGTCGAGATCGTCGACGACCGGATGATCGTCTCCCGCGCCGACGACTGGTGGACGGCGTGGAAGCAGTTCTTCCCCTGAGCGAGATGGCCGAGGCGCGGGAGCTCGCCGAGCAGATCTCTGCGGCCGACGCGGTTCCGGCCTCGGGCTGGGTCGCAGGCGTCTCGGCGGCGTTTGCCGCGGCGCTCGTCGCCAAGGCTGCGGCTCGCTCGGAGGCGTGGACCGACTCGGCGGGCATTGGCGCGCAGGCGATCGAGCTGCGCGACCGGCTGCTGGCACTGGCCTCGCAGGACTCGCGCGCCTACGAAAGCGCCCTCGGCGCGCTCGAGCGGAAAGACTCGGGCCTCGCCCGCGCACTGGCCAAGGCGGCCGAGGTTCCTCTGGCGCTCGCCGAGACCGCCGCTGACGTCGCGCTGCTCGCGGCCGAGGCGGCCGCCCGGGCCGACGGAGCCGCGCGGGCCGACGCCGCCGCGGCCGCAGCGCTCGCCGCTGGCGCCGCGCGGGCTTCTGCCAAGCTCGTCGCGGTCAACCTCGCGATGGCTCCCGAGGACGAGCGGATCGCCGCCGCCGAGCGCGCCGTCGAGGTCGCCACGGACGCGGCGCAGCAGGCGCTGACGGCCGAGATCTAGCAGCAGCGGCAACTAGGCTCGCTCCGTGAGCGAGATCACCGATTTCGGGCTCGTCATCCTGATTGTGGCCGGGATCCTGGCGCTAGCGGTCTTTTCGAACAGGCTCAGCGAGCGC
>Ga0307289_10001161_pt1 | contig 11293 bp, 12 predicted proteins | sample ER_DNA_143_FD_194483 | JGI IMG/M metagenome (GOLD analysis project Ga0307289, IMG submission 194483) | Bulk soil microbial communities from the East River watershed near Crested Butte, Colorado, United States - ER_DNA_143 | ecosystem: Environmental > Terrestrial > Soil > Floodplain | place...
GGGCATGCCGGGCAGCAAAAGGTCGAGCCTTCCCGACGGCGGTGCGGACCCCGACGACGTCGAGGCATCAGCCATCCTCACCTGAGATGCACTAGGTGTATCGGACTTGGAAGCTTTGGGAGTGCGAGGGGTACGTCGGACGGGGAGTGCCGGTGATCTGAGACCTCAGCTATTGCAGGCCATGTGTCCAGTGACCTGAATGGCCGGAAAGCCAAAGATGGGGTCGAGCAGCAATCGCCGTGATCGGCTGGTGATCTTTGTTGGTCAGACGGACGTCGCCGCGTGGAGCGCCTGCTGTCTGCTGTCCATAGTTGGGCACCTCCCCATGCAGATCTGGACCATCGTGGCCCTGAGAGGGCCGCGGACCGCCGACAAGACTTCCGGTCAGGTGCAGTAGCGCTGTTGATGATGAGTACCCATCGCTTGATGAGCCGCTCCCGGGCACGATGGGAGGTCGCCGACCAGCGCTGACGGCCGGATCGCTCGGTCGAATCGACGCCGCACCTGCACGTCGCGAACTCCTGCGACCGGGACCTTACTGACCTTCCAGCTACCGACTACCTCCGCAACGGCGCGATCGCCGCGCACCGCTGTGCTCGGGAGTGAGAGGCGGCAAGTCGGGCGGGATGTTCTGGTTGAGACGGAACACATTGTCCGGGTCGTACCTGCGCTTGAGCCCCTTCAGCCGGTCGAACTTCGCCGGCCCGTACGCCTGCCGGACCCGTTCCTCGCCCTCGTCCATCATGAAGTTCACATACACGCTGGATTGGTACGGGCCGAGCGCCGACCAGTACGTCCGCGCCCACTCGCGTTCGGCGTCGAAGCCCTCCGCCGTATAGCTGTTGCCGTTGATGTTGAACGTAAACCCGGCGGTGCGCCCAGAGAAGGAGGTCTCGTCCTCACCGATCCGGGCGACTGCGCCCCCCATCTGCCACAGCGCGATGCTCGAGATAGGTGACACGATCCGCCGACCGTGCTCGGCAATGATATCGATCACCTCGTCGTAGAGCTCGGCTACGTCGCAGGTCCGGACGTAGTACCACCATCCGTGTGGGAACCCGGGGTCGAACATCGACTGATGCGCCAGATACGGCTTGGGCTGGCACAGATCCAGCAACGGCCGGCCAAACGATTTGAGCGGGCGCAGCACACGTTCGCCATCCTCGATCGGCCCTGCGTAGCAGGCCGTGACCGCGATAACGTGCCGGCCGACCAGGTCCCTCGGAACGCCCGGCAGGTCCAGGACTCGGCGCTGCACCACGATCGTCATCAGCTCGTCCGGGCAGTCGGCGACCCAGTCGCGGTAGAAACGCAGAACCTTCGCCGCGTCCTCCATCGGCCAGAACACCGGTCCCGCGAATACGTCAGGCCCCAGCGGGTGCAGCCGGAACTCGAAATTCGTCACAATGCCGAAGTTGCCGCCGCCGCCCCGCACTCCCCAGAAAAGGTCGGCATTCTCTGTGGCGCTTGCCGTCACCGACTCGCCATCGGCGGTGACCATCTCTACCGAAAGCAGGTTGTCGACAGTCAGCCCGTACTTGCGCATGATCCAACCGATGCCGCCGCCCAGCGTGAGTCCGGCGACCCCGGTGTGGGTCACGATCCCGGCCGGTACGGCCAGCATGTGCGCCTGCGTCGCCTGGTCCAGTTCCCCCAGCAGCACCCCGGCCTGTGCGCGCGCTGTACGCGCGCCCGGATCGACTCGGATCCCCTTCATCAAAGACAGGTCGATCACCATGCCGTCGTCGCAGACGGAATGCCCTGGGAAGCTGTGGCCGCCGCCGCGGACCGCGACCAGAAGCCCGTAGGTACGGGCGAAACGCAGTGCGGTGGCCACATCAGCCGCGTCCGCGCAGCGGGCAATGCTGGCCGGGTACCGGTCGATCGACCCGTTCCAGACACGCCGCTGCGACTCGTAGGAGGCGTCGCCAGGACGAATCAACGTGCCTCGAAGACGCGTCTCCAGCATGGTCAGCACTCGCGGGTCGAGGGCATGCTGCCTGGGTCTGAACATCGTTGTCATGGATGCCAGTGTTCGCCACAGAGGCCGGCGCTGTCAGGGACTTGAGTTCCAGTCCTGTTCCGCGATGAGCCGGGCCGGATCGACGATGATGATGCGGTTCCGTTCGGTATGCACCACGCCCGCGGTGCGCAGCTCGCGGAGCACTCGGACAATGACCTCGCGGACCGTCCCGACCGACTCCGCCAGCTGCTGTTGGCTGACCGGGACGACCAGTTCCGGCGTCCCCTCGGACGCGATGTCGAGCAGATGCCGGGCTACCCGCTGGCGAACGGTGGCGAAGGCGCTGCCTGGAACCTCATACAAGAAACTGATCGCTCGTTCGCTCTGCTCGCGGAGGAAGGCCTGCGTCACGCGTATGTCCTGCGCCGCCGCACGACGGGCAACGGCGGGCGACAGCGCCAGCACCTCGGCGTCCACCAGCGCCTGGACCGCGGCCGGCAAGGCGAACCCCGGGATGAACAGCGACATCACGCCGAGTAGAGCGCCCGGCCGGCAGTACCGGACCGTCATCGTGCGGCCGTCCGGCGCAGTCACAAACACCCGAACGAGCCCGGAGACGACCAGCTCCAGGACCGGTGCGCCCTCACCCTCGCGATGGATCACCGACGAGGCAGGGATCTTTAGTCTCACAGCACCGGCCATCAGGTCGTCGATAACATCTCCCGGTAGCTCGCGCAGATGCGACGCTAAGACTGCGGACTCCAGATCTGCGTCCACAGTCCGAAACTAGGGCATGTCCGATGGATCGATCATCGCCACTCACGGAGGGGTTCGTGAACGCGTCCGGGCAGTCGCAGGATCTGGTGTTGCTCGTGGACATCGTGTGCGGTCCCAATCCCAGCGGGTTTCAACGTCTTTGCGGCGGCATGTGGTCGCCTCCGTCGCCCTTCGAGGCGTGACGGGCAAACTGAGGGGCTCCCGGGCCGAACGGGGGTGGCAGCCCCCGCACGTCCGCGCATTCCATCGACCCTCGCAGCCCATCGCCAGCGCTTTCCAGGCCACCATGGCACGGAAGAGGTCAGGGGTTCGAGTCCCCTAAGCTCCGCCAACGATTCCCCTTGGTCAGCGCCGAATCGTCACTTCACGCTCTGTTGGCGCTTAGTGGGGGCGGGGGGCAGATTTGGTGGCGGGCTGGCCTCGCGGGGCCGTCAGGATTCATTCATGGCCTTAGCGCGCGGACGATACTCCACGCGCTTTTGGGGCCTCGGTTGCTCACGCCGCTTCGGCGATGATGAGGCTTTGGGGTCCGGCGAGAGGGCGATGATCTGCGAAGCGCCATCCGGTGCGGTCCAGCCAGTCGTGGACCTCCTCCACGCTGTAGACGTCCCCGTTGCGGAGGTGCACGGCGAATTCGCCGGCCATCAGCGCGGCCTGCAGCGGCTCGGTGTGGGCAGGGTTGGTCCAGAAGTCTGCCAGCAGGAGAGCCGAGCCCGGTTGGGCGGCCCGGCGTACGCGCTGGAGCAGATCCTGGTTCTGCTCGGCGGACCAGTAGTGGATGAGGTTGGCCAGCAGGAACACGTCGTAGCCAGTTGGTAGCTCTCCCGCCATGGCGTCGCCGGCGATGACGGTGATCCGGTGCTGAAGCCCCGCGGCTGCCACCCGGCTGCGGGCCAGCTCGACGACTGTCTGCAGCTCGAGAATGGCCCCCGCAATGTTCCGGTGGCGCTGGGCGATGGCGATTGTCCATGAGCCGGTGCCGCCGCCGACGTCGAGCAGTCGCTTGTGCGGGCCGAAGTCGAATGCCTCGGGGAGTGCGTTCGCCGGCCCAGCGAGGATCGCTTCAATCCCCGCGGAGGCCACCTGCTGGAGGGCATCATCGAGGTCGAAGATTTCCCGCGGCGGCCCGCTGGCGAGGGCGTCGGCCAGCCTCGTCCAGGCCGGGTAGCTGATCTTGTCCCAGAACTTCAGGAAGGGACGCAGGTCGCCGGGCCCTGGCGAGGCTAGGAAGCGAGTGGCGGCCTCGCCGTTGCGGTAGGTGCCGTCCTGGAATTCGAGCAGCCCCAGCGCCACCATGGCGTCGGCGCTTATCCGCGCCGCTCGACGGGTAAGCCCTGTTCGGGCGGCCAGCGCGTCCAGATTCGCCGGGGAGTCGGCCAGGGCTTCGAAGAGTCCGAGCTCGTTCGCCGCAAACAGGTGCTTGGCAGCCATGAAGCCCGAAGCAAGCTGCATGATGGTCGCGGGACTGGGCTCGGTCGCCAGCGGCCTAGCGGTGGGGGCTTCCGAGGGTGCATGTGTGGTGGTCATGAGCTCTCCTTGATCGGTCGGTTCGAGCCGATCCTGCGCGACGTCGGCCGCCGCGGGAATCCCAGATGCGAGGGGAACCCCGCCGAGCGCGTCCCAGAAATCTGGGAGTGGCCCCGCCTGGAAGACGCGCTTACCATCGGTGCATGAACCGGGAGCGGCTCCGCCGTGCCCGCCGTGAAATCACTGGGCTTGCCGACGCTCGCCTGGACTGGATCAGCTTCGCCCAGGCGACCTCCGAGGTGCTAGCTGGCATCGTGCCCTTTGACCGGAACTGCTGGCACACTGTCGACCCCGCCACGGTGCTGTTCACCGGCAACCTCAACCAGGGCATCGCCTGCTCGGGCACCTGGCTGGCCACCTACGAATACCTGGTCGACGACGTGAACAAATGGTGGTTCCTCGCCCGCAGCGGCCGGATCGCCGGAGCCACGAGCCTCGCAACCCACGGCGATCTCTCCCGCAGCGCCAGGCACCGTTCCCATGAGACCTACGGGATCGGAGACGAGCTGCGAGTCTCTTTCGTCATCGGCGGCACCTACTGGGCCGCCGGGGGGCTGCTCAGAGATGCCGACCAGAGATGGTTCACCGAGGACGATGTGCGCTGTCTCGCGTCACTGTCAGAGCCGATCGCCGCCGGGTTCCGGCGCGCTCTGCTGGTCACCGCGCCCGGTGCGATCGACAGCCCGGCCAACGGTCCGGGCGTAATCGTCTTTGACGGTGACGGCAACCCCGAGTCGCTGTCGCCTGGCGCGGAACACTGGATCGGCCAGATGGTCGAAATTCCGCCGCCCGCCATGCCAGCCGAGTCCAAGATCATCCAGGCGGTTGCCGCGAGAGCCCGCACTCTCGACCCCGGTCAAGATCCGCTGCAGATCGGCGCGCGGTCCCGAGTGCGGACCAGGTCCGGCTCGTGGTTGCTGCTGTACGGCACCCGGCTGACGGGCGGTGCGGATGCACGTACCGCGGTCATCATCCAGCCTGCGACCCCGGCTGCCGTCGCTCCGCTCGTCGCGCTCGCCTATGGACTGTCTGGGCGAGAGTCCGAGGTGACGCGGCTGTGCATGGAGGGGCTCTCCACGAGGCAGATGGCGCACGCCCTCGCCTTGTCGCCGCACACCGTCCAGGACCATCTCAAGTCGATCTTCGCCAAGACCGGCGTACGGAGCCGCAGCGAGCTGGTTGGCCAGATCTTCCTCGAGCACTACGTGCCGCGCTGGGAAGCCATCCCGGACGTTCCTGTCGGCTGGTTGGCGAACGCATCACCGATCCGTGCTGGCAGTGACTCCCGCCCCAGCCCTGACGCCGCGATCCTGGCCTGATCGACCTTCTAACTCACAGTGCTCTGCTGAGGCACAGGTGTCGCCATTGGCCGGGCGGCTGCGGCCTCATGCCGCATGCGAGGGACAAGTTGGCAGGTGGCCATCTTGATCAACAACGGCCATGTCTGAGTATGAAAACACCACCCGGCTAGTGGGTTCACCGGCTTTCTGAGCTGAGAATGGCGACTCCGGGTCGCCTCGGTCGCAGTTCGAGGTGCGAGGGGCAGAGTGAGGGGCTCCCGAGCTGGACCGAGGTGGCTGCGCCTGCACGTCACTGCACCCCATCGACGCTCCCAGCCCGTTGCCTTCGCTTCCCCGGCCACCATGGCATGGAAGAGGTCAGGGGTTCGAGTCCCCTAAGCTCCACTTTGTGATGAGTCGGGTCATGTGCGACAGATGAGTCGAGTCATTGGTTACGCCCTAGCGCGGCGCGTCTAAAGTAGTTTTACAGTGGGATGCGCGAGAATGAGGGGTGCACGCGCAACCGTTGGGCCTGCGGCCGGGTGATCGTGAACTGTTGGAGTCTTGGACCCGGTCGTCATCGATCAGAGCGGGTCTGGCGCAGCGGGCCCGGATCGTGCTGCTCGCCGCCGACGGGGTGTCCAACACTGAGATCGCCGACCGGGTCGGGGTGTCGCGTCCCACGGTGATCGGCTGGCGGGACCGGTATGCGAGCTCGGGGGTGCGGGGCCTGGAGGATGAGCGACGCTCGGGCCGGCCGCGGACGATAGACCGGGCCAACATCTTGGCCGCCACGCTGACACCGCCGCCGGCCGGGCTCGGCGTGACGCATTGGTCGTCTCGGCTGCTGGCCGACCAGCTGGGGGTGGATGCCTCGACGGTGCTGCGGACCTGGCGGCATCATCGGGTGCAACCGTGGCGGCTGGAGACGTTCAAGTTCTCTACCGATCCAGAGCTGGTCGCCAAGGTCACCGACGTGGTCGGGCTGTATCTGAACCCACCCGAGAACGCGATCGTGCTCAGCATCGATGAGAAGTCCCAGATCCAGGCGTTAAACCGGACCCAGAAGACGTTACCGATGCAGCCCGGGCAGGCCGAGAGACGCACCCACGACTACGTCCGGCACGGCACCACCACCTTGTTCGCCGCACTCGAGATCGCCACCGGCCAGGTCACCGGAGTATGCAAGCCGCGGCACCGGCACCAGGAGTTCCTGGTGTTCCTGCGCCACCTCGCCCGCGGCTACCCCGACCAGCAACTGCACCTGATCATGGACAACTACGCCGCCCACAAGCATCCGAAGGTGAAGGCCTGGCTCGCAGCGAACCCCAGGATTCATATCCATTTCACCCCGACCTCGGGATCGTGGCTGAATCTGGTCGAGGTCTGGTTTTCCATCATCGAACGCCAAGCCATCCACCGCGGCGCGTTTCCCTCCGTCCGAGACCTCATGATCAAGATCCGCACCTTCATCAACGGCTGGAACAACCGCTGCCAACCTTTCGTCTGGACCAAGACCGCCGACCAGATCCTGTCGAAAGCCAACCGTAAAACAACTTCAGTTGCGGTCCACTAGCCATCGGCCGGGGCTTTTTGTTGGTTGCGCCAGTAGTTGCGGTCGGGGTCGATGATGTGTCTGCTGAGGACTTCGCCGGTGTCTTGGTTGATCACGGTGACGGTGTCGGGGTCGATGAGGATGGTCACTACTGAACCTGCGTGGGCGGCGCCGATGCCGAGATGGTGAATGCGGCCGGCGCGGCGAAGGCTGATCTTGCCGAGGCGACAGAGCGGCAATCGCACCGGGGAGTCTCCGGCTCGCTCGGAGTCCACCCGATCTGGTGAACTCAGGTATCGGGGATCTTGGGCGTGCGGATGGGCACAAGCAATACCAGTGCGATGGCCCCTTTGCGGCAACCCGCTACCAGGAATAAGCCGGGTCCGAGATATCCACTACAAGCACGGAGCGTTTGGGGTTGGCGTCCAGCCAGCGCCGAACGATACGGCTCCACACCCCCTCATCGGAATATCGCTCATCGGAATATCGCGCAGCCCCCGGCATCGGCCGCCCGCATTTTGGGCAGCGACGCGCCGGCATGTGCTGGTTGAGGTGGGCGTTCGGGTGGTATCCGACGTACTCCGTGCCCGGCAAGGCATTGCCGTCCTGATCCTTCTCGACAAACACCGGCAACAGACCGAGTCTGAATTGCTGGTGCCTTGCACATCTAAGGCCAGTCTGCCGATCGATATACATGTCAGTGCAGACCACCCGAATGAACCGACGTCTGGAACCGCGTTTGCTCATCTCGCCGCCTTAGCCTTTCCTAGCGTTGCCCTCCCCCGCTAGGGCTTGCCACAGCCTTTCCCGATCATGGTTTGCACGCCATCTAGCGTTTGGTACTTCATGGCCCGTCGCTCAGCTTCGACGTCGAACGCCGTGGCTTGCATGGCCCCGGAGTGAGTGACGTGCTCGGACGGTCTCAAGACCTGCTGCTTACTCACGGGCTTTCCACCATCAAGCCCGGCCAACTCTGACTTAACCTGATGCGTCCGCCCCACCATCGGTATATCTCGGACAGGCTCCGGCGAGCTGTAGCAATATCGCATGGCTCAAGCAACCAATGGCGAATGCGGCGATGATTGAGCGGGATCGCTAATCTAGCACTATTCAAGGTGAACAAAATGTGAAATCAATTGAAACAAATGATTAATGGGCAGGAAAACGCAAAAGAAATAGGGGTGCTGAGATCGGTGGTACGCACGATGCCCAGCACCGGATGCGAATCGCGCGGAAATTTAGCGGCGTCGGGCTCAACCGGCTGTGGTGAGCTAGCGGAAGGCCGCAGGATCAGCCGCGCTCGGCCTGCCTGGCGAGACCGCGAGCCCGACTCATTAGCGCACCAGGCCGGCGATGAGGTTGACCGAACCACCAACGATCGCTACGCCAAACACGTACGACAAGAAAGCATGGGAGAGCACGGTGCGCCGGATCCGTCGATCACGCACGGTGGTATCGGACACCTGATAGCACATGCCAATCGTGAATGCGACGTAGGCAAAGTCGCGGTATGTGGGTCCCTCCGATCCGTCTGCGTCTTCGAAGGAGATGCCCGCGTCCCCTGATCCAGCGGTCTGGTCCGCGTAGCGCAGAGTGAAGACCGTATTGACCACCGTCCACGAAAGCACGACGGTGAGCACGGCGACGCCGACAAGCAGTACTTGAAGTGGACCGCTGTGCCGCCCCGCAAGGACAAGGGCGAAGCCGACACCCAGGAGGCTGGCCACACTCGCCCCAAGCAACAACACTGTCGCGGAGCCGCGGGTCTCGTCCTCGCGCTTGGCCAGCTGCACGACAAGCCCGCTGTCGGCCCGGACGATGATTGACCAGACGGTGACGAGGAAGGTGAGCGCGGCCGCGTCCCAGCCGGCCACCACGGCCATCCCCCATGGCACGAACCACATAAGTACAAATGCGACGAGCAGCCCGACTGAGCCGACGATGACGGCTCGGCGCAGCGCAGGCGCATGCCAGCCCAGCCATCGGTGATAACGCGTCGCGTTCGGCATCGAGGTCATCGCTCGAGTGTTGCCGATCGCATCGCGAATGGCGAGCTTGCGCCAATGGGGGACCGACTTCGGCATGCTCTCCAGGACTGCGAAGGTGCCGCCCGGTCGATGGTCAGTTCAACAGGCTGATCATCAGACTTGTTGACGGCGACTTGCCTCCTGACACGCGCTCGCGTCGCTGTAGTGCGTGTCAATCACGCCTCGTAGCCGTGAACATGACGAAGCATGGCCATGTTTGCGAGCTCGCGTGCCCTGCGCCAAGGTGTGAAGGCGTTCCTTTTTCGTACCCATCTCGAGAACGGCGCGGAGAACCGCCGGTCAACCCTCGTCTTCTACGGCGACGAGTAAGGGCCTAAGGAAACAGTCGCCGGGCTGATCCGCTCGTAAGAGCGAACAGATCGGAAGACCACTCGAGATCTCGTGAGTGATCCTCCGACTGTCAGTCGCGGGCTTGGTGGCCGCAGGCAGTTGATCTTGCTGCGGGCCAAGACCCTACACGGCGGCTATCTTGGCTCGTTCGTCCGCGTATGCCCGCGCGTCCAGAGCGTCGAGCACGGCCAACTGCGCGTCATAGATGACGTAAACGGCGTAGTCGAGAGCATCGGCCGCATCCTGCTCGGCCCAATCCGCGTCCGTTGCCGCGGCCATCACGTGGTTGGCACGAGCCAGCGCGCACCCAACGCTCCCAGATCACCAAGGGGTTGGCTCAAGTTCAAGCCCGCCTAGCGCGCATCGAGCGCTGCGCCGACGCCCGCGGCGGTGGCGACGAGCCCGAGACCGACGAGGCCTCCCGACACGCCATTGCCGTCAACTAATGCGCTCTTGCTTCGGCTCGCGCCCGTGGATCTCCCCGGTGGGACCCGGGATGCGGGTCGTCAACCCTTGACCTGGGCCAGCACCAGTTGCGAAGCCTCATGGCGCCAGCTGGACAGGCGAATCCCCGCCGGTGACAGCCTGGAAGCATGATCAGGACGGGGCTCGCCGTTCGGCTTCTGAGATCGCCCAGGCTGCATTAACCAAGCCGATGTGGCTGAAGGCCTGCGGGAAGTTGCCGAGCAGTTCCCCAGTCCTGGGATCCACTTCTTCCGCCATTAGGCCGAGATCGTTGACGAACCCAGTAGCCCGCTCGAATACCGTGCGCGCTCGATCAAGCTGATCAGCCATGGCGAGCGCCTGCGCCAACCAGAACGTACAGAGCAAGAAGGTGCCCTCTTGGCCGGCAAGGCCGTCGACTCCGTCCTCGCTGCGATAGCGGTAGACCAGACCGCGGTCGTCGGTGAGCCGCTTCTCAATCGCATCAATCGTGGCAAGCATCCTCGGGTCGGTTGCGGGTAGGAAGCCGACAATCGCCATCATCAGATTGGAGGCGTCCAGGGCGGTCGAGCCGACGTACTGGGTGAAGGCGCCCGCTTCCTCGCTCCATCCGTCGCGGACTACGGTTTCCCAGATCTCGTCTCGTTGCTGCTTCCAGCTATTGATCCGGTGTGACGCATGCAGCAAATCGGCGAGCGCAATGGCCCGATCCAACGCGACCCAGCACATGACCTTCGAGTAGACGAAGTGCTGGGGATCTCCACGGACCTCCCAGATGCCCCGGTCCTTCTCAGTCCAAGAGGCAGCGGCGGTCTCCGCGCAGGCAATCAAGAACCGCCTGGTGTCCTCATCGATCGTGTCGATATGCTCCGACAGCTGAACGGCTGCGTCGAGCAGCTCCCCGTGCACATCGATCTGCCGTTGGTTCCAGGCGCCGTTGCCCACCCGGACGGGTCGGCTGTCCTTCCAGCCGGTGAGGTGGGGGAGTTCGCGCTCAGTCAGGTCATGTTCGCCACCGACGCCAAACATGATCTGCAGGCCGATGTGGGGACCGATCGAGGACGCTGCGGCGGTTGTCATGAACTCGAAGAAGTTGCTCGCCTCGTCAGGGCATGCCGCGACCCAGAGGGCCTGCATGGTGAAGCTGGCGTCGCGGACCCAGGAATAGCGGTAGTCCCAGTTCCGCTCACCACCCACATCTTCGGGCAGCGAGGTGGTCGCGGCGGCGACGATCGCGCCGCTTGGCTGGAAGGACAGACCTTGCAACACTCGGCCGCTGGTCCATACCAAATCACGCCAGGGCCCGTCGTACGTCTGGTGGATGTCTGACCACGACTGCCAGTCCGCAACTGAGGCGTTCACGGTAGCT
>Ga0307289_10001166_pt1 | contig 11260 bp, 10 predicted proteins | sample ER_DNA_143_FD_194483 | JGI IMG/M metagenome (GOLD analysis project Ga0307289, IMG submission 194483) | Bulk soil microbial communities from the East River watershed near Crested Butte, Colorado, United States - ER_DNA_143 | ecosystem: Environmental > Terrestrial > Soil > Floodplain | place...
CCCTCCATGGCACCCCCCGCTACCTCCACGCCCCGGCGTTCGTCTCGTCGGCGCTCAAGCGGTCCCTGGTCCACGAGGAGGGCGTCCACTCCACCCTCGACCTCTGGGACCGGGCCAAGGTCGCCCTGGTGGGCATCGGCGCCTACCCCAAGCCCGACTCCAGCCTCGTCGCCGTCGGCTTCTCCGACGGCGACCCGGCGATCGCTGACGCCACGGGGGACATAGTCGGCCGCTTCTTCACCGACGATGGGACGCTGATCCACTACCCGGACGAGCCGCGGCTGCTGGGCATCACCCCCGACCGGATGCGGCGTATCCCGCACGTGGTCGGGATCTCCGTCGGTGCCGACAAGGCCAGGGCGATCGTCGGGGCGGCCCGGGCCCGGCTGGTCAACACCCTGGTCATCGACGCCGGGACGGCCCGCGAGGTGGCCGCCCTGCTCGACGCATAGGGCGCGGCGCCGGCCCGGTCAGACGGCGGTCGAGGCCTCGCGCAGCTCGAAGGAGACGACCCTGCCGCTGCCGGGGAGGCTCCCGTCGTCGTCGCGGACCTCGATGCGGACCATGTCGTCGCCGCCGTCGACGGTCAGCTCGACCGGGGCGTCGGTGTGGCGGATGGCGCTGGCCACCAGCTCGCTGGCCATCCGGCCGGCGTCGTCGACCAGGCCGACCGGGCCGCCCAGAGCCACCGCCTCGACGGCGAACGCGCCCGCCCGGCCCGGCGCCTGCGGATCGGCGTCCAGCCAGGCCCGGCGGCGGCGCTCGGGGTCCAGGTGCGCTGGCGCGACAAGCACAGCGGCCTGCCGCCCGGCAGCCGGACGATCCTCAATCCCTACGACCTGGATGCCCGGCCAGGCAACAAACGCGGCCGCACCTGGCGCGGCTACAAGGCCCACTTCACCGTGACCTGCTGCCCGAGGTCCACCTGGTCGACGCCGGCTACACCAGCGTCGGGCAGGTCCTTGCTGCGGCCGACGACCATGGCGTCGAGCTGGTCGGTCCGCTGCCGCCGGACACCAGTTGGCAGGCCGGCGACGACGATGCGTTCGACCTGACCCGCTTCAGGATCGACTACGACGCCCACCATGTGGTCTGCCCTCAGGGCAAGGTCAGCCGGAACTGGCAGCCGGCCCGCAGCCGCGACGGCCTGCCGATGGCTCTGTTGCGTTGCGCCGACCGGGGCAGGTTGAAGCGGCGACCTCGGTCCTGGATCAGACCGCCAGGGCCAGCTCGTCGAACGCGACCGCATCCGCCGGCCCACTGGCTCCTCAACCGCCAGTTCGTATGGCCACGCCGGACGTTCTGCACCAAGGCATGCCCGGTGATGACCACCCTGGCGCTGCGGTCCTGCTTGAGGCCGCGCATCGGCCGCAGGCGCGACTTCAGCCGACCGTGGTCACACTCGACGCGGTAATTGGCGTACCGGTTGGTGCGGTGCCACGCCGCTGGCAGCAACTCCTCCAGCACCGCCGGGTACACTGGGCCTGATCGGTCATGACCTCGACAGGCGTGACCTTGGTCAGGCTGATGGCCCGCTGGAGGAACCGGCGGGCGGCCTTGGCGTCGCGCCGCGGGGAGACGAGCACATCGACGACCTGACCGAACTGATCGACCGCTCGATAGACGTAGCGCCACTGCCCCGCCACCTTCACATACGTCTCGTCCACCTGCCAGCGGTCACCGAGGGCGTGCCGGCACGGCCGAGCGGCGTCGGCCAACAGCGGTGTGAACCGCAGCACCCACCGGTAGATCGTGACGTGGTCGACCTCGACACGACGCTCGGCGAGTACCTCGATGTCACGGTAGGACAGGCCGAAGCGCAGGTACCAGCGGACCGCCAGGACGATCACGTCGGGCGGGAAGCGGAAGCCGACGATGGCGGACCGGGCAACCAACCTAGAGCGAGAACCGCAGGTTCTCATGCCGACAGCCTCGCTGGTCCAAGCGATCACGGCCAATGCAACAGCGCCGGTCAGCCCACCTTCAGCCCGGGTCCCGGCACCAGCTCGAGCTCGTCGAACCGGAGCACGTCGGCTCCCTTCGGCACGAACGCCGCGATCACTGGTTTCTTGTCCGCCTTGCGGCGCAGGAGTCGGGGTGGCTTCTCGTTCAGGTACTTGTCCCCCCACTGCCGCAGACCGCTGAGGGCGATGTTGAGGTCGCGGCCCTTGGCGGTGAGTCGGTACTCGTAGCGGGTCGGTCGCTCGCTGTAGGGAACGCGCTCGAGCACGCCCTCGTCGACGAGCCGGTTCAACCGGTCGGTGAGGACGTTGCGGGCGACCCCCAGGCTCTCCTGGAGCTCGTCGAAGCGGCGAACCCCGAGGAACACGTCGCGGATGATCAGCAGCGTCCAGCGCTCGCCGACGATCTCCAGCGCCCGCGCGATCGAGCAGTTCTGGCCTTCGTACTCCCGCTTCAGCATGTCCGAAGCGTACCAATGTCAGTTGCGTTACGCAACTCACTCTGGTATAACTCCCTCCATGAGTTTCTTCACGCAACCTAGGAGGGGGCCGAGATGGAGGCGCTGGAGATAGCGACGCCACGACCCACGCTGTTAAACCGCGCCGCCTACCGGCTCGCCGGGGGCGTGATCGGGCTCGGGCTGTTCGCGTCGGTCACGCCCACGCCGCTCTACGGCACGTACAGCGTGCTCTGGCACTTCTCTCCGCTTACGCTGACGCTGATCTATGCGACCTATGCCTTCGGCGTGCTCGCGACGCTCCTGCTCGCGGGCGGGGTGTCCGACCAAGTCGGTCGGCGGCCGGTCCTGCTCGTCGCGCTCGCGGGGCTGACGGGAGCGAGCCTCCTCTACCTGTTCGCGGACTCCACCGCCTGGCTGTTCGCCGCCCGCGGCCTCCAGGGGCTCGCGACCGGCGCGGCCTTGAGCGCGGCGAGCGCGAGCCTGCTCGACCTCCACCCCCGCCGTGACCCGGCCGGCGTCGCTCTGACGAACGCGACCGCGACGGCAGCAGGATTGGGGCTCGGCATGCTCGTCTCCTCATCGCTCGTGCAGATCGGCTGGTACCCGCGCCTGCTGCCCTACCTCGTGCTGCTCGCTCTGGTCACGACCGCCTTCGTCGGCGCCTACCTGATACCGGAGCCGGTGCGGACGCGCGGGCGGTTCCGGCTGACAGTGCAACGGCCGCGCGTGCCCGCTGTCGTCCGCCGTCCGTTCCTGCTCGCTGCCTTGGCCGTGGTCTCGTCCTGGTCGATCGGCGCGCTCTTCTTCTCCCTTGGCCCCGCGCTCGCCGCACACCTGTTCCACACGAGCAACGCAATCGTCGCGGGGAGCGGCGTCGTCGCCCTCACCGCGTCCGCCCTCGTCTCCCAACTCCTCACCGGACGCAGCGCACCCTGGCTCGCCGCGAGCACGGGATCCATCGGGCTCGCGGCTGGTACCGCCCTGATCGTCGTCGCGGCGGCGACGGACTCGAGCCCGACCTACCTCGCCGGGTCGATCCTCGGCGGGATCGGCTTCGGCGCCGCCTTCTTCGGCGCCCTCCGCGCACTCCTCGCCAAGATCCCGGCCCAGCATCGCGCGGCGGTGATGGCCGCCTTCTACGTCGTCGCCTACGGGTCCCTTTCGGTTCCCGCCATCCTCGCCGGCGTCGTCGTCACCCACAGCTCGCTTCAGTCGACCTTCGAGATCTTCGGGAGCGTCGTCGCCGCCATCGGCCTGGTCGTCGCTTTCGAGGCCTGGCGTCAGCGGCCGGGTTCCCACCGGCATTCCACGGAGCCAAAGGAGGCACAGCTTGAGCAAGCATCCTGAACTGCAGGATGGTCTCCCACCCCGACGAGGTGACCCAGCTCATCAAGACCGCGGCCGACACCTCACGGCGACGGCGGCATGACAGAAGGAGCATGGCCATGCCCATGATCGACGTCTATGCGACGGCCGGGACCTTCACCGACCCACACCGACTCGCCGCGGATCTTGCGGCCGCGGTCATGGCCGTCGAGCAGGTGCCCGACATCCCCATGTTCCGGCAGAACACCGCAGCCTTCATCCACGACCAGCCCGTCGGCAGCCTGTCCAACGTCGACGGCGACTCCAACTACGTGCGGATCCAGGTCCTCACCAACGCCGGCGCACTCGATCGTGGCAAGCAGCTTGCCGTGGTCGAGCAGCTGACCCGCATCGCCGCCGATGCCGCCGGGGACCCGACCCTTGCCAGCCGGACCTGGGTGCTGTTGACCGAGGCGCCAGACGGAGGTTGGGGCCTCAACGGCCAGGCCAACACCAATGAGGAGCTGGTGGCCGCCGCCCGGGCGCAGATCGCCAACCTACAGGCCGGCCAGCCCCCAGCCGAATAGCAGAGCGACGCGCACCGCCGACCGACTCGGCCTTAGCCGCAATGCCGGTCAGTTAGCCGGTTCTGCGGAGTACGACCACGGCGTCTTGGGGTTGGCGGGCTGGCTGGGGCCAGCTCCGGTGGTGGGCGCGTTTGAGGTGGTAGTTGCGCATCTTGCGCTTGACCACGCGGGGGAAGGCGCGCCGCCGCCGGACCGGGAGCCGCTCGGCCAGGATCTCACCGATGGCCAACCTGACGGCGTGGGCGAGCTGGTCAGGGGGAAAAGCCCGCCTGGGCGATCAGCTGGCGGCGCACGATCCGCAACGACCGGTGAAGCTCAACCGGTCAGGGTCCAGATCAGCGTCCAGGGCGGCCTGGTGCATCAGCGCGCGGATGGCGTAGTGGACCAACAGATGGGCGTACACCTCCTGGATGACGCCTTGGGGGGTCTTGGAGCGCAGGATGGCCCGGGGGCCGCGCTGGTGGGTCTTGAGCTCATCCAGCACTCCCTCCAGCTCCCAGCGCTGGTGGTACAGCGCGGCCAGCTCAGCCGCTGGCGCTTGGGCCGGATCAAGCAGGGAGGTCACCAGCCGGTAGCGCTGAGCGTGGCCGGGTCGCCCGGGGTCCTCGATGCTGTAGTCCAGCACCCGGACCACGATGGGGCCGCGCGGGTCCCGGCGGCGGTGGCCGCCGGCGTCCAGCCGCGACAGCCAGGAGCCGTCAGCCAGTTCCTGGTCGACTGGGAGCGCATGCCCGGAGGTGCCCGTCTTGGCCCGCCACACCAGCTCCCCGCCGGTCGAGCGAGCTTGGCGCCACAGCTCCACCGTCAACAGGCCCCGGTCGGCGAGGGTCAGCGTCCCCGGCCCCAGCCCCTCCAACACTCCAGGGGCCAGGGTGAGCTCTCCGACGGTGCACGGCCCCATCGCGACCTTGGTGATGGCATGGGTGCCGCATTCGGCCAGCCCGACCAGCCGGACCTGCGGGAACGCCCCCCCTGCCCACGGCCGGTCCCCGGGCGACCAAAGGCTTGCTGGTTGGCGGGGCTGTCAGCCACATCCAGACAGGTCCCGTCGATCGCCAGCACCCGCAAGCCGCGATAGAAGGCGCCCTGGGTCTGGTCGATGGCCAGCGGCCGCGCCGCCTGCTCGAACAGCACCCGCAACGGCTCGGCGCCCAGCCTTGCCCGGGCCTGGACCAGCGCCGATTTGGCCGGCAGGTGCCAGGTCCGCCACGGCTGGCGGGGGTTGGGCAACCAGCTCGCCCCCCGCAGGGCCTCGACCAGACAGCGCAGCACCTCCTCGTAGGCCACTCCAGCGAACAGGGCCAACGCCAGCACGTAGTCGACGACCAGCCGGGCGGGCAGCAGCCGGTGGCGCCGGTCGACCCGTCCGGTCTGGACCAGCATCAGGCGGCGGACAAGCCGAGGCGGTCGAGCAGCCGGGTACGTCAGTCGAGGGCGTACCGCAGGCAGTTGCCACAGTGGACGTGGTGGCAGCCGGGCAGGGGCTTGGCGTAGCGGGCGTCGAAGCTCCAGGCAAGGGAGTCGGCGCTGTGCAGGTGGTCTGCGTAGGCGGCCAGCCCGAGGGTCTTGACCCCGAAGCCGTGCAGGCGCAGCCCCCAGGCCCGAGAGGGCGGCGACGATCTCGGCGATCTCGGCGGTGTGCTGGCCCGGATCGGGGCCGTTCAGCGCCGCCCCGGCGGCATCCTGGCACGAGCTTGGCCGGCAGCCGCGAGGTTGCCCTTGCGGCTGAACGCTTGGACCGCCCGGGCGAACGCCTCGTTGGCCTCGGTCTGGCGGCCCAGCGCCTCCAGCACGGCACCAAGCGCCAAGTAGCAGTGGCCGTGCAGGTTGAGGACGTCGGTGGGCGCGGCCAGACGCACCGCCTCGCGGGCGAGCTCCTCAGCCTCTTCGAGCCGGCCCTGCTTGGCCAGAAGCTTGGATTTGACCGCTCGCCAGCGGGCCTGGGAGTCGATGTCGTCGGGATCGGATGCCTTCTCGCTGGTCCGGGCGAAGCGGCCGGCCTCGTCGTCCCTGTCGACCAGCTCAAGCACGTCGGCCAGCATTGCGCCGAGCGTTGACAGGTAGGCGCGCTCGCCCATGCCCTCGAGCAGCTCGACACCGCGGCGCAGCTCTTGTTCTGCGGCCGACAGGTCGCCGGCCAGCATCTCGACCAGCCCGCTGGACTCGGCGCTGGACGCCAGCGCGTAGGTCTGCCCAAGGTCGACGAACATGGCCCGGGCGGTCTGGATCAGCTCACGGGCCCGGTCGAACTCGCCGTGCATCGCCCACAAGCAGGCCAGAGCCCTGGTGGTCCGCGCCCGAACGGACGGGTTCTCTCCGAACCGGGCGAGCACCGCCTCGCAGCGGCGGATGCCGTCCTCGACGGGAAGCGGGCCGTAGATGGCCGACCCGGCAAGAATCCCCCAGTTAGTTGCCTCCTCACGGTGGTCGCCGACCCGCCGTGCGTGCTCGATGGCTCGCAGCTGGGCCGCCTCGCTGGCCGCGACCTGGCAGCGGACCCAGAAGGTCTCGGCCATCAGCTGCCAGGCGCGGGCCAGACCGTGTTCATCCGCGAGTTCTTGGAAGATCCCGATGGCGCCCTTGGCCTGCGCCTCGGCGTAGGCCGGCCAGCTATCCAGGTCGCGGATGAAGTCCAGCCATGCCCGAGCCAACAGCACCTCAGCCTCGACGGCCCGGTCATCGGTAGCGGCCGCCTCGCGCTTGGCCCGGTCCAGGACCTCGCTGGCCCGGTCGAACTCGCCCAGCTGACTGAGGGCGTGGGCGAGGTCGGGAAGGAGCCGACGCCCGCGGCGGTCGCCCTCGGAGTAGAGCGCCGTAGCCCGTGACAACAGGTTCGCCGCCGCCCTCATGTCACCGCGGGCCACCGCCCGGGTACCGCTCAGACCGAGGTGACCGGCTGCCTGGCCGCCCAGCTCGCGGGCGTGCTCGCCGAGCGGGCCGAGCTCGCCCAGGTACCGGACGGCCTGCTCATAGTGGTAGCCGATGATCTCGGCGTACTCGCGGGCCCTTGCCCCCATCGTCACCTCCAGCCAGCCCGCGAAACGCTCATGCAGATCGGCCCGGCGCGCCTTGGGCACGGCCTCGTAGGCGGCGCCACGCAGCAGCAGGTGCCGGAACTGGAAGGCCTCGCCGGTCAGCAAGCTGCTGGCCGCGGTCCGCAGGAGTTGCTTGGCCACCAGCTCCAGGAGCCGGCCATGCACCCGCGGCCGAACTGCCGGCGGCGATAGTTCCTCGATCGCGGTCTGTTCGAACTCCTGCCCGACCACCGACGCCCGCGACAACACCCCGCGCTCGCCCGCGTCCAGCTGGTCCAGGCGAGCTGCGAGCAGGGCTTGGATGCTGGGCGGAAGATTGAGGGGCTCCCCGGCCAGCCGCCAACCACCGGCGCGCTGCTCCAGGCGTCCGGACTCCACCAGCATGGCCAGCAACTCCTCCATGAACAACGGGTTGCCACCGGCCCGGTCGGTGATACGAGTTGCCGCCTCGGCGTCCAAGGGCCGTCCGTCAACCAGGCCGTCGAGCAGCCGTACCGACTCCTCGGCCCCCAGCGGCTCCAGCAGGACCGTGGTGGCGTTGGACCTGCCTTCGCCCCAGCCGGGATGGCGCTCGAGCAACTCGGTACGGCCGACGCAAAGCACCAGGATGGGCGCGTCACGCGTCCACGTGGCGATGTGCTCCACCACCTCAAGCAGGGTCGGCTCCGCCCAGTGAAGATCATCCAGGACCAGCACCACCAGCTGCTCGCGGGCGAGGGCTTCGAGCAGCCGACGCACCGCCCAGGCCGCATCCTGGACCGGCCTCACGGCGTCCTCCAGGCCGATGAGCTGCGCAATCCGCTCGGCAACAGGCCCGGCCTCTGGATCCCCATCCAGGAGCGTGCTCAGCTTGGCCGTGGCCTCGGCTGGCCCGTCACCATCGACCACGCCGGCGGCCTGGCGAACCGCTTCGGCTACCGGCCAGAAGGTGATGCCCTCACCGTCGGCTAGGCAGCGACCGGAAAGGACTCGGGTCGTACCCTTCAGGTCAGCGAGCACCTCCGCGATCAGGCGGGACTTGCCGACACCAGCCGGCCCCACCACAGTGGCGAGGCGGCACGAGCGCGACCCTGCGGCCTCCTCGGCCACCCGGACCAGCTTGGTCCGCTCTGCCTCGCGCCCGACCATCGGCCGGTCGAGCCGTCGCACCCGCCCGGGCGCGACCGGGTTGACCCTCTCCAGCCGCCACGCACCCACCGGCGCACCCTTGCCCTTCAAGGTGAGCGGGTCCAGCGCAGTGACCTCCACCGCGTCACGCACCAGCGCCCAAGTGGCGTGGCCGAGCAACACCTCGCCCGAGCTGGCGACCTGCTCAAGTCGGGCAGCCACATTCACGGTGTCGCCAAGCGCCAACGCTTGGGCGGCGGCCGGGTCCCCGGCCAGTACCTCGCCGGTGTTGACACCTGTGCGCAACTCGAGCGACACCCCATGGTCCCGGACGAGCTCGGCGTTCAGCTCCGCCAAAGCGGTTGGCAGCTCGGCAGCAGCCCGCACCGCCCGCAGAGCGTCGTCCTCGCGGACGACCGGGATACCGAACACCGCCATGACCGCATCGCCGATGAACTTCTGGACGGTACCACCGTGGCGCTCCAACACCGCCCGGGTCCGCTCGAAGTAGAGGCCCATCACCAGCGTGAGCGACTCCGGATCCAAGCGCTCCCCGAGCCCAGTAGAGCCGGCCAGATCACTGAACACAACCGTGACCACTTTCCGGACCCGCCCGGCCTCCTCCTCATCACGCGCCATCGCGGCGCCGCAACTCGAGCAAAACCGGGCACTGTCCGTGCCCACTACCCCACAGACCACACAGGCACGCATCCCCGCATTGTCACGGCTGCCGCTCCGCGGGTCGAACGACTGGCGACGTGGGCCGCGGACTGACGAGGCCCGATGTGGTCCAACGACCCTAACCGTCTACGGAAGCGTTATCGTGGCGGTCGGCCGAGCCGCTGAACTGCGAAGATCAATGGGTGTGGTTGGTTCGAACCAACGACTGCTGCGCGTTAGCCAGCGCGGGCCCCCGCGAGGCTACGACCTGCGGCGTTGCGCCTTGGAGCTGGGGGGATTAACCCCTGACCGAACGAACGAATCCGCCCTAGCAATGGGGAACAACGGGCGCCTAAGCTGAGCGGTCGATCCTCGCGCCTGCCCGTTGGGTGCGGGACCGGCATGGCCAAGGGGTAAGGCGTTCCGCTCGTATAGGGGCGGTGTCGAGACGCCCGGTTGAACTGGCCTCGCGTCTTGCATGCTGCGCTGTCGCTGTCGCTGTCCGGCTCCGCGTCGCCCAGGTTGGGAGGCGTCATGCACGTGTCCGGAAACCAGCCAGCCGGAGCAGCAGGCCCGGGGGTCCAGCTCGGGCCTGCTGGGTTCCGGCGCTCACTGTGGCGGCGGCGTCCGTCTGGGCAGCCGCCGCCGTTGCCGCATCATCTGCAGACCACCGGGGTGGGCTGGCTGGTCGCCGCCGTGGTCTCAGTGCTCCTGTCGCTGTTGGTCTTTGTGGGTGGACTGCATGGCCTGGCCGTCGACATCACTGTGATCGATGCTGCGGTGGTCGAATGGGTAGCCGGGCTGCAGGCACCGGGGCTGCTGGCGGCGATGCAGGGGCTGGCCGCACTCGACTCCTATCTGGCCATCACGGTGCTGTTGTGGGGGCTGCTGCTGGCCCTGCTGGTCCTCCGCCGCCTGCGGCAGCTGCTGGTCGTGCTGCTGGCCTGGATGCTGCAGGGGTTCCTCATCCAGTACCTGCTGGCCCCGCTGGTGCAGCGCCCGCGGCCGTTCGGGGTGGAGTTCCGGGGCGACTGGTACGCCTGGGCACTGCCCTCCGAGCAGCTGGCGGCGCTGGTGGTCCTCCTCGTCGGGATCCTGTACGGCCTGGTGCCGGAGGGCCGCTGGCGCCAGACCGGCAAGTGGGTAGCCACCGCGCTCGTCATCCTGGTCGCCCTCGCCCGCCTGTACCTGGGCGTGGAGGCACCAACCGATATCCTGGTCGGGGTCGCGCTCGGGGTGGCCATCACGCTGCTCGGCTTTCGCCTGTTCGCGCCCAGCCAGGTCTTCCCGATCACCTACCGGCGTGGGCGCAGCGCGCATCTGGACGTCGGTGGCGCCCGTGGGCAGGCGATCCGCCAGGCCCTGCAGGACCAACTCGGCCTGGTCGTCGCCGAGGTCGAGCCGTTCGGGCTAGCCGGGTCGGCCGGCTCCACGCCAATGCGGATCAGGGTCAAGAGCAACCCCGACACCTGGCTGTTCGCCAAGCTGTATGCCAAGAACCACCTGCGGGCCGACCGCTGGTACAAACTGGGCCGCGAGCTGCTGTACGGCCGCCTGGAAGACGAGAAGCCGTTCAACGCGGTCCGGCGGCTGGTCCAGCAGGAGGACTACGCGCTCCAGAAGCTGTACCTGGCCGGGCTGCCCAGCCCGCGGCCCTACGGCGTGGTCGAACTCACTCCGGAGCGGGAGTATCTGTTGGTCACCGAGTTCTTCGACGGCGCGGCGGAGTTGGGCGAGGCCGAGGTCACCGACCAGGTGATCGACGATGGCCTGGGCATCATCCGCAAGCTCTGGGAGGCGGGCCTGGCCCACCGCGACATCAAGCCGGCCAACCTGCTGGTCCGCGACGGCCGGCTGCTGCTGATCGACGTGTTCTTCACCGAGGTCCGCCCCACCCCCCTGGCGCCAAGCCGTCGACCTGGCCAACATGATGCTGTGTTTGGCCCTGCGTTCCAGCCCTGAGCTCGTCTACCAGCGGGCCCTGCGCCAGTTCAGCGTCGAGGAGATCAGCGAGGGCTTCGCCGCCGCCCGGGGGCTGGCCCTGCCCTCCCAGCTGCGGCGGATGCTCAGGGAGCAGGGCCGTGACGTACACGGCCAGTTCCTCCAGCTGCTGCCGCAACGACCGCGCCCGATCCGCATCCAAC
>Ga0307289_10001172_pt1 | contig 11220 bp, 8 predicted proteins | sample ER_DNA_143_FD_194483 | JGI IMG/M metagenome (GOLD analysis project Ga0307289, IMG submission 194483) | Bulk soil microbial communities from the East River watershed near Crested Butte, Colorado, United States - ER_DNA_143 | ecosystem: Environmental > Terrestrial > Soil > Floodplain | place: USA...
ACGACGTCCCACATGAGCGTGAGGCTGGAGTTGCCACCGCAGACCACCTGCTCCGGCTCGACCCAGAGCAGCTCGGCGAAGATCTCCCGCAGCTCGGCAAGTCCCTCGAGGCCGCCGTAGTTGCGCACGTCGGCGCCGGACCGGTCCTTGGTCGTCCGGGGCAGTCCGAGAAGGGCGTCGGAGAGGTCGAGCTGGGCGCTGGACGGCTTGCCGCGGGTCAGGTCGAGGCGGAGTCCCCGGTCCTTGAGCGCGGCATACTCCTGTCGCTTGTCGTCGAGGAACGCGGCCAGCTCCGTCTCGGGGAGGTCGGCCAGCGGAGTCCGGGTGACGGGCGCGGTGGTCACGGCGGCCATCCTCCCACCGTGGTCGGCCGGGCTCCCGGGGGCGTCTCGGCGGTTCGCTCGGACCCGCGGCGGTCACGTATGCTGTCCCTTCGGTGGTGGCCTACCGCCATGCTCAGCCATGCCCACGGAGTATGCGAGGTGTATGCGTCAGGGCGGGTCAGGTCGGCCGCCCGCGGACCCGCCCAGCCCGGGTTCGCGTAGGGCAGTGGCTCAATTGGTAGAGCACCGGTCTCCAAAACCGGCGGTTGGGGGTTCGAGTCCCTCCTGCCCTGCACGAGCGAAGCGAGCACAGAGATCCGAGCACGAGGGAAGGAGGAACGAATGACCGAAGCACGCGCGGGATCGCGCGGGTCCGGACGAGCCGCCGGCTCTCACCGGCGTCCTCCTCAGAGCAACCCGGTCAGCCGACTGTTCCAGTCCCTCGGGCTCTTCATCAGCCAGATTCTCGACGAGCTGCGCAAGGTGGTGCGTCCGACCGGTTCCGAGCTGCTCAACTACACGATCGTCGTCATCGTCTTCGTCCTCGTCATCATGGCCATCGTCGCGGGCCTCGACTTCGTGTTCCACCGGCTGATGCTGCTCGTCCTCGCGGGCTGAGCGGCTCTCTTCTTCGACGGCCCGAACCACCGACTCACTGACAGGAAGCAGGCAGCAGCGTGTCCGACAACGACACCCAGCTCGACACCCAGCCCGACACCGAGGCCGACACCCAAATCGACGCCCAGCTCGACATCGAGGCCGACGTGACGGGCGCCCAGCCGGCGACCCCCGACCTCGAGGGCCCGGTCGACGGCGAACTCGATGTCCCGGCGACGGACGCCGACGCGTCGCTGAGCGGTCCGGCCCCGGCTGAGTCGGCAGCGGACCCCGTCGAGGAATACAAGCGGCAGCTCCGCCTCAAGGACGGCGACTGGTACGTCGTGCACTCCTACGCCGGCTACGAGAAGCGGGTCAAGACCAACCTCGAGACGCGCATCCAGTCCCTCAACATGGAGGACTACATCTTCGAGATCGAAGTGCCCATGGAAGAGGTCACCGAGATCAAGAACGGCCAGAAGAAGCTCGTCTCACGAGTGCGCATGCCCGGGTACGTCCTGGTCCGGATGGACCTCACCGACGAGAGCTGGGGCGCCGTCCGGCACACACCGGGCGTGACCGGCTTCGTCGGCAACGCGCACCAGCCGGTGCCGCTCAGCCTCGACGAGGTCTTCACCATGCTCACTCCCGACCTGGAGAGCCCGGCCACGGCCGCCTCGGGGGCCACCGGTGCCGCCGGGAAGCCCAAGGAGCCACAGGTCGTCGACTTCCAGGTCGGCGAGTCCGTCACGGTCATGGAGGGCCCGTTCGAGACCCTTCCCGCGACGATCTCCGAGATCAACCCCGACACCCAGAAGCTGAAGGTGCTCGTCTCGATCTTCGGCCGGGAGACCCCGGTCGAGCTGTCGTTCGCGCAGGTCGCCAAGATCTAGACCCTCGCGGCTCCGCCCCCGAGTACCCCGAAAAATGCAACCGGGTCATCGCCCACGGCGTAGGCCCACCACCAGAAAGTGAACCCGCATGCCCCCGAAGAAGAAGCGGATCGCCGGCTTCATCAAGCTGCAGATCAACGCCGGTGCGGCCACGCCCGCGCCGCCCGTCGGCCCGGCCCTCGGCCAGCACGGCGTCAACATCATGGAATTCGTCAAGGCGTACAACGCCGCGACGGAGTCCCAGCGCGGCAACGTCATCCCCGTCGAGATCACCGTCTACGAGGACCGATCGTTCACCTTCGTCACGAAGACGCCGCCGGCCGCCGAGCTGATCAAGAAGGCCGCCGGTGTTCCCAAGGGCTCCGGCGAGCCGCACCGGACCAAGGTTGCGAGCCTCACCGCCGACCAGGTCCGCGCGATCGCGGAGCAGAAAATGGACGACCTCAACGCCAACGACGTCGAGGCCGCCGCCAAGATCATCGCCGGCACCGCCCGGTCGATGGGCATCAACACCCCCGGCTACTAACCGCCGGAACCGACCCGCATACGCCGTATGCGGGTGAGTGGCAGGACCAGCGCTGGTCCGCAGACCACGACTCCAGAATCAGAAGGAGCAGCACATGAAGCGCAGTAAGGCATACCGCGCCGCCACCGAGAAGATCACCCCGGGCCGGGTCTACAGCCCGCTGGAGGCGGTCCGGCTCGCGAAGGACACCAGCTCGACGAAGTACGACGCGACCGTCGAGGTGGCGCTGCGGCTCGGAGTCGACCCCCGTAAGGCCGACCAGATGGTCCGCGGCACCGTCAACCTCCCGCACGGCACCGGCAAGACCGCCCGTGTCCTCGTCTTCGCCAACGGTGACAAGGCCGACGCGGCACGCGAGGCCGGCGCGGACTACGTCGGCTCCGACGACATGCTCGAGAAGGTCCAGGGCGGCTGGCTCGACTTCGACGCCGTCGTGGCGACGCCCGACATGATGGGCAAGGTGGGCCGCCTCGGAAAGGTCCTCGGCCCGCGCGGTCTCATGCCGAACCCGAAGACCGGCACGGTGACCATGGACGTCGCCAAGGCGGTGTCCGACATCAAGGGCGGCAAGATCGAGTTCCGCGTCGACAAGCACGCGAACCTCCACTTCATCATCGGCAAGGTGTCGTTCGACGAGAAGTCACTCGTGGAGAACTACGGGACCGCGTTGGAGGAGATCCTCCGGCTGAAGCCCTCGTCCTCCAAGGGCCACTACATCGAGAAGGCGACCCTCGCGACGACGATGGGCCCGGGCATCCCACTGGACTTCCGGCGCACCCGCAATCTCCTCGTCGAGGACGCCCCGGAGACCGCGTCGGTCTGACCGCACCTCCCACGCCCACCCCGATCGCGTTGTCGATCGAAAACGCCACAAACCGGTCGGCTCTCAACGCGCACACAGCCGGCCCTCGGGACTAGGTTCGAAAAATGAGCCGCCTCCGCACTCGTGTCGTCCTCGGCCTCAGCTCCGTCACCGTGCTCGCCCTCGCCACGGCCACGCCGGCCGTCGCGGACCGCGGCTGGCACGGCAAACCGCCCGGGGACCTACCGAAGGTCCCGCTCATGGTCGGCTCCGGCGGCGCGGTGTCGTCGGTGGACCGCGACGCCAGCCAGGTCGGCATCGAGGTCCTGGCCCGCGGCGGCAATGCGGCCGACGCTGCGGTCGCGACGGCCGCCGCGCTCGGCGTCACCGAGCCCTACAGCGCCGGCATCGGCGGGGGCGGGTTCCTCGTCTACTACGACGCGAAGACCAAGAAGGTCTCGACGATCGACGGCCGCGAGACGGCCCCGATGTCGTTCACCACGGACGCCTTCATCGACCCGAAGACCGGTAAGCCATATGCCTTCGCGACGGCCGTCACATCGGGCCTTTCGGTCGGAACCCCGGGTACTCCCAAGCTCTGGGAGAAGGCCGCCAACGAGTTCGGCACGTGGTCGTTCAAGCAGCTGATGCAGCCGGCCGCTCAGCTGGCCAGCAAGGGCTTCACCGTCGACCAGACGTTCTACGACCAGACCGCGGCGAACCAGGCCCGGTTCGCGCTCTTCCCCGCGACCGCCGAGATCTTCCTGCCCGGCGGCAACCCTCCGCCCGTCGGCTCGACGTTCCGCAACCCCGACCTCGCCCGCACGTACACCCAGCTGGGCGCCCACGGCACATCATGGCTGTACAACGGCAAGCTCGGCGACGCCATCCTCGCCGAGGTGAAACACCCCACGACCGAGCCGCCCAACGCGGTCATGGGCGGACAGCTCACGACGGACGACCTGCAGGCATACCGCGCGCTCGACAGGGCACCGATCCACTCGGACTACAAGGGTTTCGACGTCTACGGCATGCCGGTGCCGAGCTCGGGCGGAATCGCCGTGGCCGAGATCCTCAACCTCATCGAGGCGTATGAGGCCAAGACCGGCACAAGGCTCTCCAGCCTGGACAACGCCAACTATCTGCACTGGTTCTCGGAGGCCTCCGCGACGGCCTTCGCCGACCGGAACCGCTACGTCGGCGATGTGCCGAGCGTCGACTACCACGACACCGTCCCGGTCAAGGAGCTCACCAGCGACGGGTTCGCCGCCGAGCGGGCCTGTCTCTTCAACCCCACCGAGGCCCAGACGCGGCCGATCCCCTTCGGTATCCCCGACGGCTCGTACGGCCCGTGCCCCCAGGCCGGCGCGCGACAGGGCAAACCCAACGACGGTCAGTCGACGACCCACCTGGTCACCGCCGACAGGTGGGGCAACGTCGCGTCCTACACGCTGACTATCGAGCAGACCGGCGGCTCCGGCATCACCGTGCCCGGCTACGGCTTCCTGCTCAACAACGAGCTGACCGACTTCAACTTCGTTCCGCTCTCGGCCGACGTCCCCGACCCGAACCTCCCGGGACCGGGCAAGCGGCCGCGCTCCTCGATGAGCCCGACGATCCTCCTCAAGGACGGCACGCCGTACCTCACCGTCGGGTCGCCCGGCGGGGCGACGATCATCACGTCGGTCAGCCAGACCATCCTCGGGTACCTCGACCGCGGGCTGCCCCTCGTCGGCGCCATCGCAGAGCCCCGGCTCTCCTCCCGGAACGGGGCGTCCGAGGGCGCCGAGCCGCCCATCCTCTCCGGTCCGGATGGGGACTTCCTCCGGTCCCTGGGCCACGTGCTGGCCTCCGCGGGGACGCCGAACGAGATCGGCGCCGTGACGGCGATCCACCCGATCGGGGGCGGTGCGTTCGAGGCCGCGGCCGAGACCGTCCGCCGCGGCGGCGGCTCGGCGATGGTGGTCAGGCCCTCGCCGTGACCTCGTGACCGTAGGCGGGGCCGGCCGGTTTGGCCGGCCCCGCCGCGGTCGTTACACTTGCAAACGACCATTGACCGCCGGTCGTTTGCCAGCCTGGCCCGCCCAGGAAGACAGACCGAAGGTCCGCACCGGGTGCGGCGACCTGCGCAGGCCACGAAACCGACTCGCATACCTGTCGTGTGTATGCCCGTCCGCCCCGTGCGCTTGCGCCGGGGCCTTCTCGTTGTGGCCTTCGAACCGAGCCGCGGTCATCTCACAACGCAGAGGAGGCCATATGGCCACCGCCGAGAAGCAGGCGGCGATCGCCGAGCTGGCGGAGAGCTTCCGCGGCTCGAGCGCGGCGGTGCTCACCGAGTACCGCGGCCTGACCGTCAAACAGCTGTCCGAGCTGCGCGGTTCACTACGCGGCCACGCCACCTTCGCCGTGGTGAAGAACACCCTCACCGAGCTGGCGGCCAAGGAGGCCGGCGTCACGGCGTTCGACGGGCAGCTCGTCGGGCCGTCCGCGATCGCCTTCGTCACCGGCGACCCGGTCGAGGCGGCGAAGGGCCTGCGTGACTTCGCTCGCACCAACCCGCTGCTCGTCATCAAGGGCGGCGTCCTCGACGGCAAGACGATGAGTGCCGCCGAGCTCGCCAGGCTCGCGGACCTGGAGTCCCGCGAGGTCCTGCTCGCCAAGCTTGCGGGCGCCATGAACGCGTCGCTGAGCAAGGCGGTCTACCTCTTCGCCGCGCCGCTGTCCCAGAGCGCCCGCCTCATCGAGGCGCTGCGGGCCAAGCGGGAGGCCGAGGGCCCCGCCGCCGGGGAGGAGCCGCAGGACGCGGCCGCCACGACCCCCCAGGACTCAACCCAGGACTCAATCCAGGACTCAATCCAGGACTCAATCCAGGACTCACCGGCTCCGGCCGAGGAGGCCACCCCCCAGGACGTCGCCACGGGTGGCGACGCCGGCTGAGCCACCCAGCTCGGCTGACCCAGTACGCCACTCACGGCACGCACAGGAAGGAACGCCACCATGGCGAAGCTCAGCACCGACGAGCTCCTTGACGCATTCAAGGAGATGACCCTTCTCGAGCTCTCCGAGTTCGTGAAGCAGTTCGAGGACACCTTCGGGGTCACCGCGGCGGCCCCGGTCGCCGTCGCCGCCCCGGGCGCGGCCGCCGCCACCGGCGGTGGCGCCGAGGCCCCGGCCGCCGAGGAGCAGGACGAGTTCGACGTCGTCCTCGAGGCCGCCGGCGACAAGAAGATCCAGGTCATCAAGGAGGTCCGCGCGCTCACCAGCCTCGGTCTCAAGGAGGCCAAGGACCTCGTCGACGGCGCCCCCAAGCCGGTCCTCGAGAAGGTCGACAAGGCCGCGGCCGACAAGGCCAAGGAGCAGCTCGAGGGCGCGGGCGCGACCGTCACCCTCAAGTGACGCCCTGCTTCTGACGAAGCACCCTTCGGACGGGCCCGACCGCACCAGCGGTCGGGCCCGTCCTGTCTGTTCGGCCCCCGCCGGTCGAGAGGCCAAGACGCCTAGAGTCGGTCCTGATGTACGAGCCGGCGCCGCCCCACGACGAGGGCTGGCTCGACGTGGGCGACGGGCAGCGGCTCTACTACGAGGTGCGCGGCAACGCGGCGGGCACGCCTGCCATCGTTCTTCACGGCGGTCCGGGCTCGGGCTGCACGCCGTGGTGGGCGGGATTCTTCGACCCGGCGCTTTACCGCGTGGTGGTCCTGGACCAGCGCGGCGCCGGGCGCAGCACGCCCTCCGCACGCGACCCGCGCACCGACATGATGCTGAACACGACCGGTCACCTCGTCGGCGACCTCGAGCGCCTTCGGACGCACCTCCGCGTTGACCGCTGGCTGCTCCTCGGCGGCTCCTGGGGATCGACGCTCGGTCTCACGTATGCGGTCACACACCCCGAGCGGGTCCGCGCGGTCGTCCTTGGAGCGGTCACGCTCACCCGGGCCCGCGACGTCGAGTGGCTGACCCGAGGAGTCGGACGGTACTTCCCGGAGGCTCACGAGCGCTTCCTCACCGGGCTGCCACCGCAGGACCGAGAGGGAAACCTCGCCGCCGCATACGGGCGTCTTCTCGCCTCTCCGGACCGGCGGGTGCGGAATGCCGCGGCGGTCGCCTGGTGCCGGTGGGAGGAGGCCATCACGAGCCTTGACACCGACCCCGTCCCTGGCGTCTGGACCAACCCGCGGTATGTGGACGCGGACTTCCGGTACGGGTTCGCCCGGACCGTCACCCACTATTGGGGAAACGCCGCCTTCCAGTCGGACGACGCGATCCTGAGCCGGCTCGATCGGCTTGCGGGCATCCCCGCCCTGCTGTGTCACGGGCGGCTCGACCTCGCCGGTCCGGCCGACGTCGCCTGGGAGGTCGCCCGCGGGTGGCCGGGCGCCGATCTGCACGTCGTCCCCGGCGTGGGGCACCTGGGATCCGCCGCGATGAACGCCCTCATGGTCGCCGCGACGGACCGCCTCGCAGCGCTCTGACCGGCGCAAACGTCACCAATGAGCCGGCTGCGCTTGACGCGCGGGCACCGAGGGTCCATAGTCGTGGCGTTCTCGACAGGTCCGTCCTGGCTGGAGCGCCGCCCCCCGCGGGGCGGGCGTTCGCTGACGCGACTTGACTCGACTGGACAAGCATGCCCTTTGCGGGTAGACTGTCGCTTTGCGCTGCCTCCTGCCCGCAACCTCCGTCCTCTCGAGCGCTTCGTGGTGCCCCGACCGGTTTCCCCTGCCGGCTGTCCGGGGCGAACCCTCACGGTGAGATCCGTGAACCGACCACGGTGCCGCTGCGAGCGCGCCGGAGGTCTCGGGAGTGGGCAACGCTGACAACTCAAGTTCAGTAAGGCCCGTGGAAGGACCCTCCTTGGCTGCCTCGCGCACCGCGTCCCAGAATGTGTCCACCGCACGGACGGCCTCCGGCCGTCTGTCCTTCGCGAAGATCCGCGAACCCCTGGAGGTGCCCGACCTCCTGGCCCTCCAGACGGAGAGCTTCGACTGGCTGCTCGGCAACGAGCGGTGGCAGGCCCGTGTGGCTGCCGCCAAGGAGGCCGGTCGCACCGACGTGCCCGACCGTTCCGGACTCGAGGAGATCTTCGAGGAGATCTCCCCGATCGAGGACTTCTCGGGCTCGATGTCCCTCTCGTTCCGCGACCACCGGTTCGAGGACACCCGCAAGACCATCGAGTCCTGCAAGGAGCGCGACCAGACCTACGACGCGCCCCTCTTCGTCACCGCCGAGTTCATGAACACCAACACCGGCGAGATCAAGAGCCAGACCGTGTTCATGGGCGACTTCCCGCTCATGACCGAGCGGGGCACGTTCATCATCAACGGCACCGAGCGGGTCGTCGTCTCGCAGCTCGTCCGCAGTCCCGGCGTCTACTTCGAGCGCACCGCCGACAAGACCTCCGACAAGGATGTCTACACCTCCAAGGTCATTCCCAGCCGCGGCGCCTGGCTCGAGTTCGAGATCGACAAGCGCGACATGGTGGGCGTGCGCGTCGACCGGAAGCGCAAGCAGTCCGTCACGGTGCTCCTCAAGGCGCTCGGCTGGACCGAGGCGCAGATCCTCGAGGAGTTCGGCGACTACGAGTCGATGCGGCTCACCCTGGAGAAGGACCACACCTCCGGCCAGGACGACGCGCTGCTCGACATCTACCGCAAGCTGCGTCCGGGCGAGCCGCCGACCAAGGAGGCCGCGCAGACCCTGCTCGACAACCTCTACTTCAACGGCAAGCGCTACGACCTGGCCAAGGTCGGCCGCTACAAGCTGAACAAGAAGCTGGGGCTCGAGGAGCCGCTGGCCGCCTCCACGCTGTCCATCGAGGACATCGTCGCGACGATCAAGTTCCTCGTCGTCCTCCACGCCGGCGAGGCGACGATGAAGGGCCGTCGCGACGGCCAGGACGTCGACCTGCGGGTCGAGGTCGACGACATCGACCACTTCGGCAACCGTCGCCTGCGCAGCGTCGGCGAGCTCATCCAGAACCAGGTCCGCACCGGCCTGTCCCGGATGGAGCGCGTCGTCCGTGAGCGGATGACCACCCAGGACGTCGAGGCGATCACCCCGCAGACCCTCATCAACATCCGTCCGGTCGTGGCGAGCATCCGGGAGTTCTTCGGGACCTCCCAGCTCAGCCAGTTCATGGACCAGAACAACCCGCTGGCCGGGCTGACCCACAAGCGGCGCCTGTCAGCGCTCGGCCCCGGTGGTCTGTCCCGTGACCGCGCCGGCATGGAAGTCCGCGACGTCCACTCGTCCCACTACGGCCGGATGTGCCCGATCGAGACGCCGGAAGGCCCGAACATCGGGCTCATCGGCTCGCTCGCGTCGTACGGCCGGATCAACGCGTTCGGGTTCGTCGAGACCCCGTATCGCAAGGTCACCAAGGGCAAGGTCACCGACCACGTCGACTACCTCACCGCCGACGAGGAGGACGAGCACGTCATCGCCCAGGCGAACGAGCCGCTCACCACGGACAGCCACTTCGCCGAGGAGCGGGTGTTGGTCCGGACGAGGGGTGGCGAGGTCGAGTACATCCCCGGCGCCGACGTCGACTACATGGACGTCTCGCCGCGGCAGATGGTGTCGGCCGCCACCGCACTCATCCCGTTCCTCGAGCACGATGACGCCAACCGCGCGCTCATGGGCTCGAACATGCAGCGTCAGGCGGTGCCGCTGGTCCGGTCCGAGGCCCCGCTCGTGGGCACCGGCATGGAGCTGCGCGCCGCGGTCGACTCCGGTGACGTCGTCATCGCCGCCAAGGCCGGTGTCGTGACCGAGGTGAGCGCCGACCTGGTCACCGTGGCCAACGACGACGGCACCAACGTCACCTACCGGATCGCCAAGTTCGACCGCTCCAACCAGGGCAACTGCTACAACCAGATCGTCCGTGTGGACGAGGGGCAGCGGGTCGAGGTCGGCGACGTCATTGCCGACGGCCCGGCGACCGAGCGGGGCGAGATGGCGCTCGGCCGCAACCTGCTCGTGGCGTTCATGCCGTGGGAGGGCCACAACTACGAGGACGCCATCATCCTCAGCCAGCGTCTGGTGCAGGACGACGTCCTCTCCTCGATCCACATCGAGGAGCACGAGGTCGACGCCCGCGACACCAAGCTGGGGCCTGAGGAGATCACCCGTGACATCCCCAACGTCTCCGAAGAGGTCCTCGCCGACCTCGACGAGCGGGGGATCATCCGGATCGGCGCCGAGGTCCGCGACGGCGACCTGCTGGTCGGCAAGGTCACGCCCAAGGGCGAGACCGAGCTCACGCCCGAGGAGCGACTGCTCCGCGCGATCTTCGGCGAAAAGGCGCGGGAGGTCCGCGACACGTCCCTGAAGGTCCCGCACGGCGAGACCGGCACGGTCATCGGCGTCAAGGTCTTCGACAAGGACGAGGGCGACGACCTACCCCCTGGCGTCAACCAGCTGGTCCGCGTCTACGTCGCGAACAAGCGGAAGATCACCGACGGCGACAAGCTGGCCGGCCGGCACGGCAACAAGGGCGTCATCTCCAAGATCCTGCCCGTCGAGGACATGCCGTTCCTCGAGGACGGGACGCCGGTGGACGTCGTTCTCAACCCGCTCGGCGTGCCGGGCCGGATGAACGTCGGCCAGATCCTCGAGCTGCACCTCGGTTGGGCCGCCTCGCGCGGCTGGAGCGTCGCCGGCGACCCGGACTGGGCCAAGGCCCTTCCCAAGCACGCCTACGAGGCGCCCGCGGGGACCCGGGTGGCCAGCCCCGTCTTCGACGGCGCCGGCGAGGACGTCATCACCGGCCTGCTCGACGCGACCCACGAGACGCGCGACGGCGTGCGGCTCATCGACGGGTCGGGCAAGGCGCAGCTCTTCGACGGCCGCTCCGGCGAGCCGTTCCCGGAGCCGGTGTCGGTGGGCTACATGTACATCCTCAAGCTGCACCACCTCGTCGACGACAAGATCCACGCGCGCTCGACGGGCCCGTACTCGATGATCACCCAGCAGCCGCTCGGCGGTAAGGCCCAGTTCGGTGGCCAGCGCTTCGGTGAGATGGAGGTCTGGGCGCTCGAGGCGTACGGCGCGGCCTACACGCTCCAGGAGCTGCTCACCATC
>Ga0307289_10001173_pt1 | contig 11216 bp, 11 predicted proteins | sample ER_DNA_143_FD_194483 | JGI IMG/M metagenome (GOLD analysis project Ga0307289, IMG submission 194483) | Bulk soil microbial communities from the East River watershed near Crested Butte, Colorado, United States - ER_DNA_143 | ecosystem: Environmental > Terrestrial > Soil > Floodplain | place...
CAAATCTGTGCGGCAATCGTCAGAAGACGCGAACCTATCGACGCAAGCATCGCGAATTGCCTTAATCCGTGAATCGCCTGAGCTCGGGGTGCGACTCCTTGCCGAGCCGGTGTCGCCACGTTGAGCCGGTTCCAGAGGTTAATGACCCCGATCGACACGACGAGAGCGCTGAGCGCGATCTCGTCGTCGTGCCGCGTGGCCTTCCTTGATTTTGACGCGCGAACCACGATGTTCCGGGTGTCGTGATCGCGTTGTCCCGAGGAACCATGTTATTTCGGGCTGAAATTAGGTCCCGCTAGGCTCCGTCGTTCATAGAACCCTACCACTCCGATGGGGTTCCTGAAACGATGGCCACAAGCTCGATTGACGAAGAGATGCCGATGCCCCCCAGTCCAGCGGATCCACATCCAAGAGACCGTATCGCCGTCCTCGATACTGAAATGAGTTACGTCTCGGTCGGCGAGGGAGACCCGATCGTCTTCCTGCACGGCAATCCGACTTCCTCTTACCTCTGGCGGAACATCATTCCGTATGGACGCTCCGCGGGACGGTGCCTTGCCCCCGACTTGGTGGGCATGGGACGCTCCGGGCCATCGCCCGATCGCGCTTACCGCTTTATCGATCACGCCCGCTATCTTGATGCTTGGTTCGATGCGCTCGACATTCGCCAGGATGTCACCCTTATCCTGCATGACTGGGGTTCGGCCCTCGGGTTCCATTGGGCGCGCCGCCATCCGCACAGGGTGCGCGCCATCGCCTACATGGAATCGATCGTCTTGCCGCGCCGGTGGCAAGATCTCCCTTCAGAACGCGTCCAGATTTTCAAGGATCTCCGCTCGAACCTGGGCGAGCACATGGTTCTGGACGAGAATTTCTTTGTCGAGAAGTTGCTGCCCCGGCTAGTTCTGCGACCGCTCAGCGAAGCTGAGATGGACGCATATCGCCGTCCCTTCCCTGATCGGGAGTCGCGCCTGCCGACGCTGGTATGGCCCAGGGAACTGCCTATCGACGGCGAACCCGCCGACGTTGTAGCGATTGTCGAGGACTACGGCCGTTGGACGGCCACCAGTTCCGTCCCCAAACTCTTCATCAACGCCGAGCCCGGTTCCCTATTGATCGGGGGCTCGCGCGACTTCTGCCGCACCTGGCCAAATCAGCACGAGGTTTCCGTCAGGGGAATCCACTTCATTCAGGAAGACAGCCCGACTGAAATCGGAGCCGCACTTGCGGAGTTCCTACGGGGCACATCGTCGCGATAGGCGAACGACGCCCTCCCGTATCGGGCCGGCGACACGCTCTGTCCGCGCGAACTCGCTGGCTAAAACCGGGAGTTCCCAGTTTCTTGAGAGGATTCAATCGTGACCATTCGCGCTGCTATCGGAGTTGTGAATATCGAGGCTGCTGCTGTGGCAGAGGCATTTGCGGCCGGTCTCCAAGCCGGCCATGACCAGCGAGATGCCGAGGTGTTGAACCGCCAATTCGCGGCGGACGTTATCTGGGGCAGCCCATACGGCGCTCTGGTGGAGGGTTACGAACGCCTCCATCCGATCCATATCCGTTTCCAACAGCAGCCCGCGACGGAAGTGGAATTCCGCTATCGGGTCCGTCACGCGCTGGCGGTCAGCGAAGACGTTATCGTCGCGCATATTGCACGGCTCGCGATCTCGCCAGATGGCAAAGCCGTTGTCGCCGAGCTTCGACCCGGATCGACCGTTCTCCGAAATGGCCATGTACGTGCTGGTCCGCCGCGATGGCCACTGGTGGCTAGCCGCGGGGCAGAACACTCCCATGAGGCCAGGCGGGGCGTTCCTGCAAACAGCTGACGAACTGTATATCCTGTAAGGCCCGCAACGGGAGCGCATGTCGCGTGCCGTAGGTATGACCACAGCGCCAACGCCTTGTTTCGCGCACACTTTCTTCCACCCGTGATGACGGCTGACGGTATATCGCGAGCACGAGGGACCGATCATGGAAGACATGAAAGTCACAACCACCGGGTGCGACTTTCGGCCTGCGCATGCCGCCATGCAGCGGTACGTTGATGGGAATCTTCTTTCCGGATTTTCTTCCGCGATGCTCGTCGGTAGAGATTTGCTAGATGTGACATGCATTGGATGGGCCGACAAGGAAGCGCAGATACCATTGCGGGTCGACCACATATTCCGCGTCTTTTCAAATACGAAGCTGATTACGTCCTGTGCTGCGCTTCTTCTGTTCGAAGAAGGCCGCTTCCAACTGGATGATCCGATTGAGCAGTTCATTCCGCAGCTCGCGAACCGTCGCGTGCTGCGTTCCCGCGCGACGTCGTTGGACCAGACCGAGCCCGCTGTCAGGCCTATCACCATTCGCCATCTGATGAGTCACAGTTCGGGGCTGAGCTACGGTCTTCTCGAGCCGGGCACGTTGATTTTCAAAGCATACAAGGAGCGAAAAGTCATCAATCCCGCCACCACGCTTGCGGAGATGATGGACGTGCTGGCCGACCTGCCGCTGGTGTTTCACCCAGGAACGTCATGGGAGTATTCAGTGGCCACTGACGTCCTGGCGCGGCTTGTCGAGGTGATCAGCGGCCAGCGTTTCGATGCGTTCATTCAATCGCGGATTCTAGGCCCGCTTGGCATGACGGACACTGGATTTATGGTGTCAGATCTCGACCGTCTCGTCGCCTATTATGTCGGCGCCGATCTGGTCGATCCTATGAAACCGGGGCTTACGCGCGCAGACGACGCGCCCTATCCGGGGGCTTATGTGCGTCCCTTCCCAAGGCAGAACGGGGGTGCCGGGTTAGTCTCAACTTTGCCGGACATGGTGGCGCTCATTCGAGGCCTGCTTCCGGGAGGCCCAACCTTGCTTCAGCCGGACACGATCAAGCTGATGATGACCAACCAGTTGCCTGAGGCTGTCTGGATGCGTTTTCCCTTTTACGGAGAACTTCAAGGCAAGGGGCACGGCCTCGCAGGCGCGCTGATCGTGGAGCCTTCAGCGTATGACCATCCGGACGCACGAGGCGAACTCTTTTGGGGCGGACGTGGCGGCACCCAATGGTGGATTTCGCCGAAAACGAATACCGCAGGCCTGATCATGGCTTCGCGTGAGATGGGGCATCCATTTGTGGTCGAGTTCAAACGGCTCGCGTACGAAGCGGTGAAGCGCAAAAGCTGACAAGAGTGGCTTTGCGCGCGCTGCATGAGTCCGCTTCTGGCCGATGCTGCTGAACATGGCGGGCGCGAACGCCTGGCGCCATAGGCGCTGACGGTATTTTTCATGCTGGCGCAGGATGCGCTGTGTGATCGACGGCGCGAAAAATCGACCGATCGATAGCGATAGTGGTTCAAACCGAGGAGTTTTCAGATTGTCGAAATTCTCTTTTGAAATCAAAGGCGCAGATTTCCGATGGATCGCAGAGTCGGTTCTTCGGGGTGCGCAGAAAAAATTTGCGGCAAAAAATCAGCGCGTTCCCATGACTCAAAACAATCGAGTGGGAGTGAGGGAGCGTACCGGATAGTAGAACCGGACAGAATAGCGTACCGAAGGCCATGTTGTTGCGGCGACAACAATCGATAATTCTCACATCGATCTGTGCGCTGCATGAAGCACTGCGCTGCAGTCAACTCAATCGCGCATCGCAGCTTGGCGATCAGGTCCGGCTCGGCAATGCGACCTAGTAAGGCGACCCATCCTTCCGTCTGAACGCCCACCTGTCATTTTCACGCACCGCAATGAGATCGTCCGCCGGATAGGAAACCTCATCGTCCGCTGAGCGATCCCCTATCTCCAGGTAGATGCCGACGGCGGCGGACCTGTTGGCGATCTGGTGGGCCGGCCCGCCGGCCGCAAAGCCGGCGCACATTCCCCGCGTAAGGACGACCTCGCCTTCGTCCGTTACGAGAGTGAGCTCACCCTCGAGCACATAGATGAATTCGTCCTGGCGGCTGTGCCGATGCAACAGCGACGAGACTGCGCCGGGCGTCAGTTCGGTGAGGTTCACACCGAAGTTGTGCAGCCCGAAGAGGTCGCCAAGCGGATGCTTGACGCGGCCCGCCATCCGTTCCGCAAACGGCGACGGATAATTCGACGACTTCACCCGGACCCGAGCTTCCGAGGCGTGGATCGCGAGAAGGCGTTGCTGTTCCATGGCGAGCCTTTTTCCTGATTGATCGGCGGGGCTCATACGATCTGGCCGACCAACACCTTGGCGACGAATCGTGATGTCGCCTCACCGCACGTTGGCCGCGGCGATTGGCGATGCGCTCCTTGCCGTGATGATCGTGAGCGCGGATGCCACGGCATTGGCGATCGCGCTGGCCGCAATCGGCACGAAGTAGCTGTGGCTGGCGTCGAACATGAAGCCGGCGGCGCTCGGCCCGACGAGCGTTCCGATCGCGACGCTGGTGTAGAGAACACCGATGATGCCGCTGACACGACGCGCCCCGAAATGATCCGCGACGACCGCCGGCAGGATGGCAACCCAGCCCCCGTAGAAGAGCCCGAACGCCAGGGCGAACACGATGAGCGCCGCGAAGCCTCCGGCCACTGCCCAGATCGCGAGAGATGCCGCCATGCCGAAATACATGGCGACCAGGAAGGCGTCCCGCCCCATGCGATCGGCGAAATTGCCGAGGAAAAATCGGCCGATGGTACTTCCGACGCCGATGGCGCCGAGGAGCAGCACGGCCATTGTCGGTTCGAATTTGTGATCGATGGCGTAGGGCACAAGGTGCACGAACGGGACGAACGCGCCCAGCGAGCCGACGAGGCAGGTCGCATAGAGCCCGAGGAACCGCGTGGTCCGAACGGCTTCCTTGACGGACAAGCCTTGCGCGGCCTCTGAGGACAGGACCGTTTCTGGCGCACTGCCGTCCGGCCCGAGTCCACGTTGTCGGGGATCGTCTTCCATCAGGGCGGCCGCGCCAACGCCCACGATCGCCACGAGGATGCCTAGAACGAGATATGCGTCCCGCCATCCGAATGCGGCAATGAGCGCTGTGGCTAGCGGCGGCATCGCTAAGGTTCCCACGCCGATTCCGCTGACGGCGAGCCCGGATGCAAGCCCGCGGCGCTTGACGAACCAGCGCTGCACGGCGCCGAGGATGGGAACAAAGGCACAGCCGAGGCCGAGGCCGATCCCGAGCCCATAGGCCGCATAGACTTCCATGAGCGTTCTTGCTCGTCCCGCCAGAATTAGACCGATGGCGGCAAGCAGCATACCGACTATGGCGATCCGCCTGGCCCCCCAACGGTCGGCCATCGGCCCCGATATCATGCCAATGCCGAAATACAGGAATCCAGCCAATGAGAACACCAACGAGACTGAACCGCGCGACGCCCCGAAGTCCTTCTCCAAGGAGGCGACAAAAGAGCTGAACGTGTAGGCGCTTCCGAAGCCCACGAAAGTGACGGCAAACGCGGCGGCGACCACGATCCAGCCGTAGAAGATGCGAGCCCTTTGCGCTGTCGGGACGCTGTTTGGAACGTTAGCCATGCGAGTGCTCCATCCGTCCAACACCATCATAATATGTTAACTGGTGTCCATTGAGTCAACCGGCAAACGGTGTATGGTGGTGTTTATGTGGCTATCCCAAAAGCATGCCGTTCCGGAGGAACTTGCCCTTCTCTACGATTTTGTGAACACGCTCGATTGCCGCCGCTATGTCGAGCGAGGCGTGGCTCACACGGGCGGAGACGAGTTCGAGACCCGGAGCCAAATGGAGGCGTGGATGCGGAGGCGCCGCCTGTTGCAGCCTGGCAAACGCATTGATGCACATGATTATCGCCGTGCGCTGAACCTGCGCGATGCGCTGCGCAACTTCCTGCAACTCCCTGCTGGGGACCGGCGGAAAGATTCGGACGCGGCGCGTAGGCTGACAGTAGCGGCCAAGGATTTTCCGCTGGCGCTGGTCGTTACGAACAAGGGTGCCGTCACGCTGCAAGCTGCATCAGGTTCCAGCGCGCTTGGTTGCGTCGTGGCGGAAATGTATGGCTTGGCCAAGACGGATCGACTTGCGCGCCTAAAGACCTGCGCGTCGGAGGAGTGTCGCTGGATTTTCTTCGATCGTTCCAAGCCTGCCAATCGGCATTGGTGCGCGTCGAACCTGTGCGGCAATCGTCAAAAGACGCGCACCTATCGACGCAAGCTTCGCGAACAGTTTTCAGACTTGAATGGCGTGGACCGGTGACGGGATCAGTTTCCGCTGACGGTCCTTTCCCGATCAAGCCGGCCAAGTCGTTGTTGCCGGAGACACTGGGAAATCGACCGATCGATGTCGATAGTCGCTGAAGGCGAGCAGGTTCCGAATCATCGGAATTTCCATTTGAAATCAAGAGATACGCAGAAACAATTTGTACTGATAATTCAACGCGCTACGATGACCAGAAACGATCGAGTGGGAGTGAGGGGAAGTTAATGGCGAGGTCATTACTTTGCACACTCACGTTGAACTCGCTCTTCAGGCGCTCAACGCGGCTTATCGAGTGTCGCGAGCACCTCTCGCTATAGTTCATGCATCCATTGGCTACCGTTTATTTGTTGCATCTCTATCTGAGCAAATACCGGGTGAAAAGGAAGCATTATCCGCCGGCGAGAGGGCAGTAGGGTAGCGTGGAGTAGAAATCGGCGGGTTGTCCTTTCGGGTTGCCTATCCAAAAATTGGGACGCTCGGAATTGCCGAGTGTCGGGTGTAGAGGACCGGGACTACGCGCGTCTCGCCGCTTATCCATAAGTCGGTCGCTGAGGCCAACCGGGTGGGGAGTCCTCGAAGTCCTGCTGGCGTCCATAGGGCGTCACGTCAAGCAGGCTGCGAGCGTTCGTGAGGGGTTCCGTGCCTCGCGCGTAGACCGAGTAAGTGTGGAACACGTCATCTCCGAGGTTAAAGAATACGCTGAGCCCGTGCTCTTCTCCCTTCATAGCGTTGGGAGCACCGCTAGCCTCCAACTCGGCCTTGTTTCGATAGTTGTATTCAACGGGTGCCACTTCCTCGTCATTTGTTACGTGAAAGTCGTAGTTGAAATCGCTGCCAAAGGAAGAAAACCAGGGAAGTTTCCAACCTTTTTCCGCCTTGTAGGCCTGGAGCTTCGGGAGTGGGGCGCGTGACACGAGTACGAAAGTAGTGTCGAGGTCGTTCAGCCGCGACAAGTCGCCGATCGCATTGATATGCCCCGTGCAAGCCGGGCAGCCCTTGTCCCAGCTCGGATCGAACATGAAGTGATAGACGATGAGCTGGCGGCGGCCCTCGAAGAGAGATCCGAGATTTTGTTTGCCGTTCGGCCCGTCGAAGACATAATCCTTGTCAATCTTCACCATTGGCAGCTGGCGCCGCTCCGCATTGACGTGATCGCTGTGTTTGGTCAGCTCCTTTTCATGCGTCAGCAGTTTCTTCCGCTCGACGAGCCACTGCTCTCTGGTCACCACTAGAGGATGCGGGATATTGCTCGATGTCATTCTTGACTCTCCTATCGGTGCATTGGTTGCTCGAGACGCCAAACTCGCGCAGCTTACGGTCTACGCGTGATCCGCCTGGTAACTGCGTATTGCGAGAATGCCCTGTGTCTCACGATGCACGACCGCGGCAATGCCTGATCGTGCTGTGGCGGCGCGTGGCAACCACAACCCCGCAATTGCCGCAACGACGGAGAGACTGGCAGAGGCGCCAATCGCCACTGCAAAGCCTTCGCTGAAAGCCTGGGCAGAGTGAAAGCTGCCGGTGTGCGCAAACACTGCGACAAGAACGGCAATGCCGAACACCCCGCCGAGATAGCGCAGCATGTTGAACGTGCCGGACGCCTTGCCGATCTCACTGCTAGCGACCGCATTCAAGACAGCATTCTGAGCCGCGGGCATCGCCATCGACACACCCGCGCCTGCAAGGATCAAGGGAATAATAAGCTGCATGTAGGCGAGGCTCGGCGCGACGATCAGCCCAATCCACGCCATACCGAGCGCTTGCAGGAGAAGACCGACGACGACAAGCGGCCGTTCGCCAATCCGGTTGACCAGTTTTCCAGCGAACGGTGCCACCACGAACAGCGTGGCGGTCCAGGGCAGCAGTCCCAGGCCGGCGGCAAATGATCCGTAGCCCTGCGCGGTCTGGAGAAACTGCGGCAAGAAGAACAACACGCCATACATTGAGGCATAGAAGAAGAAGCTCGACGCGATGCCCGATGCAAAGGCGTGGGATCGGAAAAACCGCATCGGGACCATTGGTTCACGCGCGCGCAGCTCCCAGCCGACGAAGGCGGCAGCTAGCAGAAGACCCGCTCCGAGCGTTGCGACAACCTCGAGGCTACTCCAACCCGCACTGTTCCCGCGCATTAGGCCCCATGCCAAACCGAGCGCGGAGCCGGTCACCATCGCAATTCCCGGAATGTCGATAGTGGCACTTGGTCCGAAGCTCTCGTCGACGCGACGCGCCACCAGCGGAATAACGATTGCGGCTATCGGCAGATTGATCCAAAAGATCCACTGCCACGCTAGGCCCTGCGCAATAGCGCCGCCGACGACCGGTCCGGCGATGAGCGCGACGCCCGTGACACCACTGAAGATCCCGAGTGCCCGCCCGCGCTCTTCGCGAGGAAAGGCTACACCTAAGAGTGCCATTGCGAGCGGCACGACCAGAGCCGCCCCGGCGCCCTGGAGGGCGCGCGCGGCGATCAGCCAGCCGACGCTGGTCGCCAGCCCACAGGCGGCCGATCCACCGGCGAACAGCCCAATGCCATAACTGAACATGCGCCGGCGCCCGAAGCGATCGCCGAGCGCGGTGCCCGTCAGTAGCAGCACAGCAAAGCTCAGGTTGTAGGCGTTAACGGTCCACTCGAGCGATTCGAGCGAGGCGCCGAGGCCGACGCGGATGGAACTCAAGGCTGTCGTGACGACCAAGGCGTCGAGCGCGACCATACATGACGCGATCGACGCGAGGGCTAACACCCAGAATTTCTTCGCTTTTTCATTCATCTCTGTCATGGCAACCTCCTCAAGACCGCAGTTCAACGGTCCACGCCATGAAGACGAACCGTGATGGTCAAAGGATTCGGAGGAGGAGAATTTTTTGTGCGCCCGAAATCTTTTCGCGCATTCGAGACGTCCTTGGAGGTTACGATCGAAATCGCAGTTGATGGAGGATGCTATGAAGCTGACCGTGGTACGCTACAGGACGAAGCCTGAGATGGCCGAGGAGAACGCACGCTTGATCCAGGCAGTGTTTCTGGAGTTGCGCGCGAAATCGCCAGACGATGTCCAGTACCTGTCCCTAAGGCTCAGCGATGACACATTCGTCCATTTCAGCATCGCCGAGACCAAGGACGGGGCCAGCCCGATTCCGCGGCTGGACGCGTTTCGGTCCTTCCAATCGGGTCTTAAAGAGCGGTGCATAGAGCCTCCGCAGCAAACCGAGGCGACCATCGTCGGTAACTACCGGATGGTTGGCGAGCCATGAGGGCATGAGGACAAGTCATGAGCCCATCGGGAAGCGGCACCGAGGAGGCCCGAGCGGCCTTCGACAGGTCTCTCGGCGAACTGCGGCCAAAGCTACACCGCTACTGTGCGCGAATGACAGGTTCGGTCATCGATGGCGAGGACGTGGTCCAGGAAGCGCTGATGAAAGCGTTCAACGCGTTCCCTCACGCCGGATTGATCGCCGATCTCGACGGATGGCTGTTTCGTATCGCTCACAATGCTGCGCTGGATTTTCTGCGCCGACGGCGGCGGTACGAGGCCATCCATTCCAATGAGGAGTTAGAGATGATCGCTGCATTGGTGAACCCCATATCCGATCGTCAGACTGCGGCAGCGAGCCTGGCGACATTCATGCGGTTGCCGGTGACACAGCGGAGCTGTGTCATCTTGATGGATGTGCTCGGTTACTCGCTGGACGAAATCAGTCAGGTGACGGGGACCAGCGTCCCGGCCGTCAAGGCAGCGTTAAATCGTGGCCGCAAGCGCCTGCGAGAGATCGCTAACGAACCTCAGGATCTATCCACTCCCGCCTTGGCCGTGCCTGAGCGGTTGCTCCTGGCTAAATACGTCGACCGCTTCAACGCGCGCGACTTCGATGCTGTCCGCGACATGCTCGCCGATGAAGTGCGATTGGAGCTCGTCAACAGGACACGCATGAACGGCAAGCGCGAGGTTGAGAGATACTTTCACAATTACTCTGACGTCGACGATTGGCATTTTGTCCCCGGGCTGGTTGACCGACGCCCGGCGCTCCTCGTTCGCGATCCTCGCGATCCAGCTGGAGCGCCAGCGTATTTCGTTCTGCTACAGTGGGCGGGGGACAAGCTCACGAATATCCGAGACTTTCGCCATGCCCACTACGCGATTGAGGGCGCGGAGGTCGTCGTGCCAGGTTGAACAAAGTACGAGGCGCGAGTTTGCGGCGCCGTGTCGGGTTTTGTACGCGGAAATCAATGGCGGCATCTATGGACGATTTCGAGATCGGCCACGAAGCGCAAATTTCTGACGGATGGGCGGACGGCGTTTTACCATCTGCCGAAAAAATTTGTGCCATTGGATCAACGCGTTATTATGACTCATGATAATCGAGTGGGAGTGAGGGGTGTGGGATACCCTGGTGGGATCGCGGAAATACCGTTCGGGCACCCCGCCGCCGGCATGACACTCTTTTCTGGATCTAACCACGCCTCGGGGTTTGTCTCCTCGCGGGTGTGCATTATTTACACGCGTTGAAGCTCGGATATCATTCCTCCCTTGCATTCGAGCCCATTGAAGGTTGCCAGTCATTGACAAGGGGGGAACCATGAAGATCGTCGTCATCGGCGGCACCGGCCTGATCGGCTCCAAGACCGTCGCCATTCTGCGCCAGCGCGGCCACGAGGTCGTCGCCGCTTCGCCCAATACCGGCGTCAACAGCCTCACCGGCGAGGGCCTCAAAGAGGCCATGGCCGGCGCGCAGGTGGTGATCGATCTCGCCAATTCGCCCTCATTTGAAGACCGGGCGGTGCTGGAATTCTTCGAGACCTCCGGCCGCAACCTTGTCGCGGCGGAAGCCGCGGCCGGTGTCCGGCACCATGTCGCGCTGTCCATCGTCGGAACCGACCGGACGCCCGACAATGGCTATTTCCGCGCCAAGGTCGCGCAGGAGAAACTGATCGAGACCTCCGGCATCCCCTACACCATCATCCGCTCGACCCAGTTCCTGGAATTCCTCGGCGGCATCGCCGCTTCGAGTGCGGATGGAAACATGGTCAGGATTTCGCCGGGC
>Ga0307289_10001177_pt1 | contig 11192 bp, 7 predicted proteins | sample ER_DNA_143_FD_194483 | JGI IMG/M metagenome (GOLD analysis project Ga0307289, IMG submission 194483) | Bulk soil microbial communities from the East River watershed near Crested Butte, Colorado, United States - ER_DNA_143 | ecosystem: Environmental > Terrestrial > Soil > Floodplain | place: USA...
CGCTGCGCGGTCCAGCTTGGCAGCCGCCACAGACTGAGCGAGGGCGAGATCAGCTTGCCGCCGGCGCGGCGCAGGGCGGGCGCGGCCTGGCCGCCGCGGACGCGGTCGAGCTCGACGAGCGTGCGCGGGTAGGCCTGCAGGCGCGCTGTCGCCGCCGAGGGGGGCAGTACCGGAGCGCCGGAATGAGCGAGAATTCCTGCGTCGGCGCTTGCGCAGCAGCAGAGGGCAACAACCCAGACGACGGCGAGGCGACGCACTTTCGAACAGTACCCTCGATCAGCGCCGCGCGTGCACTCGCGCAGGGACGCCAGCGACGATCTCGCCAGGAGCGACGTCGCGTGTCACCACTGCGCCAGCACCGACGAGCGCCCCAGCCCCAATGCGGACGCCGCCCAGCACGACAACCCCGGACCCGAGCGCCGCGCGACGCTCGACGAAGGTCCGGGTTAGTTCCCAGTCCTCATCCGTCTTCAGCGCGCCGTCCTCAGTCGTCGCAGCAGGGAACTTGTCGTTGATGAACATCGTGCCGTGGCCGACGAAGACCTCGTCTTGCAGCTCGACGCCGGTGCAAATGAAGCTGTGGCTCTGGATCTTGCAGCGAACACCGATCATGACGTCGCGCTGGATCTCGACAAAGGGCCCGATCCTCGTCTGGTCGCCGATGCGGCAGCCGTAGAGGTTGGTGAACGGGCCGACGACGACGTCGGCGCCGAAGTCGACCTCGTCGATCACTCGGCAGGGCGCATCGTTCACGGGAAGTGAAGGCATTCGTCGCTCGGCGCCACGGGACGCGTCAAAGGGATCTTGCCAGCCCGGCCCGGAGTGTGCGGGTTGTCCAGCCGGGCCTACACTGAGAGGCATGGCGACATTGAGCGTCGTAATCCCGTCGACCGACGGCCGGGCGACGCTGCCGCGCATTCTCGCGGCGGTTCGAGGCGCCGACGCCGCGCCGGAAGAGGTGATAGTCGTGGAGCGGCCCGCGCGCCTCGGCCCCGCTGCGGCGCGGAACCTGGGAGCCGGAGAGGCGAAGGGCGACGTGGTCGTGTTCGTAGACGCGGACGTCGAAGTTCACAGCGATGCGTTCATCCGCATCCGCCAGGCCTTCGACGGCGACGCGGAGCTCGCAGCGCTCTTCGGCTCGTACGACGACGATCCCGACGCGCGCCGGCTCGTCTCGGATATTCGCAACCTTCTCCACCATCACGTCCACCAGGCCGGGGCAGGGCCCGCGACGACCTTCTGGGCCGGCCTCGGCGCGGTGCGGCGTGACGTCTTCCTGGAGCTCGGAGGCTTCGACGAGCGGCGGTATCCGCTGCCCTCCGTGGAGGACATCGAGCTCGGCATGCGCCTGCATGCCGACGGGCGGCGGATCATCCTCGACCCGGACCTCCAGGGAAAGCATCTGAAGGAGTGGGCTCTTTCAGATCTCGTGCTTACGGACGTGTTCAGGCGCGGCGTTCCGTGGCTTCGCCTCGTGCTCGAGCGCCGCGCCGGCTCAGCGGCGCTCAACCTCGGTTGGCGCCATCGTCTCTCCGTGGCTTCAGCGTTGCTCCTCCTCCTCGCACTGCGGCGTCGCGACCTCAAGCTTGCGCTCACAGCCGTCGCGGTCTCTGCGGCGGTCGACCATGGGTTTTACGGCCTGGTCGCTCGACGCCGAGGCGCTGCCGCGGCCGCCGTCGCGGTCCCCGTCCACCTGACGCACCGGCTCATGTCGGCGGCGGCTGTTCCGATCGCGGTCGCTCTTCACCTCTTCGACGACCGACACTGAGTCGGCTCGTGGGGCCGGACACGTCGCCGCGGTCCGCCAGCCACTCGCGGGCGTAGCCTCCTGCCGTCGCGGCCTGCGCGGTGCAGACCAGGATTCCCACGGTCAATCCTTCGGCGAATCCGAGCCGGAGCAGGCGCCAGTAGAAACCGGCGGGCTCGAGTGGACGAGTGGTGCTTCCGCGGCGGCGAAAGCGATAGGCGCCCCTGCCATACCGCGCCTGCTGGCGCAGGAAGCGGAGCAGCGTGAGCTCCTGATTGTGAACCAGGCGCGCCTTCGGCTCGACACACAGCGTGCGGCCACTCCCAATCAGCCGCGCGCACCACTCCCGGTCCTCCCCCGCGGCATTCGGGAACGACTCGTCGAACGGCGTCGCAGCAAACGCCTCCCGAGTACAGGCGAGATTGTTGGACGGCGCGAAAGCCAGATCGTGTCCGCCCCGCACCGGTACGGCGGCAGGAGCATGGGCCACGATCTCCGAAGCGACCGCCGCCGCGCCCCCCTGGCCGATCGTCAGGCCCGCGACAGCGTCCGCGCCGGCTTTGAGACGCGCGACGAGGTGCTGCGACCAGTCGGGCTCCGGCTCGCAGTCGTCGTCCGTGAAGCAGAGGAAAGCGCCCGCCGCTGCGCGGGCGCCCGCGTTTCGAGCCGCCGCAGGGCCTTCACCGTTGCGCCGAATCAGCTGCGCGTGGGGATAGCGCCCGACCAGGCCGGCGACGGCGCCGGCGGCCAGTGAGCCGTCATCGACGATGACCACCTCCATTTGGGGGAGGAGCGTCTGCGCTGCGAGCGCATCGAGGCATTTGCCGAGAGCATCGGGTCGATCCCTAGTCGGGACGACGACCGAAACCGACGGCTCCTCGGAACGGGGGCGACCTTCGGCCGCCGTGCCTCTACGCAACGCGTTCGACAGGGGCCGCGTCTGCGGCACTGAACTCGAGGAGCGCCTCCACCAGCTCGCCCTCTTCGAGGTAGTCGGCCTCGGTGTTCACGCCCCAGACGTCGTGGTTGGCTCCGTCTGCGATGTTCATTGCCGCAAGGATCGCCGTCCACATCGAATGGTCCTGGTTGTTGTACCGGTGCAGGCCGTTGCGCCCACAGCTCTGGAGGTTCTCGAACCCGTCGAGGTAGTTTCGAATCGTCTCCACCGATTCCTCGAACTTCGAGTCGTAGACGGGATAGGCCCGCGGCACGAGCACCTTGACTCCGTCGACGACCTTGCTGGCATCGATCAGCCCTATGCGTGAGAGCTCTTTCGTCGCGAGCTCGACAGCCTTCTCGTCGGACATTTCCCAGATGTCGTCGCCTTGGAAGCAGAAGTACTCGACACCCAGACAGGTCGTGCCCGGCCTGACCATGTCGGCGCTCCAGGCGCCGTAGTTCTGCACGCGCCCGGCTCGCGTTTCCGGATCGTGCAAGTAGATCCAGTTGTCCGGGAACGGTTCTTCCTCCGTCGTCATCAATGCGACGAGAACCAGATCGCGATAGCGCAGCTCGCGTGCGGCCGCCTGCACCGCGGGAGGCGCCGGCGGATCGAGGTTGAGCACGAGCTCGCTGAGAGGAATGCTCGAGATGACGGAGTCGACAGAGTGTTCGAAGACGTCGCCGTTCTGGCGCACTAAGACGCTTTCGACACGGCCGTCGGAATGGTTCACGGCGACGCACCGTCGGTTCATTTCGATCTCGATGCCCAGCTCCTCGGCTCGCTCGGCAAACGCCTCCCACATCTGCCCCGGCCCAAGACGCGGATAGCGGAACTCTTCGATCAGGGTCGTCACGTGTTCGCGCCGAATCCCGAGGATCGAGAGGATCGCCTTGCCGAGGGAGAAGTTCTTGATCCTCTGGGCCGCCCAGAGCGACCGGATCTCTGAGCCGGGAATGCCCCAGACCTTCTCGGTGTACGACCGGAAGAAGGCGTCATAGAGGCGGCGCCCGAATCGCGTCGTCACCCACTCCTCGAAGCTGTGCGCTTCCGCATTTCGATTGCGACTGGCCCAGAGATAGGAGAACGCACATCGCGTCGCCTCGATCAGTCCAAGTCGGCCGACGACGTCCCTCGCGGCGATCGGATACTCAAAGAACTTGCCCTCGTAGTAGATGCGCGAGAGCCGCGGCCGAGTCAGGAAGTCGTGCCCGAGCATGTCCTCCCACAGCCGCTGAACCGGGCCGAGCTTCGTGAAGAACCGGTGGCCGCCGAGGTCGAAGCGGTAGCCGTTGAATTCGATCGTCTTCGCGATTCCGCCGACCGAGCCGTCGGCTTCGAAGAGCGTGGCCGCGTGGCCTCGGCGGCCGAGGAAGTAGGCGGCGCTCAACCCTGCAGGACCGCCACCGAGAATGGCGGTGCCGATGCTCTGAGTCTCCCTCGGCTCGGAATCGACGGGTTGACGCCGCTCGGCGAGCGCCTCGATTCGCGTCTCGAGCGGCTCTGTCAACGGCTCCCGAGGCTCGAGCTCAACGGGCACGCCGCCCTCGGCGAGCGAGCGGTCGACGGCCTCCGCCGTGCGGACCACGTCAAGACCGACAACGGCCGAGGAGACGAGGCTGGTGCCGTCCCGGATCGCGGAGGCGAAGTCGGCAAGCTCGAGCGACAACGGCTCGGTGGCCTCGATCCTCGGCGAAACGATGTCACCGGTGCGGTAGCTCAGACGGTATTCGCCGAAGGTCTCGGGCTCGGGAATGTTCGCGCCGGCGTCGAAGATCCTGACCGACTCGTTCGACGTGTCATCGTAGACGACCATCTTCTTCGATCCGACGATCGCCGTCCGGCGGAGCTTGCTCGGCGCGAGCCACGAGAGCTCGACATGGGCGATCGTTCCCGACGGATACGTCATGTTGATGAAGCACACGTCCGGGATGCCGGGCAGCAGGCAGCTACGGCTCAGCGCCGAGACCTCGGACGGAAGCGCTCCGAGCCAGTACCGGAGAATCGAGAAGTCATGGGGGCCGAGATCCCAGACGACGCTCACATCGGGCTGATGGAGCCCCAGGTTGACCCTGCTCGACGAGATGAAGTAGATCTCGCCGAGCTCGCCCGAGTCGACCAGCGCCTTGATCGTCGTGACCGACGGGCTGTAGAGGAAGGTATGACCGGGCATCAGAACCAGGCCGCCCTCCTCGGCCGCGTCGGTCAGCTCGCGTACTTCCTGGCTCGACCCGGCGAGCGGCTTTTCGACGAAGACGTGCTTGCCGGCCTTGAGCGCCGCAATCGCGAGCGCGTGGTGCGTCGAGACCGGCGTGGCGATGGCAACCGCCGCGACGTCGTCGTCGCGCAGGACCTCGTCGAAGCTCGTCGTGCAGCGCACACCGGGGTAGCGGCCCTGGCTCGCGTCGAGAGCCTCCTGTCGGGAATCGCACAGATAGGCGAGCTCGAAGGCGCTTGTTGAATCCGCCAGGTTGCGTACCAGGTTCGGCCCCCAGTAGCCGAGGCCAACGACCCCGATTCGAAGCGGCGCGGCCATCAGCCCGTCTCCCGCTTCCGCACCATCAGCGGCGGTGTGCGCAGCAGCAGCCTGAGATCAAGTCCGAGTGACCAGCTGCGCGCGTAGATCACGTCGAGGTCGAGCGCCTCGCCGAAGGTGGAATGGGCCCGCGCCTCCACCTGCCACAGCCCGGTCAGGCCGGCGGGGACGAGAAAGCGCTCGAAGTGATGAGGCGCATACAGCTCCAGCTCATATGGGATCGCCGGACGGGGACCGACCAGCGACATATCTCCCCAGAGCACGTTGAAGAGTTGCGGCAACTCGTCGATGCTCGTCTTGCGAAGCCATCGCCCGAGGGGCGTGACCGCATCGCGCCGGTCGAGCTTGTACAGGTTGCTCGCCTCCGGCGTGGCCGTCTTGTCCATGATTTGCTCGAGGTATTCGCGGTGAGGGGCGTCATCGGTTCCCTCTCGCATCGTGCGGAATTTCAGGAGTGTGAACTCGTGCATCTCCAGGCCCAGGCGCGTTTGGCGAAAGAATGCCCCTCCGGATGACTCGCGGCGGACGAGTAGGCCGATGACGAGCAAGAGCGGCGCCATCAGGATGAGCAGGATCGAAGCCGCGACGATGTCCAGCGATCGCTTCAGCATTCGCGACGAGCGAGGAATGCGGGTAGGTGCGGCGCCGAGCAACGGCAGGCCTTCGATGGAGTGGACTGCAGCAGTGGGGCTGATCGCTTCGAAGAGCCGCGGCACGAGGTCGATCTGAATGTCGTGATTCCGAAGCGCGCGCACGAGCTGGAGGAGATGGTCGTGGCGATCCTGCGAGAACGCGAAGATCACGCGATCGACGTCGAGCTCCTCCACGAGCGCGATGAGCTCATCGGGCTCTCCGATCAGCGGCACGTCTTTGAGATCCCGTCGCATCTGCCTCGGCGTCGCGTCCACGAAGCCGAGGAAGTTGATCCGGTATTCGGGGTGCTGAAGGAGCTTGCGGCCGATCAGCTGACCGACGTCTCCGGCGCCGACGACGATCGTGTTCTGAATGTAGGCGGGATGGCGCCGCGCAAGCCCGCGTGCGAACCAGCGCATCGTCGTGACAGCGGTGAGCGCGACAAGCCAGAACACCGTCAGCTTCGCCTGCTGGGGATGAGACAGCCCGACAAGCCACGAGCTCGCGTAAAACAGCCAAACGCCGACGGTGATCAGGTGAAAGACACTGACGACCTCGTCCGCGGTCGAGTGCGTGGCGCGCTCCTCGTCGCGGTCGTACAGGCCGTAGAGCTTCGCCGCCACTACCCAGACGGGTAACGAGACGACGAAGATCGCCAGCCGCAAGCCGAAGCTGGTTCCGCCGGCGACCTCGTCCCCGAGAAAGAGCAGCTCGGTCGCGAAGAACGCGATCAAAAGAGCCGCTACATCCGCCGCGAGGAGCATGCGGCGCACGAGCCATCCGCGCCGAACGTGTCGACGATGCCTCGGACGCTGGTCCAGCTGGAACTGGTGTCCTTCTGCGCGCGGTGTGCCGGAGGCCGGGACCGATTGCAGCTGGTCTCTAGTAGCCAAAAGCGTCTCCACGCTCGCGTCCAATCAACGGCGCGAGGAGCGAAAACGGCGACGGACTATTGCGTTCGAAAGGACGCCGCGCGTCCAGCGTCGCGCGAACGTGCACGTCACATGCGAGTTGTTGCCGCATTGATGCTCTCCTCCGCCCCCTCCGCCCAAAACTCGGAACACCATCACTTTAGGCCAGGGTCACCTAGACCGCAAGGCTCGGTTCCCTCTCCCGGTGGACTTGAATCATCGCTGCAACTGCCAGAAAATCTGCAGGTGATCGCCGGGCGCCGCTCAGGGCACGATACGTTGCTCGGGCTTCGCGGTCCCGAGTCTGGGATCGTCTCCCCAGCCAGCCAGCTCCTTGCGAGCCTTAAGGAGCGCCCGGTGCAGCGCGACCTCGACTGCATTCGGTTTCATGCCGAGGATCCGGCCGATTTCCCGGGCGCTGAGATCCGCGCCGTAGCGGAGTGCGAGCAGGTCGCGAGAACGCTCGTCGAGCCGCTCGATGGCGCTTGCGAGCGTGATGCGATGAACAGCTTCTTCCTCGACATCTTGGGCTGATGCACGTTCGCCGGCATCCAGGTGCGCCTCTGGCCGGCGCTGCGCGAGCGCATCGTCGACACAGCGCCGCGCGATTCCGAGCAACCAAGCAGCCGCTCCGCCGCGGGATTCGTCGAAGCTCGCCCGATACCTGAGCGCTCGCTCGAAGACCTCGCTCGTCACGTCTTCCGCATCGGCACCGCTCCCGATCCGGTAGGCGACGTAGGAGTAGACCCGGCGGATCAGCGGCGCGGGATCCGCGAACGGATCTCTTGTGAAGGCGCGCATCTAGCGACCGCCGCTGGTCGTCTGTGTCGGCTCGAGCCCCGAGCGCGGGAAGAGCACGACGGCTCGCCGCAGCGCCTGGCGCCGCGTCCTGCCGGTGCTGGCTCCGGCGAGCTCGTACCAGATCTGCCAGTCGCCGTCGTCCTTGGCGAGCGCATCGCGGAAACTGCGCCGCGCCGCCGACAGGAGCCCGGCCGTCGTCTGAGCCCGCCCGAGGGCCTCCAGGGGCGCGGGTGACCACGGCAGGAGCCAGCGAGCTCGGCGCGCCTCGTCAACGGCCTTGGCAGGCTGTCCTCGCTCCCGCGCGGTTTCGCTGCGGCTGAGAGCCGAGTTTCCGAGCAACGTGACCGTCGCGAGGAGGGCGGCGGCCACCGCTGCGGCTGCAGCGACGTACCGGGTCTTGGGGTGAAGCGGGCTTGGATCCGCCCAACGTCTGGCGAAGACCAGGAGCGAGGCTCCGCAGAGGAGGCCGGCGAGCGTCACGGCCGTCAGCTCCCAGTCCCAGTCGACCCCGGTGTGGGCAAGGTAGGCGATGTATGCCCCTGCAGCCACCGGTGCGAGCGGATGCCGACGAGCCCGTCGCAGCACCAACAGCGGCGTGACGAGCGTCAAGATCAGGATCGCGAGCCCGATCGGCCCTAGCTCAGCCAGGGTCTCGATGTAGAGGCTGTGAGCGTCGCGGACGCGCCCGACGGTCGGGGGCTGGTGGGCGAGGAAGAAGCGCTCGTACGTTCCCGCCCCGGCCCCGACGAGGGGATGCCTCCGTGCGTCACGCCACGCCAGGCGCCACAGATCGACGCGCCCGTTGCCCGAGAAGTTGAGCAGCCGCCGGTTGAGGTTGCTCTCGTTGGGTGGCGGCGCTGACTGGAACGACGTGTAGCCACGCTTCGCAATCGAGATCGGGTTGCCGTAGCTGCTGAAGACCACGATCGCCCCAGTCACAACGGCGACGGCCGTGGCGACCGCGAATGCCCGCTGCACCCACTCAGCGACCTCGATGCGCTCCGCGGCAAAGGCGAACCCGGCTCCGAGGCAGGCGTTCGCGACGAAGAGGAGCGCCAGGAGCACCGCCAGCCGGTGGCCGTCGTGCGTGGCCCGGGCAAGGGACGCGCCCGCGTGCGTGAGGGCCGGCTCGCGCGAGCTCAAGAGGACCGCGACGCCGGGGAGGGGGCCAATGACCAGCAATGACGCAATCAGCCCGAGCCGGCGAGGGTCGATCGCGACGGCGGCCACGAGTCCGAGACCGAGCGCGATCCAGGCGGCGCGACCGAATGTGAAATACAGCGTGGGCAGGAGGACGACGAGCGAACCCGCGCTGGCGGCGCAGACCAGCAGCGTCCGCGCGCGTGTCGCGTAGCCGAGCGCGAGGAGCGCGCCGATCACCGCGAAGAGACCCAGGCCGTTCCAGTAGCCAATCGGCTGGGCGAGCCGATACACCACATCTCGGTCGTAGACGCCGACGCGGTCCGGCGCGAGGCGCGTAAGGAGGCTGAAGCTCGTCACGAGCACGATTGCACCGAGGACGCCTCCGAGGAGGTTGCGTGCCAGGCGAACGCGCGTGAGCAACAGGGCCGCCGAGATCCCGCCGACATACACCAATGCCCGCTCGATCTCGAGCACGCTCTGTGCGAACGCTGGTGACCAGATCGTGGAGAGCGCGATCCAGCAGGCAAAGGCGGCGAGGCCGAGCACGTACGCGCGCTCGTATCGGCTCATCCGGACGTTCGCGCGCGTGACCAGGATGATCGCGGAAACGGAGAGGAGCGGGACGCTCGCCCAGCCCCACGAGGTCGGGAAGTAGCCGCCCTGCGCCGCCGCGAGGCCCGCGACGGGGAGGAGGGCGACGAGAGTCGGCAGAATCGGCGGCACCCCGGTGAGGTCGCGGCGTCCCACCGGCGCGCTGGAGCGCGCTGCTTCAGCGATCACGACAGGCCATTGCTGTGAAGCCGCCGCTAAACCCGCTGGCCGCGCCGACTGGTCTCTGACCGAGCCTCGTAAACATGCGGGTCGTACCCATAGCCGTAGCTATAGCTGTCGCTGTGTTTGACTCCCGTCAGGACGAAGCCGAGCACGTCCGCGCGGTAGTTCGGTAGCTGGCGAGCAAGTTCCTGAAGTTGGCGGCGGTGGGCGCCGAGCTGGGAGACCACGATCATGCCGTCGACGATCGCGCTCAGGGTTTGGGCGTCCCCGACCGCCAGGAGCGGCGGGGCATCCACGAGCACGACGTCGTAGTCGGCCGCGATCTCCTTCAGCACCGCCTCGACTCGAGGATTCTCGAGGAACTCGTCGGCGGCGGGTGGGATCGTTCCGCACGGCAGGAAGTCGAGGACACCGTCCGCTCTCGCATTTCCGTTGAGGGCACCGGCCGCGTGGTCGGAGTGATTCCCGTTGCCACCGTGAACTTCCCCGCGCCTCGGCGCCGTCGTCACGACGATTGGACGAAGCGCGTCCTCGAGCGCGATCTGCCCGACGACGACGTCGGTGATTCCGTACGCCGCCCCGCCGAAGTAGCACTCGAGGAACGGGCGACGGAGGTCGAGGTCGACGAGCGCTACGCGGCGACCCGCCCTCGCGAACGCTACGGCGAGGTTCGCGACAGTCGTCGACTTTCCCTCGCGCGGGCCTGCCGAGGTGATCATGATCGTTCGCGCACCACGATCGAGATTGACGAACTCGAGGCTCGTACGGAGCTTGCGGAAGGTCTCAGCCTGCACGCCGGTAGGCTCGCGAAGCATCACGAGCTGCCGGTTCTTCCTGAGGCGCCGGCTAGGGCGCGACAGCCGGCCGAGCAGCGGTAGGCCGAGAATTTGCTCGATCTCTTTTTCGGACCGGACGCGCCGGTCGAGCGCCTCCGCGAGCAGGGCGAGCGCGATGCCCAGGACCCCGCCCAGCAGCGCGCCGAGAAGCGCGTTCCGCTTCGGCTGAGGCTGGATCTTCGTTGCGCCCGTCGCAGGCTGGCTCACGCGCGCGTTGTTGGCGATCAGGTTGCCCTGCGTCTGTAGCTGGACCTCCTGGAGCAGCAGCTCGTCGGCGGCGGAAAAGTGTCCGTGGGCCTGAAGGCTCTTGATCTTCCGTTCGTCGATCTGGAGCTGCTTCCGGATCGCCGCAGTGTCGAGCTCTGTCTTGTAGCGCTTGAAAGTCTGGGCATAGACGTTGGCAAGGGCGGTCGCTACCTCCGGTCGCGCGTCCGTCACTGCGAGCTCCAGGGAATTGGTGGTGTCCTGCGCCGTGGCGCTGGACTCGCCTAGGAACTCGCCTGCGGTGATCGCTGGCGCCTGCGAGTCACCGACGACGCGTTCGGCCAGGGCGGGTTCGCGAGCGGTCGCAGTTTGCGTGGGCAAGAACGTCGGGTCGTTGACCGTGGGCGAAGGGATGTCGTTCAGCAGGTTGACCGGGCTCGAGATGAAGCTCACTTGCGAGGTGGCTTTGTACAACGGTGATTGCTGCGCAGAAACGAGAAAAGCGACGCCTCCCGTAATGATCGGCAGCGAGACGATCAACCAGAGCCGCCGCCGGAGGATGGCCAGGTAGTCAGCGACCGTCGCTGGACGATTTTGAAGTGTGTCTTCCGCGCTCAAAGTGTCTCCCGCGCTCATCTCCGTACCATCGGCAAGTTCGGCCCCGACC
>Ga0307289_10001181_pt1 | contig 11160 bp, 10 predicted proteins | sample ER_DNA_143_FD_194483 | JGI IMG/M metagenome (GOLD analysis project Ga0307289, IMG submission 194483) | Bulk soil microbial communities from the East River watershed near Crested Butte, Colorado, United States - ER_DNA_143 | ecosystem: Environmental > Terrestrial > Soil > Floodplain | place...
ATCGAGCTGGGTTGGGTCGGGGTTGCCGTTGAGCACGCAGGTGTCAGCGCCACCTCCGCCGTTGTTGACGGTGATGACGTGGTGGATGAAGTGACCCCAGATGTCGCCCTTCTCGGCCTGTTTGTTTCCGGACCACGGATAGGGCTCGTTCGTCGAGCAGTTGCTCCGGCTCCAGCCGGTGACGTAGAAATAGCCGAACCGCCGCACCGGAACCTGAGAGCTGACGCTGCCGCCGGCGCCCTTGAACGCCCCGAACTGCGTGATGATCAAGGGAATCGCTCGGGGATCACCGTCTGGAACGCTGGGCCAATGGTTGACCGTGCAGCCTCCTCCGGAGCCGAGCCGGTCGTCCAGCCCCTGCTCGAGCTGTCCGACTCTGTCACCCGTTGTGACGTTCATGCAGTCGGCAGGACTAGGTGGAGTCGTCTCCGGACAACCGGGGTGCTTGGTGTTCGGCTGGTAGGGCGTCTTGCAACCGTTCTTGATTTCGTCTCTGAACGTCACGCCCGCGTCGCAGTCGAACGCCTGGTTCTGGCTGCCGCTCGGATCGGCGACCCGCAGGCCGAAGGTCTCGTCCGTCGAGCGGTCAGCAACGTCCGCAATCGCGAAGTACAGCGTGCCGACCGAAACCGCCAGGTTGTGTGTGCCAGGCGCCAGGGCGAGCGGTGACCCCGTCGCTCCCGACCCCGGCTCGGAGATCTGCACCGACTTGATCGGGCCTGTCAGGTCGCGCTTGGCGCTGAAGATGCGCTGGACGTTCCCGAACGTTCCCTTGCACTTGTTCCCTCCGGTGGTCGTGCAGTTGTTTCCGCTCCAGGTTCCCGCGTGTTGCTGCCAGTCCAGGCTCACGGTGATCGGTCCTGCCTGCGCGGGAAGCGAGGTCGCGCCGGTCGTCCAGACGCCTCCCGCAAAGGTCATCGCCTTTGTCACGGAGACTCCTGTACCGGTAAAGGTCGCGCTTACCTGCGCCAGCACTCCGGCGGGAGGAGCGGCGCTGGGATCGGAGAACGCACCGAAGTCGACGACCGCCGAGACGTTGACGGAGCACGAAGCCGTATACGGGATGCCATAGAAGAACGCGGAGCCGCGCCGGCTCGCGGCCGTGGTGCACGAGCCGGTCGTCGGCCAGGCGGCGCGCGCGACGGGGGGCGTGCCTCCGGTCGCCTGGTAGCCACGGATGAAGGCAAGCCCGTTGCCGGCTCCCACCCCGTAGCACTCCACGTAGGCGTCTCCGCATGTCGTGGAGGTCTCGCCGCCGAGGTTGACCTGAACGCCGATGTTCTGGCCGGCGGCGACGGTGACCGCGCCCGTGCCGGTCATCGTGAAGTTCGCCAGGCCACCCGAGACGGTCGGTCCGCTGAGCGGATACGTGCCGAGAGCGGCGCCACTCCCCTGGTCGAAAAAGGTGACGCTCGCCTTCGCGGGCACGGGGTCGGGGACGGCGATCGGGAGGGAGCCCACGATAGCCGCGACCTTTCTGGCCTCGACGCGGGCGTGCGCATTGATCGCGTTCACGGTGGCGATGCGGAGGAACCAGGGCACGTCCTCGTCGGAAAGCTTCAGGTCGACCATCGCCGCTTCGCACGGTCCGGGCTTGTTGTCCACTGTGTCGTCCGGACCAGGCCCGCCGCGGTCGTAGGTCTTGTGGTTCAGGTTGACCACGACGTTTTCGGTCTTGCGGATGCTGACCTGGCTGTTGTAGCGCGTCGCCACAGTTGGGTCGCCGGCGTACTTCCGCGCTTCGGCGGTGATTGCGGTATCCGCAGCGGCGAGGTTGGCGCTCTCGAAGCACTTGCCGAACAGGTCCGCGCCTGCGAGCGCTCCAGCGTCGGCCTGCAGCTGCAGATGGCGATGGTGCGTGAACCAGTGGCCGCCGTTGACGACGAGGCTCAGGAAGAGGATGAGCACTGGCAGCACGATCGCGAACGCCACGGTCACGCTTCCACGACCCTCTTGAAGCTGGGGACGCGTCACGTGCACGTTCCGATGTTGCCGACCGTGGTGATGGGGACCGGGGTGCCGATCGCTCCGTTGGAATCGACCTCGATCCGCATCGTTGCCGAACTCCTCAAGCGGACTGCCGCCCCTTTGGCGAATGCATTGACCAAGGGGATTTCGTACGGCACTTGAACCCTGAGCTGAATCCGGTTGCCCGGTGCCGTAGCGCCAGTGTCTGGAAACACGACGCAGACGTGCGCGTCATTGAAGAGCTCCTTCGTTTTCAGTTGGCTGCGCACCCACTGCTGCAATGTGCACGACCCCGATGTCACAGTTGGGTTAACGCTTGTGACACAAGTGGTGGGCCAGCGGTCGACGGCGCCTGCGCGGGCGCCTGTCGAGGCAGCCTGCGTCGCCGACTGCCAGTAGTTGAAGACTTTGCCGAAGTCCATGACCCCGAGGAGGATCAGCAGGAAAGCCGGCAGGATGATCGCGAACTCGACGAGAGCGACCCCACGATCGTCGCGTGCGCGGTCGGCGAGGCGCAATCGCAAGGATCGACGCCGATTATGTGACCGCGCTTTTGCCACGACGCTCTCTCCCGTCAGGAGACGATGCCGCTCAGGGTTGAGGCGATTGAGGTGAACGCGCGGCCGAGCGCCCCGGAGATCCCCGTCAGGGCAGCGACCAGAACCATCGAGACCAGAGCGATGATGAGCGCATACTCGACCAGGGTTTGGCCCTCGTCGTCCTTCAGAATCCGGAACACTTTCTCCAAGACCTCAACTCCTTTTGACACGTACGGGTCAGCAGATAACTCCCGGCGCCGTCGACACGGCGTACACACCTGCCGAGCTGACGGCGCCGGGCGCGAACCTCTCTTCGCCTACCTAGGAGATAGCCGCGTTGAGGGTGCTCGTGATGAAGCTGAAGATGCCGTTCAAGGCACCGGTCATCGCCTGCAGAGCGCCGATCAGCACGACAGAAACCAGTGCGATGATCAGGGCGTACTCGACGAGGGTCTGACCCTCTTCATTGTCGCGTGCCTCAACCCAGGCCGCGAACCGCAAGAAGTACCGCATGTAACCCCCTCCCCGTTCCAGGGTTGGTGTTTTTCCTGCCGTACGCATCCGGTTCGGCAGGCCCAGAAGAAGACTTACTGCGCCCTGTGGAAAAGGGAACCGTCTGAAGGTCGGGTTGAACCTCGACCTTTCGACATCGCTCGAGCCCAACTTTCGACGCACAGTGGGACAGTCGATGCGCGACCTTTTGCGGCTGCTCGCTCTACCTATCCGCGGTATTCAGCGCGGCAGTAGAGCCACGGTCAACGCGCTCGACGGATCCGATGCGAGCCGGTCGGCCGGCGCTGTCGCGATGAGACGCCTGCTCGGCTTTCTCTTCATCGGCTACGCCGTCCTGCTCTCAACGAAGGGGCTGCTCGAAGGGGCGTTTCCCAGCTTTGCGAACCTGCTGATGGCGATGTTCGGCGCCGCGGTGATCGCGAACCTGACGGGCCGCTTCATCCGCGACTGGACACTCGTGCTCGCGGGACTGTTCGCCTATGTGCTCGCCGGCCGGTACGCCCAGGGCCTGAACATGCCGATTCACTACCTGCCGCAGATCGACGCGGATCGGGTCCTCGGAGGGGGCACCCTTCCGAATGAATGGCTCCAGCGTCACCTCTACCACGGCAAGACAGGCCCGCTGGAGATTTTCGCGGTAGCGATGTACGTCTCGCACTTCTTCGCCCCGCTCCTGCTCGGCTTCTACATCTGGCTACGGCGCATGAGCGGTGCATTTAAGGAGCTCATGTTCGCGATCCTGGCCACGAGCGTGATGGCCGACATCGTCTTCGTCCTCTTTCCAACTGCGCCGCCGTGGCTGGCCGCCGAGCACGGAGGCCTCGTCCATGTCCATCACCTGCTGAAACAGAGCATGCTTGACCTGCACCTGAACGGCTTTGCCTCTCTGATTGGCGATTCGCACCGTTACAACATCGTTGCCGCGCTTCCCTCGATGCACGCAGCCTTTCCGGTGATCGGACTGATCGTTGCGCTGCGTTACGGGCTTCCGCGCTGGATCGTGGGCCTGCAGACTGTGCAGCTGCTCGGCGTGGTCTTCGCGATCGTCTACCTGGGCGATCACTACGTCATCGATGCCCTCGCCGGGGGCGCGTTCGCGGTGTTGGGCGCGGCCGTCGTCCATCGGCTCTTGTCGAGAGCCGATTTCAGCAGCGCGGCGGTTGCAGACGTCGCCGAATTGCCTACGCTGCGGCCGACCCCAGCCGAGATTCCCTCCGCCAGCGCGGAAGCCCCAGCCCTGGTGCTAGATGCTCGCTCCTGAGCGAAGTCACGCCCTGCCGGTCGAGCCCTTCGACCCGCGAGGCGCGATCGGTGTCGTCTTCGAGATCGACGCGTCGTCCGTCAGGCTGAACCTCGACGCCGACGCGGCTCGTTACGAAGTTGGCGAGTTCCTCGTGGTCGATTGCGGCGAGGTGGCGGTCATCGGTCGACTCACGAGGGTGCATCTTCCCGAGGGGGAACGAATGTCTGCAGACGCTTCCGACGGCGCGCTGGCTCCGATCGGGAGCGCCCAGCTCCTGACTACGGTCAGGCTCGCCGACGGTGCGGTCGTGGCTGGGGTGGCGGCCTATCCCCGGATCGGAGCCAGGGTCTACGTTGCGGATGCGGCGTTGATTCGCTGGCTGGCCGAGAAGGCGCCGAACGGCGACCTCTCGGAGCCCATCGTGCTCGATATCGCCAGGCTTGCCAACGGCACGCCGGCCGGTCTCATTCCGGAGCGCGTGTTCGGTCGACATTGTGCGATCCTCGGCACAACCGGCGGGGGGAAGAGCTGGACACTCACTCGACTGATCGAAGCGGCCGCACAGTTCAAGTCCAAGATGGTCCTGCTCGACCCGACAGGCGAGTACTACCGGCTCAACTCGGGTGCGACTCACATCTCGGTCGGGGGCACCGATCTGCCGGCGACGTCGGCTCAGGCGACGTTCCCGTACCGGGTGCTGCTCGAGGCCGACCTGATCGCACTCTTCCGGCCTGACTCTCGCGTGCAGCTCTCCAATATGCGTGCGGCGATCAAGAGCCTGAAGCTCGCGGAGATCGTCGGATCTGGGAGTCCTCTCGTTGCGGGCAGCGGCTGCATCCCTAAGGCCGGGCTGCCCAAGGCGCCCTTCGATGCGGAGTACCACCAGCACATCGAGGAGATCGAGACGCCAAACGCGAGCTTCGACGTGGGTCTCCTGGCAGCGCAGATCCGGATGGAGTGTGTGTGGCCGACAGCCGGGGTGACTCCCGCGGAACGGGCACGCTGGGGCGAGCCACGGGTCGATGAGCTCAGCGAGTGCGACACGCTCACAGCTCGAATCGAGCAGCACCTGGCGGCACCCGAGTATTCGTGCATCTTCGGGACCGAAGGCCGCAGCTTTCCGGACCTGGTCGGAGACTTTCTCGAGTCGGACGCCAGCGTTCTGCGCGTATCGCTGAAGCAGCTGGCGTTCACCGGCTCGACTCGGGAGATCGTCGTCAACGCAATCGGCCGCCACCTGCTCGGTCTCGGTCGGGCGGGCGAGTTTGCCCAGCGGCCTGTCGTCGTACTGGTCGACGAGGCCCATCAATTCCTGAACAAAAGCGTTGGGGAGGCTTGGTGGAGTCATTCGCTCGACGCGTTCGAATTGATCGCGAAAGAGGGCCGAAAGTATTCATTGACGATCTGTCTCGCCACGCAGCGCCCTCGGGACCTGCCCGAAGGGGTGCTTAGCCAGATGGGAACATTCATCGTCCACCGGCTCGTCGACGACGCCGACAGGGAGATCGTCGAGCGGGCATCCGGAGAAATAGATCGTGACGCGGCTCGCTTCCTGCCGGCACTCGCTCCCGGCGAGGCCGTCGTCATCGGCGCCGACCTGCCGATGCCGTTGACGATGCATTTCTTGCCGCCTGTCGGTCCGCCTGACTCGCGTGGGCCCGATTACCAGTCGTACTGGTAAACCGGCGGGCAGGGAAGCGTCGGCAGGCTCAGCGCAGCCGGACCGGGCCGTCGACCCGGTACAGCACCATGCCGGTCGCGGCATCCGTTGCGATCCGAACGCCGATCACAGGAGTTCTCATGTCTGTCAGAACGTATTTAGCTACGAACTTGTTGCCGCTCGGTAGGAAGAGAGCTAGGCCGCTCCGATGGAGCTGGACTGAAGGAAGCTTGTAGCGCATGGGCTCGCGTAGGTCGTAGACCTTGCCGACGCTCGCGTTGAAGAATTCGTTCTCCCAGATCGTGTACCAGCCCTTCCAGCCTCGGCCACGGACACCGGACCAGATGGCCGCGACCTGTCCTCGACCGCCAACCGCTTGATCGACCCAGTCGCGCGCTGTTTGGTTGCCGATCCCAGCTCGTAGGGCACGCTGGCTGACGCCAGAGTTGCCCGCCTGAACTGACAGGTTCAGCACCGCAAAACTCACGACGATGAGCAGGAGCAGACTTCTCGCGTTTGTGGAGTACGCAAAGGCATGGGCAAGGCAGGCAGCGCCGACGAGAACGACGGCATAGACGGCGACCGTCGTGCCCGTGAGTTGACGGACGATGGCCAAAGGCACAAGCGCGACGCTGCTCGAGGACGTGCCCCACTCGCGTCCGTTCAGGAGGTGCGCGTACGGCAAGATCGCGATCAGGCCACCGGCGGCTATCCCGATCAGCGGAGTGACCTTTCCACCTGGTCTCGGCAGGTCGCGTTGGAGCCAAACGAAGAAGACGATCAGGAAAAGGGGGACGACGTAGAACTCGTAGCGGTCGTAGACCCGGATGTACGGATCCGGGGCGGTCGCGTAGACCGCGAGCAGGTAGCGAGCAGCCGCCGCAGCGAGGAGAGCGGTCGTCGTGATCGTCAGGGCGCAGAGGATGCGCAGAGACCTGTCGCCACTCCCTCGCCGGAAGGCAAACGCACAGATCACGGTCATGGCAGCGAATGGCAAGACCCCGAGATAGAGATCCAGCTGAGCGATGTGAAAGGCAATCGATTCCAGCAGCTGAACTGCGCTGACGCCGGCGAACGCCTCGCCATGGCCGCCGGCAACCTCTCCCGAGAGCCCGAGCAAAGAGGTGGCCAACAGTGAAGCCGCGAGGGCGATCGAACTGATCCAGACCACCCTGTGGACTGCCAGCCGGCGAAGAATCTTGCGGAGATCCCGGCCGGAACCCGCATCCCGTTCGTCGAGGACCGCGAGGATCACGGCGGTCAACCCGAAGGCCGGAAGCAAGACGATCAACTGCCCTCGTGCGAGCGTGGCCATCGCGATTGCCGCGACAGCGGAAGCTTCTCTCGAGTGGCTGGGGCTGTCGAGGGCTCGAACGATTCCCAGCACTGCCAGGAGGAACAACGGATAGGCGAGGCTTTCCGTCATCACTTTGGATGTGTAGACGGCTGACGGAATGAAGACCGCGAGGGCAGACAGGATCAAGGCCCGTTGACGTGTCAGAAACCGGCGTGCGAGAAGGTACGCCGGAACTGCCGCTAGGGAAAAGAGGAGGCAGTTCAGCAACTTGACGAGGAAATACGCGGTCATCGGGTCGGCGATCCGGTAGAGCGGCGAGATGACGACTGGATAGAGCGGCCCGAACGACCATGCCGAAAACGGCTGTCCGCGGATTGCGAAATGTCCGGTCGCAGCAAAGCTGCGTGCGAGGTGGGAGTACACCAGCTCGTCGGGCACGATCCACGGAGCCGCGGACTGGGCGGCAACGACCAAGCGCAGAGCCGCCGACATTACGACGATGCCGAGGAGGATGACGGCGGCCGGGAGCCGGCCGGCGGCCGTACGGGCACGTGCCGAGGCGTCGAGAGCCCGGCCACCTTGGGCGGCGGGCAGTGTCAAAGAGGTACTTTGCGCGTGTTCTCCAGTCAAATCGTCAATTCGTAGAAGAAGGCGGTAATTCCGAGGTTAGGTGACCTAGCGAAGCCTCGTCACGTACCAATGGTTAGCTAGTCTGGACCTTCCACTCGGGTCGGGCGTATCCGATGCTTCGGCTTCTGCGTTGGAGGGAAGAGACGAAGAGCGGCGTATCCCTCTTTCGGGCGATGAGCGCGAGTCCCGGGAGGCCGACAGGACGGAGAGATGACTGTTGCTGTGTTCGTAGTTGCCCTAGGAGTCGGTTGTGCGGCGCTCGCCGTATGGTTCGATTATCGGCTGGAGGCTTTACGGCCGGGCAATCTCTATACCGCGATGGTCCATGTCGGGCTCGCGATGCTCCTCGCCAGACTGATCGTCCCGGTCGGCATGACTTGGGTGGGCAACTTGACGTCGGCTCTCGGTGGTGTCTTCCTCGTTGGCCTGCCGGTCTGCGTCTACTGCCTGCTCTCGTGCTTCTGGGTCATGCGGCAGGTCGGAGATACCCTGGGCAAGGCTCGCCAGGGTCCCGGCGCCGGCGCTTCCTAGCTCAGCCTACGGAGCGCGCCCTACGCGCGGCGACGACCGCGCATGAAGAACAGCCGTACGAGCAGCACCGCGACGATGATCGCGAAGACGGCGTAGCCCATCCGGTTTCCCCCCTTTCAAAGATGGATTCACTCTCCATCTAACGTCAGTCCGACGCCGCATTCCTTCACCACTCGGCTAGAGGGACCTTGACGAAACGCTAAGCCATGACGAACCGGCGACCTAGGGAGTTCCTCCCTCGATCTCCTTGTTCCCGCCACCTGCGCCGACCTCAGCTTTCATCTGCTCGAGCTCTTCGTCGACCTGCTGCTGCGAGGCGAGCTGGCCGAGCTCGCGGTCGAGCTGGGTCTTGTCCGAACCGAGCTCCTCGAGGTCGCCGGACGACACGAGCTCGTCGATCGCCGAGGCGCGTGCCTGCATCTGCTCGGTCTTGTCCTTCGCGCGCTGAATCGCGAGACCGGTGTTGTCCATGTCGCGGCCGATCCCTGTCGCGGCCTCGCCGATCCGCACCTGCGCTTCGGCTGCGGAGTACTGCGCCTTGATGACTTCCTTCTGCGAGCGGAACTGCTCGACCTTCGCCTCGAGCTGCTTCTGGCTGTCGACGAGCTTCTGCTGCTGGTCTGCGAGCTGCTTCACCTGCGTGTCGAGATCCTGCAGCTGTTGCTGGATCGCCGACTTCCGCTCGAGCGCCTGCCGCGCGAGGTCCTCGCGGCCGGCGGCCACGGCCTGGCGGGCCTGCGTGTCGAGCTTGACGACGTTCTGCTCGAGCTGTTGCGTCTGGAGCTCGAGGCGCTTCTTCGCGGTGACGACGTCCGCGACGCCCCGCTTGACGTTCTGTAGCGAGGTGAGCTGCTTCTCGTAGGAGTAGTCGAGCGTCTCGTTCGGGTTCTCAGCTCGGTTGAGCAGAGCGTTGAATTTCGCCCTGATGATCTCTCCGGTACGGGACAGCAAGCCCATCTTCAATTCCTCCTCGTCGCAGGTATGCCGGTAGCGTACCGCCGTGCTCGTCGAACGGAGTCTCCATCCCAAGTACCTCTCGAACGCCTACCTCGTGGCGGACGAGAAGGGCGGGGCCGCCTTCTACGTGGATTCCGGCGCTCCGCTGGAGCCGCTGCAGGCTGCGGCCGCGAAGTGGGAGGTGGAGCCGCAGGCCGTGCTCCGCACCCATTCGCATGCCGACCACGTCGAGCACGAGGGCGAGCTCGGCCTCCCGGTCAAGACCGATGCGGTGGAGATCGGGGCCTTGCAGGTCGAGGCATTGTCGACTCCGGGCCACTCGGACGACATGGTCGCCTTCGTCGTCAACGGCGAAGCGGTCTTCACAGGAGACACGCTCTTCAAGGACTCCGTCGGCGGCGGGAACTTCGAGCAGGTGCGCCGGTCGGTGATGAACGTCCTGATGAGCCTCCCGCCGCAGACGCGCGTCCTGCCCGGGCACACCGACGAGACCACGATCGGGCGGGAGTGGGAAGAGAACCCGTTCATCCGAGTTTGGCGCGGGGCTGATCCGGAAGGAACGGAGCGAGTCCGCGTCGCAGGCGAAGACGCAACGCTGATCGTCTGGTCGCCGGACTACGACGGTGGCGGCAAAGCGTGGGTTCGCTTCGACGATGGCCGAGACGCAATCGTCGGCGGCTCACGCGTCGAACGAACCTAGACCGTTCGAAAGAGACATCGCGGGCGGACGGCCAACCCTGGACGATCTCTGATCGTCTTAGTCAGCGCGTATGCGTGTGGTCGCACTGATGCTCTCTTTGGTCGCTCTCTGCCCGCGGCGAGGCAGGCGGCCAGGCCGGTGGGCCCATCGACAAGTCGGTCGCCTCTTCCGGAAGACATTGCCGTCACCCTCACGAGCACCGGCATCCAGGTCGCCGACGCAGCCGCGATCGATTCGGGCTCGTTACCCGTCGGCCCACGACGTGCTGCACGCGTGGCGGTGAGAAACTTTCGGTTGGTTCGCTTACCCGTATACCTCGGGCTGGGTCAGGGTCGGTCGCGTGACGCTCCACCTCGTTCGAATCGTTCGGTCCTGGAGTCGCGGAGCGCTCGGCCTATTTCCGGATCAGCTCGTATGGCTCGTCGTCATCCGGGACGTGACAATTCCGAATCTAGGCCGCCCGGGCCGATCCAGGCGGCACGTACACCGGCACGATGGCCGTCTTCGTTCGAACCGATGTCCCGCGCTACATCGTCGCCACGAGTTCCTCACCCTTCACGCGCCACTAGGCTCACGATCCAGTACGCCATGGCTGGAGCCCGTCGGCTTCGAGGATCAGCGCGGTCAAGCCGGTGTCCGTCTCCGTCTCGTGCTCCTCACCCCCTAGCCAGAACACCGCTTCGCCGGGCCCGATCGGCTGAAATTCGCCGTCCGATCCACTCACTCGGCCGGAGCCTTCGAGAACCGCGAGGATCTGCGGCAGCGTTGCCGGGTGACGCCTGAGCCGTCCGCTAGGCGCTAGCCGAAAGATCGCGGCTTGCACTGGGCTCCCGCTTCCCGGTCGGGCCGTCAGCGGGGCGATGGTGACACCGTCCAGCAGATCATCGCGAGGGATGAAGGCCGCGTCCGGAGCAAAGCGCAATCGTTTCATGGACGGGCAGATGCTATGCGTCCGCTCCTCGTCTCATGCCACGTCCGAAACGGTAGGCGCGCGCAGGCGCCGAGAGGACGGAAGGAAAGCGCGGGTCGCTCCGTCCTGTCGATATGGAGCGCCGGCTGGAGTTCCCGCTCTTTCATCCTGGGCTTTCGCGGCTAAGGGGCGGATAATGGGCCCTCTCGAGA
>Ga0307289_10001183_pt1 | contig 11151 bp, 13 predicted proteins | sample ER_DNA_143_FD_194483 | JGI IMG/M metagenome (GOLD analysis project Ga0307289, IMG submission 194483) | Bulk soil microbial communities from the East River watershed near Crested Butte, Colorado, United States - ER_DNA_143 | ecosystem: Environmental > Terrestrial > Soil > Floodplain | place...
AAGCTTGCATATCAAAGTACGTGGTTAGTGTCCAGCCGTCCGGCGCACCGCCTCGACGACAACGTCGACGAGCTGGCCAGTTTTTGCGAAGGTGCGGCGCTGGCCTGTGGCACCGGTGCCAACCCGCGTCAGCCGGTCGATCCCGGCCTCTACGCGCTCGATATCGCCGAAGCCCTCAAGGGAGTCGTGCACGTGGAGGAGCAGATCGCGCATTACGTCGATCCAGGGCCGAGGCCGTCGTGACACTGGGTCGACCAGCACTCCCCCGACGCCGTCGTGGCCGGCCCGCCAGACTGCAAGACGCAGCAGCGAGGTCGGCATCTGCGGTACCGGATCACCACGGGCCGCCTCGGCCGCAGCGGTCTCGACGAGCGCTCGGCACAGCGCCGCAACGACGAGGGTGTCTTCGAGATCGACGCACACGTCGGCGACTCGGATCTCAACTGTGGGATAGTGCCGCGACAGGCGGGCGTCGAAGTAGATCATCCCATCGTCGAGGAGCACGCCAGTGTCCACCATCGAGTGCACCAGGTCGTGGTACGCATGAGCCGTCCCAAACGTGTCGGTTGGACCTGCCGACGGCCAGCGCATCCACAGCTGCGACCGGTAGCTGGCATACCCGGTGTCGCGACCGTCGTAGAACGGTGAGTTCGCGCTAATCGCGAGGATGACCGGCAGCCAGACCCGGATCCGGTCGATGGCGGCGATGCCCTCTTCGTCTGATTCGACGCTGACGTGGACGTGACAGCCGCAGGTCAACACCTCCTGTGCAGTCGGGCCAAAGCGCTCCGCCATTCGTTGGTAGCGCGGGTCCGGCGAGATCAGACCGGTGCCCGCCACAGGGGCGGTGGCGATGGCTGCGACGCCAGCCCCGGCTTCCCGGGCGGCACTGGCCACGACCTGTCGCCACTTTCGCAGCTCTTCTCCAACGTCGGAGAGGTCGCTCGCCGGGGAGGATTGGGTCTCCACCATGTAGCGCTGGAGCTCGGCCTCGACGCCTCCCTCGCCGCCCGCATGCGCGAGGTGTTTGTCCGTGGCGGCGGGGACGACCTGGCTAGCGACCGAGCGCGGCCTCCCGGTGTGGACATCGACGAGCAGTAGCTCCTCCTCCACGCCCACTGTCCGCATGGCGGAAGTCTGCCCGACCACCTCCGCAGCGCCGCGCGAGGCCACCCATCGTTCAGCGGCTTGGGCCCTCAGGCCGCGGCATGACTCGGGATCGCATAGGGATCGAATAGCTCAGTACCGCATCCTGCGCACACCCTGTCCGTCGCCGGCGTCACACCGTCACACTGCTGGCAGAAGATGACCCGTTGGTGTGGAGTGGTCATCTCCCAAAGCGCTGCAAAGTGGGTGTATTGCCAGCGCTCCCGGTAGAGATCCCGCATAGCGGCCTGATGCTCCTCGCTGGAGAAGAAGGCATGGGCGTCGGCAGTGGTACGCCAGAACGCCATCAACATGCCAAGCGGTCCATCGGAGAAGCTGAAGCGGCGGATGAATCCGGGTGCCACCGCCAGGAGCTGAAAAAGCTCAGCCGCCCTCATCCAGAACCTCTCGGCGCGCTGTTTATCGACGAACGTCGCTTGCAGGATCAGCACTGCGCCCGCCGCCTCTGGTCCGAGGTGCCCGTCAGGTCCTTGCTGCGTGGTGAGTGCGGTCGGGACGATACGGACGCCCTCGATCGCGGTCATCTTGGCGATCGCCTCCGGGGGCGGCGGCTCGCTGAGTAGTTCAAACATCGCATCCTCCCAAGATTAATCCGACACGCTGTCGGATTAATACAGATACTGTAGGATGAACAGGTGGTCGAGGTCAAGGACAAGCGCAAATACTCCTCTGCTGTGCGCGAGGAGCAGGCGGCCCGCACTCGTGCCCGCATCCTCGACGCAGCGGCCGAGCTCTTCCTCGAGCGCGGCTACGCCCGGACCACGATGAAGGACATCGCCGTGCAGGCCGATGTCGCGCGCGACACCGTTCATGCGATCTTCGGCAGCAAGGCACGCGTACTGACCGCACTCATCGACCATCGTCTCGTGCCCGACGGATCCGTGACCAACGTCACCCAACTGCCCGAGGCACTGGCCATCAAAGACGAAGTTGATCAACGCAAAGAAATCGAGCTGTTCGCGAAGTTCATTGCCGGCATTTCAACGGAGCTACGACCTGTCTTTGAGATTCTGCGCACCGCTTCGGCGGTCGAGCCCGAGATGGCGAAGGTGTTCGAGGAGATGGATCAGTTCCGCATGAACAACATGCAGACGTACGCGAGCTGGATTGCGGCACGCGGGCCACTGCGGGTCAGCACCCGACAAGCCGGCGAGATTATCTGGGCCCTCGCCAGCCTGGATGTTGCCCGCATGCTGTGCGACGAACTGGGCTGGACCGAGTCGCAACACGCACGCTGGCTCTCCGACACACTCATCCGGACGTTGTTGCCGGACGACTAATTCGGGCACTTACGTCGGCGAGTTCGCCGGCATCCCGACACCAGCGGGAACTCAGACCTGACGACGCGAGGCGCTCCAGCCCAGCAACATCTCGGCCGGACTGGTATTGATCACGCGGTCTTGCGTGACACCACACTCGGCGGCGCGGTCGCAGCCGATGTACTGCCACTCGAGCTGACCCGGTGCGTGTGCGTCGGTATCAATTGAGAAACGGCAGCCGATATCGACGGCCAGCCTGAGCAGATTGCGCGGTGGGTCTTTGCGCTCCGGTCGAGAGTTGATCTCGACTGCGACGTCGTTGTCTCTGCACGCGGTGAAGACGGCTGCATGGTCGAATTCCGACTGCGGACGTCCACGGCCGACAACGATGCGACCAGTGCAATGTCCCAGGATGTCCATGTTCGGGTCTTCGATTGCCGCGAGCATGCGCTTCGTCATCACGTCGCCGGGTGAACGCAGTTTGGAGTGCACGCTCGCGACGACGATGTCGAGTGCCGCGAGCACGTCCGGGGTCTGATCGAGAGTTCCATCCTCGTTGATGTCCACCTCGATGCCGCTGAGAACCCGAAATGGTGGCGCTCCGGCCTCTGCCTCAGCGGCAAGTTGACCATTGATGCCCTCGATCTCTTCGAGTTGCCGCGTGAGGCGCTCCGTCGAGAGTCCGTTCGCAACGGTGAGGTTGGGCGAGTGATCGGTCATCACGATGTACTCATGCCCCAATGAACGCGCAGCGTGCGCCATCTCGATGATGGGACTGCCGCCGTCGGACCACAGCGAGTGCGTGTGACAGTCACCTCGCAGCGTGCGCCGGAGGGCATCGCCGGCAACAGCAAACGGTTGCGGCTCCGCTTCCAGCTTCGCGAGATATTGGGGGACATCGCCCGCCAGGGCTTGCAGGATCACGGCCTCTGTCGCTTCACCGATTCCCTGCAGCGAGCGAAGCTGGTTGTTGCTGGCCATGCGTTCCAATTCGCCGGGTTCGAGCGCCGAGATTGTCTCGGCGGCGCGTCGAAATGCGGCGACGCGGTACGTGGGCGCCTGTGATCGCTCCAACAGGAACGCGATTCGCTTCAGCGCCGCCACGGGATCCACGAAGTCTGAGCCTAGGGCGACTTACGCCGTACGAGGCGCTCCGCCGCTTTGCGAGGACGTTGCCCGACCACATCGCCGACAAGATGAAGGAGGCTGACCCACTTCGCTCCGCCAGCTCGGCCAGCCGGCCGATGAGTTTTGCCACCCGGCCGAGTCCGATCAGGCGGACCTTTGTAGCCGAGCGGAGAGTGGCCGAAATGTTGCTGAAGGGGCGAAACGCGGTGGTCTACGGAGCCGGAGGAGCGCTGGGTGGCGCAGTGTCCCGGGCGTTCGCCCGCGAGGGTGCGGCGGTCTTCCTGACCGGCCGCCGGCTTGCGCCGGTCGACGAAGTAGCCACGAGGATACTGGTCGCCGGCGGGACTGCCGAGGCAGCCGTGGTGGACGCCAATGCCGAGCAGGCAGTCGAGGAGCATGCCCAGACGGTGGTCGACCGAGCTGGAAGCCTCGACATCTCAATTAACCTGATCGGGGTCGACCACATCCAGGGCCGGCCATTGGTCGATCTGCCACCATCCGACTTCACGCTTGGCCTCGAGGCCCGGATACGTACACACTTCGTGACGGCCCGGGCGGCGGCACGGCACATGGTGCGGCAGCGGTCGGGTGCGATCCTCATGGTTACGGCAACCCCCGACCGCGTCGCCATTCCCGACGTAGGCAACTTCGGCGTAGCGAATGCCGCCTTGGAGGGGCTCACCCGTACGCTTGCCACCGAGCTTGGCCCGCACGGCGTCCGGGTCGTCTGCCTGCGGTCGGCCGGCTCGCCAGATGCGGCCGGCGTACGAGAGGCCTTCGGCCTGCACGCAGCGAACGCCGGCACGACGGTGGAGACCTTTGCCTCGGCCCGCGAGCAGCGCATTCTGCTGCGGCGGCTGCCGACGCTGGCCGAGGTCGCCGATGCGGCCGCACTCCTGGCATCGGATAGGGCCAGCGCGATGACGGCCACCATCGCGAACGTGACCTGTGGCGAGATTCTCGACTGACCGCGCTGGGCACCCGGCCAGGATCAGTGTGAATGCTGCCTCATCTCGAGCCCGGCTGTCATGCCACGGCGGCCGTCGAGCTTGCGCGCTACGAAGCCGAATACGGTAATGGCGGCGAACGCCTCGCCGCGATCGACAGCGGCGTGGACTGGGCCCACGGCCGCTGCGGCGACATCGCGAGCCAGACCTCCCGATTCGACGGCGTCGTCCGCCGCCCGCTGCACGACTTGGCTGCGTAGCAACATGTCCGACGAAAAGATGAAGGCAGATGAGCCCACGTCCGGGTCCTGTGTGAGTCCGGCCCGGCGGACCTGCGCGGGAATGTGTCGAGCTGCATACGGGTTGGCGACCGCCACTAGTGATGCGCGGATAAATGCTGAGGCGACGTCGGGATCGAGATCGGAAATGATCCGCGTCCCCTGGTCGGCGTCTAGCAAGACCGCACGACCGCCCGGCCGCAGCACCCGGGCGATGTCGTCGATAGCCGCACCCGGATCGTTGAGGTGTTGTAGTACGCGCTCGCACCAGACGAGATCGACGCTCGAGTCCTCGAACGGCAGCCCACCGGCAAGTCCATCGACGAACGAAACGTTCGGTACGCCATGGTCTTGGGCTCGACTCGCGGCCAGGGTCCGCAGACGCGCATTGGGCTCGACACCGGTAACCCAACCCATTGGTTGGTCGGCAGACCCGATTGCACCGTGACCTCGACCTGGCGGTGGACGCCCGCAACGAGACAGTGGCGCTGCGCGTTCTGGGCCGCCGGGGCTACCGCGTGGAGACTGACTGGCGACCAGTCCGTGTCGAACTGATCGCTGAGGGGGGTGGTTGGGTCGACGTTCACCCGGTCGTCTTCGACGCAACCGGTCAGGGCTGCCAGGCCGACCTGGGCGGGAGGCAGTTCGACTATCCGCCAGAAGCTTTCGACCAAGGCTCGCTTGGTGGTGTGCGAGTGCCGTGCTTGTCCCGCGCTCAACAGCTGCTCTTCCATACCAACTACGAACCTCGCGCCATCGACTTGCATGATCTTGCCCTGCTTGAGCACCTCACATCGCGCGGTTGAGTCCTCGGCGTTCTGGCCAGGGATTCACGCTTGTGGGACGACCGGTGAGAGTTTCTTGCGGGACTCGAGACGGCTTTGGCTTAGTCCGCGACCACCGCCCAGCCGTGTGGAGCTACGGCGCGGTGTGCGACCGCAGGCTCGGCTTCCAGCACAGTCGCACCGTCGGTGAGCGTGAACGGTTCAGCTGTCAGGTTGAGGGCCAGGGCCAAGGACTGCTCGCCGTGTCGGGCGTGGGCCCGGATGACGATGTGGGCGTTGTCCACCTGTTCGGTCTTGATCATCGCGTCGACCAGCCAGGGATTGCGACGGCGCAGCCCGATCATCCGCCGATATGCCTGCTCCACTTCGGGGTGTGAGTGCGTGAACAGCCACCGCTCCATCGGCATCTCCGGCCGTACCGCGTCGTCCCCGCTGGGGCGCTGTTCTTTGACTGCCTGCAGGCCGAACTCGTCGCCGTAGTAGACGCACGGTATCCCTGGCAGGAAGCCGAGCAGCGCCACCGCGTGCGACCAGTGCCGCGAGTCGCTGATCTGGCTGGCCACTCGGGTCACGTCGTGATTGCCCAGAAACGTCAGGGGGAGGAAGTGCTCCACGAACTTGGCGTGGCGGCCCAGCGTCCATTGCAGCTCGTGGAAGTTGACGGTGTCGATGGAGGTCCAGATCGCCCACCACAGCTCGTACTGCGTCACCGAGTCCAGGCCAGACGCCTTCACGTAGTCGATGTAGTTGCCGTGAATCATCTCTCCGACAAACCAGGCGTCGGGGAACTCCTTGCGGGCCGCCGGCAATACCGAGGCCCAGAAGCTCGCTGGTACGGCGTATGCGGCATCCAACCGCCAACCGTCGATGCCGCGGCGCAGCCAGTGCAACATCACATCCCGCACATACTCCTGCACCTGTGTCGAGCTGTGATTGAGAGTAATGAGATTGTCGTGGCCCTCGAAGTAGTCGGCAGTGATCACACCGCCGGTGTCGTAGAGGCGGGACACCCAATCCTCAGCCCCCGATCCCGGTCCTTCGGCCAGTGCCTTCGCGACCGGCGGGAAGTCCCGGCCCACATGGTTGAAGACACCGTCGAGCAGCAGCCGCACACCCCTGTCGTGGCAGGCCGTCACCAAGGCGTCGAAGTCGGCGTCATCACCCAACCGCGGATCGATCTGGAAGTAGTCGACTGTGTCGTAGCCGTGACTGCTGGAGGTGAAGATAGGGCCGAGCAGCAGCCCGTTGCCGCCCCAGGAAATTAGGTGATCGAGCCATGCCTGCAGCCTTGGCAGCCGGTTCACCTCGCCCTGGAACGCGCCCAGCTCCTTCTCGGCTCCAAGGAAACCGAGGGGGTAGACCTGCCACCAGATAACGTGATCAACCCACGACACTTCGCGACCTCCTCCCTCGGGGACAGCACGGCGTCAGCTCCCGACTCATACCCTCTCAGGCGAGCATCACCGGACCAAAGACTGGTCGGGTCCCCGAGTGCCCACAAGACGGTCCGGTTGGGGGACGGCGCAGAGCCGCGCCGGGACGGACATACCTCTAGCGTTGAGGTCAGCGGAGATCAGGGCTCATGAAGGAAGTTGCCATGACAGGCAGGCCGGATAGGGGATAACCATGGATCAGCCGACCGCGGAGCAGGCGCTCAAGGAGATGGAGGTGCTGGTCGGTGAATGGAGCCAGACGGCGACACCGGCTGGCGGCGAGCCGTGGCCTGGAGAGGCCAAGGCAACCTTCGAATGGCTCGAGGGCGGCCAGCTTCTGCTTGAGCGCTCGACCGTGGATATGCCGGAGGCGCCCGACGGTGTCTGCGTCTACGGCTGCGACGCCGCCAACGGCACCTACTACCAGCTCTACACCGACGACCGGAACGTCTGTCGCGTCTACCAAATGAGCATCGGCCACCGCGAGTGGAAGCTTTGGCGGGCAGGCGAGCCCTTCAACCAGCGCTTCACCGCGACCATCAGCGAGGACGGCAACAAGATCGACGGCCGCTGGGAGTACAACGAGGGAGACGGCTGGAAGACCGACTTCGACCTGCTCTACACCCGGGTGCGCTAGGCATCCTTGGTCACGCGGCTGGGTGATGGACCCCAGCGTCCGAACCTGGAGCGGTTCGGTGCCGAGTGGGCCGCCGGCGGCGGGAACCGGTGACACCGGTTCATCAGAAAGAATGTCGGTTATGGACGATTCGTCAGGGCTGCAGGGCCGCTCGGCGTTGATCACTGGCGGGGCGAGCGGAATCGGTGCGGCAATCGCGCGCCGGCTCGCCGGACTGGGCGTCGGGGTGCAGATTGCTGATCTCGATTTGGCTGGGGCGCAGGCAGTGGCGGCTGAAACCGGCGGAGAGGCGTGGCAGCTGGACCTCAGCGAACCCGCAGCCCTGAGCATTGAGCTCGAGGTGGACATCTTGATCAACAATGCCGGAATCCAGCGGGTCAGCCCCATCGAGGAACTGGATCCAGAGGCGTTCCACAGGATGCTGATGATCATGGTGGAGGCTCCGTTCCGGCTGATCCGGTCGGCTCTGCCGTACATGTATGCCCAGGGGTACGGCCGGATCGTGAATGTGTCCTCAGTGCACGGCCTGCGCGCATCGGCGTACAAGTCCGCGTACGTAACCGCCAAGCACGCCCTGGAGGGTCTGTCCAAGGTGACCGCGCTGGAAGGCGGTCCGCACGGCGTGACGAGCAATTGCGTCAACCCCGGCTACGTCCGGACGCCGCTAGTGGAGCAGCAGATCGCCGACCAGGCCCGAATTCACCGGATCCCGGAGTCTGAGGTGCTGGAAACGATCATGCTGACGCACAACGCCGTCAAGCGTCTGGTCGAGCCTGAAGAGGTCGCGGCCCTGGTCGGGTGGCTGGTCGGTCCGGATGCGGCCATGGTCACCGGAGCCGCTTACACCATGGACGGCGGGTGGACAGCGCAGTGAGCAGCACGTACCGGCCAATCAGTGCCGCGGTCGACGGTGGCCGGTTGCACGGCGGCGAGTGGAATCCGTCCGGCGGGACGACGGTCGTCGCCGTGCACGGAATCACGGCCAACCACCGTACGTTCGCAGTGCTGGCCGAGGCGCTCCCCCGACACCGGCTGCTGGCTCCTGATCTTCGGGGTCGGGGCGCGAGTCATACGTTGCCCGGTCCGTGGGGGATCGACCGGCACGCCGAGGACGTCGCGGGGCTGATCACCTCCTACGCAGAGGGGCCGGTAGTGCTTGTCGGCCACTCAATGGGCGGCTTCGTGGCCGCCGCGCTGGTCCGGCGGTTTCCGGATCTCGTCTCGGGTTTGGTGCTCATCGACGGAGGGCTGCCTTTCCCGCTGCCCCAGGGAATCCATCCGGACCAGGCCATCGAACTGACCCTAGGCCCGGCCCTCAAACGATTGCAGCAAACATTCCCCAGCCGGGAGGCCTACCGCCAATTCTGGCAAGCCCACCCTGCGCTACGAGAGGCCTGGAGCGACGCCATCGCGGACTACGTGGACTACGACCTAGTGGGCAGCCCGCCGGAACTGCGGTCTTCGGTGTCGTCCCAGGCGGTCGTTCAGGATGGCCGGGACCAATTCCAAGATCCGGATACCGCCGACGTATTGGGCCGCTTCCCTGGTCCGGCGCGGCTGCTGGTGGTGTCACGCGGGCTGCTCGACCAACCGCCCGGGCTCTATCCCGACAAGGAGCTGGCGCGCTGGCGCAGCCGACTGCCCTCGCTGGCCATCGACCAAGTTCCGCAGCTGAATCACTACACGATCATGTTGCATCCGTCCGGCGCGGACCGGGTCGCGGCCGCCGTCCGCACGCTGAGCTGATTAACGGCTCTAGCCGTGGTTCACGGGACGTCGGCGGCTTGCACCACAAGAGGCATCCGGCTGATCGCCTCGACGATCTGCGCCTCACGCTTCAGCGGCTGTCGGGCGAAGAAGAGCAGGTCGAGCGGATACCACAGCCCGACCCACCCGATGACGAGGAAGACTCCGTTGCCGAGCAGGTCTTGCCAGAACTGGGGGACGTCCGGCTCGAGGAACCCGGTTGAGAGCAGCAGTCCGACGACGAACAGGATCGATCCGCTGCCCAGTGAGCGAAGCCCTTGCCGCCAGGCCACCTCGATCTCGCGCTGTACCCTCGCTAGCCGCGCCTCACAGTACCGATGAAGCGCGGTCTGCAGAGTCTCGGCAATACCAGCGGTGACCTGCTCCGCAGGCAGCGTCACGACGATGCGAGCCCGCCGCTGCACCTTCGAACGGCCGAGCAGTTCGTTGACAATTTCATCGGCCCCGGGCTCGATCCGCGCGTCGCGCTCGAGCATCGCCACGGGCTCGACGCTCAACAGCTCGGCCGGACGATCCAGCGCGACGATGACGTCTTCGCCGCCCGACCGCGGACGGCGCTCAGCGCTGGCGCTCATTCCGCCCACCGCCGGTCCGCGGTGAACGTCACGACCACCGAGCGCTCGTACCCCAGTGCGGCGAGCTGGTCGTGCAGGTCCTGGCGCACGGTGTCGGCATCGGCGATCGTACGGACCGCCGACTCCGCACCGACGACGAAGTCAATTTCGATGTCCATGCGGTTTCCCACTTTCGACGCTCGCAGAAAAGACTCAGAGAACCCGTACCGCTCCTCGACGCTGGCAACGCACGCGCGAAGCTGGTCCATCACCTCCGCCTCCGGGGCCATCGACAAGATCTCGCGTAGGCCGGAGGCGATCAGCTTGATCGGGACCAACAAGAATGCCAGCGATACGAGCGTGACCATGGCGGGGTCGACGTACGCCGCCAGGTCGGTGCGGCCCGCCGCGACGAGGGCATAGGCAACGAGGAAGCCGACCAGCACTCCGACCGACAGCAATGCGTCACCCAGCCACTCGGCGGCCTCGGCGCGGACAAGATCCGAGCCATCCCGGGTGGCCCGCCGGAGCACCAGCCCCACCGTGAGGCCTCCGAGCGTGGCCACGGCCGCGTAAACAACAGCCGAGCCCACAGCGACCTGCCGGCCGCCGTTGACGATGTCGAGGATCCCGCCGACCGCGGCGTACGCACAGAGCGCACCAAGAGTGGCCGCCTTGATCACCACCACCAGTGGTTCGGCCGCGTCACGCCCCCAGGGGAAGCGCTCGTCCGTCCCCCGCCCGGAGAACCGCAGCGCGAGCACGGCGAGCACTGACAGCCCGATGCTGACAAACGAGTAGACGCCGTCGAAGACGATCATGCTCGACCCGCTGAGGATCCCCCATATCGAGGACAGCACCGCGAAGCCGGCCGACGCCCAGATCGAGAACATCAACATTCGCTGATCGCGTGCCGACTTCGCGTCATTCATGGTCGAAGGCTCTCATTCGAAGCAACCCGAAACCACGAGAACGCGCTAGGAGGCATCCCAGGCCTACTACGCGGCCTACATCCTCGGCAACTCGCCGTCGCCAAACGCAACGGTGAGGGGTCCTTCGTAATCTGACTTGCTTGAAACAAGTTAGAATGTTGCGCTCTGCCGATTGGTCACGGAGGTTGGGATGGCGCGGATGCACTACGCGTGGGTGGTGGCCGGGGTAGCGTTCGCCACGCTGGTGGCCGCGGCGGCTTTCCG
>Ga0307289_10001184_pt1 | contig 11147 bp, 7 predicted proteins | sample ER_DNA_143_FD_194483 | JGI IMG/M metagenome (GOLD analysis project Ga0307289, IMG submission 194483) | Bulk soil microbial communities from the East River watershed near Crested Butte, Colorado, United States - ER_DNA_143 | ecosystem: Environmental > Terrestrial > Soil > Floodplain | place: USA...
GCAACGTAGACGCCGCCCCACGCCACTACGCCGGCGATGGCCGCCGCGATCGCGACTCGGCCGACGATTCGTGCCACCGCGAGAAATCCGAGCCGGCCGAATCGCCGGGTGAGCAGCACGTGGCCGAGTACCGCGCCAAGGACGTAGGACAACGACGTGGAGACGTTCAGCGCGATCACCTGGGCGTCCCCGGAGAGCACCTCGCGGGCCAGCAGAACCAGGATGATCTTCGCCAGCACCATGCAAATGTTCACGAACGTCGGTGTCCGGGCGTCGCGCATCGCGTAGAACACCCGCAGCTGCAGCATGACAAAGGCAAACGGAAGCAAGCCGAAGGCCGCCCAGGCGAGTGTCGTACCAACCAGCCGAGCCTCATCGACGGTCATCCGCCCGATGAACAACGCCGTGGTGAGTGACGGACCGAGAACGATGAACCCCGCCGTCACCGGAATCAGGGCAACGGCGGACAGTCTCGCGCCAAGAGACAGGTCGGCAACCACCGACGCCGTGTCGCCTCGAGCGGCGGACCGCGACATGCGCGGCATCAGCACGGTGAGTAGCGACACCCCCAGCACGCCATAGGGCACCTGGAAGAGCAGATCGGCAAACGTGAAGTTGGTGACCGCGCCGTCGCTCAGCCCGAACGCGACCTTGATGATCACGACGACACCGACCTGGCTCGCCGCCACGTAGCCGAGCACCCAGGCGGTCAGCGACCCCGCCTCTTTCATGCGGTCCTCCTCCTCGGGAGCACCGCGCAGTCGCCATTTCCACCGGAATCCTGTCCGGCGCACGAACGGGATCAACACCGCGGCCTGGGCCGAGATCCCGAGCGTCGTGCCGATGCCCAGGACGAGAATCTGCGGATTCGTCATCGTGGACGGCAGCAGGGTGTGCGGACCGGGAAGGGTGAGGAAGATTCCGACGGTGAGGATCGCGATCACGTTGTTCACGACCGGCGCCCAAGCACCCGGGCCGAAGACGTACTTGACGTTAAGCAAGGCCGTGAACATGCCGGCCATGCCGTAGAAGAAAATCTCCGGAAGCAGGAGCGTGGCGAACATGCCGGTCAGCTCCCGCTTCGCGGGGTCGGTCACGAAGGCACGAGCGATCAACGGCGCCGCGGCGACCGCCAGCAGGGTCGCGATCGTCAACGCCACGGTCGCGAGTGACATCAATCGCTGCGTGTAGGCCACGCCACGGTCCTTGTCGTGCTCCTGCGCGTTGACCAGCAACGGCACAATCACGCTGGTGAGCACGCCGCCCAGGAGCAGCTCGTAGACCATGTTCGGAAACGTGTTCGCACCGTTGAACGCGTCGCCAACGCCAGCAGCGCCGAGAGCCGCGGCGATTGCCAGCGTGCGTATGAAGCCCGTGATTCGGCTGGCCAGGCTGCCGATAGCCATGGTGCGGCTGGACGCCAGCAGACTGCGGTTGTCGTCCGGCGGTGGCGGTTCGGACGAGGAGGTCGCTTGTGCGGCCGGCTGTGCCGATTGATTGCTGGCGACCGGCCGGTAACGCTTCGGCCCGACGTACGTTGTGATGCCCCACGCGATATCGGCCTGGTCTGGTGGCTGCAACACGACCTGACCGGCGCCGTAAAGCGCGGGCTTGCTCCAGCCGTCTTCGGTCATGAGCGGGCACCGATCACGAGGACACAACAGGACCGCAGTAGTCGGTGCCCGCGGGGTAGGACGGGCGGTACCGTCATGAACTCACCGCCATCGGCTGGGCAGGCGGCGCGGAGCTGTCGGTAGGCGGCGGTCGCCGGCGGTGACGGAACCGGCGGACGAAGCGCACTACGAGCGCGACGACGAGGATTCCGGTTGCCACCAGGGTGATTGTCACCCCGATGCCACCGAGGGCCGTGCTGCGGACCTGAAGTCGCACCGGCTGGCCGAGCGGTGCTCCGTCTGGCGTGGCAAGCGTCGCGTCCACCTGGAACCGGCCGGCCCGCTGCACCTTGACGGCCATGCGGAGCGAGACCTGTTGCCGGGCTGGAATCGTCTCGTGCTGGAGGGTTTGCGCGCTGAAGCCAACGATGTTGTTGACCGTCTGGATGCTGACCTGCACGGTGACCGGAACGGCCAGTGAGTTCACCACCGTGACGAAGAGCGGCGCGCTGTTCGACGCGAGGGTGTACGTGCCCACCGCTGGTTGCGCGATCTGCACTCCGTCTTGCAGGCCCGCGACGATCGAGGTCAAGGCGCTGCCGGTCTGGACGCCTTGTGCCCGCCGGTCCCGCCACGCAGACGACACCGTCCGCTGGACCGCCGAGGGAATGCCGCCGAGGAGCTTCACCGCGTCAGCTTGGGAAAGCGCGCTGCGGAACGAGTCAGCGAAGTTCGTGGCCGCCACCGCCTGTCCCACCACAGCGGCGGAAATCTCCCGGTTCGGGTCAGCAGCGCCGAGGGCGCCCCGGTCCGTCGGCGGGACGCTTCGCAGCGCCGTTCGCACCGGCAACGCCTCTGACCAACTTGTGCTCGCGGCCTCGAGATTCGCCCGCGTGACGAGACTGACCGACGGGTCCAGATGCCGGTCCGGCGTGATCACGATGTAGTGCGATTGATGCGGCTGATCTGCCGCCCGGACAGCGAGATCGGACACCAGCTGGGGAAGGGCGGCGGTACCGAGTCCCCCTCGGCCGAGCACGGCACCGGCCCACTTCTGCACCGCCGAATCGGTCACCGCCACGCGTACCGGACTGCTCACTCCGGACGCGGTGAGAGTGGCCACCCCGTCTGGCCGCGGATAAACGGAGACGTCGGAAGCGAACGTGGTGTCGTCGAGGATCAGCGCCGACGCACCGTGATCAATGATCGAGGAGAGCGCTTGGGGTGTGGACGTCCCACCAGCTGCCCAGTACACGTCGCCGAATGGGGCGAGGGACGGGACGCCGAGCGCGGCTGCTACTCGCGTGCTCGCGCCGTCGCTGAGGGTTGCGGTCCACGGCAGGCGCTGCCGGACAATGGCTTGGACGTCGGGGTCACTCGGTGGCGTGATGTGCAGATCCACCCGCGGGAGCAACGCGCGCAGTCGGGCAAGCCAGGCTTGCGCGACACGCCCATCCGTGCCAGCGACCCGCTTGCCGCCGACCAGCACGTCGTACTTCCCGCTTGCCATGACCGCGAGCTCATCGAGCAGGTCAGCATCGACAACGAGCGACAGCCGCACGTTCGGCGCTACCTGCTCGGCGACCCGGAGCATCCGGTCGAGGCGGCCACCAGTTGCGACGGTCGCCGGCAACGCGTTGTCCGTGAATACGAAGTCGTCGTCGAGCCGGTGCGGACGGTCGATCAGCGGCCATACCCAGCTGATCCGCACCGGTTCAGGCTGGGTCTGGAAGTAGGGCAGGTAGGTCTGCCCGAAGCCAACCTGCGTGGACACCCCGTCGGTCCCGGTCGCAGTCACCGAGAAGTCGATCGGATAGATGCCGGTGAGGCACAGGCAGATGTCGCCGGCCGCCACGACCGTGCTGGTCGTGGCGCGATAGATCACCCGAGCCGACGCATGTGCCGCCAGATTGCCGAGATCGACTGCATGCATCGGCTGGACGCCATTGGGGTCACCGGCGGTCGGGTGCGCCATCAGCTGGTCGAGCTGGGACTGCTGGCTGATCGGTGCTTCCCGTTGAGCGGAGAGCTCGACGCCTCGCAGCGCCTGGCCGGTGGTGTTCATCAGCGCGACGGTTATCGTCAGCGGAGCCGGTTTCGCGGTCCCGGTGGCCGTCGTTGGCGACATGTCCACGACTCGTACGGTGACCGAGGATTCGGTCAGCGGCGCGGAAGCGCCACCGGACGTCGGAGCCAGGGCCAGCGCGAACCCGCCGAGGAGGAACGCGGCGAAGAACCGTTTTCCGCGACGCCGCCCGGCCTGATGCGCTGGTGGCCCGATTCGCCGTAGTCGACTCACGCGGTGTCCGCGAGCAATCGCCCCGCGGCGTCAACCAGGCCTCGCTCGTCAGGGTAGGCGAGCCGGTCGGCGATCTGCGGGAACGGTACCCATTCGACCTTGGTGACCTCGATGTCGGCGTCGGACAATTCGCCGCCGACAGCCCGCAGCAGGAAGTGATGGACGGTCTTGTGCACCCGCCGTCCCTCCGCGATGAACCAGAAGTCGATCGTGCCGAGACTCCCCAATATCTCCCCCGCGATCCCGGTCTCCTCTGCTACCTCCCGTACGGCCGCCTGCTCCGGGGTCTCTCCGGGCTCGACGTGCCCCTTGGGCAGAGACCAGAGCAGCCGACCCCGGCGGTCTGTGCGCCCGATGAGCGCGCCCCGAGGTATCTCGTCAGCAAGGTCGACGACCAGGCCGCCCGCGCTCGTCTCGTCGACTCGCTGCAGCCGGGGGCGGCGACGCGTCCGTCCGCCGCCGGACGAGCCCGCACTGTCTCGACCGGACGCTGGCGCTTTCCGCGCTTGAGACCGGCCGCGCCGGGGCGCGTCCGAGGCGCCTCGGGACATGGCCCGATCGTAACCGCCCGATGGGTACGCTAGCGGTCCGTGACCGCCCGTGAACCCGCCGATCTGGTACCGGTGCCGCCGGTCGCCCAGCGGCTGGGCGCGGTGTTCGCCTCGGGCGGCCATCAGCTCCATCTGGTTGGCGGGCCGATCCGCGATGCGTTGCTTGGGCGCAGCCCTGATCCTGCGTATCTCGGGGATCTCGACTTCACCACCGACGCCCGCCCGGAGCAGGTGCTCGAGCTGGTCGGCCGGATTGCCGAGGCCACCTGGACGACGGGAATCGAGTTCGGCACCGTCGGCGCCCTGGTCGACGGGCAACGATGCGAGATAACGACGTTCCGCGCGGATCGCTACGACCGGGTGTCCCGCAACCCGCAAGTCGCGTATGGGCGTTCCCTTGAGGACGACTTGCGCCGCCGCGACTTCACGATAAACGCCATGGCGTTGTCGGTGACCGGTGATCGGAAATTCAGCGATCCGTACGGTGGCCTGGCCGATCTGGCGCGCGGCGTGCTGCGGACCCCCAGTACGCCCGAAGAGTCGTTTGCTGACGATCCGCTCCGGATGCTGCGCGCGGCGCGTTTCGTGTCGACGCTCGGGGTGACGATTGCGCCGGACGTCCGCGCCGCGATGTCGTCGATGGCCGGCGAGCTGGGCCGTATCACCGCGGAGCGGGTTTCGGGCGAGCTCACCAAGCTGCTGCTGGGCGAGGCACCGCGGCGCGGCCTGGAGGTGCTCGTCGACACCGGTCTCGCCGACGTCGTCCTGCCCGAGCTGCCGGCGCTGCGGATGGCCGCAGACGAGCACGGTCAGCACAAAGATGTCTATGCGCATACCCTGCAAGTCCTCGATCAAGCCATCGCCCTGGAGACCGAAGGCCCCGACCTGGTACTGCGGTGGGCCGCCGTGCTCCACGATGTCGGCAAGCCGGCCACCAGGCGTTTCGAGGCCGGCGGGCGGGTGACGTTCCATCACCACGAGGCGGTTGGCGCCAAGCTCGCCCGCAAGCGGCTTTCGGCGCTGCGGTATCCAACGCAGATGGTGGACGAGGTCGCGCAGCTGGTGTTCCTACATCTGCGCTTCTACGGCTACGGGCGCGGCGAGTGGACCGACTCCGCCGTGCGCCGCTACGTCGTGGACGCGGGTCCCCTGCTCGATCGGCTGCACAAGCTCGTTCGGTCTGACTGTACGACCCGTAACAAGCGCAAGGCGGACGCTCTCGCCGTGAGCTACGACGCGCTGGAGGCCCGGATCGACACGTTGCGCGGGCAAGAGGAGCTTGACGCGATCCGTCCGGATCTGGATGGGCACGAGATCATGGCCGTGCTGGGCATCCCGCCGGGACCACGCGTCGGGCAGGCCTACCAGTACCTCCTGGACCTGCGACTCGAGCACGGCCCCCTCGGACATGACCGTGCGGTGGCCGCCCTCCGGGACTGGGCGGCGACCAACACCAGCGACTGACTCTCGACTGTGCAGCGGCCGATCGTCATTGGCCGATCGGAAGCGGCTCCGTTTCGGCAGGGGAGGCGACGGGCGCCAGCTGACCCCGTCCGTGGAAGCGGAGGTAGCCGATCGCGACCACCGCGTAGACCAAACTGATGGCGACGACGGCCGCGGGGGAATGGCCGGAGTCCGGGATCAGCACGGCGGTGATAGCCGCAGCGGCCACGAAGGTGACGTTGAACAGCGTGTCGTAGAGGGTGAACACCCGGCCGCGGAAGTCGTCGGCCACATTCTGTTGGAGAAGGGTGTCAACGCAGATCTTGATGCCCTGGGAGGTGAAGCCCAGCACGCAAGCGGCCAGGACCAGCAAGGGCAGGCGGTACGGCAGGATCAGGCCGATCGCGGCAAAGGACGCCGTCATGAGCAGGATGGACGCCCAGCGCACGAAGCCCAACCGCCGCGTTATCGGGGGCGTCACGATCGCGGCCAGCGCGGACCCGACCGCGACGCCGAGAACGATCTGCGCGAGACCCGCGAGTCCGCTGCGGAAGAAACCGTCATCCGGCAGGTAGTTGCGGTAGAGCAACAATGTGGTGATGGTGATGATGCCGTAGCAAAACCGGTATATCCCGATCACGGCCAACGCGTAAGACACGGGCCGCATCGAAGCGACGTACCGGGCGCCGGCCACAAGTCCGGCGGTGACAGCCCGTATCGTCTCCCGATTATCCGCGTGCACGTCGGGCCCGAGGGCCACCCGAGAGAAGCCGCGGGCGGTCAGGGCGGACGCGAGATACGGCAGCAGCGCCAGCGCGCCGACAATGCCGTACCCGACGTTGCTGTCCCCGGCCAGGGCCCGGATGGCGATGCCGAAACCACCGCCGAGCGTGGCGGCGATCCCACCGCATGTCGTCGACAGCGCATTGGCAGTGACGAGCTCCGGAGGGTTGACCACGTGAGGCAACGAGGCGGACAGCGTCGAGAGGAAGAACCGGTTGACCGACACGACAACGAGCGCGGAGATGTAGAACGGTTCGTTGTCGATGCCGACCGCCACCTCGGCGGCGACACCCAGAACCAGCACAGCGCGGACCAGGTTCGCGATCACGAGCACCCGCTGGCGCCACCAGCGGTCGAGCAACACGCCAGCGAACGGACCGATGAGGCAGTACGGCAGCAGGATCACCGCGAAACCAGCCGCGACCTCGGACGCGTGCGCCTGCCGCTCCGGGTTGAACAGCACCGCGCCCGCCAGCGATATCTGGAACACGCCGTCGCCGAATTGGCCGAGCAGACGGACGAGCAGCAGCCGCCGGAAGTCCCGCCGAGCTAGCGCGATTCGCAGGTGGCCGCGATTGTGCACACTCTGACGGTAGCGGCCCGCGAGCGATCTGTTGCGGCGCGTGGTCCATGACCGATAGCCCACCGTGCACGCGAAGGCGGCAAGATGTGCACTGTGTCCACGGAGCGACCAGACCACCTGCCGTCGTTTCCGGTGCGCAGACTGGAACCGGCGCCGGGACGGCTGCTCATCGCCGCGCCCTTGCTTACGGAGGACACGTTCAAGCGGACCGTCGTCTACTTGCTCGAGCACGACGGTGCAGGAACGGTCGGCGTGGTGATCAACCGGCCCAGTCGCACCCCGGTCGGTCAGGTTCTTCCGTTGTGGCAGGACGTGGTCTCGGAACCGTCGGTGGTCTTCGGGGGTGGCCCGGTCCTGGTCGATGGCGCCCTGTGCCTCGGTCAGGTCGGCGGTGACGAAGGCGCCGGTGGCGAAGTCGGCGAGGACGAGTCCAGCGTGCGTCGACTCACCGACGGCCTCGCCACCGTGGACCTGGACGCGGACGTGGCGCTGATTACCGGAATGACCACTCAGTTGCGCATCTTCGCCGGGCACGCGGGCTGGTCTGCGGGCCAGCTCGACGGTGAGCTGGCCCAGGGTGCCTGGTTCGTCGTGCCCGGCTCCGCGGCGGACGTCTTCAGCGACGAGCCGCGAACCCTGTGGTCACGGGTGCTACGCCGCCAGCCGCCGCCGCTCAGCCTGGTGGCGAACTTTTGCACGGCCTCGCGCGCGTCATCGTCGAAGTACTGGACCGGTGGCGACTTCATGAAGTAGCTCGACGCCGACAAGATCGGCCCACCGATGCCGCGATCCTTGGCAATCTTGGCGCAGCGGAGCGCGTCGATGATGACGCCGGCGGAGTTCGGAGAATCCCAGACCTCGAGCTTGTACTCCAGGTTGAGTGGCACGTCCCCGAACGCCTTGCCCTCCAGCCGGACGTAGGCCCATTTGCGGTCGTCGAGCCACGCGACGTAGTCCGAGGGTCCGATATGTACGTTCCGCTTGCCGAGGTCACGGTCGGGGATCTGCGACGTCACCGCCTGCGTCTTGCTGATCTTCTTCGACTCGAGCCGGTCGCGCTCGAGCATGTTCATGAAGTCCATGTTGCCGCCGACGTTGAGCTGCATCGTGCGCTGAAGCTCGACGCCGCGATCCTCGAACAGCTTGGCGAGGACTCGGTGGGTGATGGTCGCACCGACTTGCGACTTGATGTCGTCGCCGACGATCGGCACGCCGGCCTGCTCGAACTTGGCCGCCCACTCGGGTGTCCCGGCGATGAACACCGGCAGGGCGTTGACGAAGGCCACACCCGCGTCGATTGCGCATTGGGCATAGAACTTGGCCGCGTGCTCCGAGCCGACGGGCAAGTAGCAGATCAGCACGTCGACCGCGGCCTCGCGCAGCGTCGCGACGACATCGACGGGCTCCTCGTCGGATTCCTCGATGGTCTCGCGGTAGTACTTGCCCAGCCCGTCGAGGGTGTGGCCGCGCTGGACAACGACGTTCTGCGGCGGCACGTCGCAGATCTTGACGGTGTTGTTCTGACTCGCCGAGATTGCCTCGGACAAATCGCGGCCGACCTTCTTCGCATCGACATCGAAGGCAGCTACGAACTGGATGTCCCGCACGTGATACGGCCCGAATTGGACGTGCATCAGACCGGGCACCTTCTGCGTCGGATCGGCGTCGCGGTAGTAGTGCACGCCTTGCACGAGCGAGGCGGCACAGTTGCCGACGCCGACGATGCCTACGCGGATGTTGCCCATATGAGCTCCTTCGGTTGGATCACTAGGTATCGGTCCTTCGGTTGGTCTTGGTATCGGGTTGTTCCCCGTCGATCAGTTCGTTGAGCCAGCGGACTTCGCGATCCGCGGACTCCAGGCCGTGTTCCTGCAGCTGGAGCGTGTAGCGATCCAGCCGCTTGCCGGTGCGGGCGAGCGCGCTGCGGATGCCATCTCTGCGCTCCTCTACTCGCCGGCGGCGACCTTCGAGGATCTGCAGCCGCACGTCGGACCGGGTTTGCGCGAAGAACGCGAGTCGAGCTCCGAACCCCTCGTCCTCGTAGGCGTCGGGGCCGACATCGGCGAGCAGTTCAGCTAATCGTTCCTTGCCCTCTGCGGTGAGCTGGTACACGCGCTTGCCTCGCCGCGAACGGCCGCCCGTCGCCAGGTCCGGAGTCTCCTCGGAGATCCATCCCGCTTCGGCCAGGCGACGCAGTGTGGGATAGAGCGAGCCGTAGGAAAACGCCCGAAATGTGCCTAGTAGGGTAGCTAGCCGCTTGCGTAGCTCGTACCCATGCATGGGGCTTGCACCCAGCAGTCCCAGCACTGCGATCTCGAGCACCCGAATCCCCGAACCTCTCGGTCTGATGTATCACGACGATACATCAGAGCGACAGGTCACCCTCATGCCGGCGCTCAGGCGTTGTTCAGCCTGCGCCTCAGCTGAGCTGTTCGAATCTGGGCCAGCGCCACCGCGCGCCGGCGACGTCACATGACGTGGGCGGCCGGCCGCTTCCGCCGAAATGGACGGCCGTGCCCCTCCGTTGCGTTACTAGGATGTCCAAGTATGGCGTTCCGCGTGTCCCGTAATCCGCACCCCGTTCCCCCCCAACAGCGGGCCAGCATCCTGGCCAAACCCGGCTTCGGCCGCTATTTCACCGACCACATGGTGCGCATCGACTGGACGCATGACATGGGTTGGGCGGAGGGCGAGGTGCTCCCCTATGGGTCGCTGACTCTCGATCCCGCCACTATGTCGCTGCACTACGGGCAGTTGATCTTCGAGGGCCTCAAGGCATACCGGCAACCCGACGGGTCGATCGCGTCATTCCGCCCAGACGCCAACGCCGCCCGGTTCCGTCGGTCCGCGCGGCGGCTGGCGATGGCTGAGCTTCCGGAGGAAACCTTCATCGAGTCCATCCGGGCATTGCTGGACAACGACCGGGATTGGGTCCCGGACGGCCCAGATGCCTCGCTGTACCTGCGCCCGTTCATGATCTCTACCGAAATCGGACTGGGCGTCCGCCCGTCAAATGCCTATAGCTATCTGCTCATCGCCTCGCCCGCGGGGCCTTACTTTCCGCGCGGGGTGCAGCCGGTCTCGGTGTGGCTGTCGACCGAGTACACCCGGGCGGCACCGGGCGGAACCGGCGAGGCGAAATGCGCAGGCAACTACGCCGCGTCCCTTGTCGCTCAGGCGCAAGCCGCGGAGAAAGGATGCGACCAGGTCGTTTGGCTCGACTCCGCCGAGCACCGGTGGGTCGAGGAGATGGGCGGCATGAACTTGTACTTCGTTTACGGCTCGGGTGAGCAAGCCCGACTCGTGACGCCGGCGCTCAACGGCGCGTTGCTACCGGGCGTCACTCGGGACACACTGCTCGCGGTCGCCAGCGACCTCGGTTATAGCGCCGAAGAAGGCAAGATCTCTACCGACGAGTGGCAGGCCGGCAACGAATCCGGTGTGCTCACCGAGGTCTTCGCGTGTGGAACCGCCGCCGTTATTACCCCGGTCGGGTTCGTCAAGAGCGCCCACGGTGACTGGACGGTCGGAGACGGGACACCGGGCCCGATCACCATGCAGCTGCGGGAAGCACTGCTCGCCATGCAGACCGGTCGTGCCCCCGACCCGCATGGCTGGATGCGCAAGTTGGTCTAAGGGTGGAGGTCGGCGCACACATCACAGCCCTCGACCGTGAGGGACGGCGATTGGCCGACGCCGCGAGCGCGACCGCCTGGGACGCCACCGTTCCGTCCTGCCCGGGTTGGACTGTCCGTGATCTAGTGACGCACGTCGGTGGCGTGCACCGATGGGCGGCGGCCATCGTCGGCGGCGCGCTCAGTCGGTCGGACCCTGAAACACATGCGGCCGTCGGTTCGGGACCGCCCGATGCTGAG
>Ga0307289_10001186_pt1 | contig 11137 bp, 13 predicted proteins | sample ER_DNA_143_FD_194483 | JGI IMG/M metagenome (GOLD analysis project Ga0307289, IMG submission 194483) | Bulk soil microbial communities from the East River watershed near Crested Butte, Colorado, United States - ER_DNA_143 | ecosystem: Environmental > Terrestrial > Soil > Floodplain | place...
TCGGCCGGCGCGACCGATTACGCAGCTTTTGCGACGACTTTTCGTAGCGGCGCGAGCAACTCGCGGAGCTCCCGGCTCTGCTGACTTACCTCGTGCAGGCGCCTGAGGAGGGCCGACAGCTCCTCGCCGGGCACCTCCCGGCCCTCGGCTGTTTCCTCGGTCAGGTCGTCGATGCGCTGCTCGATGCGCAGGCATTCGGCGTCGAGCTCGAGCGCACGGGCATAGCCGTCGGTCACGATCGGCTCCATCTTGCTTCGAGGAAGCGTCTGACCTTCCGCCATCGCCTCGGTGAGCGCCCGGATTCGCTCCAGGAGTTCCCGGTCGTTGGCCACCAGGAGGCGATTATTTGCAGGCTGCTCGGTCGAGGGCTATGGGCCGAGCGGCCCATCTTGGCCGGCTCCGGGTCCTAGACTTGACGCTTTCCCGCTGTCGTCTCAACAATGTCGCGATGCCTAGACTCGCGGCCGTCGTTCTCGCGGTCGTCCTGCTCGCGCCGTCGCCGGCCGTCGCCGCGAGCCAGACGCCGCTCGCCCGGAAGCTTTCCCGGGCGCTCGCTGTCCCGCACGTGGCCAGAGCCCACACGTCCGCGCTGGCGGTCGACCTCGCGACGGGCAAGCAGCTCTACGCGCGGAATCTCCACATGCCGCTGATCCCGGCGTCGAACGAGAAGCTCGCGGTCACGTACGCGTCGCTGCTCGCGCTCGGCCCGAGCTTCCGCTTCTCGACGGACGTCCTCGGGGAAGGTGAGCTGGACGGGACGCTCTGGCGGGGCGACGTCGTGCTCAAGGGCTACGGCGACCCGACGCTGTCCACGCTCGACCTGCTCTCGCTCGCGTCGCAGCTCCGGTCACAGGGCATCAGGCGTGTGACCGGCCAGGTGATCGGCGACGAGTCGTTCTTCGACGCGAAGCGCATGGGGCCCGGGTGGAAGTCCTACTTCTTCCTCAACGAGTCGCCCGCGCTTTCGGCGCTCACGGTCGACCGCGGTCGCTACAAGGGCCGAGCCACGCGACAGCCGGCCCTCGCCGCTGCGCTCTCGTTCCGGGCCGCGCTGCTCCGGGCCGGGATCTCGGTCGCGGGCCGCGCTCTGACGGGGACCGCCGACTCGGCGGCCGTTCCGCTCGCAACGATCGAGTCCGTGCCGCTGGCCGGCGTCCTGCGCTTCATGGACCACGAGAGCGACAACTTCACGGCCGAGATGCTCCTCAAACAGCTCGGCGCGGGCATCGGCCTCCAGGGCACGACCGCGGCCGGCGCCCAGGCCGTGCTCCAGCTCCTTCAGGAGCAGCAGATCCCGTTGACCGGGGTGCGGATCGTCGACGGCTCCGGCCTGTCCCGCCTCGACCGCCTCACGACCGAGGCCGTCGTCGCGATGCTGCGCTCGAGCTGGCTCGACGAGGATCTGCGTGAGCTCCTGATCGACGCACTGCCCGTCGCGGGCCGGAGCGGCACGCTCGACTCGCGCATGCGCGGGACCGTCGCGGCGGGGCGCGTGCGCGCGAAGACCGGCACGCTCAACGAAGCCTCCGCGCTTTCCGGCTACGTGCGCCGGCGCTACGCGTTCTCGGTCATCCAGAACGGGCCCGGGATGTCGGTCTACTGGGCGCGGGTGGCCCAGGATCAGTTCGCGACAGTGCTAGCCAGATAGGAGTTTTTGCAGGGCTTTTTCGTCGAGGACCGGCACGCCGGCGTCCTGCGCCTTCTTTAGCTTCGAGCCCGGCTCCTCGCCGACGATGAGCCCCGCGGTCTTCTTCGAGACCGAGTTCGACACCTTGGCGCCCTTCGCCTCGAGCGCCTGCGCAGCCTCATCGCGCGAGAACGACTCGAGCGTGCCGGTGATCACGTAGGTCTGGCCTGAGAGCGGGCCCTCGACCGGCTTCAGCTCGTCGCCGGTTTCGAAGCGCAGGCCGAGGTCACGCAGCTCCTGGACGAGCTTCAGGTTCTCCTCGTCCGAAAACCATTCCGCGATCCCCTCCGCACGGCCCGGCCCGATGCCTTCGGCTTCCTGGATCTCCTCCTGGGTCGCGTCGATGAGCTTGTCGATCGAGCCGAAGTGCGCGGCGAGGTTCCGCGCGGTCACCCACCCCGTGTCCGGAATGTTCAGGCCGGCCAGGACGCGATGGAACGTCATGTCCTGCTTCGATTGCTCGATCGCCGCGACGGCGTTGCCGGCGGAGATCTCCGCGTAGCCGTCGAGCTCCATCAGCTGTTCCTTCGTCAGGCGGTAGAGGTCGGGCAGCGACGTCACGATCCCTTCGCGCCACAGCCTCCGAATCGCCTGCTCGCCGACGCCGTCGATGTCCCAGACCCAGTTGATGAGCGTCTCGAGCCCGCGCGACTCGCACTTCGGGTTCGGGCAGCGGTGCATCGCCTCGCCCTCGGGCTTGACGATCTCCGCCCCGCAGAGCGGACACTTCTTGGGCATCCGAAAACGGCGCGAGCCCTTCGCGTGCGGGAGCACCGGCCCGACGACCTGCGGGATCACATCGCCTGCGCGCTGGACGATGACCGTGTCGCCGACGCGGATGTCCTTGCGGTTGATGTCGTCCTCGTTGTGGAGCGTCGCGGTCGAGACGGTCACGCCTCCGACCTCGACCGGCTCCAGCTGCGCCCACGGGTTGAGCGCGCCGGTCCGCCCCACTCTGATGTGGATTTGCAGGAGTTTTGTCTGCGCGGTCATCGGCGCCCACTTGTACGCGCGCGCCCAGCGGGGGCGGCCGTGGAGCTCGCTCAGCCGTCGCTGCTGGTCGAACGAGTCGACCTTGATCACGATCCCGTCGATCTCGTAATCGAGCTCGATGCGCTTCGTCTCCCAGACGCGGCAGACCTCGGCGACGGACTCGATCGAGTCGTGCAGCTCGGCGAACGGGTTCGTGCGAAAGCCGTGCTCGCGTAGCCACTCGAGCGCTTCCGAATGCGTCGCCAGGTCGAGAGCTTCCGCTGCGCCGAGGCCGTACATCCAGACCGCGAGCGGGCGCGAGGCCGTGATCGACGAGTCCTTCTGGCGGAGCGACCCGGCGGCGGCGTTGCGCGGGTTCGGCGCGAGCTTCTGGCCCAGTTCCGTGACGCGCTCGTTCAACTCGCGGAAGCCGGAGATCGGCATGTAGACCTCACCGCGCACCTCCGCGACCGCGGGCAGGCCGTCGCCGCGCATCTTGAGCGGGACCGACGAGATCGTGCGCAGGTTGACGGTCACATCCTCGCCCTGGAGCCCGTCGCCGCGCGTTGCGCCGCGCGCAAGGATCCCGGCTTCGTAGGTGAGGTTGATCGCGAGCCCGTCGATCTTCGGCTCGGTCACGAAGGCGATCGGCTCGTCGGAATCGAGGCGCTTGCGAACATCGCCGGCCCACTTGGTGAGCGCCTCGTCGGTGGTGACCTTCTCGAGCGAGCCCATCGGCGTGAGGTGCTGCACCTTCTGGAAGCGTCCGCTGATCGGCGCGCCGACTCGCTGCGTCGGTGAGTCGGGCGCGATCAGCTCGGGGTGCTCGTCCTCGAGCGCCTTCAGCTCGTCGAACAGCCGGTCGTACTCGGCGTCGGAGATCTCGGGGTCGTCGAGGACGTGGTAGCGGTACAGGTGGTGATCGAGCTGCTCGCGGAGCTCTTCGGCGCGCTTGTCGACGGTCTTGGTCGCCATCGAGCGTGATGCTAGCGTCGCCCCGTTGACCCGACTCGCGATCCTGCTGGCGCTTCTCCTACCCGCATCGGCGTCGGCGAAGTTCGTCTTCTTCCAGATGCCGTCGCACAACATCGGGTGTGTCTACTCGAGCTCGCCCGCATACCTGCGCTGCGACATCCGCAGCGGCCTGAAGCCGCCGCCGTCGAAGCCGAAGGGTTGCACCGTCGACTGGACGGGCGGGTACCAGGTCGGCCCGACCGGCCGCGCCCACAAGGTCTGTGCGGGCGACACGGTCCTCTCCCCGGACGCGCGGGTCGTTCGCTACGGAACGACCTGGGGCGGCGGTCCTTTCACCTGTAAATCAAACCTTTCTGGACTCCGCTGCAAGAACCGCAGCGGCCACGGCTTCTTCCTCAGCCGCCAGCACTCGTACCGCTTCTAGGGTCAGACCCCGTTAAGAAAGCGTCACGGTTTGTACTCGACCCGCTCGAGGTAGAGGCCGTGCGAGGGCACGGTCGTGCCGGCTGCCTCGCGCGGGGCGCCTTCGAGCAGGCCAGCCAGTTCCTCCGGAGGCTTCTCGAGCATCGTGCCGACGAGCGTCCGGACCATGTGGCGCAGGAAGCTGTTCGCCGTGATCTCGAGCTCGAGCGCATCGCCGCGGTCGAACCACGCTGCCGAGCGAACCTCGCGCGTGAACACGTCGTGGTACGTCTCTGTAGGCGTGAAGGCGCGGAAGTCGTGCTCGCCGATCAGGAGATCTGCGCAGTCTGCGAGCGCCTCGTACTCGAGCTGGTGCGGGTACCAGTAGCTGCGCGTCTGCTCGAACGGCGAGGGCGTGGATCGCCTCCAGATCCGGTAGCGGTAGCTCCGCGCGACCGCCGAGTGGCGCGCGTGGAAGTCGGGCGCGGCCTCCTGGGCTGCGATCACCGAGACATCGTCCGGCAGCGCAGTGTTGAGGGCATGCCGAGCCCGGTCGACGGGTGGCCCACCCTCAACATCGACGCTCGCGACCTGTCCGATCGCATGCACGCCCGTGTCCGTCCGCCCCGCCACCGCGAGCCGGCCCCAGGACTCGTACACCCAGCCGAGCGCGTCCCGCACGACCCCCTCGACCGTGCGCAGGCGCGGCTGAGCGGCCCAGCCGCGGAACCGGGCCCCGTCGTACTCGAGCGTCAGCTTGAGGCGCATGGGCGCATATCATCCAATCCCGTGCAGAAGGACGAATGGCGCGTGGAGATCGACCTCGACGACGAGGCCCACGGCTTCGGCCTCGGCGAGCGCTTGCGCGCCCATGATCTGGACGACGAAGCGCGCAAGCGCCTCGGACACCGGATCGTCGTCACCCGCGACGGCCCGCACGTCTTCCTCTATGCGGGAGATGAGGCCGGAGCACATCAGGCCGAGCTGGTCGCACGCGAGCTCGTCGCCACTGACGACCTGAGCGCCGGCATCACGGTCACCCGCTGGCACCCGCTCGAGGAAGATTGGCTGGACGCTTCGATCCCGCTCCCTCGCACCCAAGAAGAGCAGCGCGAAGAGCTCGAGCGGCGCGAGGAGACGGAGCGACAGGAGGGCACCTACGACTGGCTCGTGAAGATCGACATGCCCTCGCGCAGCGAGGCCGAGAAGCTCGAGGAGCTCCTACAGGGCGAAGGCCTGAGCGTGCACCGGCGCTGGCGCTACCTGACCGTGGACATCGCCACGGAAGAGCACGCCAACGAGCTCGCGAGCCGCCTGCGCGACCTGGCCCCTGCCGACGCCGAGGTCTCGGTCGAAGCGAACCCGGACGACATCCCGACGCCCGTGTTCGTCATGCTCGAGTCGCGGTTCTAGCTGGTAACGCCAGGAACCGCCGCGGCCGGCTCTTCCTCGAGCTCCTCCGGCTCCGGTTGCCTAATGCGCTTCGGCTTCGGCGCGGGCGGGACGAAGTCGACGAGCTCCAGGTACGCCATCTCGGCCGAGTCGCCGAAGCGCGGACCCAGCTTCACGATCCGCGTATAGCCGCCTGGCCGATCGACGAAGCGCGGAGCCACGTCCGAGAAGAGCATGGTCACGACGTCATTCGAACGAAGGTACGCGAGCGCCTGCCGCCGTGCGGCGAGGTCTCCGCGCCGTCCGAGGGTGATCATCTCCTCGGTGATCGGCCGCACCGCCTTCGCCTTCGCAACGGTCGTCTTGATCCGGCCGTGCTCGATCACGGCGCCGGCGAGGTTCGAGTAGAGCGCCTTGCGGTGTGCGGAGTCGCGACCGAGCTTCTTGCCCTTGCGGTGGTGGCGCATGGCCCCTATTCGTCTCCGCGGAGGTTGAGGCCGTGCGTGGCCAGCGTCTCCTTGACCTCTTCGATCGACTTCTTGCCGAAGTTCGGGATCGCGGCCAGCTCGTTCTCGCTCTTGACGACGAGGTCGCCGATCGTCTCGATCCCGACCCGCTTCAGGCAGTTGTACGAGCGGACGCCGAGCTCGAGCTCCTCGATCGGGAAGTTCTCCATCCCGTGGGCGAGCGGCGCCTCGGCCGGCGCCGCCTCGGTCGCGGTCTCGCCATAGATTTCGATCCGGTCGGCGTGGGTGAAGATCATGAGCTGGCTGATAAGGATGTCGGCCGCCTCACCGATCGCTTCCTTCGGGTCGATCGAGCCGTCGGTCGTGACGTCGAGGTTCAGCTTGTCGTAGTCGGTGCGCTGGCCAACGCGCGCGGACTCGACGTCGTACGTGACGCGCCGCACCGGCGAGAAGATCGAGTCGATTGGAATCACGCCGATCGTGTGCTCGGGGCCGCGGTTGAGCTCGGCCGGGACGTAGCCGCGCCCACGGCCGATCGTCATCGTCAGCTCGAGCCTGCCCTTGTCGGACAGGGTCGCGATCTGGAGGTCCGGGTTCAGGATCTCCAGGTCCGCTGGAGCCTCGATGTCGCCGGCGGTTACCTTGCCAGGCCCCTTCTTGTTCAGCCGCACCTCGATCTCGGGGGACTCGCCCTCGAGGCGGACGATCATGTTCTTGAGCTGCAGGATGATGTCGGTCACGTCCTCCTTCACGCCCGGCAGCGTCGTGAATTCGTGCGCGGTTCCCTCGAGCTTGACCGAGGTGACGGCGGCGCCCTCGAGCGACGAGAGCAGCACGCGGCGCAGCGAGTTGCCGAACGTGTAGCCGAAGCCGCGGTCGAGCGGCTCGATCGTGAACCGGCCGCGCTGCTCGTCGACTTCCTCGTGGACGATTCGCGGCACCTGGAAATCCATCAGAGACGTACGTGTTGCCATGTGATCCTTTCTTTCTACTTCGAGTAGAGCTCGACGATGAGCGATTCCTGGACGGGCGTGTCGATCTCCGAGCGCTCAGGGAGCTTCAGGATCTTGCCCGTCAGCGCCTCGTGGTCGGCCTGGAGCCAGGCCGCGACCGAGGCGGTGAGGTCGGTTGCGTCGCGGATGACCTGCTCCGCGGAGCTGCCCTCTGCGACCGTGATCACGTCGTCGGGGCGCACCAGGTAGCTGGGGATGTTGACTCGGCGGCCGTTGACCTGGAAATGGCCGTGGCGCACGAGTTGCCGCGCCTGGGCGCGCGAGGCTGCGAACCCGAGGCGGTAGACGACGTTGTCGAGCCGCCGCTCGAGCATGCGCAGGAGCTCCTCGCCCGTGATGCCGGAGCCCTTGGCGGCCTTCGTGTAGTAGGTGCGGAACTGCTTCTCGAGCAGGCCGTAGAAGCGGCGCGCCTTCTGCTTCTCACGGAGCTGGAGCAGGTACTCGGACTGCTTGATGCGGCCGCGTCCATGCTCGCCCGGCGGATAGCTGCGGCGCTCGATCGCGCACTTCTCGGTCAGGCAACGCTCCCCCTTGAGGAAGAGCTTCATGCCCTCACGGCGGCACTGCTTGCACTTCGGCGATCGGTCGCGTGCCACTAGACGCGCCTCCGCTTCTTCGGTCGGACGCCGTTATGCGCCTGCGGGGACACGTCCTTGACGCCGAGGATCTCGAGGCCGGCGGCCTGGAGCGACCTGATCGCGGTCTCGCGCCCGGAGCCCGGGCCCTTGACGAAGACCTCGACCTTCTGCAGGCCGTGCTCCATGCCCTTGCGGGCGCACGAGTCGGCGGTCACCTGCGCGGCGAACGGCGTCGACTTGCGCGAGCCCTTGAAGCCGGCCGAACCGGCTGACTCCCAGACGATCACGTTGCCCTCGGTGTCGGTGAGCGTGACGATCGTGTTGTTGAACGACGTCTTGATGTGCGCCTGGCCGATGGCGATGTTCTTACGGACGCGGCGTCTCGTGCGGCCGCGTCCTGCTTGTCTGCGAGGAGGGGCCATTACGTCTTGCTCGGTGCCTTCTTGCCGCGGCCCACGGTCTTCTTCGGGCCCTTCCGGGTGCGGGCGTTCGTCTTCGTGCGCTGGCCGTTCACTGGCAGGCCGCGTCGATGGCGGATGCCGCGATACGCGCCGATCTCGCCGAGGCGCTTGATCGCCTGCTGGCGCTCGCGGCGGAGGTCGCCCTCGACCTGGAGGTTGGCGTCGATGTAGTCCCGGAGCTGCGTGACCTCGCCGTCGGTGAGGTCGTTCACCTTGGTGTCGCGGGAGATCCCGACGCCGTCGGCCACCTTGACCGCGGTGGAGCGGCCGATCCCGAAGATGTACGTGAGCGCGACCTCGAGCCGCTTCTCACGGGGCAGGTTGACGCCTGCGATTCGGGCCATCAGCCCTGCCTCTGCTTGTGGCGCGGATTGGAGCAGATGACCATGGTCCGCCCGTTCCGGCGGATCACGCGGCATCGCTCACACATCGGCTTGACTGACGCTCGAACCTTCACATTCACCTCGTAAGAACCGCGCCTCACGAGCGCGGTTGTCAGGACACGAAAAGACGCGCAGCCGGGCTGCACGCAACAGGCTTCATGGTAGCAAAACGGTTTCGGCTGGATTTGGCGTAACGGTGAGGATTTTCGGGCCGTCGTCGGTGATCGCGACGGTGTGTTCGAAGTGGGCGGACAGCGAGCCGTCCAGGGTCGAGATCGACCATTCGTCGTCGTGCAGGTACACCTCCGGGCCGCCCGCGTTGATCATCGGCTCGATCGCGAACGTCATCCCCGGCTGGAGCTCCGGCCCACGGCCTGGTGGGCCGTAGTTCGGGATTTGCGGGTCCTCGTGCATCGCGCGGCCGATTCCGTGGCCGACGAGGCTGCGGACGACCGAGAACCCCGCTTCCTCGGTCGCGACCTGGATCGCATGAGAGACGTCCGACAAGCGGTTCCCCGCACGGCACTGGGCGATTCCCGCAGCGAGCGCGGCCTGGCAGCCCTCGAGCAGCCGGTCAGCCTCCGCTGAGATCTCCTCGACCGCGAACGTAAACGCCGAGTCGGCGACGAAGCCGTCGAGCACGACACCCACGTCGACGGACAGGATGTCGCCCTCCGACACCGTGCGGCCGTTGGGGATCCCGTGCACGACCATGTCGTTCGGCGACGTGCAGATCGCGGCCGGGTAGCCGCGGTAGCCCTTGAACGACGAGGCTCCGCCCTGCGACACGATGAAGTCCTCGGCCAGCTCGTCGAGCTCCCCGGTCGAGACCCCGTGCCGGACGTGGTCGCGAAGGAGCGCGATCGTCTCCGCGACGATGCGGCCGGCGTTCGCCATCATCTCGATCTCCGCTGTGGACTTGCGAATGATCATCAGCTCACGCTACCCGCAGGCCTACGCCTCCCGCGCGGTCACGACGCCACCTTCGCCTGCTCGACCGCCTGCTGGATCTCCGAGAACACCTCGTTCTCGGACCGGTCGCCGTGGATCCCGACGAGGTTCCCGGCCAGCCGATAGTGCGAGACGAGCGGCTTGGTCTCCCGATGGTAGAGGTCGATTCGATTCGCGATCGCCTCGGGCGTGTCGTCCGAGCGCCCCTCCTCGACGGCTCGCTTCCGCAGCCGCTGGATCGCGACGTCGTCGGGGACCTGGAGCTCGAGAACGACCGACAGAGGACGGTCGATTTCCGCGAGCATCGAGTCGAGCGCGTCAGCCTGGGCCATCGTCCGCGGGAACCCGTCGAGGATGAACCCAACCGCGGCCTCGGGTGCCTCCAGGCGCTTCCGGATCAGCTCGATCATCAGGTCGTCGGGCACGAGGTCGCCGGCCTCGAGGATCGGCTTGACGCGCCAGCCGAGCTCTGTGCCTTCTGCAATCGCCTGACGGAGCATGTCCCCGGTCGACAAGTGCTCGAGGCCGTACTCAGCTGCGAGCCGCTTCGCCTGCGTTCCTTTTCCGGACCCCTGCACACCCAGGAGCAAGAGATCGAGCGGCACTACTTCAGGAAGCCCTCGTAGGAGCGCATCATCATCTGCGACTCCATCTGGCGCATCGTGTCGAGCGCGACGCCGACCGCGATCAGCACGGATGTACCGCCAAGAGCGCGCGAATTCGCCTGCGAGAAGCCGCCGTAGCGGATGAAGATGCTCGGCAGGATGGCGACGGTCGCGAGGTAGAGCGCACCGGGCAGCGTCAGGCGCGTCAGCACGCGGTCGAGGTACTGGGCCGTCGGCGGGCCGGGGCGGATCCCCGGGATGTAGCCGCCGTGCTTGCGGAGCTGGTCGGCCTGGTCGACCGGGTTGAACTGGACCGCCGTGTAGAAGTACGTGAAGATGATGATCAGGAAGGCCTCGAACAGCAGGTAGGTCAGGTTGCTCGGGGTGAAGTGCGCGTTGACGAAGTTCTGCGTCTGAGGGAAGTACTGGGCGATCGTCGGCGGGAAGGCCATGATCGCAGCGGCGAAGATGATCGGAATCACGCCGGCCATGTTCACGCGCAGCGGCATGTAGGTCGATCCGCCCGCGGTCATACGGCGGCCCACCATCCGTTTCGCGTACTGGATTGGAATCTTCCGCTGACCCTCCTGGATGAAGACGACCGCTGCGACGATCGAGAGCGCAATTAGCGGGAAGAACAGCTTCTCCATGACGCCGCCGTAGTACCAGGCGCTGATCCCGGCCGGCATGCTGGTCAGGATCGAGGCGAAGATCAGGAGCGAGATGCCGTTGCCGACGCCGCGCTTGGTGATCAGCTCGCCCATCCACATCAGCAGCGTCGTCCCTGCCGTCAGGGTGAGGACGATCATGAACGTGCGGCCCAGGCCCGCCTCGAGGACGCCCTGGCGCTTGAACAGGTACGCGTACCCCAGTGACTGCGCCGCGGCCAGCACGACCGTGAGGTAGCGCGTGTACTGGTTGATCTTGGCGTAGCCCGCCTCGCCTTCCTTCTGGAGCTGCTCGAGGCGCGGGATGACGACCGTCAGCAGCTGCAGGATGATCGACGCGGTGACGTACGGCATGATCCCGAGCGCGAAGATCGCGAACTGCGACAGCGCGCCGCCCGAGAAGAGGTTCAGGAGCCCGAGGACCGTGCCACCGGTCGAGTTGAAGTAATCCTTGATCGCGCTCGAGTCGACGCCCGGTGCCGGGATCCACGAGCCCAGGCGGTAGATCGCGAGGATCAGCGCCGTGAACAGGACGCGGTGGCGGAGCTCTGGGACGCGCCAGGCGTTTGAGAGCCAGGAGAAC
>Ga0307289_10001188_pt1 | contig 11130 bp, 9 predicted proteins | sample ER_DNA_143_FD_194483 | JGI IMG/M metagenome (GOLD analysis project Ga0307289, IMG submission 194483) | Bulk soil microbial communities from the East River watershed near Crested Butte, Colorado, United States - ER_DNA_143 | ecosystem: Environmental > Terrestrial > Soil > Floodplain | place: USA...
GCTTAGCGCGCGCCTACTGCCTGAGGTCGACTTCGAACCGATGGGGGCGGAGGACGTCCTCCGCTGGGCGTACGCGGAGTTCGGCGACAAGCTCTGCCTGACCTGCTCCTGGCAGAAGCAGTCGTCGGTGCTCGTCCACATGGTCAGCGAGCTCGAGCTCGACCTGCCCGTGATCGAGCTCGACACGCACCTGTTCTTCCGCGAGAGCTACGAGACGCGCGACCGCCTCGTCGAGCGCTACGGCCTGACGCTGCAGCGCCCGCCGCTGATCACCGTGGCGGAGCAGCACCGCCAAGAGGGTCCGAACCTCTGGGAGACCGACCCCGACCGCTGCTGTCACGTGCGCAAGGTCGAGCCGCTCCTGCAGGCGCTCGAGCCCTATGAGGCCTGGATCTCCGGGATCCGCCGCGACCAGTCGCCGAGCCGTGCGACCACGCCGAAGGTGCAGTGGTCGGAGCGCTACGACGTCTGGAAAGTCCACCCGCTCGCCGACTGGGACGAGAAGCGGGTCTGGGCCTACATCCAGGTCAACGAGATTCCGTACAACCCGCTCCACGACGTCGGCTTCCGCTCGATCGGGTGCATCCCGTGCACGCGGCCGACGAGCCCGGAGGAAGAGGAGCGCGCCGGCCGCTGGGCCGGCTCAGACAAGCTGGAATGCGGCATCCACCTCGACACGCCTGTAGGAGGCACATGACCGACCACATCTACGCCGCCGAGCACCCGGAGACGACGCACGTCCGGCCCGGCGGTTTCACGCTCTGGTTCACGGGCCTATCCGGCTCGGGCAAGACCACGATCGCGCACCTCGTCGGGCCGGAGCTCGACCGGCGCGGGCTCGTCGTCGAGTACCTGGACGGCGACACCGTGCGCACGCACCTCTCGAAGGGCCTCGGGTTCTCGAAGGAGGACCGCGACACGCACGTCGAGCGCGTCGGCTGGGTGGCGGCGAGGCTCACGCGCCAGGGCGGCGCCGCTATCACGGCTGCGATCTCGCCGTACGAGGAGACCCGGCGCAAGGCACGCGAATGGGTCGAGGAAGTCGGCACCTTCGTCGAGGTCTACGTGAAGGCCTCGGTCGACGAGTGTGCGCGCCGGGACGTGAAGGGCCTCTACGAGAAGGCGTTCAAGGGCGAGATCAAGGAGTTCACGGGCGTGAGCGACCCGTACGAGGAGCCTGTCGACCCGGAGCTCGTGGTCGACACGGAGGAGCACAGCGCAGAGGAGTGCGCGGCCCTCGTCGTCACGAAGCTCGAAGAGCTCGGGCTCGTGCCGGCCGAGGTCGCAGCATGAGCGCAACAGAGACGCACACGCTGATCGAGCCTCATGGCGGCAAGCTCGTCGACCGCACCGGCGAGCGGCCGGACGGCGTCGAAGGCCTCGAGCAGATCCCGCTCACTTCGCGCGAGCTCTCCGACCTCGACATGCTCGCGAGCGGAGCCCTCTCGCCGCTCGAAGGCTTCATGGGCCCGAACGACTACGAGCGCGTCGTTGAAGAGATGCGGCTCGAGAACGGCTTGCCATGGTCGTTGCCCGTCTGTCTCGCCGTGGACGCGCCGCCCAAGGGCGAGGAGGTCGCGCTCACGGACGAGAGCGGCCGCGCCCTCGCCGTGCTCGAAGTCGAGGACGCCTACGAGTACGACCGCGAGCGCGAGGCCGAACGCTGCTTCCGCACGACCGACGACGCGCACCCCGGAGTGGCGCGGCTCTACGCGCAGAAGCCGCTCTACCTCGCCGGGCGCGTGACCGCTTTCGAGCGGCTCGAGCCCGCGTTCCCCGAGCTCGCGCTCGACCCCGCGGACACGCGCTCAGCGTTCGCCGAGCGAGGCTGGAAGCGTGTTGTCGGCTTCCAGACGCGCAACCCGATCCACCGTGCGCACGAGTACCTGACGAAGGTCGCGCTCGAGACCGTGGATGGCCTGCTGATCCACCCGCTCGTCGGCGAGACGAAGTCCGACGACGTCCCGGCCGCGACGCGCGTCGAGTGCTACCGCGTGCTCGTCGACGGCTACTACCCGCAAGAGCGCGTCGTCGTCTCGGCCTTCCCGGCCGCGATGCGCTACGCAGGCCCGCGCGAGGCGATCTGGCACGCGATCTGCCGCAAGAACTACGGCTGCTCGCACTTCATCGTCGGCCGCGACCACGCCGGCGTGGGCGACTACTACGGCACCTACGACGCGCAGCTGATCTTCGACGAGTTCCCCGCGCACGAGCTCGGGATCGAGCCGATGTTCTTCGAGCACGCCTTCTTCTGCCGCGCCTGCGGCCAGATGGCGTCGCCGAAGACGTGCCCGCACGGAGGAGACGACCACGTCTTCCTCTCGGGGACGAAGGTGCGCGAGCTGCTCGCGAACGGTGAGCTGCCGCCGGCGGAGTTCTCGCGCCCCGAGGTTGCAGAGGTCTTGATCGCCGCGTACCGCTAGATGACCTGGCAGTTCACGCTCAGCGGCTTCCTGATCGGCTGCCTCGTCGGCGTGACCGGGATGGGCGGAGGATCGCTGCTGACCCCGATTCTCGTCATCTTCTTCGGCTTCAAGCCGACGCTAGCCGTCGGCACCGACATCCTGCACGGGGCGATCTTCAAGAGCTTCGGCGCCGTGCGGCACCGGCGGCTCGGCACCGTCCACGCGCGGCTTACGTTCTGGATGTTCCTCGGCTCGGGCCCGATGTCGCTGCTCGGCGTGGGCGTCGCCACCTGGATCAAGCACCACTACGGCGGGGCCGAGTCGATCGAGTCCTACGCGGTCGGCGTCGCGCTCGTGATCGGCGGGATCGGCCTCGTCGCGAAGACGTTCATCCAGCGCGGCATCCAACCCGACGACGCGCCCTTCCTGCTGACCCGGCGCGACCGCCTGATCGCGTTCACGCTCGGAGCGACCTGCGGGTTCGTCGTCGGCCTCACGTCGGTCGGCAGCGGGACGTTCTTCGGGCTCGTGATGGTGCTCGTCTTTCCACTGACGCTCCCGAAGATCGTCGGGACCGACATCTTCCACGCGGCCGCGCTCCTCTGGGTCGCGGGCTTCGGGCACCTGTTCGCCGGCAACGTCGATCTGCGCACGATGGGCTGGCTGCTGACCGGCTCGGTGCCGGGGATCCTGCTGACGAGCCAGTTCACGCTGAAAGTGCCCGACCGCGCGCTCCGTCTCGGGCTCGCGTCCGTCCTGATGCTGAGCGGGATCAAGCTGATCGACTTCTCCGGCGCCGACTGGGTGATCGCCGGCGGCGCAATCGCGGCTGCGATCGGCCTCTCGGCGTGGAGCCTGGTGGCTCGGCTGGGCCGTCGGCCACGGCCTGAAGCGGCTTCCTAGCGCGGCGACCCCGGCGCGCTCTGGCGCAGCCGCTCGACCGGCTCCCGTCCGGGCACCGCCAGCAGCACCGCGGTCACGAGACCCGCGAGCGGCCAGACCAGGTACGACCCGTGGAAGACGCGGCCGAGAAAGATCAGCAGGAAGACGGAGATGGTGAACCCCGCGGCAGAACGCCAGAGGGCGTCGGCCCGCCGGCACGTCCACAGCAGCCAGAGCGTCGCGGGGAGCCAGATCAGACCGACGAGCGCCACGAACGGATAGGGGCCAGTCCGCGAATCGAGCAGGCCGCCCTCCAGGAGCAACCCCGAAAGCCCGTAACCGACGATGCGGTAGGTCGAGCCTCCGTACCCGACGGTGTCGGCCCAAAATGCGCCGGCGTCCCAGACCACGAAGGGCAGAATGCCGGCTGCGACGACTCCGGCAAAGATGGCCGTCGCGCGCAACGCCTCGCGCCGGTCCGCGCGGCGCCACATCCAAAGGGCGAGGAAGGGAACGGCGAAGACTGCGAACTGCTTCAGCAGGACGGCAAAGGCCAGCGCGACCGCGGCCGCGCGGAAACGCCGCCGCGCGACGAGGCCGAATGCGAGCACGGTGAGGACGAGGCTCGGCGCGTCCGCCGTTCCGAACCAGGCGGCCCTGAGCCCAAGCGGGTTCGCGGCCAGGAAAGCCCCGCCCGCGAGCCGCCACGCGATGGGGCCCGGGAGCACCAGGGCAACGCCGATCCCGGCCAGCGTGAACAGGAGCACGAAGAAGCGGTAGTCGGAGAGCGGCTCGGGCAGCACCGTCCAGAGGGCCGCCGTGAGCGCCGTCCCGGGGAAGTAGGCGAAGTGGTGGAGCGCGACCTGCTTTTCGCGCGTCTTCTCGGTCACGGAGCCGTCGAGGGAGTAGAACCGCTCGAGCCCCGAATGCGCATAGTCGTGGCCGTATGGGTTTTCCCCTTCCCGCAGGAGGCGACCGGCGAGCTCGATCTGATACGTCGAATCGTTCGTGTGGAACCAAGGCGCGGTCGACTCACGAAGACCCGCCTGGAGGGCGACGGCCGGGCCTGACAGCAGCAGGCAGACGGCGCACGTGAGCGTGATTGCCGCCCAGCGGGGCCAGCGCGCGCGGACGGTCGCCACGACCGCCGCGAGCGCGACGATCACGCCCGCCAGCAGCCCGGCGGCGCGAAGGGCGGTGACATTCCACTCGCCGTCGGTGGCCCTGACCAGCCAGGCGAACGGCCCCGCCGGCCCGACGTGCCCGGGCCGGAACTGCCACGGCTCGGCTCCCAACGTCGGCACTGCCACGAGCACGATGCCGCCGAGGGCGGCGAGCAGGAGCCAGACGCTCGCAGGCTCGAGCCGCCGGCCCTCCCGTCCCTCGCCTGCCGCGCGCCGCGTCCGCCTCACCACTCGGCGGCGACGGCGCGACCACGCGCGTCCACGCCGCGCGCTTCGCGGGGAACGGGGGCCGGGCGCGACCAGGCGGCGGTAGCCACGCCCAGCACGGCCCAAACGAGCGGATCTTCGAAGAAGACGCCGTAGAACAACGAGTGGACGAAGAGCACGGTTGCCGCCGCGAGGAGCGACAGCCCGAGCACCTCGTCGCGCTCCTTGACGAGCCAGATGAGGCGGGCGGCGCCGGCGAGGAACGCGATGTAGAGCACGGCGCCTCCGACCCCGAACTCGGCCATCACCGTTAGCGGGGCGGTGTGCGAGACCCCCCTCGCGTCCACCGTGCCGTCGACCTGCTTGCGAGTCGCGGTGGGCTGCGAGGCGATGCCGACCCCGGCGAGCGGGTGCGCCACGGCGAGCCGCCAGGTGTCCTCGACGAGAGCGGTCCGCCCACTGGTCAGACGCGTCGGCCGGTGGCCGGCAGCGACGAGCGCGCCGAACGTGGCGGCCCCGGTCGCAAACAGGAGGACGACGCCGGTCGCGATCGCAATTCGGGCCCGCCGCCCGACCACGAGGAAGCTGACCAGGCAGACGGCAGCGGCGAGCGCGACCATCGCGGACTGGGAGTAGGAGACGTAGATTCCCGCGAACAGAAACGCGACGAGCGCCGCGCCGCCGAGCAAGCCGACGCGCCCGAGCCAGAGCCAGACGACCACCATCGCGAGCACGACCGCGACGTGGCGCGCGTAGATCGACGGATCGGTGAACAACGAGGTGGTGCGGAAGTAACTCTGGTAGGCGTTCGCGACTGCGATCTTCTCGTCGTAGAAGAGCAGGCTCCGCGTCGCCCGTTCAGCGAGCCCGACGACGACGAAGAGCGAGGCGAGCGCGATCGCCTCGATCGCGAGCACTCGGGGAAGCCACGTCCGAAACGGCGCCCGCGCGACAACGGCGAGGAGGACGACGAAGGGGAGCACGAAGTACACGAGGCGCTGTTCGGCGGCCGGCTCGTCGTAGGCCCAGAGGAGGGAGGCCACCATCAGCGCAACCAACAGGGCCGCAGGAACGGCGAGCACCGGCGGTAGCGGCCTGGGCTCCTCGCCCCGCGCGAGCCGCCAGAGCAGTGCGAGGCCCCCACCTGCGAGGACAACGTACAGAGGCACGAGCCGCCCGAGCGCGCCGCCCTCGGCGAGCTTGACGAACGGGGCGCCGGACCCGATGTGGAAGGGCCAGCGGAGCGGCGCCGCTCCGACGGTCGCCGGTACGATCGCTGCGGGATAGCGCACGAACAGCCAGGCGACCAGGGCGAGCAGGGGGGCGCCGGCAGCCAGGAGCGCGAGCCCGCCGAGGACCGAGATCCCCTCCGGGAGCACGTTCCGGGCGAGGAGAAGCTCTCCCGCCGCTAGGGCGAGCAGACCGGCCGAAACCACTGGGCGAGTGCGCCCGAGCAGTGCCGCGAGTGTTCCCGCCGTCGCCAGGGCGGCGGCCGCCATGCTCATTCCGCCCGGCAGGCGTCCTCTGGCGGCAGGAGGCGCTCGTCCGGCACGGCGTTATCATAGTCCGAGGTTCGGTAGGAAAGCCGCCTCCGCGGTGCCGCCGACGCGCCCGTTCGTGACGAAGCGGATCCTCATCGGTGTCGTGCTCGTGGTCCTCGTCGGCTGCGGGCTCGGAGGGGCCTGGTGGTACCGCCAGCAGACCGAGAAGAAGGTCATTCGCGGCTCGGCGAAGGATGAGTTCGTGATCACGGCGGGGCCCGAGGAGCGCGAGCGCCGCCCGCCGAAACACGGGGGGTGGCCGATGTTCGGCTACGACGTGCAGCGGACGAAGGCCGCGCCGTTCGCGCATCGCCCGCCGTTCCGGTTTCTCTGGACCGTCGAGACGCACGCGTACATCGAGTTTTCTCCCGCCTTGGTGGACGGGCGCGCGTTCGTGGCGAATCAGGCCGGGCGCTTCCTCGCGATCGACGTAAAGCGCCGGAAGATCCTGTGGGAGAAGCTTCTCCGGCGCTGCATCGCCTCGGGGCCTGCCGTCTCGCAGGGGGTCGTGTACCTCGGTGTCATGAGCCTCAAGCCGTGCCACCGCACGCAAGACAGGTCAGCGCTGTCCGGTTACCTGCTCGCGGTCAGCGCGAAGACCGGAAAGGTGAAGTGGCGCTTCGACACCGCCCCGGTCGAGTCGTCGCCGCTGGTGGTGGGAAAGCTCGTCTTCTTCGGATCCTGGAACGGGCGGATCTACGCGCTCGACAAGCGAACCGGCCGTGTCCGCTGGACGCTCTCGACCGGCGAGGAGATCAACAGCTCAGGCGCCTACTGGAACGGGGCAGTGTATTTCGGGGGCGACGGGGGCCATCTGTTCGCCGTCAACGCCCGGACCGGCGCCCTCAGGTGGCGCGGAAGCTCGTTCTCGCGCTTCGGCCGGCGGGAGCAGTTCTATCCGACGCCGGCAGCGGCGTACGGTCGCATCTACGCCGCGAACGCGGACGGCACCGTGTACGCATTCGGCGCCAGGAGCGGCCATTTGCTCTGGGCCCGGCCCGTCGGGAGCTACGTCTACACATCCCCCGCGGTGTGGAAGCGTCGCGTGTACGTCGGCTCGTACGACGGGCGCTTCACCGCGCTCAACGCAGCCACGGGCGACGTCGTATGGCAGCGCAACGTGCCTGGTCCGATTCACGGGGCTCCGACGGTCATGGCGGGGCTCGTCTACTTCTCGACGGCGCTCGGCCTGAGGACCTCGCATGCGTCGAGGTACATCAAGGACGGGCCGCGAGGCACCTACGCGCTCGACGCGCGGACGGGGAAGCTGGTCTGGCGCCAGCGCCACATCGGGCAGTACGCGCCGATCGTCGCCGACGATCAGCGCGTACTCCTCGTAGGGGCCACGCGCGTCTACGCGCTCGTACCGCGAAAGCGAAAGTAGCCGCGGCGCACGCCGGGCGTGTGCTCAGTCCGTCCGATTGTCCTGGGAACTAGGATCTGCCGCCATGCGGCTCGCCTGGGTCAGCTTCGACGTGATGGGCCGCGACTGCCTCGCCGCGGCCGCGCAGGCCGGCGCGGAGGTGGTCGCGGTCGTCACGCTTCCTGGCCCGATCGAGCCCGACCGCTCGGGTCAGTGCTCGTTCGACGCGATCGCGGCCGAGCTCGGCGCGCGCCTGATCGAGACGGCCGACGTCAACTCGCCGGACACGATCGCGGCGTTGCGCCAGGCCGAGCCGGACATGATCTTCGTCGTCGGGTGGTCGCAGCTCGTCCTCGACGAGTTCATCAGGCTTCCTCCGCAGGGCGTGTTCGGGATGCATCCGACGCTGTTGCCTAGGCACCGTGGCCGTGCCGCGATTCCGTGGGCGATCCTGAGCGGCCTCGCGAAGACCGGCGTCACGCTCTTCGAGATCTCGGACGGGACCGCGGACTCGGGCGCGATCGTCGGACAGGTCGAGGTGCCGATCGCGCGCGACGAGACCGCGGAGACGCTCTATGCGAAGGTGACCGAGGCGCACCTCGAGCTCGTGCGGCGCTACGTGCCCGAGCTCCTCGACGGGAGTGCGCCGCGGATCCCTCAGGACACGCGCCGCGCGAGCGCCTGGCCGAAGCGCACGCCGGCCGACGGGATCATCGACTGGGAGACGCGCGCGCCGTACCTGTACGACTGGGTGCGCGCGCAGACGCGGCCCTATCCGGGGGCGTTCACGTACCTGGGCGAGGACAAGGTCGTGGTCTGGCGGGCGCGGACGATCGACGTGGACACAGGAGTCGCGGCGGGGACGATCGTCGGCCACGAAGGCGACATGGCGGTCGTCGCGTGCGGCGAGGGCGGGCTCGTGCTCGAGGAGGTGGAGGGCGTGACCGGGCCGCTGCCTGTCGGAGCCCGGCTGGGATGAAGGTCCTTGTGTTCGCGGCTCACCCGGACGACGACGTCCTCGGTATGGGCGGCACGCTCTGCCTGCACGCGGCCGAGCGCGCGGATGAGGTGCGTGTGGTCTGCGTAACCGACGGCAGCTCGACGCAGTACCCGGACGACGCGGAGAAGCGCGAGCGCAAGAATCGGGAGGCCGTCCGCGCAGCGGCGGTGCTCGGCGTGACGGACTACGTCCACCTCGATCTGCCCGACATGCGGCTCGACACGCTGCCGCACGCGGAGCTGAACGGAGTCGTCGAGGAGCACGTCCGCGAGGTCGGACCGGCGCTCGTCTACACCGCGCATCCGGACGTGAACGCCGATCACCGCGCCCTGTTCGACTCGGTTGCGGTGGCGACCAGGCCGACGCCGGGCCAACCGGTCCGCCGTGTGCTCACGTACGCGCCGACCTCGTCGACGGAATGGACGCCGGCTGCCACGAACTGGTTCGTCCCCAACTGGTTCGTGGACGTGACGGCGACGCTCGAGCGCAAACTCGAGGCCTTCGAGTGCTTCGAGACCGAGCGCCGCGACTACCCGCACCCGCGCAGCGAGCGCGCGCTACGGGCCCACGCCGAGCTCTGCGGTTCCACCGTCGGCTGCGAGTACGCCGAGCCGTTCGTCCTCGTGCGCAATGTCGACGCGGCCTGACGGGCTGCGGAGCACCCGCTTCCTGGTCGCGCTCATCGTGGTCGGGCTGCTCGGCGGGACCGCCGCAGCCTTCGCGTTGACAGAGCAGCTCAAGCTCGAGCGCAGTCCGGTCTATCGGACCCATGTGGGCAAGCTGCTCGGGCCGAGCTGCGGCATCCTGCACTGCCCGAAGCGGGTCCCGATCCGGTTCGTGCTGCGCAAGCCGGAGACGCTGACGGTCACGATCGTCGACTCGAGCGACCGAGTCGTCCGGACCCTCCTAAGCCGGACGCCGCGGCCGAAAGGCTTGCAGCGGTTCCTCTGGGACGGGCGCGACGACTCGGGCCAGGTCGTCCCGGCCGGGACGTACAAGCCGCGGGTCCACCTCGGTCGCGACCGGACGATTCTGATGCCGAACCCGATCCACGTGGACACGTCCGCGCCTCACGTGTCGGTGCTGTCGGTCAAGCCGCGGGTCTTCTCGCCGGACAGTGACGGCCGCAGCGATCTCGTGCGGATCCGGGTGCGGGCGAGCCAGCCTGCGCGCGCGCTCCTGTTCGTGGACGGGAAGTTCCGGCTGCGGTTGAAACGCTACGGCGGCGTCGGCTCGCTGCGCTGGTTCGGGTCGGGCTTCCCCGCAGGGCGGTATCGGCTTACGGTGCGCGCTGTCGACCGTGCCGGAAACGTGTCGGCGGCGGTGAACGCGGGCGTTGTCCGGATCCGGTTCGTGTCCGTGCGGCCGCACGTGCTCCACGCGGCGCCGGGGGCGAAGCTCCACTTCCGCGTGAGGACAGACGCGCGGAAGGCGCGCTGGCGTTTGGGACGCAGCCGTGGGCTCTCGGGCCCCGGAAGCCTCGTCTTGCGCGCTCCCCGGCCGGGCCGCCACGTCCTGGTGGTGACCGTGAACGGGCACACCGCGCGCGCGCTCGTGATCGTGGAGCCACGCTCGTGATCGCTGCGATCCTCGCCTGCCCGCCCTCGCGGCCGTGGCGTCGCGGGTGCCGCTAGCGGGCCGCCGTGACGAGCGCACGGAGCCGTCGCAGCTCGACGGGCAAGTAGAACTTGAGCGGGAGCAGGATCAGCGGGTAGACAGCCGTCAGCGCGACAGCGCCGGCGAGCGGAACGTCGAGCGCCTTCCCGAGCACGGTTAGCGCGACCGCTGCCCCGACCACCAGCGCGACGCGCCGCCACTGGTACGGGACGCGGAACACCTGCTGCGCCCGGAACGTCATCCCGAGGAACATCACGACGTAGGCCACCAGCGTCGCCGTGGCGGCGCCCATCATCCCGTAGGGCGGGATCAGCGCGAGGTTGACGACGATGTTGACCGCCGCGGCGAACCCGGTCACGACCCAGTTGAACTGCGTCGCCTTGGCGCGGCCGATCCCGATCGACATCACGTTGAACGCGATGAACGCCGTGCCCCCGAAGACGAGCAGCGGCACGACGCGCGAGCCCTCGTAGAAGCGCGGCGTCGCGAGCAGGCGGACGAGCCACGGCGCGAGCAGCGAGAGGGCGAGCGAGAGCCAGCAGCAGATGTAGAGCACGTACGTCAGCACGAACCCATACGCGCGCTTGGCCTCGCGGTCGTCGTCGATCGAGTACGCGAACGCCGGCCAGGCCGTGCGAAACGCGATCAGCAGGATCAGGAGCGCGCTCGAGATCCGCACGCCGACCGAGTAGAGGCCGACCTCGGCTGTGCCCTTCAGCTTCAGCAGCAGGAACCGGTCGGCCAGGTCGACCGCCCAGAGCGCGAGCCCGGACGGGACGAGCGGCAGGCCGAACCGCTGCATCTGCCGGAAGAGCTCGCGGTCGAACTCGAGCCCGAGCTGGTAGCGCCGGTACCCGAGCAGGACGAGGTACACGACCAGCGTCCCCGTGAAGTTGCCGATCAGGACGCCGAGCGCTCCCTTGTGCCAGAC
>Ga0307289_10001193_pt1 | contig 11111 bp, 11 predicted proteins | sample ER_DNA_143_FD_194483 | JGI IMG/M metagenome (GOLD analysis project Ga0307289, IMG submission 194483) | Bulk soil microbial communities from the East River watershed near Crested Butte, Colorado, United States - ER_DNA_143 | ecosystem: Environmental > Terrestrial > Soil > Floodplain | place...
TGGAGACGCGCATGTCCGGTTCGGAGGGCGGGATGAGGAAACGTAACGCCTGCAAAGGCGTCAACGCGCCTCATCCCGACCCAACTCATCGATGCTGAGCACGATCGCGTTCTCGGGTTGAGTCGGCCTGAGGCGCGGTGCCGGGATTGCTCCCGGTCCGTTTCCTCAGGCCGCTCGCCGAACCCGGCGTGCGACTCTCACCGCACCGGGCTCTCCACGGTTCCTGCCGTCGGCGCGTGGTTGTGCAGGGTCCAAGGGGTGGGGATCGTGTTCCCTCGGTAGCGGTAGCGGGTGACCGGCACCGTGGCCAGGTTGAACAGTTCGGTCCCGCCCATCGCGACGGGCTTCCACTGTCCAGTGGGAGTGGTGAATCGGCGATGGACGTCCGTCCACGTCCAGCGGTGCAGCCTGCGCAGCCACCGCATCACCCGCCACCACACAAAGTGGGACAGGCTGCTCAGTGTGCGTTTGCAGGCGGCATGCCGGAAGTAGTTGGCCCATCCGCGGATGATCTGGTTGAGCCTGATCAGCACGGTTCCTGGGTCTTGCTGTGACTTCCTGAACGTCAGGGCACGGATCTTGCTCTTCAACGACCGGATGGGCCGGTCGGCGATGAAGGTGTAGACGTGCCAGGTGTTCGTGCCTCTTTTGCGTTTCCACCGGATGTGGAAGCCGAGAAAGTCGAACCCGTCGCTCATGTGCACCACCTGGGTTTTGGACTTCGAAAGCCGCAGTCCCAAAGGTTGGAGCACCTCGGCGACGTCTTCGCGCAAGGCTTCAACGTGCGCCTGTTGGCCATGAACGAGGACGACGAAATCGTCTGCGTAGCGGACGACCCGCCATCTCGGTTGGCCATAGACGCGGCGCCGGCTGCGCAGGTATGCGGTCGACATCGAGCCGCGAGGCCGCCACGGCTCATGCAGATGCTCATCGAGCACCGACAACGCGATGTTGGCCAGCAACGGCGACAAAATGCCACCCTGCGGCGTGCCGGTGTTGGTGTCCTTATTCTCGCCGAGTTCGGTGAGGACCCCAGCCTTAAGGAACGCCTTGACCAGCAACAGCACACGCTTGCAGCGCCCCCACTGGACGAACGATCTTGACCGCGCCGAGTGTCGACGGCAACTGAATACTGACCACGGTGCGGCTGCCGTTGACACCGAGCACCGGCACATCCTCAAAGCCGGAGGAATCCCGCCCCACGGCGGATGACATCATCAAACCGGTGCTCGCGTGCCGGTCGGTTTGGTGGGTTGCCAGTGGGCGACGAAGACCTGGTATGCCCGCTCGGCCTGCTCGGCGATCTGTTTTCTTCGTTGCGTCTTTGCTTGTCGTTGTAGGCCGCGCCCGCGATCCGGTGGTTACCGCGACGTGATGGGGCGCCGGCAACGAGCTCGAGTTTGCGACGCTTGCGCGAGACCAGACTTGGCCGCGCGAACGCGTAGTCCTGGTCTTTAGTCACCAGATGCCACGCGAGGACGGTCAGTTTGCGGGCGGTCGCGACCACCGCGATCTGGGAGCCGCGGCGGGCCTTGATGCGCTGAAAGAACGCCCGCAGCGGCCCGCCTGCTCGGCTGGCCGACCAGGCGGCCTCGACCAGCACGCCGCGCACCTGGGCCCGGCCGGCCTTGCTGATCCCGGCGCGGAGTTACCGGACTGGCGAACCTTCGGGTTCAACCCGACATAGGCGACCAGCCGGTCGGCATGTGGGAAGCGATGGAAGTCGCCGACGGCGGCGAGAATAGAGATCCCGGCGATGGCGTCCACCCCGGGGATGGTCATCAGCCGGGCCACCACCGGTTGCCGAAGAGTCGACCGGACATACAAAACCACTGCCGGGATCTTGACGAGCTCGCCTTTATCATCGGCATCATCAACCTGACCGCAGGCCACCAGGAGGACTGAAACAACTTTTACCCCCGAAACACGCATTCTTCCGAACAACGATGGAGTTGACCACAAAGCCACGGGCTTCGGCGATTCCGGTGGACAAAGAATCTGAGCCTATAAGCCTCAAACCTCCCGAGGTTCTGGCACAAGATGTTGTGAGCGACCTAGACCGTAGCGCGATCCAAGGAGAGATGATGCCGCGGCGCGCGCCGCTGCGCTACCCACCGCCCGAAACGCGCTCACGCACGCTATGCGGTACGGCAGTCTCCAGCCGATGAGCAATTGCTGCTCGCCTTCAACTCGTACCCATCGAAACCTGCTGTGTCACATTGAGCGAGACACGGCAGCGGGAGACCCAGGGCGCACCCGAACCACACATACGTGGTTCTTCGAACTTGAGCGGGGTGCGTTAAGGCTCGTGTCGTAGCGGGTGAGGGGCTCGTGGCCCCGAGATGCTGTTGGTCTCTCACAACGTCCAGCAGCGGAGCCACGAGCATGTCGGATGCTACGTCAGTGTTGTTCGGTCTTGAGCATGAGTTCAGCGTCTTGGAGGTTGAACGGGTCGATGCGACGGCCGTGAAGGTGATCATCGAGCAGTCGGCACGGGAGGGCCCGTGTCCAGAGTGCGGAGTGTTCAGCGGCATGGTGAAGGATCGGCCGGTGATGCGGTTGAAGGATCTGCCGGTCTCTGGGCAGGCCGTGGAGCTGTGGTGGCGGAAACGCCGTCTGATTTGTGACCAGGCCCTGTGCCGACGCAAGTCGTTCACCCAGGTCTCGGCGGCGGTGCGGCCGCGGGCGCGGGTGACTGAGCGGCTGCGGCAGCGGGTGGCGAGGGCGATCGCAGAGGGCAACCGGGCCGTCTCCGAAGTCGCCGGCGAGTACGGCGTGTCGTGGCCGACTGCGCACAAGGCGCTGGTGGTCGCGGCCACGAAGTGGTTGCCGGGGCCGCCGCCGACGAGCCGGCTTGGGGATCGATGAGACGCGATTCGCCTCGGTCCGTTGGATCTTGGACGGGATCACTTGGAAGCGGTCCGATCCGTGGCTGACCAGCTTCGTCGACTGTTCCCGGGATGGGCCGGGATCGCTGCTGGGGTTGGCTCCTGGCCGCACCGGAGCGTGTGTGCGGGAGTGGCTAGCTGAGCAATCCGAGGCGTTCCGAAAGATGATCAAGATCGTGGTGATCGACCCGTCAGCGCCGTATGCCTCCGGGATCCGCGCCGCCTTGCCGGATGCCAAGATCGCGGTCGACAAGTGGCACCTGGTCGCACTTGCCAACCAGATGGTGACCGAGGTTCGGCAACGCGTCACACGCGACCTGTTGGGCCGGCGCTGCACCGTTGCCGACCCGGTCTGGGTGAACCGGCGGCTGCTGCTCACCGGCGCCGAACACCTGTCCGCCAAGCAGTGGAAGCGGCTCAGCCGGATGCTCGATGATCATGATCCGACCAACGAGATTGGCGCCGCCTGGGGCGTGAAGGAACGGCTCCGCCTGCTGCTCGCCGAGTCGGAGCCATCCAAGACGGGGGCGGCTGGCCGACTTCTACGAGGCCGCGATCGACGCCCAGCTGCCCGAGGCGACCCGGTTGGCCGAAACCATCCAGACGTGGTGGCCGGCCATCTTGGTCGCCCTCAGCGAGGACGCCTCCAATGCCCGCACTGAGGGCTTCAACCGCATCATCAAGCAAACCAAGCGGGTCGGCTGCGGCTACCGCAACATGATCAACTATCAGCGCCGTATCCTGAGCCACATTGCGGTCACCCGACCACAGAAATCAGCAGCATGAACGGGACCAACCCCGCTGAAATTCGTAGAGCTACATACGGTGGGTCACGGGGCCTTCGTCAGACAAGCTCATCGCTTCTACCACGAAGGCCCCGACGCCCTCGCCACATGATTAACACGCTAATCGAGCGCTACTCACCCCATGCTCATCTGCGAAGACCCGCTTTGACTGGATATCCAGCAAATGCGAGCCATGCCACGGTACGCCGGACAGCCTCAGGGAAAGAAACTGGAGGTTGATACCCCAATAACCGCGAAGCTTTCGAATGCGGCAACTTATATCGACAAGAATACAGCATAGCCATCTCGCGAGAGATGACCGGCTGCGCATGTTCAGGCAGTATCGGCCCTGAATCCCCTGACGGTTCGAAGATTGTCTCATACGCACGGCGCGCTGCGACCCTGAACCTATGGGGAACGATCGAGAGAATGCTTTGTATCGGTTTGGAGACACGGACTGGTTCCAATCGCCCAAACCAGGACGATGCTTGCTTTGTATCCTGCTCGGCAACAACTCCCTCCGGAACGTCCGCGAGTTCATATTCCAGCGCCTTCGCGATCGGACGGTAAATGTCCGCCCAGGTTACGCATTCCTGGTCGCCAAGCAGGAACGCCTCTCGATCGATAGCCGGTTGTGCGGCAGCTAGGTAAATCGCATGGACGAGATTATCTACATATAGGCTATTGCAGATCCCTTCTCCGCGATTAAGCAGCGAAGCGTGCCCTGCAAGCAGCGCATCCGCGAAATTGATAATCCAGCTTGAGCGTGGACCAAAGACGATCCCGGGCCGAAGTATCACCAATTCAACCCCTCCCCGATCGCGCAGCTTAGAAAGAGTCCGTTCTGCTCGAACCTTGGCATTGTTATATGGCAAGACCTGCTGGTCGCTGAGGTCGCTTCTCTCATCCGTGCCTGGCTGAGGAGTCTGTCCATGGACAGAGCCGCTGCTCAAATAGATAAGCCGCTTAACACCTGCTTCTTGAGCAGCCTGATATACAGGAGATAATGTCCCGAGAATTGTCTTGATATCGCCAGCGACCGCGTGAACAACGACATCACATCCCTGAAAAGCAATCTGTAACGCTTGCTGATCGAAGGCATTGGCAACACGCGAGTCCAGGTCGAAGCGCGAGGCTCGGACCAGACTTACATAATCTCGGACGATGGGTCGCAGCTCGATCCCTTCGCTCAAGGCAAACATTTCAGTGATGCGGGTGCCGATAAACCCGTTCGCTCCAAGCACTGCAAATTTCGTCATCTCGGCTGGCGATCCTTGATCTGCTGAGAGCGAAGGATTTCCAGTTTACTGAACCAGGGCATGTCCAGCATTGCGCGTTGAGAATAGCAAGATTCAATCGCCCTTAAGCTTGCTAGACCCGCTTCTCCGGGGACCATCAGAGATTCCGTGCCACGTATGGCAGAAAGAACATTCTTTATCTGGTTTACGAAACACTGGTGGAAATCCGCAGCGATCGGCCCGGGAATGATCAAACTCTTATTTAGATTGCTCGTGGTATGCAGCTGGCCCGCCATATAATAACGCGAATCGTGAAATTCTATTTGAAACTGATTCGGTTCGTCGACATCCAAGTGAATGTTTGCATCGTCGCATCGAATGACGCATGTATTGGGCAAATGGAACTCCCTGCTCAGCTGGACTTCGCCACGGAAGCCCTGAGGAAATTTCAGTCGAATACGGCAATTCAGGTCAACCCCTCCTATGGCATCATCTTCATAAACGATCTCTTCCGGCTCACCCCACCACCAGATGAGCAGATCCAGTATGTGCACACCGATATCGCGCAGCACACCGTTGTCTTGGAAATAGGATGCGGATTGTATGGGCCACTTGAACACTCGACCTTCTGTGAAAGTAAAGGAACTGACGTTCCCGAAGATGTTTCGAGAGAGCAGGTAATGGACCACTTGGGTAGTGGGAAAAAAGCGTCGAATAAGACCAACAGCCAAGAGGCGCTGCGCATCCGAGGCTGCGGTTACCATCGCCTCGCCCTCTGCGATCGATAGCGCCATAGGCTTTTCACATAAGATTGTCATTCCAGCCTCGAGTAAGCGGATTGTCTGTGAGGCATGATATCGGGGTGGAGAGGCGACGATGGCCAGATCCGGTGCAAGGCGGGTGAGTTCGTCAAACTCCCTGACGATGACCGCCTTCGGAAACGCTTGCTGGATCGGGGAGATATTTGCCAGATTTGCATCAAAGAGCGCGACAACCTTTAGCCGCCCCAGCCGCTCCAATTCCTGGAGCGCTGGTGTATGGTACAGTTTTGTTACCGCGCCACAACCAACTAGCCCCACTGTTAGGGGGTTGGTCGTCATGCGTTCCTCTCTCCCCTGATCATCTTCTGGAGACCAGAACTTCCTGCGCGCAAAAGCAAGTGGCCAATTTGCTGGATGACTCTGGGCGAATAACTCAAACGGATGGCTTCGCGTACTTGGATGCCCATCGCAGTGAACTCGCCCTTGAGAAACAGGGAATAAGCCATATTCAATGCTGATATAGCATATGTCTCACGGGCTCTCCTGGATATTTCCCCAGCCTTCCCTTGCGGCAAATACGTTCCAAACATCTCGATTGCCATCAGGGTATAGCGCATATCATCACCGTTGCGCACGTGACGGCCCGTATTCGAATCCGAGTGCATACGATACGCTGCCAGGGGTTCGGTCTCATACCAAATAGCATACTGGGCTGCAATGCGCACCCACATTTCCCAATCCTCAGTACAGATCAGACGGCTGTCGAACCCGCCCAGTCGCTCGTAAACGTCGCGGAGCACCACGATGGAGGGTGTCATGATCCTCTGTTCGAGAGCTAAGCGCTCCAATCCATTGTTGAGGATCCCGCTTTCCGGCTGTTCGAGCGGTGAGTAAGCTTTCCAATTCCCAGCGTCGTCCATAAAGATTTGCCGACAGAACGCTGCGCCAATTTCGGGCTGTATTTCAAAGGCCTGCTGTAGTTTGTGATAGAAACCATCCAGAACATAGTCATCCCCGTGTAAGAGATGGACAACTTTCCCCCGTGCCCGGCGCAGGCAGGTCTCAAAATTTTTTGTGTGGCCCACATTCCGAGACTGGCGGTAGAACGCGACGCGGCCTGGTGCTACCTCAGCTACAACCGCTGCCGGATCATCGATGATGGAGCGGTCATCGACTACCTCGATCTGCATCATCTCGGGTCCGGGATCCTGAGCTATCACACTCTCAAGCGTTTGGCGCAGGAAACGCGCGCAGTGATAGGTAGGAATCATGACAGACCAGAAAGGACGCACCGTTCTTTCTGGGACCGGTGGTATTTTGGATCGATAGGACCAAGACTGGTCGATATTTGAAACTTCTTTCATGCTGTTTGCTGTTTCTGGCTGTAATATACATGGTCTGATCGTTGGGTTTTAGTTGCATTCCAGACGGGAATCGTTACCCGAGTTGCAAAATCGTTTCTTCAAGTTAACGGGCTCACCACATCTTAAATCACGCGGCGCACCGGGCGGACGCGCACCTACAATCTACTAAGCTGGCAGCGCCGTCGTGACCCACCCCAAGGCTGCCAGCAGATATTAGCAATAGCCGTGGAGCCGCGCCACGCACGTTCGTCAGCTGCGGCATGCTGGTGCCGCTAGTCTTCCAAACAAACTGGCGAGATCATCTACATCGTGCCCCATCTTGAATGGAAGCGGCTGGACGCTATGCCCCTGCTCTCGAGCGAGTTTCCATGGTCTCACTCTATTCTCGCCTGCCTGACATTTGTTCTAGCCTGATCAGAGCCGCGTTCATCCGGCCACCGGCCTTCCTACTCCTTGACAAGCCTCAGTGCCGGAATCGACCCAGACTGGGCCCACCGGCAGGAATACGTCAGTCCGACTCGAGCACAGCCTGGGTGATCCGGATGGAGATAGCGGCTCGTCACGGCCGAGTCCTTATCGTCAGCCACACGCTGCAGAAGTTGCAGATCGGCGCCGGCCATGTCAGCGCCGTGCATCGCAAGCCACGGCGCACGAGGCTCGCCAGGCCGAGATATCAACCAAGTCGTCCCAGCCCGTCGCATGTCGCAGGTCGCAGTGGTGCCTTCATGAGGGCCAACCGTTAGACGACGCACCTCGCGGCGGAGCTAGTAGGACGGCCTCGTACCTTCGGTTGAGGTGGCGCCGGTCAACATCGCGGCCCGAATAACTACTCGGTAAGATCAAGCTTACAGAGAACCTTGGAGGACTGTCTTACGGAGGAAGCACGCGTCAAAGCACACGAATGGCGCGATCGAGGTCATATGATGGTTGATGGCGCGAAGCAGAAATCTATCACCGCGCTTACGGAAGGAGATCATCTGGAGCAGGCATTCCCGTCACGCCTGGCTCACATTCGCCCGAAAGAAAAAAACATCGAATCGCAATTATTAGTATCTGTAGTCATTCCTTGCTATAACCACGCGCGCTTTTTAGGTGAGGCCATCGAGAGCGCTCTGACGCAGACCTATCCGTGTGTTGAGATCATTGTGGTGGATGACGATTCAACTGACCATACTGCAAACGTGGCAGCTCTTTATCCAACTGTACACTACCTGCACCAGGAGAATCAGGGGCTTGCTGCGGCACGCAACACAGGGCTGCGCGCGAGCCATGGAGATATCCTCATCTTTCTCGACGCGGATGATCGCCTTACGCCTGAAACGGTAGAGCATGGTGTCTATCACCTGTTGAGTTCTCCCGAGAGCGCGTTTGTATCGGGGCGCTACCGTTATATTAAGGAAGACGGCACAGTCTTAAATGAATACAGTCAGGAGCCTACAGAACCTGATCCATACGCTGCTTTTCTTCGCGGCAATTATGTTGGAATGCATGCGACAGTCGCGTACCGCCGCTCAGCGATCGAGACAGAAGGTGGTTTTAATCCCGCATTACCTGCCTGTGAAGATTATGATCTCTATCTCCGGCTGGCTAAAAGATATCCAATTTCGATGCACAATCACTTGGTTGCCGAATACCGACAGCATGGCAACAATATGTCTCGTGACCCCAGGCTGATGCTAAAAACCGCCTTGGCCGTCTTGCACTCCAACAAGCAATATGCCAGTGCAAATGCCAGTTACCGAGCCGCCTATCGTGCCGGAATTACAGCGTGGCGCGAACATTACAGTCGGGAATTTTACGAGCAAATCCATTGGCATTGGTCGGATCGGCAAATTGGGCAGGCTGTAAGCCTTGCACTGAACTGGATTCGATACGCTCCCTATCAGTTTGCTCGATATACATTCTGGAATGCTGTCGGATTGGCTGTGCGAGGAGTTCATAGAGTCCCGCCTCCGTCTGTCCGGCGCTTGCTGGTCAAGCGGCAGGACGGCTCCTATATTCCCCCAAAGCTCAAGGTCCGTTTTGGAGACCTGCGCCGGCTCAGACCGATAAGCTACGAGTTCGGGTTTGACCGAGGTTTACCCATTGACCGGTACTACATCGAATCCTTTCTTGAACGTCACGCAAGCGATATTCATGGTCATGTGCTGGAAGTGGGGGATGATAGTTACATGTGCCGGTTTGGCGGTGACCGTGTCTTGAAAAAAGACATCCTGCACGTTGCGGAAGGGAACCCGGCGGGAACCATCGTCGCGGACCTGGCTCGCGCAGATCACATTCCTTCGAACTACTTTGACTGCATTATTCTTACCCAGACCCTTCACTTTGTTTACAACGTTGATGCAGCCTTGCAAACCCTGCGCCGGATATTGAAGCCTGGCGGCGTGTTATTGGCGACATTCCCCGGCATCAGCCAAATCAGCACTGACGAATGGTCAGATTCCTGGTACTGGGCGTTCACCTTGCATTCGGCACACAGAATGTTCGAGAGCGTGTTCCCCGCTGGCAATCTAGAGATCGGATCACATGGGAATGTTTTAGCGGCTATGGCTTTTCTGCAGGGATTGGCTGTCGATGAACTCGATCGGGAGGAGCTCGATTATTCCGATCCTCACTACCAAACCCTACTTACCGTGCGCGCCGTCAAACCGGAAAGAGCATAGAAATGAAAGTGTCCGTCCTGGTTATGACCTACAATCACGAGAAGTTTATCTCGCAGGCTTTGGAGAGCGCTGAGATGCAGGAAACGTACTTCGAATATGAGATTCTTATCAGCGAGGATTGCTCCACCGATCGCACCCGCGAGATCGTCCTGGATTTCCAGAAAGCACACCCCGAAAGAACTCGCCTCCTACTCTCGAAACAGAACATCCACAGCAATGAGATTGTGGTACGTGGAATACAAGCCGCTCGCGGACAGTATATTGCCCTTCTCGACGGTGATGACTACTGGACCTCTCCCCATAAGCTTCAAAAACAGGTGAATTTTTTAGACAGCCACCCTGAGTGTTCCATCTCTTTTCACAACGCGCGAATATTCCATGAAGCGGAAGGTAGCGAGGGTCGCAATTGGACTTCACCGAACCATAAGGAAATCTCAACCCTGGAGGACATCTGGATGGGGAATTTTATTGGTACCTGTTCCACCATGTTTCGCAGAGGATTAATTGGTGAGATCCCCGGATGGTATAGCGATTTTTTTCCGATCACCGATTGGCCGCTTCACATCTTAAATGCAGAACATGGCAAGATCGGTTATATAGATGAAGTCATGGGAGTGTATCGATATCACCCAGGCGGGCTGTATTCGCCTTTTAGCGAAACCAAAAAACAGCAGGAGACCCTGAAGTTTTATCGGAGCATGAACAAAAACTTGAACTACCGGTATAATAAAATCGTCAAGGTTGCCATTTCGAAATACTTTTTTGAATGGGCGGAGGAATACAGACATAGAGGCGATTTTGACAAGATGAAAGACTGCTTGAAAATCTGCTTGTCAGGAGATCCATTTAATTCGATTATTCCGAAGAGAAAACTTGTCAAGATGTGGTTAACCCGCTGATGAATTCACACAAGCCAATCCTCGTGACGGGCTCTCATCGTTCCGCACAACCTGGATCGGGAGAATGCTTGCTGAGGCGCCTTCATTGCTATATATGGCCTTAAGCCGAAAGCGGCAAAGGGAAAAGTCTGGAGCCGTAGAGTTGCAGCCAATAGGGGCGAATGCCGGCTAAGCTGTGGTCGGTAGCGCCAACGATTAGAACTTCTGGCCGCCGTCCGGTCATTGAGGACTGTCACTATTTCGGGTCTTCGGAGTTGACGGTGGTCTGCCGGTCTGGCTGTGGCGTGTTGATCTCGGAGGAGACGTGTCCGGATCTTCAAGATCAGAGGCGACAGTGAGAATGTGCAGGTGCTGTCGGTTGGGTCTGACTCGGGTTAGCGACCGGTGCCTTTGGCTGCCTTGGCTTGGATGTGTCGGCCCCTCCGGCGGTGCGCGACGACGCCGGCTGGGTTCGCCGAGTTGTGGGTTGGGCCCTGAGCCCGCAGATAACCGGTCAAGCCGGCACCGTAGGAC
>Ga0307289_10001198_pt1 | contig 11079 bp, 5 predicted proteins | sample ER_DNA_143_FD_194483 | JGI IMG/M metagenome (GOLD analysis project Ga0307289, IMG submission 194483) | Bulk soil microbial communities from the East River watershed near Crested Butte, Colorado, United States - ER_DNA_143 | ecosystem: Environmental > Terrestrial > Soil > Floodplain | place: USA...
GGAGATATGTGTGTGTCCGAGGGGGGACTTGCACACTAACCACGTGCCTTGACCTAGCCGCAGCCTAGGCTCCCAGACACTACTGCACGAGTTGGTGACAGCAGGCAGGCATCGCTTTCAACGGCGGCTGAAAATTGACTCCCTGGGCCCGAGGGACGGGGTCAGTTTTCCATAGCCTCTTGACTGTCGCCGGGTCGTCGTAGCGTCCGGTGACAACCCGGGGCTTGGGGTATGGCTGTCAGTTTTCTGCCGGGGATGGCTTCGTGTGATTGGCCGCCTCAAGCCTGCTGACGGCTTGATCGCTCGATTCATCGCTGCTTGGGAACCGACGGCGAGTTTGTCGAGGGGATTCCAACTGGACCGACATTTCGGAGTAATGCATGGATCGAGCGCGATGCGCAACCACGCCAGGGAACTCGCCGAGCTCATCGGACTGCCCGAGTAGAGCTTCGTCGCGTTCGGCGTTCTCGTGGGCTGCCCGGAACCAGACCCGCACCACCAACATGCGACGCGTCCCGCGCAAGACGTTGTCCCTCAACGCGAGCGGTACTACGCCACTCGACCCAACGGGTGGCTCGAGGCGTACGAAGCAGCCTTCAAAGACTTCCGGTTCACCTCCGGCATGTGCAAGATCTCCTGGGTGGAATCGGTGCCAGAGCGCCAGCTACACCTACATGGACGGTCGCCCGAACCTCCGCCAAACCGTGGAGGAGCGCGGCTTCAAGCTGGGTCAACGAGCCGCCGCAGGTACGGGCGATGCTGCACCAAACGGACGCTCAGGAGGCAACCCGAAGGTGCGCACCAGGAGGTATTCGAACCCCAACCTTCTGATTCTTAGGTCTCGATCTGGCGTCCGAGCCGGTCCGCCAACTCGACGGCCACGCTCAGAACTTGCCGACTTTGCCCAATTGAGTCCGTCGACGTTCAGTGCCGATTGAACCGTCTGGCTCCCAGAATGGCTCCCATTCAGCGATCTTGATCGTCTGATCATGATGTCGAGATGGAATCGACACGGATGACACCATCGACCGCGGTCGGTGCCGAGGTCTCCGACGTGCTTGAAATCTGGTGAACTGGGAGTCCTCAATATGCGACACCGCAGCTTTGCTCGCTGCCATAGGGCGCTCGTCCACTGCCAACGGACCAGGCAAGTGTGATCTCCGTAGGATCGATTCTGTCAACAACGACCCGATACCAGGTCCGATAGTCGTCGGCGTACTCTAGTCGATCGGTCATGACGATGGATTCGCCGACTTCGGGTGAACCGACACAGATTCGTGCATCAGTGACAACCCTGACGTCGGCAGAGTTACCGAACAAATCTCCTGCCGCGATGCGTAGATGAAACCGTTTGATAACTCCAGAACTATTTGCTGTCAATTTGACAGTGCCTTCCCCCCGGACAGTGGGTGGCCGGGAACTTATCCACGTCGGCTCTGCTGTCGCGGCAGCGGATGATGAGGCTGATGGCGTCGGTGCCGGGCTCGCCGAAGTACGAACTGTCGCGATCGATGACGGGCTCGGAGCAGTCGAGGATGGCGTGGTCTCCGGTGACCGTCCAGGCGGCAGTATTTGGAGAAGCGCCATGACCAGACCGGTCGCGATCGCGGAGGCTCCTGCGGCCCGTACGATGCTGCGCCAAGGTTTCCAACGCGTACCCCAGGCGAGAACGGCTCCCATGAAGCCGACAAAGAAGAGGATTGCAAGAGCGGTGATGCCAATCGGGCTGCCGGGCCGCCGGACGACTAGCAGGAGAAAGCTTGTGGAAGCTGCGAGCACAGCTACGGCCCTCATTGCATACGTTCCCCAAGCGGCGTGAGGTTTGCTGGCGGCTGGCGGCGTCTGAAGATCGGCCTGGTGTAGTGGCTGAGACATGGCAGGGCCAGACTAATCCACAAAGTCAACAATCTGATAGAATAATGTTGTGGCTGTAGATCCCGACTCGTTACTGAATGTGAAGGAGACCGCTCAGCAGCTCGGTGTGCACGAAAACACCGTCCGCAACTGGGCACGCGAAGGCGTATTGCCCAATGCCCGCGTGCCGGGGTCACGCTTCCTCAGGTTCCGCCAACGAGATGTCGAGCTTTTGATCGCACAACGCGGCGCACCCGTCCCTTCCCTGCAGATTGATCGCCGCGCCGCAAATCCGGAGTTTGTGACCGCGAATCAGCTGAAGCAGTGGCCATCGTCCGACTCACGCGATGCTCAGGAAAACTTTCCAGAGTTGATGCGGCGGCTCCTGGTGGAGACGCCAGGTATTACCAACATTTCCATCCGGTCTGGAGACGGCATCGCCCTCTCGGGTTTCGACGGTCTTGCCGACTCCGCTGGCACAGATTTCCTTCCAGCTGGGGAGCTGGTCTTCGAGTTCGGCGTCAGTGAGCAGCCGAGTACCAAGGCAAGGGATGACTACAACAATCGTGTTTCCGATGTCCCGTCGCCGAAGGTGTTCGTTTTCGTCACGCCACGGCGCTGGGCTGGCGGGCAAGCTTGGGCAGCGGAACGCCGGCGCGAGGGCCGCTTCGCAGGTGTACGGGTTGTCGATGCAGATGACTTAGAAGGCTGGCTTCGCACCGCCCCCGGAGCGCTCTACTGGATTTCCGAGCACTTGGGTCTGCACCCCAGTGATGCCGTTTCACTTGACACCTGGTGGGAGCGATTCAGCCGCTCAACGAATCCACCACTGCCGCCGGACCTCTTCTTGGCCGGGCGACAGCAGCAGGTGAATGAACTGGTCAAACGACTGAATAAGCCAGCGACGCTGACGGTTATCGAATCGGAGTGGACTGATGACTGCCTCGCCTTCGCCTATGCCTCGGTCAAAGAAAAGGTGGACGGCATTGGGCTCCTGAACGGTACGGCCATTGTCGTCTCGTCAGTGAAGGCTTGGGACTCCATTCTCGAGCAGCCGGGCGAAGCCATGCTCATCCCGGCATTTCCGGGCGCCGACGTCGCGCTGGCAATTGAGAAGCGTCACCATGTCATTGCACCTATCGACCGTTCAGGTGCCTCGCGGTTACCTCCCGACGTATCACTGCCAAGACCCGGTCGTCAGGAGGCGGCAGCAGCGCTGCAAGGTATCGGCCTCGACTTCGAAAGGTCCCAGCGCCTGGCTGTTTTAGGCCGGCGCAGCCTGCCCGCCCTTCGACGTCATTTGGCGCTCGATCCGCGGATCACCCGCCCGGCTTGGGCTCACGCTCCCGACGCTCTGATATTGGCTCCGCTGATGCTCGTAGGCACGTGGACTACGGATTCGGACGACATCGCATTTCTGGAGCAGGTGACTAACCAGCCCTGGCACGGCATCGAACCGATCCTTGGCCGGGTGTCGGATTCGGGCGACCCACTGCTGCGCAAAGTCGGCACGACTTGGATGCTCGTCTCATCAGAAGAGGCCTTCCTGGTGCTTCGCGGGTCGCTGTCTAAAAGCGCGATGGAACGATGGGCTGAGGCGGCCGCGCAGGTGCTTGCCGAGCCTGATCCCGTGCTTGACCTCGACGCAGATGAGCGCGTGATGGCACCGATTCGAGGCATCCGGCGACGCTACTCACCAACACTTCGCAGAGGCCTTGCGCGAGGCTTGGCACTGTTGGGAGCAATGGGATCCGAAATCGCACTTGAAGACGCCTCCACCATGTCCGATCTCGCGGCCGGCACGGTACGGCGTCTCCTTGAACGGGCGAATGCCGACGGTACCGGTCGGCGCTGGCACCAACTTGCCGAAGTACTTCCGCAACTGGCCGAGGCAGCTCCAGACATATTTCTCTTCGCCGTTGAAGATGATCTCCGTCGGAGCAGGCCGGTGCTGCTCAGCCTGTTCCAGGAGGAAAGCGAAGGCATTCTCGGACCTTCTTCGCCCCATCCGCATCTGCTTTGGGCGTTGGAAACGGTCTGCTGGTCCGCGGATTACTTGGTTGATGGCGTACGAGTCCTTGCACGCCTTGCACTGCTGGAGCCAGGCGGCGAGTCCGGCAATCGAGCGATTGCGAGCATGAATTCGATCCTTTCGGGATGGATTCGGCACACTTCGGCCCCCCTTGATGAGCGACTCCACGCCATTGATGGGGTCTACCGTGTGGCCGATGAAATCGGATGGAAGCTCACCTTTGAGCTTTGGCCGACGGACTACGCCTTCATCATGCCGCCGGCGGCACCAGACTTCCGGGACTGGAAGCCGAGTAAGACCTCCCTGCCGATGAGCGAATGGATCGCCTTCACGCATGCCATGGTGGATCGGGCGCTCGCCCACGCCGGCGTTGATGCCGGGCGGCTCGCCCAGCTCGCCGAAGGGTTGGCGGCGGTGCCGCCTGATGACCGAGACCGCATCATGGCACTGTTCGAGAATCTGGTGCAGAAAGACATGCTCGGTAGCGAGGCTCGCTTGGTGCTCTGGGAGCGGCTGCATGAGCTTGCCGCGCGCCACGAACGGTTTGCTTCATCCCCGCGGGCGCTGTCACGCTCTCTGCAAACCCGCCTCAGTGATCTGGTTGCCCGCTTAGAGCCGACATCAGATCCGCAACGGTTCGCATATCTCTTTGATTGGCATCCTGACTTGCCGGGAGTCGACACCAGCGACTTCGAGGCGCATGCCGCACGCTTAAGCCAGTTGCGTAGCGAGGCCTTGCTGTCCGTTTTGGCCATGCCAGATCGTGTTAAGGGATTGACCGACCTGGCTCGTCGTGTCGCAGCACCGACGCAATTGGGCTGGGCACTGGGTGACCTCGACGAGATCGAACTACCGGAGGTCCGTTCATGGTTTTCGTCATCCGAATCAAACCTTCGGGAAGCAGCTGCCATTTGGGCCCGTCGTCGGATGGAGATTCGCGGTTCCAAGTGGTTTGCACAAGCACTTCGCGAGCCAGGCTTCGAGGGCGAAGCACGCCAAATCCTCCTCCATAACGCGCCACCGACGAGGGACACCTGGCAAGCCTTACGTGATAGTCCAGTGAAGGAAGACGAGCAGACATACTGGACAACCGCAGGCCTGGAAGTCGTACCGCTACCTGATGCCAGCGAAGCGATTGAGCAGCTCCTTATTCACAACCTCGCATGGGCAGCGATCGCGGTCGCCTCGTTCGCCGTCCATCAGGCAGCGCAACTGGAAGCCGAACACAGCGTCGTGATAAGCCCGGAGTTGATTCTTAAGGTCCTTGACGCAGCTTTCGACCAGAAACCGGAAAAGGGTCAGCTGTCGACCATGACTGGTTACAACATCGGACAGTTGTTGGACTACATCGGTAAGAATGAACGATTTGAAGGGGCAGTCGCTCGCAACGAATACAGGTTTTCCCGGTTATTGGAACACCATCGCGAGCCAGCCGTACTCAATCGGCTATTAGCAACGCAGCCGGAGGCGTTTGTCGACCTTGTCAAACGCGCATACCGCAGAAAGCACCAGCCGCGCCGCGAGCTGACCGAAACCGAACGGGGTCAGGCGACGCAGGCATGGTGGTTCCTACATAACTGGAAGGGCTTCCCCGGTCGCCGTGAGGACGGCCGGCTCGATCCCGACCTGATGAGGGACTGGGTGAAGGCCGCACGGCTCGCGCTATCTGAGGCAGACAGATCGGACATCGGCGACGAACTGATCGGGGAAGCATTTGCGTACAGCCCGGCCGGCGACGACGGCGCGTGGCCCGCTGAGCCGTTACGCGATTTACTTGAAGGGATCGGTAGTCGTGAACTTGAGAACGGGATCGTCCTCGGTAGGTTGAATAGCCGCGGATTTACGACACGCGATGTCTACGAAGGCGGTCATCAGGAGCGACAGTTAGCTCAGCAATATCGCGAATGGAGCAAGATGACTCGTGCTCGATGGCCACGGACCGCACGCATACTTCGAGACCTGGCAGAGTCATACGAGAGACAAGCCCGGCGTGAAGACCTGGAAGCCGAACTTGATGCGGATAGTGACTAGAAATGGACGGCTTCGCTACTTAAAGAACTGCTAGGTCCAAAAAACTTCCTGCCATGGCCAACCCAGATGCAGAATAAGCGCCTTCAGGCCTTTGTCGACATTTCGACGCCCACCGACGTCGAACCCCGCGCATCGTCTGTTGGCGCAGGCGGCCACTCACCGCCGCGCGTACCCGGACCACTAGGCCAGTGTGGTGTCGGGGTGTCCCGGTCCCTGCGCAGCAGGTCGACCGGGGGTTAGCGGCCCGGAGCCGCTGGCCCGTTCGAGCGCTGACCGGGTGTTTGGTACGGGCGGCTGTTGTTCTGGTGCGAGCGATTCAGTCCGGTCTGCGCGACTTGAGGTTCGCTAAACCTCTCGTTGCCTGATGTATCCGTGGAATGGGCGGTGTGCCGGTCGAGTCGCTGTTTCCATAGGGCGGCGGCTGTATCAACTTGACCTCCTTCTCCGGTTGGTCGCGGTTCGTGCGGGTTGATGCCGTTGGCGGCTCGCCATATGGCGATTTCACCGATGAGAGCGGCGTGATGACCTCCGTCTGCGGCCCAAGCTGGCGGGCCGTCACCTTGGGAGGCGTGGTCTTGAACCTGGTCGGCGAGGTCGGCGACCAGTTGGGATCGCCGTGCCAGGTAACCTCCCCAAACGGCATCAGCTTGGAGCGTTGCTGGAATGCTCGGCAGCCAGGGCAGCGGACCTGGATCTGTAGGCGTGAGCGCTGTAAGACGCCAGTCCAGGACGGCCGCCATATCGTCTGCGGTTCCAAGGTCTCGTCCACTAGCGGCTGTCAGCATGTGGAGAAGTGGATGCTTTCCCGTTTCGACTGCGACCGTAAGCAGGTGGGCTCGCAGGGTTGGCCAGGCGGGTTCAGCGGTGAGCCCGGGAATGTACTGGTCGGCTTGGTCGAGCTCTGCAACGGTTTGGGGTCCGACCAGCTGTTCGGCTGCCACATGGAGGCCGTCGGTGTAGCGCTGGACAGCCTGGAAAAGCCGGGCCGCGGGGTCGTTGAGTTCGCGCAGCAAGGTGCTGGCGGAGACCGGCGCTTCATCGCGGGCGAGGATCTGCTGCAGCGTCTCGGTCGGCGTGCGCGGTGAGATGGTGTCGGGTCGGATGATGCTGTGGGGGTCGCCGTCGCCGACGACTTGGAGGTAGAGGTGGTTGGCGTGCCGGCCGCGGGTGAGCATGGTGTACAGCTGCTGCCGGGACTCCTGCCCGGTCACCAGGCCATGCATGGCGTCGGCGGAGACGCCCTGCGCACTGTGAATAGTGGTGGCGTAGCCCAGACCGGTCGACTCCCGCACATAGTCACTAGGCAGCCGGACGGTCAGCTGGCTGCGGGCGTGCCGGACCGTGAGCTCACCGCTGCGGTCGACATGGGTGACCATCCAGCGTTCCCCGTTCTTGACCCAGTCGGTGGCCGAAAGTCGGAGTCGTCGGTCGTTCACGCGGGTGATGATCACATCACCGACACTCGCCCGGTTTCCATCCCCCAGACGCACCTCCTGCCCGGCCGGGCCACCGTCAAGGCGATGATCACGGGCTCGACGGTTGAGCTCAGCGACCAGCTCGCGGGTCGGAGCCAGCAAGATCGCGTCCAGTCCGGCCGATCGATCATGAACCCAAGCAGCAAAGGCATCGTCAGTGATCTTGGCGAGATCACCGACATGGACACGACCATGATCGAGATAGAAGCCGAGTGCGCTGGGATCACCGTCCCGCAGGGTGAGCGAGGCTTGTCCTTCGGCCGGGTCGCTGAAGCGGTGTAGCTCGGTGAGCTGCAGGGCGCCGTGACTGTTCTTGATGTCGCGGAGGACGCCGCCGGCGCCGATCGCGGCGAGCTGTTGATCATCACCGACGAGCCGGACACTCGCGCCCCGGTCAATGGCGAACCGGACTGCGGTGTCGAGGGACAAGGTGTCGGCCATGCCGGCTTCATCGATGATGATCAACGTCGTCGGTCCGACCGCAGCCGTCCAATCCGGGAGCTTGCCGCGCTGGATGGACCAGGTCAGTTTGGCCAGAGTCTCGGTGCGAATGCCGGTTTGCTCACCTAGGACGCCAGCGGCCGCAGCGGACGGGGCGAGACCGATGACCTGGCCACCATCGTCTGTCCAGGCCAAGGTCAGGGCGCGCATGGCCGTGGTCTTCCCGCCGCCGGCGGGGGCGATCGCGAGTTGAAGACGGGCACCAGAGGTGCACATCTGCCAAACCAGGGACCCTTGCCCCATATCCAAGGCGGTGCCGTTCGCGGCCATTTCCAACAGGGCAAGATCAACGACGGTGCGGTCGATGACCGTTCCGCCGCGGATGCCGGCGACAGTGACGAGACGCTGCTCAGCGTCCAGGATGCGCTGCGAGGTGTAGAGGTCGGCACCGGCGATGGTATAAACCGACGACCCGTCAACCCGCCGCAAACCCTCCGGCTCCTCGATGCCGTCCGGTGCTGCGGCAATGGCAATACAGCGGCGATCGAGCACCTCATCGACCAACAGGTCGACCAGGGCCGCGGCACGTTCCGCGGGCACGTCGATAGTGCGGAGGTGGCGTTGGGCTTCGGCGCGGACGTGCCACATCTGCCAGGTCGACCGAGTCTCCTCCATGGCGGCCAGCACCCGGTCGGCGGTCTGCGCGACCCAATCGGCGTCGGCTATGCGCGGGGTTTTTGCGGCGGGGGTGAGGGCAGTCGCGACCATCGAGGCGACGGCGCTGCGGCCACCAAGCACCGCGGAGGCTTCGTTCATCCAGGTCGCGCGCTGCTCGGTGAGTGATCGGGGTTCGTGTTTGGCGTCGCGGGTCTCCAAGGTTGCCTGCTGCGCCAGCTGCAGCGCTTCGACCGGTGTCGGCGGTCGACCGTGATCTTGCTGGAATTGGATGGCGAGCTCGCCGCGGCGGAGGTTGATGTGGGCCCGTCGGGTCGACCAGCGCTGGTTCAATCGTGGGTCGACGCCAACGATTTCCCGGATTGGCCGCTTGCTCGGATCGGTGCCAGGACGTGCCGCGAACCGCACCACTAGCGTGTCGCGGAGGTGCTGCTCTAGGGCGGTGTTGTAGGTCTCCGAGGCGGCAACCTTGGCCTTAAACAACACCCGGCCGTCGATCGACAACCACCTGCCGTCGAGGGTTTGCACCTTGTTCGCCACCGCGACATGGGTGTGCAGATCCGGGTCGCCGGCGCGGCTGTCGCGGTGGGTGAACGCGGCCCCGACCAGGCCACGGACGTTGACCTGCCGGATCCCTTGGGGCCCGGTTCGGGTGAACAAGGCCTGCTGCTCAATGAAGCCCAGCGCGTCGTTGACCGCGGCCTGATGGGCCTTCTCGATCGCCGCGGACACTGCCGGTTCGGCGACCGCCCACAGAGTCGAGACCGACTTCACCGGGGAGAATGTCAGGTCGTAACCGGCGACCGTCTGCGCGCGTGGACGTGAACTCTTCGCGATCTGCCCAGCCAGCTCCCGAGCATCACTCGGGACGCGGCCATGCTCAGCGGCAAAGAACTCTCGAGCTACCTGCGTGCGAATCCGCGCCCGATCAGCCGCCGCGGCCGAGGCGTCGACCGGCTCCCCGATTAAGGCGTTGAGCGCAGCGATCCGCTTCGCCACCTCGACCCGGAAGGGTGTCGCATCGTCGATGATCTTGAACGGTGCCCCTAACCGCATAACCTCCTGGAAGTCCCCTCCAGTGAGATCGGGGCCGTCCAGCTGCTGCAGCCGGGTCTCGGCCAACGGATGCAACCCGCAGCCGAACAAAGCCCGCATCTGCTCCGCCGTCACCGGGTCGCCGACATCCAAACCGTCGATTCCTGCCATGCCGGAACCGATCCATATCCCGGGCGACTCGCCCCGTTCGGTGTAGTAGGAGCCGAGCCCCGTGTGTCCCTTGTCGGTCGCGTCCAAGGCAGCGACCTGCCGGGTCAGATAGTCATAACCCGACCCGGCGGTGAGCTTGTGCAGGCTCATGGTCACATCCCCGGAAAGGCAATTTCGCCCATCTCGGCGGTCACGCCAACCGGGGTACCTTCCGTCAGTGCACCAGGTGTGTCGAACAGCGGATCTTGAAATCGGCTGGGGTACGTGAAACAGACCGGAATCGTCGGTGATGACCGCTCGAGTCCTAGGAACGGCTTAGGACTGGGTGAAAGGCCGGTGTCGATAAAGGACCGGTGCCGATAGGGGAGATGTGACGAGTCAGCAGGCGGTGAGGCAGGCGGCGCGACGCTCGGCGTTGGATGCCCAGGCGGTACTCCGCAGAGAACGGGCCAACCGGGAACGCCGACTCGAGAGGTTGGCGGTCGCCGTACTGATCGCACTCGGTGAACGGGAGGGCCGCGGTTCGGAACACTGAACTCCGCGCCGGTGCGGCGCTGCAGACGATGACCGACGGCGAAGGACTGTCGTTGCGCGAGGCGCGCCGTTCCGCGGGCGCCGGAATCATCCGGATCGGATGAGGATCCCAGCCGCGAAATGATCGGATGAGTGGCATGCCGAGCGGGGTCGCCTACGCCAAGGATCTTCCCAGGTCCGACCTGGGACGCCTCGTCAGCATCACCCCCACACTGGAGGCAGTCAGATGTTCAACGACAACGGGTCGTTCCTGCTCGCATTGTTTGAGTTCTTCATCTTCTTTGCATGGATCATGTGCGTGTTTTATGTCTTCGCGGACATCTTCCGTAGCCACGACATGGGCGGGGGAGCGAAAACTGTCTGGTGCCTGTTCGTCATCTTCGTGCCATTCCTCGGCGTCCTCGTCTATCTCATCGCCCGCGGCGGCGGCATGTCGGAGCGCACCCTGGCGCAGCAGCAGGAGATGCGTCGACAGCAGGATGAGTATGTGCGTTCAGTCGTCGCCACGAGCGGTGGCGGCTCGAGCGCCGATCAGATCGCGTCGGCCAAACAACTCCTCGACGCGGGAACGATCACCCAGGCCGAGTTCGACCAGCTAAAGGCGAAGGCACTCGCATGAGGCTGTGTCGGTGACGTCGTGTCTACTCGCTGCTTTGTCTTCTTGATCTTGAAGTCAGATTCATGCGGTCCCTGTGCACTGGGGAACCTGGTGGCCGATCCATCCCTTTGTGAAGAAGGCCTCAGACAGAACAACGACGCCAAAGCGGCTCGACCGAATGCCCTCGTCAATCTTTCGACGCAAGCTATGCCCGATCCGCATTTCAGCTTCGT
>Ga0307289_10001211_pt1 | contig 11023 bp, 9 predicted proteins | sample ER_DNA_143_FD_194483 | JGI IMG/M metagenome (GOLD analysis project Ga0307289, IMG submission 194483) | Bulk soil microbial communities from the East River watershed near Crested Butte, Colorado, United States - ER_DNA_143 | ecosystem: Environmental > Terrestrial > Soil > Floodplain | place: USA...
GCGTCGTCGAAGTCCGTGATCGGCTCGACCCACGAGCCGACGCCCGTACCCGGCAGTGCGCGTCCGGGAGGCTTAGACGACGGTTCCTGGCGGAACATCGTCAACTTGAACCGGCCGTCGTCGGACGAGGGCTCACGACCGACCACGACCAGGTAGTCGCCGCCGCTGCCGATGAACGAGAAGGCGCCGCGACCGTCGTCGCCGGTCGCCGTGCAGCCGACGGGCGTCAGGCGCGACCGCACCGCGCGGTAGACAGACACGACCGCGTCCAGGTCTCCGATCGCGTTCAGGCGGACGACCAGGCGGCCGGCCTGAGTGCCCGACAGCCGGTACCAAACGGTGTCGTGCGTCCGTCCGCACCCGGAGCGTGGATCCTTCGGGTCGTCGGTTGCCCCGACGGTCGTGCCCGCGATCGTCGCGGGCAAGCTGTCGACCGCCGTAGCGCTTGCGCGGTTGTCATTCGACGGCGGGGTTGGGCCCGCCGCCACGGACGGGCCGGCGAACGCTGCCGCCGGGATGATCAGGAGCGCGACGATCGCTGTGACTGTGGCTGGTGCTCTCACGGGGAGCCTCCTTCGGTGGGGTGAGGCCACCGTCTCTCGCGCACGCAACGGCCCCGCCACAGGCGCGTAACGGTTGTGCGACAAACCGGTACCGAGCAGGCGGGGGTCCCCGCGTGATGCCGACAGGGGCGCTAGCCCGGACTGACCTCGAACGTCTTCGTGTCGATGCGCGCGAGAACCTTGCTCCCACGCACGAGCACGACCCTGTGCGCCTCCATGCGCATCCTGACCTTCCACAGCCAATCCACGTTTGCCGGAAGCGACCGAAGGTCGATGCAGACCGCTCGGCGATGGGCGGTGTCGAGCGCATGAACGAACGGCTTCTTGTCCGTGCGCGAGTAGAGCGTGTATGCCCATGTGCCGCCGCCGCTCTCCACGCGGGTCACCGGGAGGCCGTTCATCTTCTCGTCGGGCTCGCGCCGGTCGACGATCGCGCCGCGATAGAACCGTTGCTTGTCGAGATCGAATGCCCGGACGGAGTACGAAACGGAGTTGTCGAGGTCTCGCAACTGGAGCAGGTACAGGATCGAGCCGTCGGGTGAGAGCGCGTCGAAGGCGTAGGCCCCATGGAGCGTGATCCGCTGTCGAACCTTGAGCGTGCGCGGGTCGAGAACCAGGAATCGCGTGCCTTGTCCACCTGCGCCGGATGCCAGCACGAGCCGGGGGGCGTGCCGAGCGAGCCCTCCGGTGTCGCCGCCGTAGGTCACGAGCGGGACGCCGAAGTGGCCCTTCAGGTACCGCGACCGCACGACGCGTCCGCCGTGGACGCGGACCTTTTCGACCAGTGTCCCGCGCCCCGCGGCGAGGGCTAGAAACCGGACGTCGCCTCCGGGCCGTTTGACGCCGATTCCGGCGTCGAGCCCCGGCGATGGGCCTGCTCCCGCCGCATAGCCCGCGAGCGCCAGCGCTCCGGCTGCCATCGCGGCGCACGTACGTGCGATCTTCATCGTCTCCTCCTTGCCGACACTGCTAGTACATCTGGACCTCGCGAGAGGTTCCATCCGTACGTCGGGCGGGCTCAACAGACGACAGTAACGCCGTCAGCCGAGCGTCACGCGGAACGTCTTCCTGTCGACCCGGGCGACGACCTTCCGGCCCAGTTGCAGGAGCAGGTCGCCACCTGAGACCCGCAGGCGGACGCGCCAGAGCGCATTGGCCGAGCGCTTCCAGGGCACATCGACGCAGAACGCTCGCCGGTGAACGGTGTCGAGCGCGTGCACGAACGGGCCCTTCTTCGTGCGCGAGTAGAAGGTGTACGCCCAGGAACCGTCGCCGCTCTCGACGCGCGTGAGCGGCATCCCGGTCATCTTCTCGCCGGGCTCGCGCCGGTCGACGACCGGGCTCGCGTAGAGCCGCCTCGTGTTCACGTTAAGCGCCCGCACCGAGTACGGCTGCACGCCCGCCGCGTTCGGGCCGCCGAGGTACTGGATGAGGTACATGAGCGACCCGGTCGGCGAGAGCGCATCGAACGCCCACACGCCCGGGAGGCGGATGCGCGCCTTCGTCCGGAACGTGGCCGGGTCGACGACGGCGATCCGGGTGAGCGTGCCGACATGGTGCGAGACGAGCACGAGCCGCTTGCCGTTTCGCGCGAGCCCTCCGCTGGTGTTGTCGAAGGCCACGAGGGGAATGCCGAACGATCCACGCAGATAGCGCCAGCGGTTGACCCTGCCGCCCTTCACCGTGACGGCTTCGAGAAGCGTCCCGCGGCCGGCCGGGACGGTCACGTAGCGGATAGCGCCCTTCGGCCCGACCACCCCGGTCCAGCCGAAGCTCTCACCGGGCGAGGGGCCTCCCCCATCTGCGGCGGCGACCGCCGCCCATGTCGCGGCGAAGATCGTTGCGAGTGCCAGCGTCCGTCTCATCGCTCCTCCTGGTTCGACGGACGTAGTACGGCGGGACCTCAGTGCGGGGTCCATCCGTATTGGCGGCGATGGACCTCTCACGCGAAGACGCTCGTATAGTCGGCACGCCATGGCGGGCTCCGGCCGCGACGAGCGAGCCTGGGTGGGGCGGGCCCAGGCCGGGTCGGCCTCTGACTTCGAGGCCCTCTTCCGCGCGCACTGGGGGCCGGCTTACCGCGCCGCCTACCTCGTCGTCCGGGACGCGGCCGCTGCCGAGGACATCGCCCAGGAAGCGTTCCTCGCCGCGGTGCGGGCACTCGACCGCTTCGATCGCCGCCGGCCGTTCGGCCCGTGGCTGCACCGGATCGTGGTCAACCGCGCGATCGACTGGTCCCGCGCCCGCGCGCTGCGACCTGAGGCCGAGCAGGTGGACGCGCCTGCGCCCGAGCGGCCCGAGCACGACGACGAGCTTCTGCGCGAGCTGGGGCGACTCTCGCCGGAGCACCGGGCGGTGATCGTCCTGCGCTACCTGCTCGACTACACGCCTGGCGAGATCGCGGAGCTCCTCGAGCTGCCACGCGGCACGGTCAACTCGCGCCTGCGCCGCGGGCTCGACTCGCTGAAGGAACGGCTCGAGTGAGGTTCCGAGCTCCGGGAGAGCACGAGGCCGAGGAGCGCACCTGGGCCGTCGTGCGCAGGGCCTACGCCGAGCGGGAGCCCGTCGCCTGGCCACGCCGCCATGCGCGGCCGCTCGTCGCTGCGGCCGTCGTCGGCGCCGTGATCGCCGCTGCGCTGAGCCCACCCGGGCGCTCGGTCGTCCGCTCGCTGCGCGAGTCGGTCGGAATCGAGCGGGCCGAGCCGGCGCTCTTCTCGCTGCCGTCGCCCGGACAGCTGCTGGTCACGAGCCGACGCGGCGCCTGGCTGGTGCACCGCGACGGCTCGAAGCGGTTGCTTGGCCACTACCGGGACGCCTCCTTCTCGCCACACGGCCTCTTCGTCGCGGCCACGCGCGCGAACCAGCTCGTCGTGCTCGACCCAAAGGGCGGCGTGCGCTGGACGCTCGCGCGGCCGGGGCCTCGCTTCCCCGCCTGGACGGGAAGCCGGACGGACACGCGCATCGCCTACGTCGCGGGCGGGCGGCTGCGCGTCGTGGCCGGCGACGGCACCGGCGATCGCGTCATCGGCCGCGCCGCACCGGTTGCGCCGGCCTGGCGGCCCGGCCCAGGACGCGTGCTCGCGTACTCCGACGGTCGGCAGGCCGTGGTCGTCGAAACCGACAGCGGCGCCGTCCTGCTGCGGACGGCCGAGCCGCCTGCGAAGCTCGCCTGGTCGGACGACGGCCGCCTGCTGCTCGCGTTCAGGCCGTTCGGGCTGCGCGTCTACGACCGCCGCGGGCGCGTCGTCCTGCAGGACGATCCCTCGGACGTGACGCACGACTCCGACGCGGCCTTCGCGCCCGGGACGGGCGAGCTGATGGTGATCCGGGTGCACGGGCTGCAGAGCGACGTCTTCGCAGGGCGCAGCGGCCAGACCGTCTACCGCGGCACCGGCGTCTTCGACCAGCTCGCCTTCTCGCCGAACGGGCGCTGGCTGCTCGTCTCCTGGCCGACCGCGAACCAGTGGGTGTTCGTGCGCGCGAAGCCGCGGCGGATCGTCGGCGTCGCGCGGATCACGCAGCAGTTCGGCCGGTCGGCGCACATCGCCGACTGGTGTTGCGCGTAAGCTCGCCCGGTGCTGGAGGTCGGCGAGCAGTTCCCGGACGCGAAGGTCTGGATGGGGCCGCAGGAGCCGGTCTCGCTGCGCGAGCTCGCGGCCGAGAAGCCGCTCCTGCTCCTCTTCTATCTCTTCGACTGGTCTGCGACCTGAACGAACGAGATGGAGCTCCTGCGTGACAGGAGCAAGGAGTTCGAGGAGGCGGGCGTACAGGCCGCCGGCGTCTCTCGCGACTCGCCCTGGACGCACATCGCCTGGATGCAGGCGCTCGACCTGAACTTCCCGCTGCTGTCGGACTGGAACGCGGAGGCCGTGCACGCGTTCGGCGTCGCGCACGAGTTCCGCGGGTTCAAGGACGTCGCCGAGCGGACGGCCTTCCTGGTCGACAGGAGCGGTACGGTCCGCGGCGCATGGCGGTACGAGGCGGCAGAGGTGCCGGACTTCGACGAGCTGCTCTCGGCCGCCCGGGCCTTGTAGCGCTCGTCGTCGCGCTCTACCTCGGCGCGGGGCTGCTGGCGACGGCGCCGCAGCTCGGGCACATCGGCTCGCACTTCTTCGCGGAGGCGACTCCCGTGCCCGGCGAGGCCGCGGCCGGCGACCACCTCCAGGCCGAGTACCACCTCTGGCTCGTCGGGCACCAGCTCGAGCACGGGAGCGCGCCGTGGCGCGACCCGTACACCTTCCGGCCCGAGAGCCCGCCGCGCTGGAACTTCGGCGGCTGGCCGTTCGGGCTGCCCTTCTGGCCGCTGCACGCGCTGTTCGGGCCTGTGCTCGGCTGGAACCTCTTCCTGCTGCTGACCTACCTCGCGGCGGGCGCGTTCGCATACCTCTGGCTGCGGGAGCTGCAGCTGCCCGTGGGCGCGTCGCTCGCCGGCGGGCTCGTGTTCGCGCTCGCGCCCTACCGAGTCGCCCAGAGCGCAGGACACCTGCGCGGGCCGATCTCGGCGCTGCTGCCGCTTGCGGTCTGGGCGTTCGAACGCTCGCGGCGAGGCTCGCGCTGGTGGCTCGTCGGGGCGGGCGCAGCCCTCGCCTCGATCCCGTTCTCGGACGTGCACCTCGCGCTCGGGACGATCCCGTTCTTCCTGCTCTACTGCCTCTGCCGCGGAGGACGCGTCGGCGCCATGCTGGCGACCGTGCCGGCGGTCGCGGCTGCGCTTCTCGTCGGACACTTCTCGACAACGGGCCTCGGCTCCGGAGGCCGATCGCTGCGCGAGGTGGCGCACTACTCGGCGACCGGGCTCGACTTCGTCACGCGTCACGACCGCCACGGGCTCGAGAGCTTCGTCTTCCTGGGCTGGCTGACGCCACTGCTCGCGCTGGCCGGGCTCGTGCTGCTGCTGCAGGCGCGACGGTTCGGGCTCGCGGCCGCCCTGGCGATCGGCGCGGTCGTGCCGTTGCTGCTCGCGCTCGGGACGCACTTCCCGCTCTACTCGGAGCTCTGGCACCACTTCCCGCCGTTGCGCTACCCACGCGTGCCCGAACGGCAGCTGCCGGTCGCCTGCCTCGCGCTGGCCGGGCTGGTTGCGTTCGCCGTCGCCCGGCTGCGCTGGATCACGGTGGTCGCCGCGGCGATCCTGTTCCTGGCCGTCGACCTGCACGTGTCGGTCTACGACGCGGCCGCGGCCGATCGCGGGAACCGCGCCTACGCGGCGCTGCGGGCCGCGCCTCCCGGGCGGCTGCTCGAGGTGCCGGTGCTCCACCCCTCGGTCCAGCTCGGCAGCATCTACCCGTATTACGACCAGGCCGCCCCGCGCGAGCGGCCCGGCGGCTACTCGACGACCGCGCCGAACGCGGCGGCGAGGCTCTCCCTGCGGCTCGCCGAGCTGAACTGCGGCGACTGGCGCCCCGGCACCGGCGAGCTGCTGCGTCGGCTAGGCGTGCGCTACGTCGCCTTCCATCGCGGCCTCGCGGGTGAGACGGGCTGGTTCGCCTGGCGCGCGCTCCAGCAGCACGGCTTCGGCCAGCTCGCGCGCGACGGCGCGGTGACGATGCTCGAGCAAGGTCGTCCCGGAGGCGTCTCGCCCGTAAAGGAGCCCGGCGCGCGCATCGTCGTCTGCCCGGGCTGGAACAACGGCTCGCCGCGCATCCGGCACGCCGCGCTGTGGACGCGCGGGCGGCGGCTGCAGGTCGTGCTCACGACGCGAGAACCGGTACGAGTGGCCTTTGCGGTCGACGGGAACCGTGTTCGCTCGTTCAAGGTCACCGTCGGCAACCGGGTGAGGATCCCGCTCGGCGCCGCCGGTTGGCACCTGGTCGGGATGGATGTCGTCCGCGCAGACCGAGGTCTGCGCGCCCGCGTCACATCCCCATAGCGCCTGCGCGGCGCTCTCGGTCTACATGCCCATTGCGTGGTACCCGGCGTCGACGTAGAGCGTCGTCGCGGTCACGTTGTGCGCGTCGTCGGAGAGCAGGTACGCACCGGCGGCGCCCACGTCGTCGGCGTCGATCGGCCGGTGGAGCGGCGCGCGCTCCTCGAACAGCGACTCCATCGTCGGGAAGCCGGCGATCGAGCGAGCGGCAAGCGTTCGCACCGGCCCCGCCGAGACGGCGTTCACTCGGATGTTCTTCTGACCGAGATCCCAGGCGAGGTAGCGCACGGACGAGTCGAGCGTCGCCTTCGCCACGCCCATCACGTTGTAGTGCGGCACCGCGCGCTCGCCGCCGAGGTAGGTCATCGTCAGGATCGAGCCGCCTCCGGCGGCCTCCATCAGCGGCTCGGCGAGCCGCGCACAGGCGACGAGCGAGTAGGCCGAGACGTCGAGAGCCATCCAGAAGCGGTCGCGCGGGGTGTCGGTGAAGCGGCCCTCGAGATCCTCGGCGGCGGCGTAGGCGACGGAGTGCACGAGCAGGTCGAGCTCGCCGCCGAAGGCTTCGCCGACCTCGCCGAAGACTCGCTCCAGGTCCTCGTCGGAGCGCACGTCGCACGCGGTCACGAGCGGTGACTCGACAATCTCGGCAAGCTCGCGCACGCCCTTCTCGATCCGCTCGCCCTGGTAGGTGAAGGCGAGGCTCGCTCCGCCCTCGGCGAGCCGCTTTGCGATCGCCCAGGCGATCGAGCGCCGGTTGGCGACACCGAGCACGAGGCCCCGCTTGCCTGCGAATGGAGCGTCCACCGGCCGCGAGTCTAAGTCCTTGGAAATCTCCGGTACATTGCTGGCCCTTGCGCCGCCCACTTCTTCTCTCGATCCTCGCGGCGCTGATCGTTTTCGCGACCGCTGCCACCGCGGCCGCCGAGCTCAACCCGATTCGCCTTCCGCAGCGCGGCGAAACGACCCTTTCGCGAGTCCGCCACGGGACGATCGCGATCCCGCGCGGCCAGCGCGCGGGCCGGCTGACGGTGCTGGTCGGACTGCGCCTGCCTCCGCTCGCGCAGCGCTACGGGCCGGGGCTGCTGGCCTTCGGGCCGCGCAAGAAGCTCGACCTCGCGAGCTCGAGCTCCCGCGCGTACCTCGCGCGGCTGCAGCGCGCCCAGGCCGTCGCCGCGAGCCAGATCCGGCGCGCCGTCCCGAGCGTGCGGATCGTCCACCGCTACCGCGTGATCCTCGACGGCTTCGCGGTGCAGCTGCGCTACCGCGACCTGCCGCGGCTGCTGCGGGTGCAAGCGGTGCGAAAGGTCTATCCGAGCGTCCGCTACCACCTGGACACGAACAAGAGCCCCTCGGTGATCAAGGCCGACACGTTCTGGGCCACGACGAGCGGTCGCGGGCAGGGCGTCAAGATCGCGGTCGTCGACGACGGGGTCGATATGGCCAACCCGTTCTTCAACCCGACCGGCTTCTCGTACCCCGCGGGCTTCCCGAAGGGCGGCAAGAAGTGGACGACGCCGAAGGTGATCGTCGCGCGCGCGTTCCCCGGTCCCGGCTCCGGGCGGCAGGGCCGGCTCGCGCTCTACCGGCCGGCCTCGTTCCACGGCACGCACGTCGCAGGGATCGCAGCGGGCGACGCCGGCACGGCCGTCGCCCCCGGGTTCGACCATCCCGCGGTTACCGGCCTATCCGGGATCGCGCCGCGCGCGTGGATCGGGAACTACCGCGTTTTCAACACGCCCGTGCTGACGGGTGGCTACGACGCCTTCACGCCGGAGATCGTGCTCGCCTTCGAGGCGGCCGTGAACGACGGCATGGACGTGATCAACTTCTCGGGCGGCGGCCCGGAGATCGACCCGTCGAGCGACGCGCTCGTCGACGCCCTCGACAACGTCGCTGCCGCCGGTGTCGTCCCCGTGATCTCGGCCGGGAACGACCGCGACGAGTTCGGCCTCGGCTCGGTCGGCTCGCCGAGCAACGCGCCCTCCGCGATCTCGGTCGCGGCAACCTCGAACGTGCACGTCTTCGGCAGCGAGCTGGCCGTGACCGACCCGGCCGCGCCCGCGAGCCTTAAGCACGTGCCCTTCGCGTACAACCTCGACGTCGCCTCGGACTGGCAGTCCCCGGGCAAGACGATCATCGACATCGGCACGATCACCGGCACGAACAGCCAGCCGGTCGAGCGGCACCTCTGCGCGCCGCCGGGCACCGACCCGAACGACCCGCGCTTCTCGACGCTTCCGCGTGGCTCGCTGCAGGGCCTCGTCGCGCTGGTCTCGCGCGGCAACTGCACCTTCGACTCGAAGGTTCGGCGCGTGGTGGCCGCAGGCGGAGCGGGGATCGTGCTCGTCGACAACCGCTTCGGCGAGGCGAACTTCATCGGCGTCGAGCTCGGGATCTCGGGCGGGATGATCTCCGACCTCGACGGCGCCGGCCTGCGCGCGTTCGCCGACGCCCACGGCGGCCGCACGACCTTCACGGTCTCGGGGCTGAACAACCCGCGCGAGATCCAGACCGGCCGCAGCGGGATCATCACGAGCTTCTCCTCCGCCGGCCCGACGAACTTCGACCACAAGCTGAAGCCTGACGTCGCGGCACCCGGCGGGCAGATCCTCTCCTCGACCCTGCGTGAGTCGATCGGCGCGCCGTTCGCGGTCTTCGACGGCACGAGCATGGCCGCGCCGCACGTCTCCGGCGCCGCGGCACTGCTGCTCCAGCAGCACCCGGCCTGGACGCCGCAGCAGGTGAAGTCGGCGCTGATGACCTCCGCCGCGCCCGCCTGGGGCGACACGACGCGCACGCACGAGGCCTCGGTGCTGCTCGAGGGCAGCGGCCTGATCGACGTCGCGGCCGCGAACTCGCCCAAGCTCTTCGCGCAACCCTCGTCGCTCTCCTTCGGCTTCCTGACCACCGACGTTGCGGCCCAGCGCCGGCCGCTGCTGCTCTCGCTCTCGGACGCGGGCGCCGGTGGCGGCGCCTGGACGGTCGAGGTTCACCCGCAGGCCGCGAGCGCGGGCGCCTCGATCGCGCCTGCGACCTCCTCGGTCCTGCTCCCTCCGGGCGGAACGGTCGACCTGCCCGTCGTAGCGAGCGCCTCGTACACCGCGCCGAGCGGCGACAACTACGGCTTCATCGTGCTCAAGCAGGGAGCCGACCAGGTGCGCGTGCCGTACTACTTCGCGGTCCAGTACCCGCAGATCGGGCGCGCGCCGCGGGTGACGATCAAGCGCGACCAGCTCGGCGACACGAGCAAGGGCGTGAACCACGTCAGTGCCTACCGCTTCCCGTCCTGGCCGTTCGGGCCGCCGCCGAGCTACACGGGCAAGGCGTTCAACGAGGACGGCGCCGAGCGCGTCTACACGGTCCGCGTCAGCGAGCACGCCGCCAACGCCGGGGTTGCGGTGGTCGCCGCCGGGATCGGCGCGCTCGTCGAGCCGTGGTTCCTCGGCTCGCTGAACGAGGACGACGTGCAGGGCTACCCGGGCACGCCCGTCAACGTCAACGGCCTGACCTTCGAGTACCAGTTCGACAACGGCGCGGCCGCGGTCGACTTCCCGCGCGAGGGCCGCTACTTCGTGGCCGTCGACTCGCGCGCCGACCCCTATACCAACGAGCCGCTCCGCGGGCAGTACCTGCTGCACTCGTGGCAGAACGACGTCATCCCGCCGCGCTTCAAGTTCCTGACGAAGATCGTCAGCGCCGGCCGGCCGATGCTCGCGGCGATCGCCAGCGACCGGGGCGCTGGAATCGATCCGCTCTCGCTGGTGATCGGCTACAAGCGGACGCTGCTGCTCGCGGCCCTGTACGACCCTGGCTCCGGGCTGATCCTCTGGCCGCTCGACGGCGCGCCCAAAATCGGCGTCGGCCGGACGCCGATGATCGCGGTCGCCTCCGACTACCAGGAGTCGAAGAACATCGACCAGGCGGGCAGGCTCCTGCCGAACACGGCCTTCCGCTCGTTCCGGCTGCGCGCGAAGGCCGGGCCGACCGCGACCTGGCTGCTGCCGCGGCCGCGGGCCTGCGTGCCCAAGACGGCAGGGCTCTTCGTGCTGGCGGGCTCGACCCGCGGCGTCCGATCGGTGACCTTCTACGACGGCAAGCACCGGATCGCGAAGGTGAAGCGCGGCTTCGAGGGCCTCTTCTCGACCCCCTGGCGCACAGGGAAGGCCCACCGCGGCAAGCACGTGCTGCGGGCCGTCGTGAAGGACCGGCGCGGCGCGACGGCCTCGGCCTCGCGGCTCCTGCGCGTGTGCCGCAGGTAGCGGTCGTCACCGGCGGCTCGAGCGGGATCGGCGCCGCGATCGCGCGGGCCTTGCGCGGGCAGGGCTGGGACTGCGTGCTCGTGTCGCGGCACGAAGAGCGGCTGCGGCCGCTCGCGGAGGAGCTGGGCGCGGAGTGGGAGACGTGCGACGTGGGCGACCGCGAGGCCGTCGAGCGCATGGCCGCGGCGATCGTCGAGCGGCACCCGCGGGTCTCGCTGCTCGTCAACAGCGCCGGCATCCCCGGCCGCGGCGGCTTCCTCAAGACGCCGCCCGAGCGGATCGAAGAGGTCACGCGGACGAACTACCTCGGCGGGGTCTGGTGCCTGCGCGCCTTC
>Ga0307289_10001214_pt1 | contig 11011 bp, 12 predicted proteins | sample ER_DNA_143_FD_194483 | JGI IMG/M metagenome (GOLD analysis project Ga0307289, IMG submission 194483) | Bulk soil microbial communities from the East River watershed near Crested Butte, Colorado, United States - ER_DNA_143 | ecosystem: Environmental > Terrestrial > Soil > Floodplain | place...
TCCTGGTGCGGGTGGTCAGGCGCCGCGGCGGCCCAGCCGGTCGGCGGCGCGCAGCAGCCGGTTGCCCTCGATCACCCGGGTGAACGACACCCGCTCGGAGGCCAGCTGGAGGGCCAGGAGGACGGCAGCGGCCGCCCACAGCAGCCACATCGGGCCGGCCAGGAGCAGCGTGCCGACCACGGCGCCGAGGGCGTTGGCGCCGGCGTCGCCGAGCATGCCCTCCTCGCGCAGGTCGAAGGGCAGGGCGGCCAGGGCAGTCCCGGCGAGCCCGGCCGACCAGGCGCCGCCGCCCGGGTCGACCAGGCAGCCCGCGACCCACAGCGGCAGGAACACCTTGGCGCAGCGGCCGGGGCGCAGGTCGAGCAGGTTGGCGGTGTTGGCCGCCGAGGCGACCACCAGCCCGCCGAGCAGGACCGCCCAGGCCGGACGGTCGCCCGGGGTGGCCAGGCTGGCGACCAGCAGCCCGGCCAGGGCGCCGCCGAGCAGCTTGATCCCGCCGCCGGTGAGCCGCCCCGAAGCCAGGGCCCGCAGGTGGCCGCGGAACCCGCGGCTGCCCCCCGGGTCCTCGACCAGGTCGTCGACCAGCCCGAGGATGACGAAGGCGAGCCCGGCCACCACCACCGCCAGCCCGGAGGGGGCCAGCAGCCCGGCCCGCACCGCCCGCAACGGGTCGACCCGGGCGGCCACGGCCAGCGGCGCCGCCCACACCAGCAGCCCCAGCGGCAGCAGCAGCCCGAGCCCCGCCACCACCTCCCGGTTGCGGTAGTTCACCCTGACCAGGCTGGACCGGGCCAGCCCCGCCAGCACCTGCGGCGCCGCCCAGAACCCGATCCCCCACCCGACCAGCACCCCACACAGCGCCACCGGCAGCGCCCGCATCAGCCCCTCCCGTCCGTGGGGCCCAGGTGGTCGGGCGGGGCTGGTGGGGGCGGGGGCGGTGGAAACCCGCCGCCCCCCTCCCAGGTCCCCGGGCTACCCTTCCAACCGGGGCGCCAGGCCCGGCGGCGGGTGAGCTCGCGGGCGATGGCACGGGCTTGGCGGGCGCGGTGGAGGAGGCCGGAGAGGTCCTTGCCGGTGGGGTTGTGGTGGAGGTCGACCTCGACCTCGACCACGCGCAGGCCGGCACGGAGGGCGTCGATGGTCATGGCGACCTCGATCCCGAAGCCAGGGGCGAAGGGGAGGAGGGCGGGGAGGGCCTCCCAGCGGACCGCCCGCTGGCCGGAGAGCGGCTCGGCCATGCGGCGGCCGGTGGCGTTGGCGATGCCCCGGCGGGCCAGGCCCATGGCCACCCCGAACCCGCCGGCGCCGCGCTGGGCGGGCAGGTCGGCGATGGCCAGGTCGGCGTCCCCGTCCAGCACCGGGTCGAGCAGCCGCCCGAGCCGCCCGGCGGTCTCGGCCAGGTCGGCGTCGGCCAGCAGCAGCACCGCCGGCTCGGGGCTGAGCCGCTCGGCGACCCGGCCCATCAGCGCTGCCAGCCCGGCGTTGAGGGCGCCGCCCTTGCCGAGGTTGCGCGGCAGGTCGAGGCAGTGGGCCCCCGCCGCCAGGGCCCTGGCCGCGGTGGCGTCGGTCGACCCGTCGCTGACCACCAGCACCTCGGCCACCCCGGGCAGGTCGCGCAGGGCCCGCACGGTCGCCCCCACCCGCTCGGCCTCGTCCTTGGCCGCGACCAGCGCCAGGACCGTCTCCCGGGGGGTCACGAGCCCTCGACCGGTTCGGGGAGGAGGCCGGAGGCGCCGGGCTTGATGCCGTACTGGCCGGCCGGCAGCTGCTGGAGGCTGCCCTGGAGCGCCTCGACCAGGGCCAGCTGCCCGTACACGGTGTCGACCGAGTCGATGCCCGACACCCGGCGGCTCACCGCCCGGTTGTCACGCAGGGCGGTGATCCAGGAGTTGGCCGGGGGGACCGTGGCCGCCTCGCCCCCGGCCACCGGGCCGCTGGTGCGCGCCGAGACCTGGTCGGCCAGGGGGACCAGGAACGCGTCCGGGGCCACGGCGGTCGCGGTGTTGGCGGCGGACGGGCCGAGCAGGACGAAGATCGTCCCCTGACGCGGGAACGGGTCGGCGCCCGAGGCCAGCGGCCGGCTGAGCTTCAGGTCGGCCAGGAAGTCGGCGTCCTGGAGCCTGGTGAGCATGTCCGAGGCCCGCTGGCTGTCGTCCTGGGGGATGGCGGACGGCGTGGCCAGCCGGTCGGCGAGGCGCCGGACCAGCTCACCGCGCAGGACGTCGGCGGCGCCGGCGTCCACGGCCAGCAGCCGGCCCAAGGCCGCCCGGTCGGGGTCGGCGCCGAGGGCGAGCCGGTCGTCGGCGAAGGTGATCTGGCCGTCGACCTGGGCCCCGGCGTCCTCCAGGACCTTGCGCACGCCGTCGCGCATGCCGCCGTCGACCTTGTCGGTGTCGACCAGCACCACCGAGCGGCCCTTGAGCCGGTCCTGGACCAGCTCGGGCAGGACGGCCGCGCCGAACCGCTGCAGGTCGCCGACCTGCTTGGTCAGCTCGACGTTCTTGCGGCTGTTCTCCTCGCTCTTGGCGCGCACCGCCTCGCTGGTGGCGCGCAGGACCGAGACGGTCCCTTCCTGGAGCACGGTGCTGCCGACCACGATGCCGAGGGCCAGGGCGAGGAACACGGCCACCATCGACACGATGTGGTAGCGCAGGCTGATCACGTCGGGCACACCTCCACGCGGGAACGGGCCGCTCCCGCGCCTGTCAGACGAACAACGAACGGACCTGGTTGAAGAACACCTGGAGCAGCTCGAACAGGTCGCTCCAGACCAGCCGGACCGGCTCGGACACCAGCGAGATCACCAGCATGGCGGCCAGCGCGGCCACGACCAGGAAGAGCAGGTCGGTGCGGCGGACACCCTGTCGGTACAGGCGGTTCACGCCCTTGGCGTCCACCAGCTTGGGGCCGACCTTGAGCCGGGTCAGGAACGTCGAGGCCATCCCCGGGCGGCCCTTGTCGAGGAACTCGACCATGCTGGCGTGGCTGCCCACGGCCACGATCAGGTCGCAGTCGGACTCGTAGGCGAGCAGCATGGCCATGTCCTCGCTGGTCCCGGCGCCGGGCAGGATCAGCGGCTCCAGCCCCAGGGCCTCGACCCGCTCCTTGCCGGGGGCGCGGCCGTCGGGGTAGGCGTGGACGACGATCTCGGCCCCCGAGGTGAGCGCCTCGTTGGTGACCGAGTCCATGTCCCCCAGGATCAGGTCCGGCTTGAGGCCGACCTCGAGCAGGGCGTCGGCGCCGCCGTCGACCCCGATGAGGGCCGGGCGGAACTCCTGGATGTAGCCGCGCAGGGTGGACAGGTCCTTCTTGTAGTCGTGGCCGCGCACCACCACCAGCACGTGCCGGTCGCGCAGGCGGGTCCTGAGGGTCGGGACCTCCAGGCCCTCCAGCAGCAGGTCGCGGTCGCGGCGGACGTAGGAGAGGGTGTTGAGGGTGAAGTCCTCCAGGGCCGTGGCCAGGTTGTCCTTGGCCGCGTCCATCCGCTTGCGCACGTCCTCGGGCTGCAGCCACTCGCCGCTGGCCACCTCGACGCCGTCCAGGCGGACCACCCCGTCGGGGTCGACCTCGACCTGGGCGCCCTCGGCGAGCTCGAACACGGCCGGGCCGACGGCGTCGAGCAGGGGGATGCCCGCCTCGACCAGGACGGCCGGGCCGGCGTTGGGGTAGCGGCCGGAGATGCTCTGGGCGGCGTTGACGACCACCACCGGTGCCCGCTCGACCAGGGTCTCGGCGGCCACCCGGTCGATGTCGAGGTGGTCGATGACGGCCACGTCCCCGGCCTTGAGCCGCTTGACCAGGTTCTTGGTGCGCTTGTCGAGCCGGGCCGGCCCGGACAGCCCGGCCCGCTGGGGGGCGGCCGGCGGGTCGGCCCGGGGCCGAAGGGGGCGCAGCCTCACGCCGGCTCCCCGTTCTTGGCCGCCGTGGCCGCCGCCAGCAGCTCCTCGGCGTGGGCCTGGGCGAGGCCGGAGCCCTCCATGCCGGCCAGCATCCGCGACAGCTCCCCGACCCGGCCGGCGTCGTCAAGCAGGCGGACGTCGGTGCTGGTGGCGCCGTCGGCCGAGCGCTTCTCGACGGAGAAGTGGCGGTCGGCGTGGGCGGCGATCTGGGGCAGGTGGGTGACGACCAGCACCTGGTGGCGGCGGGCCAGCTGGGCCAGGCGGCGGCCGACGGCGGCGGCGGTGCGGCCGCCGACCCCGGCGTCGACCTCGTCGAAGACCAGGGTCGGGGTGCGGTCGACCCCGGCCAGCACCACCCGCAGGGCGAGCATGACCCGGGACAGCTCGCCCCCGGAGGCGGCCCGGCCGAGCGGGCGCAGGGGCGCGCCCGGGTGGGCGGCCAGGCGGATGTCGACCCGGTCGAGACCGTCCTCGGTGGCGGCCAGGCAGCGGCCGCCGACCTCCAGGCCGTCGCCGTCGGGGTCCTGCTCGACCGCGACCTCGACCCGGGCGCTGGGCATGGCCAGGTCGGCCAGCTCGACCCGGAGGGCCTCGCCCAGGCGGTCCGCGGCCTGGCCCCGGGCGGCGGTCAGGGCGGCCCCGGTCCCGGCCAGCTCGCGCCGCAGCTGGGCCGCCTCGGCCTCCAGGGCCTCAGAGCGCAGCGTCCCGCCCTCCAGCTCGGCCAGCCGGGCGGCCGCCTTGCCGGCGAAGGCGAGCACGGCCTCCTCGTCGTCCCCGTACTTGCGCTCCAGGTCGCGGAGCAGGGCCATGCGGAGGTTGACCTCCTCCAGACGGCCCGGGTCGACCAGCACCGCCTCGGCGTAGGCGCGCAGGCTGGAGGCCAGGTCGCCGACCTCGGCGGCCAGCGACTGGGCCCGCTCGGCCAGCTCGGCGAGGGCGCGGTCGTGGCCGCCGGGACCGTGCACGGCCCTGGCCGCCGCGCCCAGGGCGGTGGCCGCGCCGGTGTCCTCGTCGGCCTCCAGGAGCTGGTGGGCGAGCACGGCCGCCTGCTGGAGGGCCTCGGCGTTGGCCAGGCGCTCGGCCTCGGCGGTCAGCGCGGCCGACTCCCCCACCCGGACCTGGGCGGTGTCGATCTCGTCCAGCTGGTGGCGGAGCAGGTCGATCTCGCGTTCGCGCTCCCGGGTCCTGGCCGTGAGGTCGTCCAGCTCGCGGGTGACGGCCCGCAGGCGCCGCCAGCCGGCGGCGAAGGCCGACCGCGGCCCCAGCACCGCCTCGCCGGCGTAGCGGTCGAGCAGGTCGCGCTGGACACCGGGGCGGAGCAGGTCCTGGAACTCGTGCTGGCCGTGCACCTCGACCAGGGGACGGACAACGTCGGCGATCCCGGCAACGGTGGCCATGCGCCCCTGGAGCTGGGCCCGGCTGCGCCCCTCGACCAGGACCTGGCGGGCGACCACGACCTCGCCGTCCTCGTCGGTGACGTCGGCGCTCGCGAGGGCGGCGGCGACCTGGAGGTCGTCGCCGGTGCGCAGGCGGCCTTCGACCAGCGCGGCGGGCCGGCCGGCCCGGACCGCGCCAGGGTCGGCCCGCCCCCCGAGCAGCAGGGCGAGGGCGTCGACAACCATGGTCTTGCCGGCGCCGGTCTCGCCGGTGAGCACGTTGAGGCCGGCCGAGACCTCGAGGCGGGCATCATCGATGACCCCGAGGTCGCGGATGCGAAGCTCGGCTAACATCACCTGCGATTCTAGCCTGGCTGGCCCACCCCGAGCCCGGCGCCGTCCCCAGGGTCAGGTGCCGGAGGGCGCGGTCCCGGCCGAGCTGTCGGTGGCAGGGGGGTCGGCCAGGCGGAACTTGGAGCGGACCAGGCGGTAGAAGTCGGCCCGCTCGATCCGGACAAGCAGGGCGTCGTGGCGGCCCCGGCGCACCTCGACCACCGCGCCCGGGGGCAGCTCGCGGGCGGCCCGGCCGTCGACGCTCTCGATCACCGGGTTGTCGGGCAGCACCTCGAGGCGGACGGCCTCGTCGGGGTGCAGGACCAGGGAGCGGTTGAAGACCATGTGGGGCGCGATCGGGGTGAGCAGCAGCGCGTCCAGCCGGGGGGAGACGATCGGCCCGCCGGCCGAGAAGCTGTAGGCGGTCGAGCCGGTCGGGGAGGCGACCATGACCCCGTCGGCGGCGTAGCGGGCGAACGGGCCGCCGTCGCCGAGGCGGACCGCGACCGCGGCCAGCCGCTCCCGGGCCGCCTTCTCCAGGACCACGTCGTTGACGGCCAGGTCCTCGGCCAGCACCCGGTCGCCGACCATCACCCGGGCCGCCAGGGTGGTGCGCCGCTCGACCCGGTAGCGGCCGGCCCAGACCTCGTCCAGGGCGGGGGCCAGGCCGTGGGGCTCGACCTCGGCCAGGAAGCCGAGCCGGCCGGCGTTCACGCCCAGGGCCGGCACCTGCTCGGTCAGGACCAGCCCGAGCGCCCGCAGCAGGGTGCCGTCGCCGCCCAGGGCCACCACCAGGTCGAGCCCGGCGGCGAACTCGGGCTCCTCGACACAGGGCACGTCCTCGCCGATGCAGCCCCGCTCCGAGACCAGCGTCCGCAGCTCGATCCCGTGCTCCTCGGCCCAGGAGGCCAGCAGCTTGCCCAGCTCGACGGCGGGGGGCCGGCCCGGGTGCACCACCACCCCGACCCTCCTGATGCGGCTCACGTGGCCGCTCCGGGGAGGGTGGCGCCCTCGGCCAGGGCGGCCTGGAGGTCGGCCTCGTCCAGGGGGGGCGCGCCGGCGCGGAGGTGGAGGAACAGCTCGAGGTTGCCGGCCGGGCCGGGGAGCGGCGACGGGCAGACCCCGGCCACCCCGAGGCCGAGGGCCGCGCCGGCCTCGGCCACCCCGCGGACGGCGGCCGCCCGGGCGGCGGGGTCGCGCACCACCCCGCCGCGGCCCACCGCCTCCCGGCCAGCCTCGAACTGGGGCTTGACCAGCAGCACCAGGTCGCCGTCGTCCCGGGTCAGGCGGGCCAGGACGGGCAGGACCAGGCGCAGCGAGATGAACGAGAGGTCGGCCACGGTCAGCTCGACCGGCCCGCCGACCAGCTCGGCGTCCAGCGCGCGCACGTTGGTCCGGTCGAGCACCCTGACCCGCGGGTCCTGGCGCAGGCGCTGGTCCAGCTGGCCGTAGCCGACGTCGACGGCCACCACCTCGGCCGCCCCGGCCTGCAGGAGCACGTCGGTGAAGCCGCCGGTGGAGGCGCCGGCGTCCAGGCAGCGGCGGCCGGCCACCGGCACCCGGAGCCGCTCGAGGGCCGGGGCCAGCTTGTCGCCGCCGCGGCTGGCCCAACGGCGGGCCGGGCCGGCCAGGGCGACCGGGTCGGCGGTGGAGACCAGCGTGGACGCCTTGGCCGCGACCGCGCCCCCGACCAGGACCCGCCCGGCCCGGATGGCCACCCCGGCCGCCTCCCGGCTGGGGGCAAGGCCGCGCCGGACCAGCTCGCGGTCCAGCCGCACCCGGGTCGCCACCGGCGGACCTACAGCGCCTCGAGGCGCCGGAGCTCGGCCAGGATGGCCTCGTTGACCGCCTCGAAGGCGTCCGCGTGGGCGGCGGGGTCGGTCTCGTCCAGCCCGGCCAGGATCGCCTCCACCTCGACCCCGGGGTCGCCGGCGCCCTCGTCCTTCGGCAGCGACACCCCTGGCCCGCTCACGACACCTCCCGCGACGGCGACGACGCGGCCAGTATAGGTGCCACGGCAGTGGCCCCGGGGCTCCCGGCACGAGGCGGGGTCGGGCCGGCGTGCTCGCCGGCGGGATGCCCCGGCTACTCCGGCGTGCTCGCCGGCGGGGTGTCCGAGGGTGGCGCGCTCTCCGGCGGGGTGGACCCGGCGGCGCCCCTCGTGCGGCGGGTGCCGGGCGAGGACCCGGTCGAGCGGGAGCCAGCCCCGGCGGCGCGGGTCCGGGTGGAGGGCTTGGCCGTCCCCGACCCCGCCGCCTTCGCCTTCGAGGCGCGGGTCGAGCCCCGGGTCGTCCCGGACCCGGCCGAGGCGGACCGCGTGGCCCGCCGGGCCGAGGACGCCACCTGGCTGGAGCGCTCGATCTCCTGCTCGAGGGCCCGGACACGCTGCTGGAGCCGGGCGACCTCGTCCCTGGTGGCCATGCCGAGCACGCCGAGCTGGCGCTTGACCTCCCGCTGGACCAGGCGGGTGAGGATCTCGCGGTTCTTCTGGGTCCGGCGCATCATGTCCTCGGCCACCCGGCCGACCTGGGCGGACTGCACCTCTCCCTGCTTGGCCAGCAGCGCCGCGACCCGCTCGGCCTGGGCCCGGGTCAGCTCGCTGAGGCTCGCCAACGATTGCAGGTACTGCTCCCTCCCGCTCGGCACCTCACCACCTCCAACGCGCGTCCGGCCCTCCGGATTCTTGCAGCGGCCCCAGGCCCGGTCAACGAACCCGGTTGGCGACGAGCCCGTGTGGTAGAACCGGTCAGTCGGTAGCGGGGCGAGGAGGCGCGGTGGCGACCAAGGCCGAGGTCGAGCGGCAGCTGGGGGCGCTCATGGCGCGTCTGGACGGCAACGAGGCCAACGTGCGCTCGGCCATCCCGAGCCGCAAGGTCCTGCGCTGCCACGTCCCCGACCTGGACACCGCCTGGTTCTCGGTGGTCGACAACGGCCACGTCTCCCAGCCGAGCCAGGTCCCGCCCAACGGCCGCGCCGACATCACCCTCCAGGTGGGCTCCGACGACCTGGTCGACCTGGTGGAGGGGCGGATCTCGTTCCTGTCCGCGTTCAGCTCGGGCAAGGTCAGGGTGGACGCCAGCATCGTCGACCTGCTGCGGCTGCGCAGCCTCCTCTAGCGGCCAGATGCTCGGCCTCATCCCCATCCACGACGACAACCCGACGCGCCGACCGGCGGTCGTCAACTGGACGCTGATCGCCGTCAACGTGGTGGTGTTCTTCCTCTCGCCCATCTCGCCGCTGGCCCTCGGCGGCGACGCCAACACCCCGACCGGGGCCTGCCGTCAGCTGGCCTTCTTCCGCGAGTGGGCGGCCATCCCGGCGGAGCTGGTCCACAACGACCCGCTGGACGAGACCGCCGGCCCGCCCACGCGCGGGGGCTGCCTGGCCGTGCGGCCCGACTACCGGAAGGTCCCGGCCCTGTCGGTGCTGACGGCCATGTTCCTGCACGGCGGCCTGCTCCACCTGGTCGGCAACATGCTGTTCCTGTTCGTGTTCGGCAACAACGTCGAGGACCGGCTCGGCCCCCTCCGATATCTGCTCTTCTACCTGGCCTGCGGGTACCTCGCGACCTACGCGTTCGCCCTCTCCGACCCCGGCAGCCAGGAGACCCTGGTCGGGGCCTCCGGGGCCATCGCCGGCGTCCTCGGGGCCTACCTGGTCCTGTTCCCCCACGCGCGGGTGACCAGCCTGGTGCCGTTCCTGTTCTTCATCCCGGTCTGGCTGCCCGCCTGGGTCGTGCTCGGCTCCTGGTTCGTGCTCCAGTGGCTGTACTTCCAGGGCGCCGCCACCGCCCAGGGCGCCGGGGTCGCCTACCTCGCCCACGTGGTCGGCTTCGCCGCCGGCGTCGTCCTGATCCTGCTGTTCGGCGGCCGTCAGGCCCGCCGACCACCCCCACCCCCGCCGCCCATCTGGTACCACGAGCCGCGCTAGAGGTTGCGGACCAGCATGTCGCCGCCGGGGGCCGGCTGGAACCCGAGGCGGGCCAGGAACGCCTCGGCGGCCCGGGGGGCGGTCACCCGGGCCAGGCCGGCGGCGCGGGCCTCGATGCAGGCCGCGGCGGCCAGCCGCGTCCCCACCAGCCGGCCCCGCCAGGCGTCGGTGACCACCGGCCCGTCCAGCGCCCCGGGCGCGCCGGCACAGCCGACGCCCACCGCCCCCACGACCCGATCGGCGTCGACCGCGACCAGCCGCCGGCGCCGGCCGTCCGCTGCCACCCCGAGCAGCCGGTCGGCCGCGGCCTGCTCGACCCCGGCGGCGGGGCGGACGGCCGGGCCAGGGGGGTCGAGCAGGCCGCCGAGGTCACGGAGGACATGGTCGGGGGCGGCGGCCAGGTCGGGCAGGTCGGCCAGCCGGGTCACGCCGCTGAGGACCAGGGCGGTCGACCAGCCGAGCCGGTGGGCGCCGTCCAGGTCGGTGTCGGCCCGGTCGCCGACCATCAGGTAAGGGCCGGGGCCGATGGCGACCGCGGCGGTGTCGAGCAGGGCCCGCTCCGGCTTGCCGGCGACCTCGGGACGGACGCCGGTCGACGCCCGCAGCAGGGCCAGGGTCGCCCCGGCGCCCGGCCACAACCCCTCGGGCGAGGGCAGGGTGGTGTCGGGGTTGCTGCCCACGAACCTGGCCCCGGCCCGGATGGCCAGGGTCGCGTCCCTGACCCGGGCATAGGTCAGGTCAGGGTCGAACCCGACCGCCACCACCTCGGCGTCGCGCCAGGCCGACCCGTCGACCAGCCGCGCCCCGGCCGCCTCCAGCGCCTTCCGCAGCCCGGGCCCGCCCACGACCATGACCTTGACCCCGTCCAGCCCGGCGGGCCCGCCGAGCATCCGCACCAGGGCCTGGGACGAGGTCAGCACCTCCTCCGGCGCCGCCTTGACCCCCAGGCGGTGGAGCTTCTCGACCACCAGCTCGGGCGGCCGGTAGGAGTTGTTGGTCACGAAGGCGACCGCGACCCCCAGCCCCCGCACCCGGTCGAGCGCTGCCGGCGCCGCCTGGACGACCTCGTCCCCCAGGTACACGACCCCGTCGAGGTCGACCACGACCCCCTGGAACCGGCTGGCCAGCGCCCCGCCTTCAGCCACGTCCGTCCAGTCGCCCCTCGGTGCCGCCGGGCTGCCGCTGGACCCGCTCGAGGGCCTGGCGGTAGGTGTCGACCTCGGGGCGCATGGCCACGGCCAGCCGGAGGTGGCCGACGGCCAGGGTCCGCTCGCCGCTCCGGGCCAGGCACAGGCCGAGGCCGAAGTGGGCGTAGTCGTTGCTCGGGTCGATCTCCAGGGCCTCGGCGAACTCGGCCTCGGCGGCCGAGGTGCGGCCGGCGCCGTAGTAGGCGCGACCCAGCGCCTCCCGGACCGAGCCGTGGCCGGGGGCGGCGTCGCGGGCCCGCTCGAGCGAGATCACCGCCTGGTGGGC
>Ga0307289_10001219_pt1 | contig 10993 bp, 11 predicted proteins | sample ER_DNA_143_FD_194483 | JGI IMG/M metagenome (GOLD analysis project Ga0307289, IMG submission 194483) | Bulk soil microbial communities from the East River watershed near Crested Butte, Colorado, United States - ER_DNA_143 | ecosystem: Environmental > Terrestrial > Soil > Floodplain | place...
GCCGATTCTGCAGCCTGCTGCCGTAGTTGATCACGCCCACAAATTCTTCGCGCTAACGAGGGACGGCTGAGGTTGACACTTGGTGATAGGAAAGTCGGAAAGGACCCTTTCCCTAAGGAGATCCGACGACCACGCCCACCTTCCTCGTCACGGGCGCGACGAGCGGCCTTGGCGAGGCTATTGCGACCCAGCTCGCTGAACGCGGAGCGCGGGTACTGATAGGGGCGCGCACGATTGAGCGTGGGGAACAAGCCGCCGATCGAATCCGGGGCCGCGTCCCAGATGCCGATCTAGAGGTGGCGGCAGCGGACCTGTCATCGATGAGAGAGGTGAGGTCGCTCGCGTACGACGTCAAGGACCGTACGGCGCGTCTGGATGGCTTGATTCTCAACGCTGCAGAGGCGCGCAGCGGCATCGTGCTCACCGCCGAGGGCATCGAGACTAATTTCGCAACGAACCATCTCTCCGGCTTTCTGCTGACGCACCTGCTGCTGCCCCTGCTGCGCTCGTCGAGGCCTGCCCGGGTGGTTGTGGTGTCATCGTCGGTGCACGCGCAGGTCAGAATGGTCGATTTGAACAGTGTGGTCACCGGCGCCCCATTAACGCCCGACAGCTACCGGACCAGCAAGCTCCTGAACATCTTGTTCGTCCAGGAGCTGTCCAGACGCCTGCAGGGCAGGGGAATCACGGCAAATGCGGTCGATCCGGGCTTTGTTCGAACCAATCTTGGCCGCCATGCGACGGGCGGGCGGCACATGCTGCTTACTCTGACTCGGCCGATGCAGGTGAGTCCGGACCGAGCGGCGGCCACACCGGTCTATCTCGCGACGTCAGTCGATGTCGCTGAAGCGACCGGCGGCTACTACGCAGGCGGACACCCCGCTGAGGTCAGCGATCTGGCCAAGAACACGAAACTGGCACGGCGGCTCTGGGCAGTGAGTGCCCAGGCCCTGGTCAATCGTGGATTGGCAACACTGAACGAGATGATCGCCTTCGGCTGAGGCGCCGATCAGGTGACCGTGAGCGTGTCGCCGCTGACCTTGATCGTTTTTGGCGGCAACGGCTTCGGTGCCGGAGGATTCACCACCGAGCCATCAGTGATCGAATATTTGCTGCCGTGGCACGGACAGTTGATCGTGTTGGTGACGGCGTCTACTACGCAGCCCTGATGGGTACAGATCGCACTGAACGCCTTGAACTCACCTTTCTTGGGCTGAGTGATCACCGTCTGGGCGTCGGGAAAAACCTTGCCGCTGCCGACCGGAATGTCGGCAGTCTTGGCCGTCAGACCTTGACCGGAACCGCCTGCTCCGGCACCCGAGGCAGGTGCAGATGACTCTGTAACGGGGGCGGTCCCATACGTCGTGCATGAGCTGAGGCCAGCCACGGCGGCCGCCGCCAGTCCAGCGTTCATGATCACCGTACGTCGGCGGATCGGCGGCGAGTCGGTCGGTCGGTCGTAGGGATTCATGAATTCTCCGTATGGTTGGGTAAACGGCAGATGATCATGCAATTAAGAACCACAGCACCGCTGTCACCCAGAGTGCGGTCAGGCCACTGAGCACCAGACCTCCGGCCAATGGCAATGCCCACCCCGGGGAATCATCCCGGGTCAAGATCAACATCTTGAACACGAAGGCGCCGTAGAAGAAGCAGCCGAAGATCGAATGCGCGATCACTCGGCCGTCATAGGTCTGGAAACCCAGCGCGTACAGGCAATGCACCGCAACCGGGACCGAGATCAGGACCGCCAGTCGCCCAGACCAGCGGTGGACCGGACTGACCCAGGCGCCCTTGAGGGGTATCCGCCCATAAATTCCCATCGCCGTCACGGTTTGGATGATGGCCAAGATGATCACGATTGTGGCGAGGAACGCCTTGGCGGCGGGACCGCTGGAAAACCCTGCGATGTTCACCGCGTACCCAGTCGGTGCGTGCAGCCGCCCATAGACGCCGAGCGCGATCGAGACGGCGGTACCGACAGCGAAGGCGATCACCACCGGGCCGATCTTGGTGCCGCTGGGTTCAGCAGGAGCAACCTCTGGAGCCGGGAGTGGAACGCTGGCCATGGAAATCTCCTCCGCTCAGAGAGCTTCGTCGCCGTTGACCGGCGCGGCATTGAGCTTCTCACCGTCAACTGTGACTTGCGGATTCTCCGGATCTAGCTCTGGCGCAGCCGTCGAATTTTGGTCGGTCGTCTGGACCCCGACCTCTGAGCCGTCCTCCAGCACGATCCATCCGATCGTCGTCTTCGAGCCGCGTGCCCGATACAGGCCCGCCGGCTTCTTCGCCTCATTGATCTCAAACTTCACGCGTTGGTTTTTGATCCGCAGTGCGCCTTTCAAGTGATCGCCGTCAAGACTCGCCTGCAGTATTCCGCCATCCTTGCTCTTCAATGAGATATCGCCCCCTTGGACGGCACCCCGAAACCAGGATTCAACGCTGCGGCCATCGCAGAAGTAGGCAGCGGCCTGAGTGCCGAGTACCGCGACTGCAATGGCTCCCGCACCGTCCTCGGCACGGCCCGCGTACACGATCTTGTTCGGAAACTTGCTCTCCTCAACGCTCTTGCTCGGGCTGGCGGACGCCGAGGCGGCGCTCGTTTCGGATGTCTGGGGTGCCGGGCTGTTGGTGACAGCCGTTGCTGGCGCCGGCGGTGGAGTTGCCGTTCCGGTCGAGCTGCCACCCGGAGGGCTGACGGACATATTGATGATGAACATGATCGCGAAAGCCACCGCTACGGCAGCCAGTGTGATCAGAGGACTGCGATGCTTCACGGCACCTCCCCTGCCGGACGGCTATGCATATTGGGGATAAGTGCCTTTCCGATCGTCTGATACGCCAACGGCGACATTCTCGCCCGATCTCCCAGTACGCCACAATGGCCGACATGAATTCGAAACCGTCGAGCTACGCGGATTGGTGTTGTTGAGTCGGCGCCCTTCCACAAGCTCAGGACGCACGTAGGTGCGAAGTAAGGAGTGCTGTGTCCGAGTTGCCGTACGCCAATCGTCCATTTCGCGTCGGAGTTCAGCTGCAGCCGCAGCATGCCGATTACGTCGCCCTGCGCCGGGCCGTGGATGCGGCCGAGGAGGCCGGCGTCGATGTGATCTTCACGTGGGACCACTTCTTCCCCCTGAACGGCGATCCAAACGGCAAGCACTTCGAGTGCTGGACCATGTTGGCGGCCTGGGCCGAGCAAACAGAACGTGTGGAGCTCAGTGCGCTGGTGACCTGCAATTCTTACCGCAACCCTGACCTGCTCGCCGATATGGCGCGCACTGTTGATCACATCAGCGGCGGTCGGCTGATCCTCGGGATCGGCGCTGGATGGTTCGAGAAGGATTACCTGGAGTACGGCTACGAATTCGGGACACCGGGCACGCGGATCGCCGCTCTGGGTGATGCCCTACCGCGCATCCGCTCGCGATGGAATCGGCTGAACCCGCCGCCGATGAGACCGATCCCGATCTTGGTCGGTGGTGGCGGCGAGCGTAGGACGCTCCGGCTCGCGGCCCAATACGCGGACATCTGGCACGGGTTCGGCGGTGCGGAAACCCTCGCCCACAAGAACCGCGTGCTTGATGAATGGTGTACGAAGGTCGGTCGAGATCCTGGAGACATTGAACGATCGACGTTCGCCCGCGGCGGTCCTGACGAGCAGGGTGAGCCACTGGTGGAGATCGGCGAGCGGCTGATCATTATCGGCACTGACGGTAGCTCTGGTTTCGATCTAGCTCTGACCCGCGACTGGCTTCAGTTCCGGGACGAACACAACGCCTAGTCACAGGTAGCCAGGATGTGACGGGGTTTGCTACATAAACGGCTGTGGCTTGAAGTGATATCTGCATAGTCCCGGCAAAAGCGCAAGCAACCTGTGTAGAGCTGGCTAGGTTGGGTTGGTGATCACCACACTCGCCGATGCATTTGAGGTGAGTCCGGTCGTATCGGACGGCGGCCTGGCAACCCAGCTTGAGGCCCAGGGTCACAAGCTTGACTCCGCCCTGTGGTCGGCGAGGCTCCTCCATGAGGATCCTGACGCGATCGTCCAGGCGCACCTGGCCTATTTCGCCGCAGGTGCTCAGGTTGCCACGACGGCCTCCTACCAGGCTTCGATGGATGGTTTCGTACACGCCGGCATGACACCTGCCGAGGCCCAGAAGTTGATCAAACGGAGCGTGCGCCTGGCTGAGCGAGCAAGGGCCAACTGCCAGGATGATCATGATCGCTGGATTGCTGGCTCGGTTGGCCCGTACGGAGCCGCCCTCGCGGACGGGTCGGAGTATCGAGGCGACTACGACTTGTCCGTTCAGGAACTAAGGAAATGGCACCGTCCCCGAATCGAGCTGCTAGCCGAAGTCGGTGTCGACATCCTCGCTTTGGAAACCATTCCGTGTCTGGTCGAAGTCGAGGCGTTACTCGCCGAGATCGACGGCAGCGGCCAACCGTGCTGGCTGTCCGTAACCTGCGCAGGTGACCGTACGCGGGCAGGCGAACCGGCGGAGGAGGCTTTTGCACTCGCCCGGGATATTGACGAGATCATCGCAGTCGGGGTGAACTGCATCGACCCAGCCGGCGCGTACGCGCTGGCCCGCATTGCCAGCCAGGCCGCCAGCAAGCCCGTCGTGATCTATCCCAATAGCGGCGAACGCTGGGATGCCGTAACGAAGGCTTGGATGGGCCCGGCGACATTCCAAGCCGAGGATGTTCGGGACTGGATCACCGGTGGCGCACGCCTCGTCGGTGGCTGTTGCCGCGTCGGCCCAACCCAGATCAAAGCAATTCGTGATCTTGTGGCCTAAGGAGGGTGCCGCCTAGTTGTGCAGGACGGCGGCTCCGCTGAATCGGCCATGCCTGAGGTCAGCCAGTGCCCGTGGTGCCTCACTCATGGGATAGCCCACGGTTGTCGCGCGTACGCCGAGCCGCTCCGCCAGGCGAAGAAACGTCTCCCCGTCCGCGCGCCTATTCGCGGTCACCGATCGCAGTTTTCGCTCCTGAAAGAGAGTTTGGTCGTAATTCAGCGCGGGAATGTCGGACAGCCAGATCCCTGCTACGGCAAGCGTTCCGCCCCGATCGAGTGCTCGTAAAGCGGTCGGCACCAGCTCACCAGCCGGGGCGAACAAGATCGCCCCATCCAGCGGCTCGGGCGGCGAATCTTGAGCGTCAGCAACAGAATCAGCGCCCAGCTCTACGGCCAGCTTGCGGTTGGCCTCGCCCCGAGTCAGGACATGCACCCGGAGGCCCTGCGCGAGCGCGACTTGTGCCGTCAGGTGCGCGCTGCCGCCGAAGCCGTAGATACCGAGCGCGCCGCCTGGCGGCACTGCCGCACAAACCAGCGCGCGATAGCCAATGATGCCGGCGCAGAGCAACGGAGCGAGATGCTCATCGTCAATCCCGGCCGGCAGCGCGTATCCGAAGGCTTCGTCAACAACGCAGAAATCGGCGTAGCCGCCATCGGTGTCCCATCCGGTGAAGGTTGGCGCCGTGCACAAGTTCTCCGCGCCGCGGCGGCAAAACCGACAACTGCCGTCGGTGCCGCCAAGCCACGCGACACCGACGCGGTCGCCCACGGCAAACCGACTGGCGGTCTCACCGAGGGCATCGACGACGCCAACCACCTCATGACCAGGCGTGACGTCAGGGCGTTTCGGGAGCAAATCACCCTCGGCCAGGTGCAGATCGGTACGACAGACCCCGCAGCACCTGATCTGGACGCGGATCTGACGGCCAAGGGGCTTCGGCACCTCCCGTTCCAGGCGCTGCAGAGGTCCGCTATCGATCGGCCCCGGCTGATGCACGACCCAGGCGTTCATCACGCCATTCTGACGAGTCAGCGGTCTGGAGGGAACCGGCGGGGATCGCCGTTCCTCAGCAAATGCCGGTCCTAGGGAGATGTTTTTCACAGCTAGCCGCGTCAAAATTGAAACGTGAACATTATCCAGCTCTTGATCGCGGGGGTCGCCATCATCGGCGTAATCGTGATCGTGTTGCTGGCGATCGTTCCCTCCCTGCTCGAGTATCCGCGAGGCCGCGACAAGGACGAATCCGATACGCCGACACCGACTTCTCTCAAGCCCGACGGTCACAACAACGGCAACGATTCTGTCGATCTTGCGGCCTAAGCCGTCAAGATCATTTAGCGTGTCGGCAAGTGAAGCCGCTCATCCTGTACGAGCTTGATCAGATCGGCACGGCTGATCTGTAGCGCCCGACCGCGCTGCGTGTTACGCGCAATCACAGTGATCACTTCGTTGCCGTTTGGGCGGTATTGAACCTCAATGCCGCCGTCGGCCAACGTCGAATCGGTCAGCAGGTACGAATTGCCGTCCATGAAGTGGAACTGCAGACACTGTTGGCCGGTGGTCGCGCCGCAGCGTACGGCGGACCTGCGGCTCGTCGCGATCTGGAGATAGACCTCTGTCGCGCCCTCCTTGAGCCGGAACACCTCGAGTCCGAGCGCACCTCCGTCGCCGGACCAGAAGCTTGTCATGTCATACCGGCTGTCGTAGTAGTAGCCGAAGCCGCTGAAGTATTTCCCCCTCGGATCCAGATGTGACATTACGACTTCGGCCATCTCCGACCGCCACTTGACCAAGATCTTGCTCCGGCAGGTCTGACTGGTGGCCGGATCGCATTTCCCACTGGACGGTGTGGAGACAGGCACTGAGGATCGTGATTGTGGTGCCTGCGTCGCCGCTGGATGCATCGGAATGAGCAACACGGCGGCAACGATGGCCAACACGCCGGCGACGAGCGCCGCCGCACCTCGCTGGATCCAGCGACGGCGGGTGAGTCGGCGTCCGTGGGCCAGGTCATCGGCACTGCCGTGCGACTCCCGCATGTCGTACGGGATGGCATCTCGGAGCTCCTGGCTGAGCGTGCCCTCAGTCGCACGCACCGGCTGCCGTGCGGCCAGCGCGGCGCGGGCTTGCTGGCCTAGGCCGAGGACCTCGGCGACCGGCCGCTCCAGTACTTCAGCGATCTGGGCGCTGGATAGTCCGGCGTAGCACTCCAGGACGATGACAGCCCGTTGGTCGTAGCTGAGCGTCTGCAAATCGGCGACGATCGGCTCAGTGACAGCAATAGGCACGGGCCCATCGATCAGCTCGACGCGCTTCCGATACTCCCAAGGCAGGTGGACCGGTGCGCGAGCGGTGCGTATCAGGTCGCGCATCATCGTCATGCGAGGACCCCTGCTGGGCCAGCCGTCGTAGAGCTGGGCAAACACCAGCTGCACAACCCGCTCGGCCTGCACTGGATCACCCGTGAGGAGATAGGCCGTGGCCTGGATGAGCGGACGCTCACGCTGGACCACAGCGGCATACTCCTCATCGCGGATCGCCGGCATGCCTCACCTCTTTCATGATGGTAATTCGGTCAGGCCCGCCTGATCGATGGGAGGGTGCAAGAGATGATCTTGTCCAAAGGCGCAACAATCGGGTTGTGACAACGTTTCGTCGCTATGTGGCGATTGGGGACTCCTCCACAGAGGGACTGGAAGATCCCGATGGGAACGGCGGCTACCGCGGCTGGGCTGACCGATTGGCTCAGAAGATTGCCGATCATCAGGATGAGCCGCTGGAGTACGCGAACCTCGCCATCCGCGGCTTGCGGATGAGAGAGATCCGGACTAACCAGTTTGAGGCTGCGCTGGCGATGGAACCTGACCTGCTTTCGGTATTCGGGGGCATAAACGATGTCATCGTGCCGCGCTGCGACCTCGTTTCGATTCGTGCCGACTACGTCATCATCTTCAGCCAGGCCCGCCGCCAGGGCATAGACGTGCTCAGCTTCACCGTGCCCGATCTTGCGTCGATCAACCCGCTGGGCATGGCCTTTCGGGATCGGGTGACCAAGCTGAATGACATCATCCGCACCGAGGCTGAGCGGTACGACGTCGTGGTGATGGATTTCGAGAACTATCCGGTTGCGCAGGATCCCCGCCTCTGGTTCGCGGATCGGCTGCACGGCAACGAGCTCGGCCATCAAATCGTGGCGGCGGCCTTGGCGTGGCGACTGGGCATCGACGGCTCCGACGATAGTTGGACCACGCCCCTCGAAGGCGAGCCCGTGAGGCCGCGAGGGCGTCAGCTGGTGACCGGCGACATCGAATGGGCCATGCACCATCTGGCGCCGTGGTTGGGAAGGGGCATCCGACGGATGCGTACCGGATACGGGATCGATCCCAAGCGACCCATCCCAACCGTGGTGCCGAAATCGAGCGTCTCTGAGGCAGGTTCGCGCGAGCTTTAGGCGAAGAGGGCGTGGCCGAGGTGCTCGCCTTGAGCAATGCCTGGCGGGATTGCGAAGAGGGCAGAGCCGGTGTGTTGCACATACTCGCTCAGCCCGTCACCCATTCCGAGCTTCATCTGAATGGGGATGTAGTGGGTACGCGGATCTCGGACATAGGCGAGGAAGAACAATCCGGCGTCCATGCGTCCCAAGCCGTCGCTTCCGTCGACGAAGTTGTAGCCCCGCCGCAGCATTTTGGCGCCGCCGTTGTTGCTCGGGTGCACCATACGGAGGTGCGCATCGGCCGCCACCAGCGGTTCCCCATCGCTGCCCTTAAGACTGAAGTCCGGATGGCTGAACTCGGCGCCGCCCGACAGGGGCGCGCCTTCGGCCTTCGTCCGGCCGATCACCCGCTCTTGCTCACTCAGCGGCTGCCGGTCCCAAGTCTCGATGGTCATGTTGATGCGGCGCACCACCAGATACGAGCCGCCGGCCAGCCACCGCCCCTTGCTGTCGGCATCGGCCGGCACCCACACATGAGCGTCAACGGCGGCCGGATCCTCGGCCTTGAGGTTCATCGTGCCGTCTTTGAAGCCCATGAGGTTTCGCGGCGTTGTCTGGCTGGTCGATGTCGATGAGGTCCGACCAAAGCCCAGCTGCGACCACCGAATAGCGGCCCGGCCGAACGCGATTCGGGCGAGGTTGCGTACCGCGTGCACGGCGACTTGTGGGTCGTCTGCGCAGGCTTGAACGCAGAGGTCACCGTCAGACCTTTGCGGATTGAGCTGGTCGGCGGGAAAGTGGGGCAGTCGTTGCAGCGCATCGGGCTGTCGGCTAGCGAGCCCGAACCGATCTTTGCCGTCCTTGCGGAACAGCGTTGGGCCAAAGCCGAAGGTGATGGTCAAACCTGCCGGCGGTAGGCCGATGGCCTCGCCGGTGTCGTCCGGCGGCGCGGCGTACGGGCCCGACGTCGGTCCGAGTTCCCCAGCTCCGAGACCTTGTGTCATCCGGGCTGCGGCGGCGGTCCAGTCTTTGAGCAGCTGGGCCAATTCCTCGCGGGCATCTGTGATCACATCAAAGGCGGCGAAATGCAATCGATCTTGGACCGGGGTGAGGATGCCGGCCTGATGCTCGCCGTAGAAGGGATAGGTACGCGTGCCCGCCGACTGCGGTGACGGATTGGCCTCGTCCCTTGCCACCGCAAATCCCCCCGCCGCGCCCGCGGCCAGTCCGGCAAGACCTGCTCCGGCCGCGCCAAGTAGACCCCGCCGAGAAACCGCCGCCCGCTGTGTCTGCGGTTCTGGCGCAGGCGTGGGGGCTTCAGCCTCAGTGGGCTGCTCCCGAACGTACTTAGTCGCTGTCATTGATCAGATCTCTAACTCAAACGACAGCGGCTGCCAGTTTGGACAGGGGCTCCGACAGGGCGTTCACTGCATCGGACAGCTCCTTGACCTCCGGCTGACTCAGCTTGTCGTAGGTCTTGAAGCCATCACCCTCCCGGTGAATGTCGAGCAGGGCCTGCACGGTGGCGAAATTCGCAGCGATCTGAGTTTCGAGCGCCGGATTTCGCTGCTTGAGCAGCGGACGGAGTCCCTCGAAGGCCACGAACGCTCCGTCGATATTGGCTTGGAAGTCCCACAGGTCGGTACGCGACCAGTACTCCTCCTCGCCGGTGATCTTGCCGGTCGCTACCTCGTCAAGCAGGCCACGCGACCCGTTGGCGATCTCATCGGCGCTGAAATCGAGGTTAGGAACCCTCTTCTGCAAGATCGCCGTGTTCTGAACAAGATCATCGGAGTACGCCACACGATGGGCCCTGCTGAGCGGCTTGTAGTTCTTGGCCCGCGCCGGCCACAGATCTTTTTCCAGACGGTGCCAGCCGGTCCACTTCTGACCGGGTTCGAGATCGGCCTCTCGAAGGTCAAGCTTGGGATCCAGATCGCCGAATGACTCCGCGACGGTCTCGATACGCTCCCAATGCATTCGAGCAACCGGATACAGGGCACGCGCCTGGTCGTCGTTGCCCGCCTTGTAGGCAGCCACGAACTTTGCAGTCATTGCCACCAGCTGCTCGGACTGATCTTCGACGTATTGCCGGTAGTTGTCGTTCGCCCGCTCAACGAGCTGGATGTCGTAGCCGCCAGATCCCTGTTCATCCCCAGAATCGGAGACTGAAAACGGGGCGCGGATTCCATCGCCGACCATCCCTGGCTTGCAAGCGGTGATGTAATTTCCGGGCTCGACCTTCAGCACAAGTTCCCGGGTAATGCCGGGTCCGATGTTCTCTACTTCGCCGACAACCCGCTTGCCGTCCTCGCCGTACAGATAGAACTCTGTCACCTTGGAACCGCGGTTAGTCACTGCAAACGTGACGGTGCCTGACGGAGCGCTCGTCGTGGAGAGTTTGCATTCGGAGTCTGTCGCCTGCACGGTCAGGGCGCGTGGGTTTCCGCCTGCCGTCGTGCCGGTGCCGGCTGGCGCATTGTCGGTGCATCCAGCTAGCAGCGGCAGGCTGACGAGGGCGCAGGCCGAGGTAAGGATGAGGCTGCGTAGGGGCAAGCTGAATAAGCGAGCCCGACGGCTCAATCGAGTCGTGATCATTTCCTTCCAGAGGCCCCAACTGGCTCGGGAGTTTGACGCGAGGGAGCCTGGGTGCGCTGCCGCTTCTGGTAAAGGAAGATCGTCATCGTCGGGATGAAGTAACCGAGCCAGGCGGCCGCCTCCAGAACCGTGGTTGCGGGTGAGAAGTTGAACACACCCT
>Ga0307289_10001221_pt1 | contig 10982 bp, 11 predicted proteins | sample ER_DNA_143_FD_194483 | JGI IMG/M metagenome (GOLD analysis project Ga0307289, IMG submission 194483) | Bulk soil microbial communities from the East River watershed near Crested Butte, Colorado, United States - ER_DNA_143 | ecosystem: Environmental > Terrestrial > Soil > Floodplain | place...
CGCGGGCAGGTCTTCGCGACCGGCAACTACATCTTCCTGCGGATGGGCCGCGGGATCACCTACAAGCTGCTCGACAACGTATGGGCAAAGCTCGTGGGCTAGCCGCGGCGGCGGTGATCGTGCTCGCCGGCTGCGGCGGCTCGTCTTCGCCTGCGCCGCAAGACGGGCCGACGCTGCGCCTGGCGCTGCCGCTCGTGCCGACCGTGCTCGACCCGGCCAAGGCGACCGACCTGCCATCGCTGAACGTCTCGCACGAGCTCTACGCGGGCCTGACGCGCTTCTCCGGGACCGGCGTCGAGCCGGACCTGGCCGAGTCGTGGGACGTCGGCGAGGGCGGGCTCGTCTGGACGTTCCACCTGCGCAAGGGGATCCGCTGGAGCGACGACACGCCGATCACCGCCGAGGACTTCCGGCGCTCGTGGGTGCGCGCGCTGCTCCCGAGCACGAACGCGCCCTACGCCGGCCCCGAGCTCGGGATCGTCCGTGGGGCGCGTCACCTGCACGCGACCGGCAACGGCTCGATCGGCGTGCAGGTGCTCGACGACCGGAACCTGCGCGTGACCCTGCAGCACCCGGTCCCGTGGCTCGACGAGCTGGCCGCGTTCCCGGTCACCGCGCCCGCCCCGCCGCGGGCGAGGCTCTACAGCGGGCCGTTCCGGCTCGCCTCCCGCAAGGGCGGCAAGCTCGTGCTCGAGCGGAACTTCAACTACTGGAACGCCGGCGACGTGAAGCCGAGTCGGCTCGTCCTGAGCACGGCCACGAAGGGCGCCGACGCCGTGCTCCCGCGCCAGCTGGCCGGCCCGGGCCTGCCGTGGATCGACACCGCCGGGCCCCCGCCGCCGGGCGCCCACGAGCTGCCGCTGCTCGCGACCGGCCTGCTTTGGCTCACCACGCGCGGGACAGCGCTCTCCGATCCCGGCGCGCGGCAGTACGTCGCGTGGGTGGTGACGCACCTCGACCTCGGCACGGACCCGGTCTCGCTCGTGCCGCCCGCGATGCCCGGCGCCGGGACCGTCAACTCACACGCGCCGGTGCAGCTCGAGAGCGAGCCGCGGCCGCTGAGCCTGACGCTCGCCTGGGCCAAGCAGGACGTCGGCGGCTCGAGGGTCGCAGCCGCACTACGGCGACAGGAGCCGCTTCTGCGCCGGTTCGGGATCCGGCTCGCCTTCCGCCCGGTGCCGACGCCGACCGACCTGGAGGCACAGCAAGGCGCAGACCTCGTCCTGCTCGGCTGGAGCTCGAAGCTCTTCGACCCGTACAACGAGCTCGACCTCTTCACCTGCGGGAGCGCCTTCAACATCGCGCGCTGGTGCGAGCCGTCGTATGACGCCGGGATGCGGCTGGCCGTTCGCTCGCTCGACGACGAGCAGCGCTGGCAGATCGAGCGGAAGCTGGTCGAGAGGCTGCACGACGGTGTGCCGGCGATCCCGGTCTACATCGGCGGCGACAGCTTCTCGCTGCGGCCGGGCGTGCACGGCTTCTCGTGGTCGCCGATCGGCTTCTACGAGCTGCTCGGCATGACCCGCTCGTAGATCTCGAGCACCCGCTGCGCGACGGCGGTGTGCGCGTGGACGCGCTCGACGTACTCGCGGCTGCGGCGACCGAGCTCCGGCAGCTCGGCGGGCACCTCGACGAGCCCGGCGAGCACGTCCTCGAGGCTCTGCTCGTCGGCTCTGACCAGCGGCAGCTCGAGCCCGAACGCCTCCTCGGTCTCCGCCGCCGCCTGTTCGTCGAGGTGGACGACGACCGGCTTGGCGAGCGCCATCGACTCGATCGCGAACATGCCGTACCAGCCGACGCGCAGCTGGTCGACGACCACGTCGGCGGCCGCGTAGCGCAGGCGCGCCTCGGCGTTCGGGACGCCTTCGATCAGGTCGAGCTCGACCGGCGCGCCCTTCGCGCGCAGCGACTCGACCGCCGCCAGCACGGCCTCAGTGCCCTTGACCGCCCGCTTGCTCGGCGCGTGGGCGATCCGCAGCGTCTCGCCCGGCTCGGTCGGCGAGGGCTGCCAGTCGTCGAGCACGAGGGCCGGCGGCACGACGTCGTACTCCGCCCAGCGGCCGCGCGGGGCGAGGCGCCGGGTCAGGTAACTACCGACGATCACAGCGCCGGCGCTGCGCAGGTACGAGACCTCGGCTGCGTTGCGACGCCGCAGGTCGGAGCCCCACGACTGGAAGACGATCCCCTTGTGGCGTGCCTTCAGCAGCGGCAGCGTCACGCGGCTTGGCGCGAGCGTCAGGCCGGCGTGGAAGTGGAAGACGTCGAAGTTCCGTACCGCCCAGGCGAGCGCGCGCAGCTGCTTCGGCAGGTTGAATGGGATCGAGCCGGGCTTGCTCGTGTCGCGCAGGTGGAGGTTGACGTCGAAGCCGCGCTGGAAGGGGCGTTCGTTGAAGACGAGCAGCGTGCTCTCGACGCCTAGCTCACGCAGTCCGGCCGAGATCGCGCCCGGGCCACCGGCGACGTTGATGGGCGAGTGGAGGACTTTCAAGCCGAGGCGACCGGGGTCTCGGCCGCGATCTCGATCTCGAGCGCGGCGAGCGCCCGCTCGGTGAGCGCGTCGAGCTCGTCCTCGTCGCCCGCGCTCAGCAGCAGGTAGCCGAGCCGCTCGGCGCCCGAGGTCATCGGCGGCAGCCTCATCCCCTCGCGCCAGTACCAGCCCGCCTCGTGGACGCCGTCGAGCGCGAGCGCCGGGGCCGTATCGAGGTGGACGATCTGACCCGGCTCGTGCACGACGAAGCGCACCTGGCCGACCGTCGCCGTCGGCTCGCCCGGCTGCAGGTCGTCGCGGGTGAGCTCGCCGAGAACCCAGAGCACGTTCGCGCGCACCGCGTCGAAGCCCGTCACGAGCTTCGCGAGCTCGGCGTCCTTGCCGCCGCCGAGCCGTGCGCCGACCTCGATCGCCCAAGGCTGGCCGTCGCGCATCCGCACCTGCACGTACGACGGCCCGGTCTCGAGCCCGACCGCGAGGCTCGCCTTGTACGCCAGCTCGAAGAGCGGCTCCTCGTTGCGCAGCAGCGACGGGTAGCGGTGCGCGATACACACGCCGAGCGGCGGCGGCGGGTGCAGCAGCCGCCGCGTGACGCTCATCGGGAAGTACTCGCGGTCGAGCATGAAGCCGTTGACGGTGAACTCGTCGCCGTCGAGATACTGCTCGAGCACGATCGCGCCGGCGCGCGAGGCCGCGAGCGCTCGGTCCACCGCGTCGGCGAGCTCGCTCTCGGTGCGCACCTCGGTGACGCCGCGCTGGGCGGAGCCGTCCACCGGCTTGACGACCACCGGCGCGCCGAGCTGGTGGAACGCCTGCTCGGCCTCCTCGAAGCTCGTCGCCTCGCGGCCTTTCGGGCAGCGCACCTTGCGCTTCTCGAAGGCCGCGCGCATGCGGCGCTTGTCGGCGACCGTGCGGGCGGTCTCGGTGGGAAGGCCGGGCAGGCCCAGCCGCTCGGCCAGCTGCGCGGTGGGGAGGACGGCCTGGTCGGAGCCCATCGTCGCGACCGCAATCGGCTCGATCCCCTGCGCCTCGAGGTCGCCGAGCACGCCGCCGACGTCGGCGAAGCTCCTGACGATCCGGTGGTCGGCCTCGGCCAGCAGCGGCGCCTCGGCCGAGCCGTCGACCACGCAGACCTCGTGCCCGAGCGCGCGTGCCTGCTCGAGCAGCCCGAGCTGCGAGCGCGAGCCGCCGGTGAGGACGAATGCCTTCGCCATTCAGGCAGGGGCTGCGGCGCGAAGCGACTCGAGCAGCAGGCGCATCCCCTCGTCCAGCGAGACCTCCGGCCGCCAGCCGAGCGCCCGGACGCGCTCCGTCGCGATGCGCGTCATCACGCGCCCTGGCGGCGGCTCGACCTCCTCGATCAGGTCGTGCGGCGCGCCCGTCAGCTCGCAGGCGAGCCGCGCGACGTCGGCGAGGGCGACGGCCTGGCCGTCGGCGCCGATGTTGAACGCGCCCTCCTCGCCGGAGTCGAGCACAAGGCGGATCGCGCGCACCACGTCTCCGATCCAGCAGAAGGTGCGCGCCTCGCCGCGGAAGACCGGGATCGGCTCGCGCGCGTCGGCCTGGCGCAGCATCGTCGGCACGGCGCCCTTGGCCTGGCCGGCGTCGATGCCCGGGCCGTACGGGTTCGCCAGCCGCAGGATCGTCAGCCCCGCTGGCGCTGCGAGCGCGGAGGCCTGCTCGCCCCAGAGCTTGGTCAGCGCGTAGAGACTCTCCGGCGCGGGCAGGGCCTGCTCGTCGGCCTCCACCGCCGGGCCGTAGACGTCCGAGGTCGAGAGGTACGACAGGCGCGCACCGTGAGCGGCGGCCGCGCGGGCAACGAGCGTCGTCGCGAGCACGTTCGAGCGCAGCGCGAGCTCCGGCTCCTCGTCGCAGCGCACGACGCCGATGCGGGCGGCCGCGTGGACGACGACGTCCGGCCGGGCCTCGGCGACCGCGGCTGCCGCGACGCCGGGCTCGGCGAGGTCGCCGTCCGCCCGAGCGAGCGGGTGGACCTCGTAGGCTCCGTCGGCGTGACGAAGCTCGTCGTGAAGGGCGCGACCGACGAACCCGGAAGCGCCTGTGAGCAGCACCTTCATCGGCGCCGAGTCTACTGGGGAGCCTTGGCGTTCCTGGCGGTGGTCGCGCTGGCCGGGTGCGACCACGGCAAGCGACGCACCGAGCCGCGGCCGCCGCCTTCGCCGAAGCTCTCGTACGTCGCGCTCGACCGCGAGCACCAGCGCCTGGTGCGCGACTACGAGCCGGTCAGCGCAGCGATGACCGCCTACGAGCTCGCATATCGGGACTGGCGGCTGGGCCGACTCTCGCAGACCGAGCTGCTGACCCGCGCCCGCGCTTACCGCGGAGTCGTCCGCCATGCGCGCTCCCTCGTCAGCGGCGACCGCGCCACCGGCGAGACGCGCCGCGCGCAGCGGCTGCTGGTCGTCGCGCTCGGCTCGCGGGCGATCGCCCTGGCCGCCCTTCCGGATCTGAAGGCGTACCGCCCGTTGTGGAACCGCTCGGAATCCTCGGCTCGCGCGGGCCTGACGGTGTTGCAGGACATTCGTGATCGCGCCCGCCTGATCCCACTCCCGGAGGACAGCGTGAGCTGAGCTTTGACACCCGGTACGGCCGGGGCTACCGTGGTCCGACCTACAGGTAACGAACCGCACTATGCGCCGCAGCTACGCCGCCTACGCTGCGGGCGCCGTAGCGGCCGCGGTTTCCGCAGTCCTCGCCGCCCCGGGTGGGACGGTGGTTGGTAATGCAGCGTTGCGGCACGGGAGCCAGGTCGCCTGGCTGAAGGAGGGCAGCGTGGCGCTCCACCCGGCACCAGGGTCGCGGCAGGTCTCGGCGACGATCGACGGCCGAACGGAGTTCGGCTCGAGGACGTCGCTGCCCGTCGTCGCCGCCCGCGGTGAGTGGCTCGAGGTGATCTCGACGAAGCTGCATAACGGCGTAGGCGGGTTCATTCGGCGCGCCCAGGTGCGGCTGACGAGAACCCCGATCGCGATCGACGTCGACCTCTCCGGCCGCCTGCTACGTGTCTGGCGGTTTGGGATCGTCGTGCTTCGGGCTGCTGTGGGGATCGGAGCCGCGGGCTCGCCGACCCCGATCGGCCGCTTCGGCATCACGGACAAGCTCACCGGCTTCAATCCGGGCGCCTACGGGTGCTGCATTCTCGCGCTCTCGGCCCATCAGACGCATTTGCCGCCGGGCTGGGCCGGCGGGGACCGGATCGCGATCCACGGCGGCGGCGGGATCGGCGCCGCGACGTCGAACGGCTGCCTACACGCGACCGGGGCCGTCTTGCGCCGCCTGATGCGCCGCGTTCCGCTCGGGACGCAGGTGGTGGTCCACCCGTGACGGAGCGGGCCTCGGCGTCTGCCCGCGCGTTCGGCGGGCTGACCCGGCGCAGCGGGCCCGAGGCCGGGCTGCGGCCGACGGTGCTGTTCGCGCTCGCCGGCTCCCTCACCTTCGCCTGGATCGGCTTCGCGATCTGGGCCTCGGGGCCGTGGCGCGGTGAGCTCGAGGCTGCTCTCGGGCCCGTGGCGGGGTGGGCGGTCCCGATCCTGCTCGCGTACATCCCCGCTCTGGTGATCGGCTTCATGCTCTTCACGCTGCTGGTGAGCCCGTACCGCGAGCTTCAGCTCGTCGCGCCGGCCGGGCCGTGGCCTGCAGGTCGCTGGCCGGATGTGACCGTGCTGATCGCAGCCCGGAACGAGGCCGACGCGATCGAGCTCACGCTCGAGCGGATCGCCGGGCTCACCTACTCCGGGTCGGTCGAGGTGGTGCTGGCCGACAACGGCTCGACCGACCGCACCGCGCAGCTCGGGGACGAAGCCGCGCGCCGCCTCGGGCTCGACTACCGGCGGCTCGTCGAGCAGGCTCCCGGGAAGCACCTGGCGCTCAACGCGGCGCTCGCGACGGTGACGACCCCGATCGTGGTGACCGTCGACGCGGACACCCTGCTGCACTCCGAGTCGCTGACGTACCTCGTCGCCCGGCTGACGAGCGCGCCGCAGGGACAGCACGTCTGTGCCTGCGCCGGAGCGCTCGTCGCCCAGAACCCGCTGGCCGGCTTCGTGACGCGGATGCAGCAGTGGGACTACCGGCTCGGGATCAACGGCGTGAAGCGGATGCAGGCGTCGTACAACACCGCGCTCGTCGCCCAGGGGGCGTTCTCGGCGTACTGGACGGAAGACCTGCGGGCGGTGGGCGGGTGGCCGGACGCGATCGGCGAGGACATCGTGCTCACCTGGTCGCTGCTGGGCTCGCGGGGGATCGTCCAGTACGAGCCGGTGGCGCTCGGCTTCACGGTGGTCCCGGAGCGGCTTGCCCGTCTGCTGAGCCAGCGCTCGCGCTGGGCCCGTGGGATGCTCGAAGGGCTTCGCTCACACCCGCCGCCGACGCAGCCTCGCGTGCTCGCGAAGCTCGTCGCCGGGATCGACTACCTCGTGCCCTTCCTCGACATCGGGCTCATCTTCTTCTGGGTGCCCGGCGTGATTCTCTTCGTGTTCGGCTACCCGTTGCTCTTTGGCTGGTGGTCGATGCTCCTCCTCCCGATCACGCTAGCGATCTTCGGGTTCCTGCGCCGCTGGCATGAGCGGCACGTGTTCAGGCGCCTCGGCATCGAGGTCGGCAAGGACGTCCGCGGGTTCGCCGGCTACCTGGTCGTCTACCAGGTGCTCACGTCCTCCGCGTCGCTCAGGGGATACGCGCAGTACCTCGGCGGCGCGGCTCGACGTTGGTAACAAGCGCTTGACGCGGTTGTGAGTGAGTGATAACTTCGCTCGCGTGAACGCAGCGACGACGACCCGGAAGACCGCCGAGGTGCGGCGCGAGGAGATCCTCGCCGTCGCGCTCGTGGAGTTCGGCGAGCACGGGCTCGACGGCACGTCGACCGACACGATCGCGCGCAAGGCCGGCATCTCGCAGCCGTATCTGTTCCGCCTCTTCGGGACGAAGAAGGAGCTCTACCTCGAGACCGTGCGGCGCTGCCTGAGCCAGACGCTCGAGCGCTTCGAAGAGGCCGCCGACGGCAAGAGCGGCGAGGAGGCCTTGAGCGCGATCGGCCAGGCCTACCGCGGCCTGCTCGCCGACCGCACGCGCCTGCGGGGCCAGATGCAGGCCTACGGCGACTGCGACGACGCCGACGTGCGCGAGGTCGTGCGCGAGGGCTACGGCCGACTCGTCGAGTACGTCGAGCGCGTTTCCGGCGCCGAGCCCGAGCGAATCCGCGACTTCTTCGCGTTCGGGATGCTGCTGAACGTCTTTGCCTCGATGGACCTGCTCGACCACCCGGCGCCGTGGGCGAAGCAGCTGCTCGAGTCCTGCCTGGGAGAGGAGTCACCGTGAGCCGCCGCACGTCGATGATCTGGACCTTCGCGATCACCTCGGTCGCGCTCTTCATGACGACGCTCGACAACCTCGTCGTCACGACGGCGCTGCCCGTCATCCACCGCGACCTGCACGCGAGCCTGAGCGGGCTCGAGTGGACGGTCAATGCCTACACGCTGACCTTCGCGGTCTTCCTGATCACCGGCGCCGCCCTCGGCGACCGCTTCGGCCGGCGCCGCATGTTCGTGGTCGGACTGGCGATCTTCACCGCCGGCTCCGCGGCCGCCGCGCTCGCGCCGTCGATCGAGGTGCTCATCCTCGCGCGAGCGATCCAGGGCTTCGGCGGAGCGATCGTGCTGCCACTGACGCTGACGATCCTGAGCGCGGCCGTGCCCGCCGAGCGGCGGGGCCTCGCGCTCGGCGCGTGGGGCGGCATCAGCGGCCTCGCGGTCGCGATCGGCCCGCTCGTGGGCGGCGCAGTCGTCCAGGGCATCTCCTGGCAGTGGATCTTCTGGCTGAACGTGCCGATCGGCCTCGTCCTGATCCCGCTCGCCGCGCTGCGGCTGAAGGAGAGCCGCGGGCCCAACGACGCCCTCGACCTGCCGGGTGTCGGCCTCGCCAGCGCGGGCCTGTTCGGGATCGTCTGGGGCCTCGTGCGCGGGAACTCGGTCGGCTGGGGGAGCGCCGAGATCGTGTTCTCGCTCCTCGCCGGCGCGGTCGTGCTCGCGCTGTTCGTGCTCTGGGAGCTCCGGACCGAGGAGCCGATGCTGCCGCTGCGCTTCTTCCGCAACCGCACTTTCACTTCCGCGAACGTGGCGTCCCTGCTGATGTTCTTCGGGATGTTCGGCTCGATCTTCCTGCTGGCGCAGTTCTTCCAGACCGTGCAGGGCTACTCGCCGCTCGACGCCGGCCTGCGGATCCTGCCGTGGACGGCGATGCCGATCTTCGTCGCGCCGATCGCGGGCGCGCTCTCGGACCGCATCGGCGGGCGGCCGCTGATGGTCACCGGGCTCGCCTTGCAGGCGGTGGGGCTCGCTTGGATCGCGGAGGTGGGCAGCGCGACCGTCGCGTACTCGTCCCTCGTCGTGCCGTTCATCCTCTCGGGAATCGGGATGGCGCTCTACTTCGCCCCGGTCGCCAACGTCGTGCTCTCGTCGGTGCGGCCAGAGGAGGAAGGACAGGCCTCGGGCGCCAACAACGCGATCCGCGAGCTGGGCGGCGTCTTCGGCGTGGCCGTGCTGGCCTCGGTCTTCGCGCACTACGGCGGCTACGGCACCGGCCAGACCTTCGTCGACGGCCTCGGCCCGGCGCTCTATGTCGGTGCCGGCGTCGTGGCCGCGGGCGCCGTGGCCGCGCTGGGGGTCTCGCGCGTCCGCCGGCCGCAAGAGCAGGACGCTCCGCAGTCGGTGCTAGCGGCTTAGCAGCGCGTAGCCCTCGCGCAGGAAGGGCGTGCGGTCGACGAGGGCGCCGAGCTCGTCCGGCGAGACGGTGCCCTCCTCGGTCACGACGCAGTCGACGAGCGAGGCCGGCGTCAGCTCGAACTCCTCGGCGGTGAGCGGCGGCGCGTCGGCCGGGTCGATCGGCGCCAGCTTGACCACCTCGCAGGCGACCACCATCGGCACGCCGTCGCGGGCCGCCGCCTCGGCGAGGACGCGCGTGCCGGTCTTGTTGCAGAGCGTGCCGTCGTGGAAGACCGTGTCGGCGCCGACGAGCAGCAGCGAAGCCCACTCCAGCCTGGCCGGCGCCTCGTCGTCCTCGACCAGCTCGACTTCGAGCCCGTGGCCGCGCAGGTCGTCGGCGAATGCGCGGCCCTCGTCCTGCGGCGAGGACGCAGTGCAGATGACGCGGTCCGGCGGCGTGTGAAGCAGGGCTTCGCGCACCGTTGCCGAAGCCGAGTGTGTGAGCACGACGGCGTCCTCGAGGCGCTCCCGCAGCTGGATCGCGATTGACGCGCCCGCTCGCCGTCGCCCGTCCACGAGCGACTCCGCCTCCTCGCCGACCAGCCGCTGCAGCTCGGTGACGTCCAACTGCACGTTCGCCGCAGTCGCCGCCAGCAGCCGCCCGACCGCTCCCGCGACCGCGCCGACGCCCGGCCTGCTCCCGGCGAGCTCGCGGCCTGCCGTCACCAGTCGCTCGAGCAGCTCCTCGCCCGAGCCTCCCGGCTCCTTCGCCACCTCGGCGAGCGCTTCGACGGCCCGGCGCGCCATCCAGCTCGCGCCGTGCTCGCGATCGGCTTTCAGCTCCTCGACGCGCTCCGTCAGGATCGACGTCACCGGCGCATTGTACGGGCGGCTCTCGTGAGGCTGCTGGTGCTCGGCGCCCGCCGGACCGGGCTGCTCGCGGCGGCCCGCGCCCGCGGGTGCCATGTGATCGCGGTCGACCGCGACCCCGGCGCTCCGGGGTTCCGGCTGGCCCATCGGCGCGCGATCCTCGAGCCCGACGACGAGCTCGCGCTCGACCGCCTCGCCGACACGGGCCGGATCGACGGCGTCATCGGCACGGGCCAGAGCACCGCGGTCGCTGCCCGCGTCGCGGCGCGCTTCCGTCTCCCGCATCCGATTTCGCCCGAGACCGGCGTGCTCGTCAGCTCGCGTTTGCGCCAGCGGCTTCGCCTGGCCGAGGCCGGGGTGCCGCAGACGCGTTGGGCGATCCTGCGCGGCAACGCTGAGCCGGGCTTCGTGGCCGTGGTCGGCCCGCTTGACCGCAAAGGCCGGCGCCTTGCCGAGGAGGCATCCGCCGGCGCCGAGGTGACAGTCACCGCCTGGTCGAGGGACGGCGTCTTCACGCCGCTGCTCGGCGGCGGCCCCGCAGCGCGGCTCGCGGCTCGCGCGGCCGAGGCCGTTGGGATCGAGCACGGCCTGACCTCGACACGCCTGCGGCTCGGGCTCGAAGGCCCGCGCGTCGTCGAGCTGCGCACCGACGTCAGCGACCGCGAGGCCGAGCTCTGCCGCCTGCTGCTCGGGATCGACGTGCACGCGCTCGCGCTCGACGCCGCTCTCGGGCAGTCCGCCGCAGCCGAGTACGTACGCTTCGGCACGGCCGATGCCCAAGTTGCCTGACGACGGAGGTTTTGACGAAATAGCGGCTGTGCCGCCGGAACGCGCTGCTCGCCCCGAGGCCGCGTCCTCAGTCGCGCCCGTACCTTCCAGGTGCGAACGCTCCCTGCGTCCTTGCA
>Ga0307289_10001225_pt1 | contig 10957 bp, 12 predicted proteins | sample ER_DNA_143_FD_194483 | JGI IMG/M metagenome (GOLD analysis project Ga0307289, IMG submission 194483) | Bulk soil microbial communities from the East River watershed near Crested Butte, Colorado, United States - ER_DNA_143 | ecosystem: Environmental > Terrestrial > Soil > Floodplain | place...
GCTCGGCGCCGACTTGCCTTATGTCCTCCGCGTGGTCGGGATTACGGATAAGAGCGACGGCCTGGTCGCCACGTTGCGACAAGATCTTGGCCAGGCGTCGAGCGATCTGGCCGTGACCTCCTGCTATGGCTACTCGCACGGCTTCAAACCTAAACCGTTGTGCGACGCTGTTGCGCCCCGGGTCGGGAGGCCACCGGCCGAGAAATTCCACGTGTCTACACAGGAATTCCACGTGTCTACACAGGTGTGACACACTAGGACGTGCTGTTGCAATTCTTGAGCCGTGGTAAGTGCTACGCCCTGGAACTTTGCGTGGGCGTTAGCGATCAACTGCCGTCCGACAGCAGTCAGAGAGTCGCGCGGTGCGACCTCTAGATGCTAGGAGAGATTTACATGGCACAAGGAACCGTGAAGTGGTTCAACGGCGAGAAGGGCTTCGGCTTCATTGCGGTCGATGGTGGCGGCGCGGACGTGTTCGTGCACTACAGCGCGATCGAGTCGAGCGGCTACCGCTCACTGGATGAGGGGCAGCGGGTGGAGTTCGAGACCACCCAGGGCCCGAAGGGTCCCCAGGCGGACAAGGTTCGCGCCATCTAGTTCCAAACACTGAGTAAGCAAGAAGCGTCGGTCATTGACCGGCGCTTCTTGTTCAATGACCGGGGGGTTCTGTCACTACCTGGCATACCGGGCACTTCACCAGTAGACATAGCTGTGGCGACTAGTTCGGCCGCCACCACCAGCGGAAAAGAAAGAATCACATGTCCACCTGGCTGATCACCGGATGCTCCACAGGTCTGGGTCGCGCCCTGGCCGAGGCGGTGATCGCCTCGGGTCACAACGCGGTCGTCACTGCCCGCGACGTCGAGAAGGTCGCCGACTTGGCGGCTGACAAGACCGACCGCGTACTCCCACTGCCCCTTGACGTGACCGACACCGCCCAGATCAGGAACGCCGTCGGGAAGGCCGAGGAGCAGTTCGGCGGCATCGACGTCCTTGTCAACAACGCCGGCTACGGCTACCGCGCAGCCGTCGAGGAAGGTGACGACTCCGACATCCGTGCACTGTTCGAGACGCAGTTCTTCGGTGCGGTCGCGATGATCAAGGCGGCGCTCCCAGGGATGCGTGCCCGCCGCTCCGGCGCGATCGTCAACATTTCCACGATCGGCGTCCAGATCATGCCGGCGGGCTCCGGTTACTACGCCGCGTCCAAGGCCGCGCTCGAAGCCATGTCCGGCGCGCTCCGCGGCGAATTGCAGCCGCTCGGAATCTCGGTCACCGTCGTCGAGCCTGGCGCTTTTCGCACTGACTTCGCTGGCCGCTCACTCACCCAGTCGAGCACCGTCATCGACGACTATGCCGACACCGCCGGCAAACGCCGCAAGGAACATGACACGGCGCACGGCACCCAACCCGGCGACCCGGCAATGGCAGCCAAAGCGATCATCGCCGCAGTCGAGTCCGACGAGCCGCCGGCGTTTCTGCTGCTGGGCAATGATGCGCTCAAGACCTACCGCCGGCTAGCCGAAGCCAGACTCGAGACCATTGAAGCTTGGGAGCGCCTCAGTACGAGCACCGACATCGACGCCCGCAAATGAGGCTTCTGGGAGCCGTCGCAGATCTGAGCGGTGCCCTCAATGTGGCAGCTGACCCTTCGGGTAGCCGCCGTTGCTGTAGAGCAGCTGTCCGTTGATCCAGGCGCCGCTCGGGGACAGTAGGAAGCGGACAAGATTGGCAGTGTCGGTGGGGGTTCCGAGGCGTCCTGTCGGTTGTTCGGCGATAGCACTGGCGCGAGTCGCGTCGTCCATCCAGCCGGTGTCGACAGGTCCGGGGTTGATCACGTTCGCGCGCAATCCAAGGCCAGCTAGTTCGTGCGCCGAGGCGAGTACGAGTCGGTCCAGTGCCCCCTTAGTAGCACCGTAGGGGAGGTTGCCGACGGTGTGATCGCTGGTCAGCGCTATCACGGCACCGCCTTCGGGGCCGAGCTGACGGGCGAATCCGGCGATAAGCAGCCAGGAGGCTCGCACATTGACGGCGTAGTGCCGGTCAAAGCTCTCCACGGAGGTGTCGAGTACGCCCGAATTCACGCTCTCGCAATGCGACAGCACCACTGCGTCCAGCGGGCCGATTCGTTCCGCGGCGGTGTTGATCAAGGCCGACGCTGCGCTTGGATCCTCGAGGTCGGCCGGGATGAGTTCTACTTTCGCGCCACGACTTCGCAGCTCTTCTACCAACCGATCTGGGTCGTTCCCCGCGTCAGCCATGTGGAGCCGTTCGTCATACGGCCGCCAAAACGAAAGCCCGAGATCCCAGCCGTCGGCAGCCAGTCCAGCTGCGATACCGGCGCCGATCCCTCGGAGCCGTCCGACGCCGGTAATCAGAGCGGTCTGCGCCATAGCGCTCATCCTGACAGTTCGCTAGGACACAACGTCCTCGGGCGAGAGCTGCTCAGCGCGGTACGAGCCGGAACGTGGCTGCAGTGGCGTCCGGCTCGACCATCGGTCGGACATAGCTGTCTGGATATCGGGTGTATTTGCTGCGGTACGCGTCGTGAATCGCGGGATGCACGCTGTCGTCAGGCTCCTCGAAGGTGACATCACGCTCGACGCCGGCGGCTCGAATGCGGCCCTCGTGACGCTGCAGCGCCCGCCGGAACCAGACGCCGGAGCGTCCTCGCCAGGACCGCACATACAACTCATCTCCCACGCGCACGACCCAGATGGTCGTGTACGGACGCAAGCTCCCGTCCTGTCGATACGAGGCGATCTCCAGCTCATCGGCGGGACCGATCCGGGAGAGCTCGGTGTCCGTCCATCCGCTCATTCGGCGTCAGCCCATGTCGTCGAGGGCGGTGATTTCCTCCGGCGTGAGACGCAGGCCAGCGGCGGCCACGTTCTCCTCGAGGTGGTCGATCGATCCGGTGCCGGGGATCGTCAGCATCGTCTCTGACCGTGCCAACAGCCAAGCTAGTGCCACCTGATGCGCGGTCGCGCCGTGGTGCTCAGCAATGTCGATCAGCGTGGGAAGTCGGTCGAGGTTCTGGATCGGCGCCCACGGCAGAAAGGTCATCTCCTCTTGCTCGCAGAGGTCGACAAGCCCGTCCGATTTGCGATCGCCCGGGTTGTAGCGGTTCTGGATGGACACGATTGGCGTCAACACTTGAGCCCGCCGCAGCTGATCCTCGTTGACGTTGGACAGGCCGATATGGCGGATCTTGCCCTCGTCCTTCAGAGCGACCAAGGTGCCGATCGAATCCTCGAGCGGCACTGCGCGGTCAGGCCTATGCAACTGGTACAGGGGAATCTGGTCCAACCGCAGGCGCTGCAGGCTGCCCTCACACGCCTCACGTAGATGCTCCGGCCGCCCGTCTGGATCCCACCGCCCCGGCCCGGGGCGTACGAGTCCACCCTTGGTCGCGATCGCCAGATCGTCCGGATAGGGATGCAGCGCCTCGGCGATGAGCTCCTCGCTCACGTTGGGCCCGTACGAATCAGCCGTGTCGATGAAGTTGACGCCGAGTTCGACAGCGCGCCGCAGCACCGCCCGGGCCTGGTTCCGGTCAGGCGGGTCGCCCCAGATGCCTCGACCCGTGATCCGCATCGCGCCGAAGCCCAGACGGTTGACCGTGATATCCCCACCGATGTCGACCGTTCCGGCGTCCGCCGCCGTTGCTCCAGTGGTCGCGGGCATTCGATACTCCTTCTCGCCATAACTCAGTCCGTCAGACATCAAGGTATTACCCGATCCGCAGGCTGGGTCGTTGCCTTGGAAAGCGCGAATACTGGCTAAATGAAGGTGCTGTGGGTGCTGCCAGCCACCCTAGTACTGATCGCGTGCAGTGCCGCAGCGCCGAATACGTCGCCGTCGCCAGCGCCAGCGGCCACTTCAACTGTCGCAACAGCGCCACGAGCTTCCGCAACGACGGCTCGGCCGAGCACGACTCCGACGCCGAAGGCGACCAACAAGCCCAAGCCGCATCCGATTTCAGTCCAGGCCTTGATCAACAAGAAGTACGACGGACACAACCTGAAACTGGGTCGGCTACTTGCCGACTACGGCGCGTACAAGCGCTACGTGATCACCTATCGAGGCGACGGCCTCAAGATCTCTGGGGTCATGAACGTCCCGGACGGCAAGGGCCCGTTTCCAGTCCTGGTGCTCAACCACGGCTATATCGACCCCGACACGTATTTCCCGGGTCAAGGCATGCCACGCGAACACGATTACCTGGCGCGACACGGCTACGTCGTACTGCACACCGACTATCGAGGCCATGCCTCCTCCGACAATGACCCGAACGTCGATTACGAGCTCCGCTTGCCGTACGCGGTTGACACGATCAACGCCGTCAAGGCGGTCAAGTCCTCCAAGTTGCCGTTCCTGGACAAAGATCGGATCGGTTGGCTGGGACGCTCCATGGGCGGCGGTGTGACCTTGACCGCATTGGTGGTCCAGCCGGGCCTGGTCGATGCCGCCGTCATCTACGCGTCGGTGAGCTCGATGGCCGCGGACAACTGGAAGCAGTTCTATCGGCCGTCGGAAGATCGGTCGCGAACCAACCGCCGGATCGCCCGGACGTACGGCCTGCCGGACAAGTCGCCAGAATTCTGGCGCGCAGCGTCGCCGCGGCCGTACTTCGATCGGATCACTGAGCCGGTGCTGGTCCACCACGGCACCGCAGACGACACCTGCCCAATCCGCTGGTCAGAAGCGACGGTCAAGGCGCTGAACGCCGCCGGCAAACATGTCACATTCGTCAAATACCGGGGGGAGGGCCACACATTCGAGCGCCGATGGCAGCGCTCGATTGAGCGCACAGTCGCCTTCTTCGACAAGCACCTGGAGTGATGGACTCAACGCGATAGCCGGCCCCACAATCGAAAGTGGTCACAAACAGCGCATCTGAATCGATCTAGCAGTGTCGTCGCTGACCACTTTTGCTGCAAATCCCGGCGCGGAATCGTCACGGCAAGAACTCTTCGGCAATCGAATCGGCCACATGGGGTAATGAAACCCTCGATGGCAGAACCACAGGCTCTCATTGCCGATCGATACCGTTTGCTGCGCCGCATCGGCAGCGGCGGCATGGGCGTGGTCTGGGAAGGCTGGGATGAGCGTCTGGAACGTCGCGTCGCGGTCAAGCAGCTGTACCGCCAGTCAGCAGCCTCAACAAAGGAAGCAGAGCTGGCCAACCAGCGGGCGATGCGTGAGGCTCGGATCACCGCACGACTCCAGCACCCGCACGCAGTAGCGGTATTCGATGCGGTTGAGCAGGACGGCCAGTTGTGTCTGATCATGCCATTCATCCCCTCGATCACCCTTGCCTCAGTGCTGGAAGAGGGTGGACCACTGCAACCGGAGGAAGCCGCCAAGGTAGGTGCCGACGTCGCGTCAGCACTGGCAGCCGCCCATACGGTCGGCATCGTCCACCGCGACGTGAAGCCGGGCAACATCTTGATCGCCGATGACGGTTCGGCGTTGATCAGCGACTTCGGAATCGCCCGAGCTCTGGGGGATGCGACGCTGACAAGCAGCGGGATGATCCACGGGACGCCGGCCTACCTGGCTCCTGAAGTCGCCCGCGGTAGCGAAGCCGACTTTGCCTCGGATGTGTTCTCGCTGGGCTCCACGCTGTACACCGCGCTGGAGGGCCGCCCACCGTTCGGCACCGACGACAACACCATGGCATTGCTGCATCGCGTGGCCTCCGGGCAATTTCCGCCTCTGCAGCACAGTGGCCAACTGGCCCCCCTGATCATGCGCATGCTCTCGATCGATCCTGACGCTCGGCCGTCGATGGGCACAGTGAGCGAAAGTCTCGCGCGGCTGGCAGGCTCCAATGCCGACTCCCAGCCAGCTACCGTTCCGGCCCCAATCGCAGAACCCGAGCCGTCGGCAGCCCCTTCCCCAAGCCCAACCCCATCCCCAACCCCAACCCCAGCCCCAGCCCCGGGCAGTCAAGATCAGCTCCCACCCCAACCCCGGCAGCGGCGCGGCCTAGCGGCTGCGGTAGCCATAGTTGCTCTAATCGGCATTGGAATTCTGGTGACTGCCCTCCTCGTGAACGACCGCAGAGCCGCGGATCCGACGGCCGGCAATGGCGAATCGAGCTCGGCCGTACCTGCGAGCGCGAGTGTCTCCGGGCCCTCGTCACCGACTCCGAGCGCCGCATCGCCGACTTCGACAGCATCCGCACCCCAGCAAGGTCCGGCGCCGAAACCAACGCCACGGGCCCGAGCTCGTACGTCCTCCAGGGCTCCAGCGCCAACAACTCCACCGACGGTTCGGGGTACCCCCACGGCAGCGCAGCTCAGGCGGGCGATCACCAGCTACTACGCCTTGATGCCTCGCAACACCGATGCGGCGTGGCCGCGGATGACGGCCTCATATCAAACCAACCATGCCGGCGGACGGCAGGCTTACCAGCGATTCTGGGATGCCATCGGCAAGATCACCGTGGCTGATGTCAAGGGCATACCCCCAAATGGAGCGCGGGCGACACTTACGTACTACTTCAAGGACGGCCGTGTGGTACGCGAGCGGACTGCGTACGGGCTTGTCAACGAGGACGGACGCCTCAAGATCAGCAGCTCGACGGTGCTGAGCAGTGTGACGCTCTCAACGTCATAGTGGGCCTCCAGCCTGCCCAGCGCCCAAAGCACACCGAGCACCAATGCGGCCCAGATAGCGTCGAGTCGAAGCTGCAGTCTGGGAAGGGCAAACCCGCGCCAGCCGACCTCCTCGAAGAGCCCAACGATGATCACGGTCGACAAGAAGAAGAGATCAATCGACCGCCAATCTGTATAGGCACCGGTCCCGCGTACGGGCGCCCCGGCTGCAATGGCCAATAGCGCTGTAAGACCAGCAAGGACGAAGGGACCGAGCAGCGCGACGGCGTACCAGATCGGATGCACCCGCCAGCGTCCCAGCTGCCGCAGCAAGGCCCACAGCTCTCGCCTTCCGCCTGCCAAAAGAGCAACGATCACTGCTGCGATCAAGGGCCCAAAAGGCACCAGCGGACTGCTGGTGGGATTCAAGATCACCAACGGCCATAGTGCCCACGACAGCAGGTAGGCCAGTACGAAGTACAGCACGAGGTCGTGCCGGGCAGCCCAGTTACGTGGTGCAGTGCCCGTTGTTTCGGCCTCATGATTGAGTCCTTCGCTGCGCCCAGTCATGTCTTGGAGATGCTAATCGCGCCCGTTGTCCCGTGGCATCCGGACTCGTTCTGGTAGGTGCCGCGGAGGTAGAGTCGGCTAATGGCAGCCGTTACCATTTCGGCGCCTCAAGCTTTTGGCGCCGACATCGTCGAGGTACACCCAAGTTGGAAGACCCGGCGGCGACACTTACAACAGCTCCGGCTCCGCGACCAGATCAGCGCGCGGCTTGCCGAGCTTGATCAAATCGCCTGCATTCTCAACGACGCCGCCGACCTGGTACACGCCGGCTGGCTGCAGGAAAGCTGGTTTGCATATCGCGACGGCAGAGGACGGCTTAGGCCGGTCAACGCCTACAACGCCAAACAGATGACAGGTCACCCAGTGGTCGCAGCCTGCCTGGTAGGCGCAGTCGTCCAAGCCGGCGGTGGCATGCCTTACGTCCGAACACAACCAGTTCAACGTGCCCTAGACCTGACCTGGCACACTTTGTTCAAGACTTCGCCGGAACTGATCCGCCGGATACCCGCTCCCGAGGCGCGCGTACACCATGTTCAAGATCTGACTCGCTGGAACGACCACCCGAGCCGGACTGCTGGTCAGGCGGAAGAACTGCTGCGTCGCAGCGCCACCGCCGCCCGGTCGGAAGCGGAAATCCTGCGCCAGGTGCCGGTCCCACAGCTGTAGCCGCCCACTGTGAGAATGGAGGAAACCGGCATGACGGCCGGGATCGGAGGCATGCGGCTATGCGGGTGGTATGGAGAGGCACCATCTCCTTCGGCTTGGTGACGATTCCTGTCCGGTTGTATGTCGCGACCGAGAGCAAGCGGGTTCCGTCCCATCAGATCCATGTCCCCGACGGTGGCCGGGTGCAGTACAAGCGGGTCTGCTCGATCGATGGCGCGGAGGTGCCGTACGAGGAGATCGGCCGCGGCTACGTCTCGACAACCGGTGAGCTCGTCGTACTCAACGACGTCGATCTCGCCATGCTGCCGGCCAAGACATCACGCTCGATCGAGGTCATTTCTTTCCTACCGATGGCGGCGGTTGACCCCATTTACTTCGACCGCAGCTACTACGTCGAGCCCGAACCGCAGGCCGCCAAGGCGTACCGGCTCATGCGGGACGCGCTGCGCAAGCTGGGTCGGATTGCCGTCGCCAAGGTCACGCTTCGTGATCGCGAGATCATCGCGGTGTTGCGGGTGCACGACGATGTTCTGCTGCTCGCGACCATGCTCTGGCCGGACGAAGTCCGGGAACCGAGCTTCCCGTTCCTGACCGAGGACGACGAGTGGTTGACACCGAGCCAGGAGCTTGCCATGGCCGAAGCGCTGATCGACTCGCTGTCGGATGATCAGTTGGATCCGGCCAGATACCGCGATGTGCACCGGGAGACACTGACCGCTCTGATCGATGCCAAGGCGACCGGGCAAACTGTGACAACCCAAGAAGCTGCGCCGCGAGGGGCAGCGCCACCCGACCTGTTGGACGCTTTGCGCGCCAGCATTGCGGCTGCCAAACAACGCCGATCGACGAGAAACGGCGGACGCCGGCGCGCCGCCACGACCGGCAGCGAGGCGAAGAAGAAGCTCAAGAAGCCGGCAGAGGCCAGCCGTGAGGCCGGGCCGCCGAAAAAGCGCAGTTGAGGCGACAGGCCGGCAACACGCCCACTCTCAATACCGCGTTATGAGGATGGGAGCTGGTACCAAGAGCTCATGAGCAGTTGTCCTGACTGTGGCCTCGACTTCGACCACTTCCTAGACCACTGCCACGGCACCCTGGTCGTCCATAGAGATCGCACTCTCGAGTGCACCGATCCTGCTTGCGAGCTTCCTGAGCTGCTGCGGCACGGGTTCATCATCGACTGCATGGCGGTGCTCGGCGGCTGCTGCGTTGATGGCACTCTGACAGGCAGCACGCCAGATTCGCCTCCTTCGTCGCTCGCAAACAACAAGCGCACATCCGCGGCGTAGTACACCCGCGAGCTCCTGCAGTCGGCGAAGCGCGCTGCCTGTCATAGCGCTACGTAGCCGATGACGCAGTGGACCTGCCGGCCGTATCCTGACTTGCATTGCCCGCCGGTGGCCACGTTAGATTGGCCGTTGGATGACTGTGCATATGACGGGGCAGATGACGGGGCGCGAACTGGACGACATCGTCCGAGAGCTCTACGTGCTACCACCAACCGATTTCATCGCTGCCCGGAACGATTTGGTACGCCAAGCCCGGTCAGCCGGCAGCCGGGAGATCGCCGAACGGCTGCAACAGCTTCGGCGTCCGACCCGCAGCGCCTGGCTGGTGAATCTGCTCGCCAGCGACGATGCGGCAATGCAGCGCCTGTCGGCCCTGGGGCGCCAGCTACGGGATGCCCAAACCGGATTAGCCGGTGCCGAGTTGCGCACCCTGGCCGAGCAGCGCCGGCATTTGATCGCCGATCTGATGGAGCGGGCCCGGGCCTATGCCGATGAAGCCGGCGTACGCCTGACTCCTGCCGTGCTGTCGGAGGTTCATGCCACGCTGCAGGCCGCTCTTGTTGATCTTGCTGGGGCGCTGACCGTTCGCAACGGGCGGCTGGTACGTCCGCTTTCGCACAGTGGATTCGGGCCGCGACCACGGGTCAGCGTTGCGCAGATCGGCTCGGGTGCTGAGCTGCGCCCGGTTGAGGTGCCAACCAGGCCGGCTGCCGAGATCGAGCGTCCTGAAGTCGAAGACGAGTTGGCGGCGCGGCGGCGTACGGTCCTCAGGGCTGTTGAGTTGGTCGAGGTGACCGATGACGCGTTGGCGGCGAACGAAGATGCCCAACCCGCGCTGGGCAATGAAACGAAAGCATTGCCTGAGTTGCGTCAGGCGGAGGAGGAACTTGCCGCCGTCGAAGCTGCGCATTGGACCACAGAGTTCGAACTCGCCGACGCCGAGGCGGCCGTAGAGGCCGCCGAAGACGCCTTGAGCGAGCTCGACTCGAGGCGGATGGAGGCTCGGCGGGACAAGGTCACCGCTCAACGGCATCTCAGCGAAGCACGTTCACGGCAACGCCACGCTGTGAACGCTTTGGCCGAGGCCCGCCGACGACTCGAGTCCGCCCGCGAAGCAGTCGACGCAGACGAGTAGCAGCAGTCAAACCTCGGCCGGCGACCGCGGCACTGCCGAAAGCGTCACGCAGCAGCGGTTCTCACCGGGTTCGAGACGGGCGTCGAGCAGACCCGGTGCGGCAGCGGCAACGAACCCGCTCAACATGGCATGGTTCAGCGAACACACCAACTCCGTGTGGCTAACAGCGAGGGCATGGAACGGACAGTTGGCCATGACGATGGTGTCATTGACGCGGCGAGGCTCGTAGCCGTGTTCGGTGAGAATCCGTACGGCGAGTTCCAGAGCTGCCTCGGCGCCACGCGGGCGATCAGTACCTGCTGCAGCGATTGCTGCACCCAGGACACAGGCTGCATTACTGATCGCCTCGAGGATCGGCGTACCGCTGTGGGTCGAATCTGAGATCGCATCAGCCATGATCTGCCCGGCTAGCTCATAGTCGCGCGCTGGAAGGGCAACGGCGAACTCGCTGCGACCCCTGCGATAGCGCTTGGCGGGACGCCCGGCACCGGGGCCACTGCGTCCGGTCAGCCGGACATAGTCCGCCTCGAGCAGTCCTGCCGCCTCCAGTCGATCGAGGTGAAACTTCGCTTTGTGGCGCGCAACCCCGGCAGCGTGCGCCGCTTGGTCCCGGCTCACTGGTTGATCTTGTGAGCAGACGAACTCATACAGCCGGCGGCGTACGGGGTCGGCCAATACGCCAATGGCAGTGATGT
>Ga0307289_10001227_pt1 | contig 10951 bp, 9 predicted proteins | sample ER_DNA_143_FD_194483 | JGI IMG/M metagenome (GOLD analysis project Ga0307289, IMG submission 194483) | Bulk soil microbial communities from the East River watershed near Crested Butte, Colorado, United States - ER_DNA_143 | ecosystem: Environmental > Terrestrial > Soil > Floodplain | place: USA...
GTGGGCGTGGATCGCGGGGTGCGTCGTGCTCGGCCTCGCCGCAATCGCGGCTGGCCGTGCGATCGTCCCGGACGCGGGCCGCACCGTCTACGTCGCGGGCGTGCTCGCCAATGTCGGGACGACGCTGCTGCTCGTCGGGATCGTCGTGCTGCTCGAGCGCCGGATCGTCGACACGGCGGTGCGCGCCGTGCGGAACGCGAGCGACGAGGCTCGCCGAGCTGCTCGCGACGACCTCGACGCGCAGATGTTGGGGATCGGTGGACGAGGCCGAAGCGCGCCGGATGACGGACGAGTACTCCCGCCGCATCACCGACGCCGCGGACGAGTACTCCCGCCGCATCGTCGACGGCGAGGGCGGCGACGCCGAGCGGAACTAACACTCACTGGAGCGAGAAGGCGTCAGTTCCCCCGACGTGCAGACTCGCAGGCTCAGGGCACATTGCGTGTCTCTTAGCCAGACTCCTTGCTAACGTCCGGCGACAGAATGGTCACCACACTTGAGTCGTCCTCGGCACCGAGCCCGGCGGCTTCGGCGATCAGGTACAGCTGTTCGGCAGCGGCGGCCAGCGGCAGTGGGACGTGGCACGCCCGACCGACGTTGGTCACGATGCCCATGTCCTTGACAAAGATGTCGACTCGCGATTTGACCTCGGCGCCGCCGCTGTAGGCCTGCAGCATGCGAGGGCCGCGATCGGAGAACATAAATGAGCCGGCCGCGCCCTGGGACAGCGCGCTGATCACCACCGCTGGATCGAGTCCTAGCCCACGGGCGAGCGCGATCGCCTCAGCTGCGGCGGCAATGTGAATTCCGGCGAGGAGCTGATTGATGGTTTTCAGGGCCTGCCCGTCGCCCGGGCGTGGACCGACGATTGTCAGGGTGGAGGCGAGGTGGTCCAGCACTGGCTGGGCCGCCGCCAGCGCATCCTTCGTCGCTCCCACCACGATGAGCAGATCGCCATTTCCGGCCCTGACCGGGCCGCCGCTGATCGGTGCGTCGACCAGGGGGTACCCGGCATCCTCGAGCCGGTCGGCCAATGCGCGCGCGGCCTCCGGGCCGATGGTGCTGGTCAAGATCACCGGAGAGCCGGGTCTCAATGACTCCAGCACCCCGTCGTCGCCGAAGAGTGCGGATTCGGCTTGGCCTTGATCACGAACCGCCAGTAAGGCAATGTCGGCGTTCTTGCTGGCACCTTCCGGAGTCGCCTCGGCCACGATGCCACGTTCCCGGGCCAGCTGCCGGCGCGGCTCGAAGGGGTCGAACCCGGTGACGGAGAAGGTGGTCGCCAGGTGCGTGGCCATGGGTAGCCCCATGGCGCCCAGGCCGATGACAGCGATGTTGGTTCGGGTCTCGGACACGGCGTGGACTCTCCTTTGGAACTGAGGACGCGTTCAGGCACTTCGCAGCGTGTCGACCACCGCCGCGAGCGCATCGTCATCACCCACGTTGCCGGCGAACACGATGTAGGGGATGCCTTGAGCAAGTCCGGTGACAGGCTCCCAGAGCGAGATGATGCCTGGCAGCATCGTGCCGCGGCACCAGGCGCGCTGAATTTCCAGGCCCTCGGTCGCGGTATCAGACGAGGTAATGCCGCCCTTGGCCAGGACGAAAGCTGGCCTGACTTCGCTCACGATCTCGCGCACGGTGCCGACTAGGGCGGCGCTGACCGTACGGGCGATCATCAGGCTACGCACGGCATCGTCGCCCGTCACCAGCGTTCGACTGGTCCGGATCACGATGTCACTATCGGCGTCGTTGTTCCGCAGCGCGTTCGCAGCTTGCCCGGCGACATCGTTGACGTGGCGGTCACGGGCGCTGTCGTCGAGCAGAGTCGGGACATCGAGCTCCAGCTCGATGATCTTGTCCTGGTCGCGTAGCCGGTCGAGCTGGCGGGTAGTGAGTCCGACGTGCGACCCGACTGCGATTAAGCCATGTTTGGTGGCTGGCCGGCTTTCGTCAGAGTCGGTGGGCCGCGGAGCGAAGATCTGCCTGAGCCGCTGGGCGTCTACCGGCGGGGTGGCGTGCTGGCCGGTACGGGCACGTACGAACGACGGTCCGATTCGGTAGATGAAGTTCTGACCGGCTGTCTCGGCGCGCAGCAGTGCAAGAACCACGACTTGCTGATCGGCGTCGGCGGCTGTGTCCACCACTACCGGTTGGCCGTTACGCAGATCTGCCAGGATCTCTTGAACCCGGTCCGGCCCACCGACTCGAATGTCGGTTAACGTGATCGTGGCGACCTGGTCGCGGGGGATTCGGCCGGCTGTCTTCTCCTCGACCCAGTCGCGCAGGTCGGAGTTGCGGTAGCCGAAGCTGGCATCTTTGGCGAATTCGCTGTGGGAGACCGGAATCATGCCCTCGGCTGTCCGGGCCCAATGCACCGAGTCGACTGTGAGGCGACCGGGCTCGACGTAGCTCGGGCATATCATCACGCCGTCGACCACGGTGCCGCGCGCGGCCAGCTCCTCGGCCAGGACGTCGGTCTCAAGAGGGAAGTAGCCGCGCAATGTGGAGTCGCTACGACTCGCGATCACATAGGGCACCTTTTCGAGAGTTGCCGCCTGATGCAGGGCGTCGACCACCTGCCGATTGCGGTCGGCCGCATCGGCCTCAGAAAGGCTCCGGGTATTGGTCAACACGAAGAAGCCTGCAGTTGGCTGTTGCAGCGCCCATTGCAAGTCCGCGACCGTCCAGCTCGTCAACACGGGCAGATCGGCAATCGTCTGAGTACCGGTGGGATCGTCATCAAGAAACACCACCCGCCGGCCCTTTCGGACCTGATCCAGGTTGGCACCGACATCGAGAATGGGTGGCTGGTCGGCGAGCAGTCGGTCCAGCGGGATGGCGCCGACAGACTGAGACGACGGTGCAGGTGGGGGACCAGTGGTCACGGTGAAACCCCCTCGGTTGGGGCCGGTCGTTCCTGTGAGACTACCGAGATGCCACCCATGCAGCCAGGTAGGGAGCTTCTTTGGTTGATACCGAGGATCGGGGTACCTCAGGCACTGGACGCCATGGATCGCCTGGCAGAAGATAAGAACACCCCTGGGGAAGGTCGCTAACGAATGACCGAACAGATCAAGCACATCGCAGTGATCGGTGCCGGTTACATGGGGGGCGGCATCGCGCAGGTGTTCGGCATGGCGGGCATGGATGTGGTGATCATGGACGCGGACCCGGACATCACCGCGCGACATCTCGATCGACTTCGCCAAGAGGCTGAGGACTTCGAGAACCGAGGACTGCTGGAGCCGGGATCAGCGGAACTGGTTCGGAAGAACCTCCGAGCCGCTAATAGCGTGGCCGAGGCTGTCGCGGACGCAGACTTTATCGAAGAAGCGGTCCTCGAACGGCCTGACGTTAAGGGGCCAGTGCTGCGCAGCATTGAGGAGGCGGCCCGGCCGGACGCAGTGATCGGCAGCAACACATCGACGCTACCGATTGGTGATCTTGCTGCTGGATTGACGCATCCGGAGCGCTTCCTCGGTGTGCACTTTTCCAATCCCGCGCCGTTCATTCCCGGGGTTGAATTGATTACCCACTCCGGAACCGATGAGGGCGTCATTGAAGCGATCGAAGCCCTCATTCGCCGGACGGACAAGCTGACGGCGCGAGTTAACGATAAGGCCGGCTTCGTGCTCAACCGGCTGCAGTACGTGCTGCTCCGTGAGGCGGTTAATCTCGTCGAGGAGGGCGTGGCGACACCGGAAGACATTGACGTCATCGTCCGCACCACGTTCGGTTACCGGCTACCGTTCTTCGGTCCCTTTGCGATCGCCGACATGGCCGGCCTGGATGTCTACCGGGACGGCTTCTCTACTCTGCAGGCCCATTACGGTGACCGGCTGGCCGTACCGGCTCTGCTCACCGAGCTGGTCGAGAGCGGCCGGTACGGGGTGAAGCAGGGCGGCGGCTTCGTTATCCCGGCCGGCGACCAGTCTGCGTTGGTGGCCTACCGCAATACCGCGTACGCCCGGCTGGGGCAGCTGTTGCAGGAGCTTGGGCCGGCGCCGCAGGGAGGAAGCGATTCATGACAACTGCCCCGTACAGCGCTGAGACCTGGCCGATCGCAGCCGCGATGCTGCCGTTCGGAAGCACCGATTCCCATGGCGGCCCTATCCATGACGCCGAACCGGAGGAATGGGCCAAGCACCTGCGGCTGGTGCGGCGGATCGGCTTCACTGAGGTCGATCCCACCGACACCTGGGTCCGGGTCGGTGATCTCAGTCCTGAGCGGCTCGCCGATTTCAAGAGCGTGCTCAGCGACGTCGGCCTGACCATTCCGGCCATTTCGACCTCACGCCGCAGCGTGATGGATCCCGAACATGGCGAGGAGTACCTCGCGTACAGTCACCGGCTGCTCGACAAAGCGGCGGAGCTGGGCGTTCCGATGGTCAGTTTTGGCTTCTTTCAGGCGTTCACAGAAGAACAGCAGCGCGCGCTGTGGTTCTGGTTGGCCGATGGTTGGCATGACGATGAGTCGCCGGAGGCGCGAAGCCGCGCGGCGTCGTTGATCCGCGAACTGGCCGAGCACGCTGCCAGTAACGGCCAGCAGATCACCCTCGAGATGTATGAAGACACCTACGTCGGGACCTGTGACGACGCCGTTCAATTCCTCAAGGAAGTCGGGCACGATGCCTGCGGCCTGAACCCTGACATCGGCAACTTCATTCGCCTGCACCGCCCGATCGAGCCGGTGCAGGACATGTTCGACAAGGTTCTGCCGTACACCAACTACTGGCACGTCAAGAACTATCTGCGTGACGAAGACCCCGCGACCGGCCAGGTGATGACCTTCCCGGTGCCGATGGAGTTCGGCTTGATCAACTACCGGGCCGCGATCAGCCAGGCGCTGGACCTCGGCTTCCGCGGCGCCTTCCTGTGCGAGCACTACGGCAGCGACGCGATCACCGTGATCGGCAAGAACTGTGCCTACATCCGCGACATCCTCGCCACCTTGATCGATTGAACGACGGACCTAGAAGAAGGAGCACCAATGACCTCCGCACCAGCCCCTGCAACCTCCACCGCCCCATCCCGGTTGCCTGAGCTTCGTACGGCCGTCGTCACTGGGGCCGGCGGTCCGGCGGGCATCGGCCGAGTCACCGCCGAGCTTCTGGCCGAGAACGGTTGGCACGTCGCGCTGGTCGACATCAACGCCGAGGGCCTGTCCGGCGTGGAGCAGGAGCTCCGCGACGCGGGACATGAGAACCTGCTCGCAGTACCGACCGACATCGCCTCGGAGTCATCGGTGACCGAGGCGTACCAGCAGATCGACTCCGAACTGCCTCCGGTAGTCGGTCTGGTCAACTTGGCCGGCATCGCTTGCCCAGTGCCGCTCCATGAGTGCAGCCTTGAGGAGTTCGAGCGGGTGATGGCGGTGAACGTCACAGGCTCGTTCCTGATGCTCAAGGCTGCCGCTGCGCGCATGATCCCGCAGGGTGTCGGGCGGATCGTCAATACCTCATCGATCACCGCATTTGACGGTGGCGGCACTTTCTCCAAGGGCGTTTACGCCACCGCCAAAGCCGCGGTGATCGGCATGTGCAAAGGCGGAGCGCGCGAGCTCGGTCCGTACGGGATCACTGTGAACGTGCTGGCGCCAGGACCGGTCGACACCGAGATCATGGGTGGCCGGCTCAGCGATGAGCGCAAGACGTCAATGTCAGCCGGCATCCCGCTTGGCCGGGTGGGGCAGCCGGGTGAGATCGCCGCCACCGTGGCGTTCCTGCTTTCCGAAGGTGGCGGCTACATCAACGGTGCGACCATTCAGGTCGACGGCGGCAAGCACATGCACTGAACACCTGCGCCCTGAGCTTGTCGAAGGGCCTCAATCTGCGACAAGCTCAGCGCACAGACCCACAAGCAAGGAGATATCGATGGCCGACACAGTCACAAATCAAACCCCGCAGCGTCGCTTCGAGTTGAGCGAGCAGGCAAACCGGAAGGTCTTCAGACGACTGATCCCATTCCTGCTGTTGATGTATGTGATTGCGTTCCTGGACCGAAGCAATGTCTCGTTCGCCCAGCAAGAGTTCGAGGCCGACTTCGGCATCAGCACGGCCTCATACGCCTTCGGCGCTGGGCTCTTCTTCGTCGGCTACGCGATCTTCGAAGTCCCGAGCAATCTGTTGTTGCATCGGGTCGGGGCGCGGTGGTGGCTGTCCCGGATCATGGTGACCTGGGGCATCGTGGCCGCCGCCTTCATGTTCGTCCAGGGACCGATCAGCTTCTACATCCTGCGCTTCCTGCTGGGTGTCATGGAAGCCGGTTTCTTCCCCGGCGTCATCTTGTTCCTCACCTACTGGGTTCCAGCACGGCACCTGAGCCGGGCCCGGGGTTACTTCTATATGGGCATCGCGCTGGCGGGCATTCTCGGTAATCCGCTTTCTGGTGGTCTGCTGGAGCTCAATGGCTTCCTCGGGCTGCGCGGCATCCAGTGGATGTTCCTGGTCGAGGGCCTGCTGGCGGTTGCGGTCGGTATCTGGGCCTTCTTCTACCTGACCGACAGGCCCGAGCAAGCGACGTGGTTGCCCGACGACGAGCGGCAGGCGTTGGTGGAGACGATCGACGCCGAGGACACCGCCAAGGATGAAGGGCACGGGCCTAAGAAGGTGCTGGCCGCCCTCGGCAGCTGGCGGGTGTGGTACTTCGCGCTGATCTATTTCTGCCTCCAGATCGCGGTCTACGGTGTCACGTTCTTCCTGCCCACCCAGGTGACCGCCATCACCGGCCAGAAGCTCGGCTTCCAGTCTTCGCTGGTGACCGCCATCCCTTGGGTCTTCGCACTGGTGGGTCTGCTCATCTTCCCGGGTCTGGCCGACCGCACCCGCAAGCACCGGTTGATCGGCACATTGCTCCTGCTGGGCACCGCGTTTGGCATCGTCATCTCCGGTGCGCTCAGCAGTAACCCTGTGCTTGCGATCGCCGGCCTTTGCCTGGCCGCGATGGGGTTCATCGCCATGTCCCCAATCTTCTGGACGCTGCCGACGGAGTACATGACCGGATACGCCGCCGCCGCCGGCATCGGATTGATCAACTCGCTGGGCAACCTGGGCGGTTTTCTGGCGCCCATCCAGCGCGACTACTTCAAGGAAACGCTCGGCGGGAATGCGGGCCTGTACTCCCTAGCCATCGGGGCCGTCCTTGCCGCAGTGCTGTTTGCTGCGACCTCGTTCTTCAAGAAGGCCAACGAGGTCGAGGCTGGTCACCTGGAGGAGGTCGACGCCATGTACGTAGCGCATGAGAAGGCTGAGGCGGCGCGGGGAGTTCACAGGATTCCCAGGTAGGGCCATGAGAGCGCTGGTGTTGCGCGATTTCTATGACATCGCGGTTGAGGAGCGGCCGGATCCGGTGGCCGGGCCGGGGCAGGCGGTCGTGGAGGTGATTGCTACCGGCATCTGCGGCTCGGATTTTCACGGCTATTCCGGCGAAAACGGTCGCCGGCATCCGGGCCAGGTGATGGGTCACGAGACCGTCGGCCGGGTTCGCGATCTGGGACCGGACGTCGAAGGGGTTGCTATCGGCCAGCTGGTAACCGTGAATCCGGTCATGTCCTGCCATGAGTGTCCGGCGTGCCTGTCTGGGCAGGAACACTGGTGCAGCCGGCGCGTCGTGCTGGGCGTTGCTCCGGAGATCCCGGCGGCCTTCGCCGATCGGGTCGCGGTCCCGGCCAGCAACATTGTGCCTCTGCCAGAGCACATGCCCGAGGAGCTGGGCGCGTTAGCGGAGCCGATGGCCGTGGGCTACCACGCCGTCCGTCGGGGTCAGCCAAACCCCGACGATCGCGTACTGGTCATCGGCGGTGGGCCGATCGGGCAAGCCTGCCTGCTTGCTGCCCGCCGACTGGGAGTTCAGGCCATGGCTCTATCCGATGTCAGTCCATCGCGCCGCGACCTCTGCGCTCGGCTCGGTGCCGAAGTGGTCGATCCCACTGCTGGCAACCTGCCAGAGGCGGTGGCTGACCGGCTCGGTGGGCCCGCGACCCTGGTAGTCGATGCGGTCGGGGTAAACCGAACTGTGGCGGATGCAATGGCCGCGTCCAGCTTGGGGAGCAGGATCGTGCTGGTCGGCATGGGCTCGCCCCAACTGGATCTTGCTGCGTACACGCTCAGCACGGCGGAACGATCACTGATCGGGTCGTTCACCTATACCGCAGCCGAGTTCATCCAGACGGCGGAGTGGGTCGGCACGGTTCCCGAAGGGATCGGCGAGTTGATCGACGGTCGGGTGGGTTGGGAGGGGGCGCCGCAGAGCTTTGATGATCTTGCTCGGGGTCGCAGCTCGGCGAGCAAGATCTTGGTGTTCCCTCATGGTCCGCCAGACCGAGCTTCGGCATGACTACCAGGAAGATCGCCCACGTCCGCGCTTTCATTGTCGGCGCTGGAGGCGGCGCCGACTATCACGATCAGCAGGGTTACCACTGGATCGATGATCATATTGCGACGCCGATGTCGCGTTATCCGGGTTACGAGGAGAGCCGCCGCAGCTTTGGTCTTAATGTGTTGGGGACGCTGGTCGTTCAGGTTGAGGCCGACGACGGCACTGTTGGGTTTGGGGTGACGACGGCGGGGGAGCCCGGGGCGTGGATCGTGGAGCGTCACCTGGCGCGGTTTCTTGAGGGCGCTTCGGTGAATGATATTGAGAAGATCTGGGACCAGATGTGGAGATCCACCCTCTTCTATGGTCGTAAGGGACTGGTCCTCAATGTGATCAGTGCAGTCGATCTTGCTCTGTATGACCTGTTGGGTCGGCTGCGGCAGGAGCCGGTCTACGCCCTGCTCGGCGGTGCGGTGCGTGACGAGTTGATCTTCTACGCCACCGGCGCCCGTCCTGATCTTGCTCAGCAGATGGGGTTCATCGGCGGCAAGCTTCCCCTGCACCACGCTGCACATGAAGGGCTGGCCGGACTACGGGCGAACATCGAAGAGCTCGCGGCGATGCGAGACAAGGTCGGCGACGACTTCTGGCTGATGTGGGACTGCTGGATGTCGCTGGATCTTGACTACGCCATCCGGCTGGCCACCGCAGCCCACGAATACGGGCTGAAGTGGCTGGAGGAGGCATTGATCCCTGACGACTACTGGGGCTACCGCGAACTTCGCCAGAAGGTGCCGCCCGGGATGTTGATCTCCACCGGTGAACACGAGTCAACGCGGTACGGATTCCGGATGCTGCTGGAGATGGGTTGCGCCGACATCCTGCAGCCAGACGTCGGCTGGTGCGGGGGCATTACGGAGCTGATCAAGATCTCCGCGCTTGCCGACGCGTACGGTGCCCTGGTGGTTCCGCACGGGTCGAGCGTGTACTCCTATCACTTCGTGATCACCCGGACGAACAGCCCGTTCTCGGAGTTCCTGATGATGGCCCCGGAGGCTGATGAAGTGGTGCCGATGTTCTCACCGCTGCTGGTTGGCGAGCCGGTGCCGGCCAACGGTCGCATGAAGCTGCCCGACACGCCAGGTTTCGGCGTCGAGCTCAACCCCGACGTCGAGCTGATCCGGCCGGTGACTCGCTAGTTGGATCGGGCCGGCACCACGGTCTGGCGTTGGCTGCCGAGCCCTTCGATGCCGAGCTCGATGACATTACCGGCTTTCAGCCACACCGGGGGCTGCATGCCCATGCCGACCCCGGGTGGCGTACCGGTATTGATCAAGTCGCCTGGCTCGAGCACTAGGAACTGGCTGAGATAGTGAACGATGAAGTACGGGTCGAAGATCATCGTCGATGTCGACCCATTCTGGCGCCGTACACCGCTCACATCGAGCCACATCCTGAGGTCGCGGACATCGTCGATCTCATCCGGTGTGACGAGCCATGGTCCGGCTGGGTTGAAGGTCTCCGCCGACTTCCCTTTCGACCACTGGCCGCCGCGCTCGATCTGGAAGGCTCGCTCGCTGACGTCGTTGACGACCAGGTATCCCGCGATCGCTGACCGGGCTTGCTCGACCGCATCGAGATAGCTCGTTCGGCTACCGATCACCACGCCCAGCTCAACCTCATAATCCAGCTTCGTGGAACCGCGCGGGATGCGGACGTCATCGTTCGGGCCGACAAGCGTGTTGGGTGACTTGGTGAACATGATGGGCTCGTCCGGGACTGCCGCACCGGTCTCTGCAGCGTGGTCGCTGTAGTTCAATCCGATGCAGAGAATCTGATGCGGCCGGGCGATTGGTGCACCGATCCGCTCCTCGCCGAATTCCTGTAGTTGTTCGGAGGCGGTCCGCTCTTGGACTATCTCGGCGAGCCGAGGTAGTCCGTTGCTGCCGAAGAACGTCTCGTCGAAGTCGTCGACCACATCCGAGACATCGACGTAATGGCTGTCGTCAATTCGGACGACTGGTCGCTCAGAGCCGATAGGGCCGAGACGCATCAGGTACATGAGACAACTCCTGGACTGAAGGTGATCATGATCTTGTCACGTTCGGGCCGTTGGTCTGCGCTCAGGGTAGATGATCAAACGATCGGCCGCCACAGCGAGCGCTCGGCCCGTCGTGGAATGACCTCAATCGTCTCCTCAAGTGACTTGCTACGGCCAGCGTAAAGAGCATCGAACGTCTCGAAGCTGCACAGCACAGCACCCACAGCACATTGCCGGCCTGCGCCAGCCGCGGGGTATTCGTGATTCGAACCCGCGAGGGCTTACACCCAACCCGCTTTCCATATCCCCAAACCGGGATCCACCCCTTGCTGAACAGCATCAACGCCGACCGGCCCCGAGCGGCTCACCAATCCATGTCAAGCGAGAGCGCGAGCTGCGCGATGGCTGGGCCGCGCCTCTATGGTGGACCGATGGCGTCGGTCAAGCAGATCCAAGTCACCTTCGACTGCGCAGAACCTGAGCGCGTCGCTCGTTTCTGGTGCGAGGTGTTGGGGTACGTCGTACCGCCGCCACCGGAGGGGTTTGCTACTTGGGACGATTTCGATCGCGCGCTGCCGCATGAGCATCAGGGT